>WLWI01000077.1_pt1 | contig 155840 bp, 129 predicted proteins | sample 6701501 | NCBI WGS metagenome assembly WLWI01 (sample SAMN12718690, study PRJNA515312) | sponge metagenome | isolation source: marine sponge | host: Mycale hentscheli | place: New Zealand: South Island, Marlborough, Capsize Point | collected 2014-11-01 | reverse complement strand
TCGTCTCACTTGTTGATCCGTAACCATCCAGACCTCCTTGAAAGGATCTCTGGCTAGGATACGGAGGGGCGATGAAACCGGGAATTCTAATGGTCGTCAGCTGGATTTATAAATGTCGTTAATCAACAACCACTTGGGTGGAGAGACAGAGACCTTAAGTGCCATTTGCGGGTGTTATAGGCCAAGAACGCGCCAAAGCCTTGTTGACGGCGTGGCTGGAAAGCAAGCGGATGCCCCATGCTGTTCTGGTGAGCGGGCCGGTGGGGACGGGCAAACGGCGTCTGGCTCTGGAGCTTGCTCAGGCTCTCAATTGCGTTTCCGGGGATGCCTGCGGTCAGTGTTCTTCCTGTCAAAAAATAGAAGCAGTGGGACACCCGGATATCCATATTCTGGTGCCATTGCCGTCGCGGGCGGGCGAGCGGAGTGAGGCCCGTCTGACCAGCGAAGCCCATACCGCTGCTCTCGAATATATAAAGCGGGATTACGTGCCGCCGCGCAGCAATGTCAATATAGCGCGTTTACAGATTAGGCTTTTGCAGCGGGAAATGGTCTATGCGCCGGTGGAAGCCAACTACAAAATTGCCTTGATTTTTGACGCCGAGCGCATGCATCCGGCCGGTGCCAATGCTCTGCTCAAAATGCTCGAAGAGCCGCCCGCCTATGCTATTTTTATCCTGGTCACCAGTGCAGAAGAGCGCATGTTGCCCACGGTACTATCGCGTTGCCAACGCGTTCCGGTGCAACCCTTAAGCCCCGATCATATGCGCGGTCAGCTAACCGCTTGGGGGGTTGGTCCCCAAAGTCTGGAAGTGGCCGTGCGTTTGGGGGAAGGCAATCTGTATCGGGCCAGACAGGTAGCAGAAGGCTCTTTTGACGAGATTCGCCAGCATGTGGAGGCTTTTTTGCAAGGAGGTGCTACGGGCCAGGAAGAAGCTTACTGGAGCATTTTGGACCAGGTGGGCAAGCGTTCTGAGCGTGGGCTTTTAGAAGATTTTTTGCATATGTGCGGGGTCTATTTACGCGACCTGTACCTAATGGACCACGGTCGTGGAGACGAAGTGGCCAATGTTGACCGGCGTCCTTTTTTGCAGGAGTTAGAGGGCCATTTTACTAGTGCGCGGATAGAGGCGGCAGCAGAAGCAGTGGACGGCGCCTTCGCTCGTCTAGACCACAATGTCAATACCAACCTGATCCTGGTAGCCCTATGGCGCCGCCTGCGCAGTTGACATGATGGGCCGGGAAAGACAGGCGGGCCGTCCGCGCAAGCGTTTCGGCCAACATTTTCTGGTCGATGCTGCCGTCGTCAAGCGCATAGTCGAGCTTGTCCGGCCCGACGGGACCTGTCGAGTGCTCGAAATTGGGCCGGGAAGAGGTGCCCTCACCCGCCCGTTGGTGGCGGCCTTGGAATATTTGGTAGCCGTGGAGATCGACCGCGACCTGGTCGCTCTATTGCACCAGCAATTCGACGGTGAAAAGTTAGCGGTCGTGGAGGGTGATATTCTGCGCCTCGATCTGACCGAATTGCTGCGGCAAGAGGAAAAAGAAAAATGGTGGGTGGTCGGCAATTTGCCCTATAATATCTCAGCCCCTCTGCTATTTCTACTCCTCGAGCAAAAAGCTATCATTCATACGGCTTTGTTGATGTTGCAGCGCGAGGTGGCTCAGCGCTTGTTGGCCCGGCCGGGTACCAAGAACTACGGCATTTTATCGGTTCTGCTGGGGCAGCAGGTAGAGGCACGTCATTGTTTTGATGTGAGCAATAAAGCCTTCAGGCCTGTCCCCCAGGTGCAGTCTACTGTCGTCGAGCTTCAATTTCGCCAGACGTTCAAATATCCTGTGCAGGACGAACGAATCTTCAAACGTCTGGTGCGCACCGTTTTTGGCCAGCGTCGTAAAATGCTGCGCAATTCGCTTCGGGCTCTGACTGGACCGGGAGGACAAGAGGAACTAGGACCTATCGCCGAGCGTTCAGGTATCGACTTAAAGCGGCGGCCCGAGACTCTGACATTAGAGGAATTCAGCCGTCTCAGTGATGCTTTCAGTCAGGGGCCGGAAGTCAGGCCAGATATTGCACGGTTAGCAGCAGATTAGACTATGGGCCAGGCAGCAAGCAAACAGGGCAGACAGTCCTTTGAACAGGTTGTGGTGGCGCATCTCCGGCAGCGTTGCGGCCGATCTAATCAGATTGCCTGCAGGCGGTCCCGGGAAACGGCTTGGGGGCTAGTCTGGTTGGTGGCGGCTCTGTTGTTGGTGGCTGGTGCCGCTGCAGCACAGCAATACAAGCTTTCTTTTAACAAGTCCAGTACCCGAATGCGCTGGGCTCATACATTACCTAGTTGGAATTACGCGGTGCCAGTGCAGTTTTCCGCCGCTGGCGATTCTTCCTCCATGCTGCGTATTTCGGGGTCGGCATCGCTGGGTTATACACTTGACCAACGGCAGGACGGGGATACTTGGCAGGACAATGCTTCGGCGCGCTCTTCGGTCAATTATCCCATTTTGGGGCCCAAAGCCTCTATTGGTATCTCCGCCAGCATGTCGACGCGCAATTCGACCTTACAAAGGCAAAAAATACGCAGTCAATCGTTTAATTTCAGCTTTCAATACAAGCCTTTGCGGGAAGGCCCCTTTCGCACCTTGAGTGTCGGCCTGACACCGGGCTTGATCACCGCCACCCGGGCCAGCAGGGCGGCGGTAGACAGCACCATTGAAGAGCAGGGCATTCAGTATAATGCTTCGATGCGTGTCTCGCCCGATTTTAAAGTTGGGGACCAGAAGCTCAACCCCTCTTTCAGTTTTACCAAACGAGATAATACGCTCAAAAACAATAAGGACCTGAGCGAGAGTGTGAATATGAGTATGGGGTATACCTGGCCCCGCGATGTCCGCACAAGTTTCTCCGTGTCCGAATCCCGTAGTCAGCGCGGGGTTACCCGATCGCGGGCCGAAGAGGTGTTGGCCGAAATCGACAAGACGCGCAGTACCAGTGCCTCGTCGAGCCTGAGCTTTAAACTCAAGGGATTCGATTTTAAACAGAGCTTCTCCTTCTCGGAAAATTTGCGCAATAGTTCGGCCAATGCCGATACGGTAGATTTTGAGCGCAATCGTTTTTTTGGTCGGGATCGCCAGAGCGACCGGTGGAAATTCAGTTCTGCTGTATCGGGTAAATTGTCAGAATCGCTGGTCAGCTCATTCAGCGTTACTACTAATAGGAGCAGTGAGCGCCGGTTGCCGGTAAAATTGGAACTGGCCGAGGGTCAAGCCTGTCCGGGATCTTTGTTTAAGCTGAGCAACGGCCGTTGCCGCGACCTGGCGGATGACCGTCGCGACCGCGACCTGTTCACCCGAGGCTCGCTTGATTGGAAGATTGGCGACAAGCAGTCGTTTACTTTGGCGGGCCATATGCAGTCCATCGCCGACGATAACCCCGGAACACCCGAGCAAAATCGAGATACCTTCAATTCTAGCGTGCGGCTGTCTTTTCGCAGCACGACGGCCAATGGCACCAAATTGGACATGGGATTGAGTACGACTTTCACCCACAGAGTGAGTCTCGACGCCACGCGTTCGAGCGAAAACTCGCGCAATCGGGATATTGGCCTCGATGTAGGTACCCGCTACGAGCGTCTAGGTGTTAGCATCTCCCACAAATTTTCGCTATCGGCCAAGCGGACTATCTTTGATTTTGATCGCAACGTCAACCGCAACAAACGGGACCGCAAGAGCAATATTCGCCGTGGATGGAGTATGAGCAATACTCTGCAGCGCAAATTCTTCCGGCATCTCCAGCTCAATACCAGTTATTCGTACCGGGCCGACGATTTCGGCCGCCTAATCGTCGAGAGCGGTTCGCAACTGGTGCAGGAAGACAATAGCGATCACTCCTTCCGGCTGGGGCTTTCCTATACAGTCAGCGGCCAGTTGTCACTGGGAAGCAGCTACGGCTACAGTCTGGATCGAGAATGGGGACATGAATACGCCAACCAGCAGGAGTTGCGTTTTTTGCGGCGCCGCAATGCACGGCGCAATTTAGGGGCCAATATCAGTTATAACCCCAAGAGCAAGTGGGTCACCAGTTTAACTGCCCGGGCGAGCAGTTCGCGCCAGCTCAGTGGTACTTTCAATAGTTTCAGTATTACGTACGGTCGAGCCATTTGACGGCCGGCCGGCCGGCTCTGAGGAGTCGCCGTTTTCTGAGGAGATTAGCCAACCATGGCCATGCCATCATCTGACAAAATCTGGTTCAACGGGGAATTGATTGGGTGGGACGAAGCCAAGATTCACGTGTTGTCCCACGTCGTCCACTACGGCTCTAGCGTATTTGAGGGAATACGCTGTTATAAAACATCTAAAGGACCGGCCGTTTTCCGCCTCCAGGACCATATAACACGGCTTTACGATTCGGCCAAGATATACCGCATGGAAATCCCCTACAGCCAGGAGAATTTCCAGGCCGCCGTGCTAGAGACCATCAGAGTGAACAAGCTACAGGCGTGCTATATTCGTCCGGTGGTTTTTCGCGGTTTCGACGAATTGGGAATCATTCCCTTCAGCTGTCCGGTAGAATCGGTGATAGCTGTGTGGGAGTGGGGTCAGTATTTGGGACCGGAAGCCGTTGAGAAAGGGGTTTCGGTTTGTACTTCGTCCTGGAACAGAATGGCGCCCAATAGCATGCCCTCTCTGGCCAAGGCCGGGGGCAACTACCTCAATTCCCAACTGGTGAAGATGGAGGCTAAAATCAACGGCTATGACGAGGGCATTGTGCTCGATGTCAATGGCCTCGTAAGCGAGGGCAGCGGCGAAAATCTGTTCATGGTTAAAAACGGCACGTTGTACACCGCCTCTTCTAGTTTTTCCATTCTGCCGGGAATTACGCGACATACCGCCATAACCCTGGCACGCGATCTAGGCGTGCGCATCGAACAGCGCGCCATTCCCCGGGAGAGTCTCTATATTGCCGATGAGGTTTTCTTTACCGGTACGGCCGCTGAAATCACGCCCGTCAGGGCCATTGACCAGATTCCCGTGGGCAGCGGCGAACGGGGCCCGATCACACGCCAATTACAGGACGCTTTTTTCTCGCTGGTCAACGCCGAGACGGAAGACCGCCACGGCTGGATGACGCCGGTCTAATCGGAGAGAAAAGCGGGCATTACTTCGTTGGCCAGAATTTGCTGCAATTGCTGTTGGCGGCGGATCAGGTGCAATGAGCCGTCGCTGGCTAGTAGCACTTCGGGGGCTTCGGGGAAGGAATTGTAATTTTTCGCCGACATGGCCGCGCAATAGGCTCCACTGCCGCCAATGAACAATGCGTCGCCAATGCGGGCCTCGGTCAGGTGACGGGGGGCCAGGCCTTCGGGGTTATCGGGTTCGGGGGTGAGGATATCGCCGCTTTCACAGCAGTGTCCCACTACCAGATAATCCTTTTGACCCCGTTTTTCGGCGTCGGCGGCAACCAGGACAATAGGATGCTGGGCTCCGTACAGGCTGGGCCGCAGAATTTCGGTCATGCCTGTATCTACTTTGATAAAGTGGTAGCCTTCGGTGCCGGTATCGACAATATCCACGGCGGTACAGATCAGAGCTCCGGTCTGGGCGACGAAAAAAGTGCCTGGTTCCACTTCCAGATGCAATTGGCGTCCATGTTCGGCGGCAAAACGCTCGAATTCGCTTATAATGGGACGCCCGGCGATTTGCAGGTCGGTCGAGGTTGCACCAGCCATTCGGCCCACTTTGAAACCGCCTCCCAGACTGACTGTATGCACCTCCCCAAGCTGAGCAGCCAGGCCCAAGGTGAGGCGGGCACAGTGCTGCCAGACAGCCGGATCGCTGCCCGAGCCAATATGGGTGTGTAGACCGGTGATAGAGAGTGCGTAGCGGCTCTGGAGCTCTAGTACTTGCGCCAGTTGTTCGTGCCAGATGCCAAAACTGGCCGACGGCCCCCCGACATTGGTCCGGTTGCTGTGGCCCGAACCCAGACCGGGGTTGAGGCGAATGGACAGTTGGCTCCCTTTGAAGAGGCGGCCGAATTGATCTAGTTGGCGCAATGAGCAGGCGTTGAAACGCACGCCCTGTTCGGCCAGGTCCTTCAGGTTATTGGGCATTTGCTGGGCGGTCAGCTGAATATGGGAAGCGGGTATGCCCGCCTGCAGGGCCCGTTCGACTTCATGTCCACTGCTGGCGTCTATATGGACGCCCATGCGGTGGAGGATGCGGAGCAGAGCGGCGTTGGAACAGGCTTTCATGGCGTAGCGGGCGGTAAGACCGTACGCATTGGGAAAATCCAACACTGCCCGGGCTTGGTTTTCAAGCGTATTCTGATCGTAGACAAAACAAGGGGTGCCGAATTGCTTCTGAATGGCCAGCACTTGGTCTTCTGTAAGAAAAGACAATTGTTCCATAAAATGGCCTATCTTGCTATTTTCATTTAAATTTTTTATTTCCTGATACCTCTATTGGCCCTCTACAAAAGAAAAAAGAGTATCGAAAACCAAGCTCATGCTGTCAAGATAACCGTCTAGGGATGGACTATGTCTACCTGCATACTAGGCATTTCGGCTTTTTACCACGATAGCGCGGCCTGTTTGGTGCGGGATGGAGAAATCGTCGCCGCTGCTCAGGAGGAGCGTTTTAGCCGTATTAAGCACGATCCTGCTTTTCCCCGTCAGGCCGTTCAGTACTGCCTGCGCGAGGCGGGCATTGGACCGGGCGATCTCCACTGTGTCGGCTTCTACGACAAGCCTTTGCTCACTTTTGAGCGCTTGTTGGAAACCCATCTGGGTACCGCGCCCAAGGGCATTCAGCTGTTCTGGAAGACCATGATGGTCTGGCTGAAAAAGAAGTTGTGGATTCCGCAGTTGATCCAGAAGGAATTGGACTGCGGCGTAAAAGTGCTGTTCGGCGATCATCACGAATCGCACGCGGCCAGTGCTTTTTATCCTTCGCCTTTCGAGGAGGCCGCCATCTTGACCCTTGATGGGGTGGGCGAGTGGACGACTACCAGCTATGGGTACGGACGCGGCGCCCAGATCCATACGCTAGCGGAAATGAAATTTCCCCATTCTCTTGGACTGTTCTATACGGCCCTGACCTATTTTACCGGTTTCAAGCCTAATTCAGGCGAATACAAGCTCATGGGCCTGGCCCCTTACGGGCAGCCCAAATACGTCGATCGCTTGCTCGATAAGGTGATGGATCTTAAAGAGGACGGTTCGTTTCGGTTGGATATGCGCTATTTCAACTATCTAGCCGGGCTTACCATGACCAACGAGCATATGAGCGAATTGTTGGATGGGCCGCCGCGTCCGGCCGAATCGCCCCTGACCCAACGCGAGATGGATATCGCCCGATCTTGTCAGGAAGTGACCGAGGAGGTCATGCTGCGCATGGCTCGCACAGCCCACCGTGAAACTAGCCTGACCAACCTGTGTATGGCCGGTGGTGTTGCCCTCAATTGCGTGGGCAACGGTCGTATTTTGGGGGAAGGGCCCTTCGAAAAATTGTGGATTCAACCGGCGGCCGGAGACGCCGGTGGGGCCCTGGGGGTGGCTCTGGCTCTGTGGTACCGTTACCTGGATAACCCGCGCAGCCCTCAGGAGCCGGACGCGATGCGCGGCGCTCTTTTGGGCCCCAGCTATGGGACTGACGAGGTTCGCGCCTTCCTACAGGAGAAAGGTTGGCCGGGCGACGAATTGGACGGGGGAGAATTGTCCGTGCGGGTGGCCGGCTTGCTGGCCGAGGAAAAAATCGTCGGTTGGTTCCAGGGGCGTATGGAATTTGGGCCGCGTGCTTTGGGAGGGCGCAGCATTATTGGCGATCCGCGTTCGCCGCGGATGCAGGCGGTGATGAATTTGAAGATTAAATACCGCGAGAGTTTTCGGCCCTTTGCCCCCAGTGTTTTGCGGGAGCGGGTGCACGAGTTTTTCGACCTGGATGCCGACTCGCCCTACATGCTGTTGGTGGCTCCGGTCAAACAAGAGCGGCGAATTCCCATGAATTCTGCGGAAGAAGCCCTTTTCGGCATCGACAAATTGAACGTCCCGCGGTCCGATCTGCCCGCAGTCACCCACGTCGATTATTCGGCCCGCGTCCAGACCGTCAGGCGCGAGGAAAATCCGCCTTATTACGATCTGATTCAGGCTTTTTACAGTCTGACAGGCTGCGCTGCCATTGTCAATACCTCGTTCAATGTGCGGGGCGAGCCCATTGTCGAATCACCGGAAGATGCCTACCGCTGTTTTATGCGCACGGAAATGGACTACTTGGTGCTGGGTAATTTTGTCCTCGATAAAAGGCAGCAGCCCGAATGGGTCGAAGCCGAGGGCTGGCAGGAAGAATTCGAATTGGATTGAACCCGGCAAGCCGCAAGGAATAGGCGATGAAGGCACCTGTGGAAAGTTTCTGGCGCATACCCGCCCCCGACCGTTCCCAATTGCGCAGTTTTGGGCTGGTGATGGCTGCCGTACTGGCGATTATAGCCGCTTTGCTGTGGTACAAAGAAATGGGTGCTGCGACCCGGATCGTCGCTGTGGTGGCCGGGCTGTTCGGTTGCCTGGGGTTGGTTGGGCCGGTGCTGTTGCGGCCGATCTATACCGTTTGGATGCTGTTGGCGCGGGTTCTCAGCTTCGTCAATACGCATATTTTGTTAGCATTGGTGTTCTATACGCTGTTCGTCGGAATTGGTCTGGTCAAGAGATTGGTAAGCGGCGACAGCCTAGAACGCCAATGGGAGCCGGACCGTTCTAGTTATTGGGCGCCGCGGCAACAGACTCTGCTGGAGGCGGACCACTACGAACGGCAATTTTAGCGTCTGGTTTTTACCCCTGCGGCTGGGGGGCATCGGCTCAGGCAAATAACGACTTGCCGTCTGGGCGGTCGGGCGGGCAACTAACCTCGTTTAAGCCTTGATCTAGTAAGACCCAGCCGTTATATTTAGCCGACTGTTGGGAGCCGTCTTTGGTGCCTCGTATCCGGGGTCAACATCGTTTTTTTCGGGCGGTTTTCTATGTCGGAGAAAGGGCCCGTGTCGGCGTGGGAAAACCACCTTCGGAATCCGTCGATACATATTGGATGGAAAGAGCCTTGGCGGTGGCGCAGCAGGCTGAGAGGCTGGGCGAGGTACCTGTTGGCGCCTTGATAGTCTGGGACGGTATCGTCCTGGGACAGGGCGGTAACCGCACCGAATGCGACCAGGATCCCTTGGCCCACGCTGAAATGGGGGCCATCCGACAAGCCGCTGCTTGTCTGGGGTCTCGCCGCTTGTTGGCAACGACGATTTACGTGACACTGGAACCCTGCGCCATGTGTGCCGGAGCTATTGTACTGGCCCGTATCCCGCGGTTGGTTTTCGGGGCCGCAGATCCCAAGACCGGCGCTTGTGGGTCGTTGCGAAACGTGGTGCAGGATCAACGCCTCAACCATCGTTGCCAGGTGCTTGGGGGGGTCATAGAAGACAAGTGCATAGATTTGCTGCAGCGGTTTTTCATCCGACTCAGAGCGGAAAAATAGATTTTTGGGGCATGGTGCTTCGGTCTGCGAGGCCCAGGGTCCAGTTGGGCGGTAATGGAGAGGTGTCCGAGTGGTCGAAGGAGGCGGTCTCGAAAACCGTTGTGGCTCTTCCGGGTCACCGTGGGTTCGAATCCCACCCTCTCCGCCGTTTCCACAGGCGTTAGAGCTTGGGGAGAGATGACCGAGTGGCTGAAGGTGCACGCCTGGAAAGCGTGTGTAGGGTAACCCCCTACCGAGGGTTCGAATCCCTCTCTCTCCGCCATTTATTTTTTGTGGGGCAGTAGCTCAGTTGGGAGAGCGCTAGGTTCGCAATCTGGAGGTCGTGGGTTCGATCCCCATCTGCTCCACCATTTTATGTCGTAGTTTGTTTTTGAGGTCGTGCTAGATGGGGAGATAGCGGTGCCCTGCACCCGCAATCCGCTATAGCGGGGTCGAATTCCCCTCAGAGGTCTCAGCGTTTTCGAGGCGGCCGACAGAGCAGGCATTGAAGATTAGATTCTACGCAACGGGCGGCTTCTGAACCCCGTCAGGACCGGAAGGTAGCAGCGGTAGGAATGTCCTCCCGTGTGCCGTAGAAATATCTAATTGGAGTCGGCTTTTTATCGGTCTTATTGAAAATCAGGATCGACCAGGGGTGCACGGCCTTATTTTCTTAGGTCTCCGGATAGTTTTGGAATTTCCTTCACGGTAGGCTGGTCCGGAGCCAGAGCCGTTCCGCCCGTTGGGCGGAGGCTCTATACCAGTATGAAGCATTGATGTCCTGATGTTTGATGTGTTGCTCTGCGGGACGGGGCGAAACATCCGGACAACTTGCAGTCAATCCGGTTTTCGGTGGATGGCGTGCGGACCCGTCTTAGCAGAGGACAGAGGCCATGGCCTATCAGGTTACAGCGCGTAAATGGCGTCCTCGCAAATTTGATGAGGTGGTCGCCCAGGAACATATCACCGCTACCTTGAAAAATGGTCTGCTGGCCGAGCGCATCAGCCAGGCCTATCTCTTTTGTGGACCTCGTGGGGTGGGTAAGACCACCACCGCCCGCATTCTCGCCAAAGCTCTCAATTGCACCGATCGCAACGGTGCCGATCCCTGCGACCAATGCTCTTCCTGTCGCAGCATTGCCGACGGCTCCAGCATGAACGTGCTGGAAATTGACGGGGCTTCCAATAATAGCGTCGATGATATTCGTGAATTGCGCGAAGTGGTGCGCTATGTGTCGACTGAAGGCACATATAAAATCTATATTATCGACGAAGTCCACATGCTTTCCACTCCGGCCTTTAATGCTCTGCTCAAAACCCTTGAAGAGCCGCCCCCGCACGTAGTATTCCTTTTCGCCACTACCGAGGTTCAGGACGTCCCGCAGACGATCTTATCGCGCTGTCAGCGGTTTAATTTCCGTCGGGTGCCCGCCTCACAGATCGCCCAGCATCTGCAGACTATTGCCGCTGCCGAAGGCATCGGCGCCGAAGAGGAGGCTCTTTTCGCCCTGGCCAACCGCAGCGACGGGGCCTTGCGGGATGCCGAGAGCTTGTTCGACCAGGTCGCCTCTTTCGATGCCGTGGCGATTACTGTGGAAACCGTGCAGCAGGTACTGGGCTTGGTCGATCAGGGCGTCTTTTTCGAGCTTAGTCAGGCTGTGGTCGAAGCCGATTCGGGCCGAGTTCTGGATATTGTCGGTGAAGTAATCGACAGCGGCACGGATGTAGAGGAACTGGCGCGGGGTTTTGCCGAACACGTACGGCATTTGCTTTTGGCTCAGGTGCAGGGCCAGGCCAATCGCCTGGAGTTAGGCGAGGCCGAAAGTCAGCGCTATGTCGCAGCTGCAGCCGCTTTCGCCGCCGAAGATCTAGTGCGGATGTTGCAACTCGTTCTCGATCTGGAGCAAGATCTGAGACATTCGGTTCAACCCCGTTTTCGCTTGGAAATGGCCTTTGTGCGCCTGGCTACGATGGGCCGTGCTGTCGATATCGCCCAGCTGTTGGTCAGGCTCAAGGAATGGGATGGGACAGCCCCAACCGGGGCCCGGTCGGGAGCCGGCACTGGGACAGCGGCGGCTGTGCGTCCTTCGTCCGGGCGTTTACCAGATGGGGCCGGGGCCAAAAGTCCCCAAGCCAAAGCCGCAGTCCCCAAGCCACCGGAACCCAGTGCAGATATAACGCCTCCTCCTATCGAGGAAACTGCTGCGCCGTCCCCTTCCGATCGAGCCGAAGACGTAGGGGCGACGGGTAGCGCTCCCCAAGCGGAGGAAGCGGCTGCGCCTTCTCCTGAACGGGTCGAAGAAGCGGTCGTGGCAGACACTGTTCCCCAAGCGACGGATGGGCCTCTCAAGCTAGAGCAAATTCGCACTGATTGGAACAGCCTGATAGAGACGGTGCGCAAAGTACAGCCGACACTGGCCATTTTTCTCAATGGAGCACAACTGGACGGTTTGGAGGGGCCGGTATTGACCCTGAGTTTTTCGGGCCTGGACCGATTCCCCATGAACCAGGTGGTGAAAAATCGCGAGACTGTGGAAAATTTCTGTCGCGAGAAATGGGGACAGAGTCTGCGTCTGCAGTGCGTCGTGCGCCAGGGTGAGGAGGAAGAAGTCGCCCCCGAGAAAACGGCGGAATCCATCCAAGGCGATCCGACGGTGAAATCCATTCTCGATATGTTCGACGGGGAGTTGGTCTAATAGGCGTCTGGGGATAGGGGGTTGTTCTTGGGCCTTATTTTTTTAGGGAGCTGCCAGCTGGAATGGGACCTGTATTTATAGAAGAATTGATTGCGGCTTTTCAAAAATTTCCCGGCGTGGGCAAGACGACGGCTGAGCGCTATGCCTATTTCGTTCTCAAACAATCAGCTGAAGAGGCCGAAATTTTGCCGCGGGCCATTCTCCAGGCCAAGGAAAATATCCAGCATTGTTCTGAGTGCTTCAATTTTACCCAGCGCGACCGGCCCTTGTGCGATGTCTGCACCGATCCCAAACGCGACCGGCAGGTTATCTGCGTGGTGGCCGAGGCCAGCGAAGTGGTGGTTTTTGAGCGCGATCGGCTCATTCGCGGAGAGTATCACGTATTGGGCGGGCTGCTCTCGCCCCTGGACAATATCAAGCCGGAAGATCTGCGCATTGACGAGTTGGTCGCACGGGTCGAAAAGAACCAGGTGCGCGAAGTGATTATCGCCCTCAATGCTAGTCCCGAAGGAGAAGCTACCGCCGGTTATATCTACCGGCTGCTGCAACCTTCGGTCGAAGTGACTCGCCTTGCCCGCGGGTTGCCCGCCGGTTCCGATTTGAGCTTGGCTGACCGAATGACGCTTGCCCATGCTTTAGACGGGCGTCGATCCTTCTAATCGTGTTTGCGGGGTTTGGTATATGGGACGTTCCGATATAGTCAACTGGCCCAATTTGCTGACGATTTCGCGCATCGTCCTGACGCCGCTTTTTCTCACCATGCTATTTGCCGAGACCTGGTACTGGAAAAGCCTGTCGGTGGTCGTTTTCGGCCTGGCTTCTCTTACGGATTTCTACGACGGTCGTTTGGCCCGTTCGGGCAATCAGGTCACGGCCTTGGGGCGTTTTTTGGACCCGCTGGCCGATAAAATTCTGGTTACAGCGGCGCTGGTGGCCTTGGTTTGGGGGCGCTTGGTTTATTTCTGGCTGGTGGTGCCAATTATTGTCCGCGACGTCCTAATTACTATCATGCGTATGCATAGTATTTACCGCGGTCGACAGATGGCTACCTCGAAACTGGCCAAATGGAAAACGGCACTGCAGCTGTTCAGCGTGGTTGTAATCCTGTTCGGTATGGGGTTGCAGGAGGTGCTGGAGCATTTTAGTTGGGATATCGGATTGCCCCTGGGTGGGCCCGAATTCAAACTACTGGCCAACGGACTGATGGCGAGCGTACTTTTGCTCACCTTACTGTCGGGAATCCATTACGTTTTTCGCACTTCATTCGAGGTCAACAAGCCTTGACTGAGCTGATTTCTCGAGGGTGAGTAGGGGGTGGTATTGCGTTATCTGCAAAAGGCGATAGCTACGGGCCTGTTCTCGGGATACGCCCCTGTAGCCCCCGGAACGGCCGGCAGTGCCGTAATGATGGTGGCGTTCTTTTTCTGGGGCGATCTGCTGAGCGGCTGGGGATGGGTTGCCGTCCTGGTGGCGATTTTCTTTATCGCCGTATGGGCCGCCTCGGCCATGGAGCGGGAATGGGGCAAGGATCCGGGCCGTGTGGTCGTAGACGAATGGGTGGGTTATCTGGTGACGGTGGCCTTTTTACCCAACTCTTTTTGGGTTGCCTGTCTTGCTTTCCTGCTTTTCAGAGTGCTGGATATTACCAAACCGCCGCCGGCTCGCCAATTCGAGCGCCTGCCGGGCGGCTGGGGTATTGTCGTCGATGATGTTGTCGCCGGTGTCTATGGCAACCTGATCATGCGGGTGGGGCTGGCGCTGGCGCCCTGGGATATCACCTAGAACGCTGAGGCGGCGTTGGTGTGATTCCCGTGGACGGAATGCCCACACTATTTCACTTATGAGGGAGGAACCATGGCTAAAGAGACCAATGGACGCACTAAGATGAAGAATCAGGACCAGGGTAAGGACAAGGCGCTTGAATTGGCCATGGCCCAGATCGAAAAACAGTACGGCAAAGGATCGATCATGCGTTTGGGGGACGAAGGGGGGCTCGTCGAGGTCGAGCATATTCCCACGGGCTCGCTGGCTTTGGATATGGCTTTGGGCATCGGTGGTTTACCCAAGGGACGAATCGTGGAAATCTACGGGCCGGAAGGGGCCGGTAAAACCATGGTTTCGCTCCACGCCATCCGCGAATCGCAAAAAGCGGGTGGGGTCGCCGCCTTTATCGACGCCGAGCATGCGCTCGATGTCAATTTTGCCCGGCGGATAGGCGTCGATGTGGAGAATTTGATCATCTCTCAGCCCGACAGCGGCGAGCAGGCTTTGGAGATCGTCGATACCTTGGTGCGCAGCGGCGCTTTTGATATCATCGTCGTCGACTCGGTGGCGGCGTTGGTGCCCCAGGCCGAATTGGAAGGGGATATGGGCGATTCGCATATGGGGCTCCACGCCCGTCTCATGTCGCAGGCTTTGCGCAAGTTGACCGGTTCAATCAACCGCTCGCATGCTTGCCTTATTTTTCTCAACCAATTGCGCATGAAGATTGGGGTGATGTTCGGCAACCCCGAAACGACCACCGGCGGTCGCGCCCTGCCCTTTTATTCGTCCGTGCGGCTCGATATTCGGCGTATCGCCCGGATCAAGGATGGCGATATCGATATTGGCAACCGCACGCGCGTCAAAGTGGTGAAGAACAAAATGGCGCCGCCTTTTCGGGAAGCGGAATTTGACTTCATTTTCGAGGGTGAGCAGGTCGGCATTTCCTGGGAGGGCGATCTATTGGATCTAGGGGTCGATAAAAAGATCGTCGAGAAAAGCGGCACCTGGTTCTCCTATGAAGGCGAGCGCCTGGGGCAGGGCCGGGACAATTCTAAAAACTATCTGGCTGAACACCCCGAATTGGCTTCTGAAATCGCCCGCAAAGTGCAGGGTGAAGAGGAAGTGACCGAAGCGGCCCTGCCCGAGGAGGGGGCCGAGGAGTAGCAAGGCCGCATGGAAGTCCCCGGGCAGAAAGCCTTGCAGAGGGCGCGCCACTTGGCCTTGGATTACCTGGCCCGGCGCGACCGTTCTGTCGACGAAGTCAGGGAAAAACTGTTGAGTAAAGAATTTCCCGAAACGGTTGTCGAGCAAGTGGTGGAAGGTCTACAAAAAGCCGCTTTGCTCGACGACCGGAATTTTGCCCGGCGCTGGATCGAATCTAAAATGCGCAACCGGCCTTCGGGACCGGCCCGCATCTGCCTGGATCTGCAGCGCCGGGGAGTCGAGCGGACTATCGTCGAGGAAATCCTGGAGGAGTTTAAGGGAGTCCTCGGCACCGAGGCAGAAGCGACCGCTTTGTTGCGCGGTCAACAGTGGCGCTATGCCGGCTTGGAAAAGACCCGGGCGCAGCGGCGTATGGCCGGTTATCTGGCCCGGCGCGGCTATCAACTCGAAATAGTGTACAAAGCGGTCAAAACGGTCTGGGAGGAGATGGAGCAAGATGACCTCGAAGGAAGTTAGAGAAGGATTCCTCCAATTTTTTGAAGAGCGCGGCCACCAACGCGTGCCCAGTGCTTCCGTCGTGCCCAAAGACGATCCGACGCTCTATTTTACCAATGCCGGCATGAATCAGTTCAAGGACGTATTCCTGGGACTGGGCCGACGGGATTATACGCGGGCGGTAGATACCCAAAAGTGCATCCGGGTATCGGGCAAGCACAACGATCTCGACGAAGTAGGAATCAGCCCGCGCCACCACACTTTCTTTGAAATGCTGGGCAACTGGTCCTTCGGGGACTATTTCAAGCAAGAAGCCATTACCTGGGCTTGGGAACTGATCACTCAGCACTGGGGCCTAGACAAAGACCGTTTGTGGAGCACCGTATTTGAAGGCGACCAGGCCGATGGCCTCGAAGCCGACAGCGAGGCCGAAAGACTGTGGGCTCAGTGCACCGACCAGCGTCCCGAGCGTATCGTGCGGCTGCCGGCCAAGGATGTATTCTGGGAGATGGGCGCTACCGGGCCCTGCGGTCCGTCCTCCGAATTGCACTACTATCTGGGCGACGATCTAAGCCAGCAGAATGCAACCGATCTAGCCGAGGGGACCGACGACTATCTGGAGATCTGGAATCTCGTCTTTATCCAATTCAATCGCGACGAAACGGGGACCTTGGCGCCCTTACCGGCTCAGCACGTCGATACCGGTATGGGGTTTGAGCGTATAACCAGTCTTCTTCAGGGTGTCAAAAGCAATTACGATACCGATATTTTCCGTCCTTTAGTCGGCCGTATCGCTGCATTGAGCGGGCGCGATTACAGTGGTGACCATATCGTCCCCATGCAAGTTATTGCCGATCATATCCGCGCCTTGACTTTTGCTATTGCCGATGGCGCCTTGCCTTCCAACGAAGGGGCCGGCTATGTGCTGCGTCGCATTCTCCGGCGGGCGGCCCGATACGGTCGCCAACTGGACCAGCACGATCCCTTTATCTACCAATTGGTCGGGGCCGTAGCCGATACCATGGGCGATATTTTCCCCGAAGTGGCGGCTAAAAAGGATCACGTTTCCCTGGTGGTGCGCTCCGAGGAGGAGAGTTTTGGCCGCACTCTGGACCGAGGCCTGGATATTTTTGCCCGTTTCAGCAAGGGAGGAAATATTAGCGGCGAGCAGGCCTTCCAGCTCTACGATACCTATGGGTTTCCCCTCGATCTGACCCAGTTGATGGCCCGCGAACAAGGCTTGGAAGTGGACGAGGAAGGGTTTGGCCAGGCCCTCAAAGGACAGCAGGAGAGGTCGCGTCGGGCCACCCGGGATCGATTTGCTCCCGGGGTTAGCGTCGAGGATGTGTTGGCCGAAGAGCATTCCGAATTTGTCGGTTATCAGACTCTGGAGAGTCAGGCCCGCATCGTCCATGCCGAAATCGATGCGGAGGGCGCGGTGAGTTTTTTTCTCGATCGCACGCCTTTTTACGCCGAATCCGGCGGCCAGGTGGGCGATCGGGGCCGCGTGGAGGGCGACGGTTTTGTCCTGGTTGTCGAGGATACCCGCAAAGAACGAGGCGGCTTCATGCATTTGGGGCGGCTGGTCGAAGGGAACCCTGACCGTCTCGAAGGAGAGGTCACGGCGCGCGTCGATGAGCAGGCCCGCCGGGCTGCGGCGCGCAACCATACGGCCACCCATCTTTTCCATCAGGCCCTGCGCCAGGTGCTGGGGGATCACGTCGGTCAGATGGGCTCTTTGGTAGCGCCCGAGCGATTGCGCTTTGATTTTTCGCACTATAGCTCTATTGAGGCCGATCAGCTGCAGGTCATAGAGGGTCTGGTAAACGAGCAGATCCGGGCCAATACCCCGGTGGAAATTTTTGAAGAAGAGCTGGAAAAGGCCCGGGAAATGGGGGCCCAGGCGTTATTCGGCGAAAAGTACGAAAACCGCGTCCGAGTGGTGAAGATCGGCGATTTTAGCCTGGAATTATGCGGTGGAACACACGTCGAAGCCACGGGCGAATGCGGGCTGTTCCAGTTGCTGGCCGAAAGCGGGATCGCCGCCGGCACACGCCGGGGTGAAGCCCTTACGGGGGCGGGGGCGGCGGCCAATGTACACCGGCAATTTGCCTTGTTAAACCGGGTGGGCGCGTTGGTCAATGCGCCCATCGACCAACTCGGCGAAAAGGTCGAAGCCGTCCTGCAGCACAATCGCGCCTTGGAGCGTGATCTTGAGCAAACGCGTCAGCGCCTGGCGCGCCTGGAAATGGGCGAAGTGGCCGAAGATTCGCAAGAAGTGGACGGCTGTAAAGTGGTGGCTCGGCGCGTCGAAGTCGACAATGCGGGGGCTCTGCGCACCCTAGCCGATAATGTGCGCGAGAGTCTGGGGTCGGGTGTGGGGGTATTGGGGGCTGTGGTCAAGGGTAAAGTTGCCCTTGTCGCGGTGGTGACCGATGACCTGATCAAGGAACGGAATTTGCAGGCCGGCCAGATAATCCGCCAGGTGGCGCAACTGACCGGGGGGTCGGGTGGCGGCAAAGCGCATATGGCCCAAGCGGGTGGGCGCGACCCTGAGAAGCTCAATGGGGCTTTGGCCGCTGTTCCCCAGATTATCGCCGATCAGTTGGGGGAGTAGCCGGCACACCGGGCCGGAACCCGTTCGGCTCCATGATATGTCCAGTTAGAGCGAGGAGAACGGCTTGGCAACAGTCTGGGATTATTTGCTCGAAGTCAAACAGCGGCGGGGAGCCGGATATTTAATCCTGCTGGATCCGGACCGGCTCTCTGGCGAGGAACTGGAGCGTAGGGCGCTGCTGGGGGCTAAGTGCGGGGCCGATGCGCTGCTGGTCGGCACCAGCTTGATGTTGTCGAGCAAGCATCTGGCTTTTTTCGAATTCTTAAAGAGCAGTGTTGATATTCCGGTACTCAGTTTCCCGGGTAGCGGCAGTCATGTCTCACCTCTGGCCGATGCGGTGTTATTCCTGTCGGTGATCAGTGGCCGCAACCCCGAATTGCTTATCGGCGAGCAGGTGCGTTCGGCACCTGTGTTAAAGGAAATGGGCATGGAGGTCATTTCGACGGGTTATATGCTCGTAGAATCGGGGCGACAGACTTCGGTGGAATTCATCAGCAATACCCGACCCATGCCCAGGGACAAGAACGATATTGCCATGGCCCATGCCTTGGCGGCCGAATATATCGGCATGAAAACCGTATATTTGGAAGGTGGCAGCGGTGCGTTGCAGCCGGTAGCCGACGAAATGGTGCGGGCCGTGGCTGGTTACGTCTCCTTGCCCATTATTGTAGGGGGCGGAATTCGCGATCCCGAGACTGCCCGCCGCAAGGTCGAGGCCGGCGCCAGTTTTGTGGTTACCGGCAAAATGCTGGAAAGCGATAATGCCGGTTTGGAAGACCAGATCCGTTCCCTGAGCGCCGCAGTCCACGGCAAGATTTGATGCCATGATCTCGCAGACCGTCACCGTACAAAATCCGCTGGGCATCCACGCCCGTCCCGCTGCCCTGCTGGTGCAGGAGAGCTCCAAATTTGCTGGCGAAATTTATTTTTCCAAAGAAGATGTCGCGCGCATAAACGGTAAGAGCATAATGGGCGTGATGATGCTGGCCGCCGAACAGGGTGCCGAAATTACCATTGAGGCAGAAGGGGTAGGGGCCGAGGAGGCGGTCGCTGCTTTGGCGCGGCTGCTGCAAAGTAATTTCGAGGAGAAAGCGTGAGCCAGCAGTGCGATTCTTTCACGCTTTCCGGCGTCCCCGCTTCTGCCGGGGTGGCCATCGGCCGGGCGTTTATATATAACAAGGAAATCCCTCCTCTCACCAAGCGGCGGATTCCCGCCAATCGCGTCGAGGCCGAGGTCGAGCGTTTTCTCGGTTCGGTGTACCAGGCCGGCGAAGAGATCCGCCGCACCCAGCGGTTGGTGGAATTGGAGCACGGCATCGATCTGGGGCAGATTTTTGGCGCCCAACTGACTATGCTGGAGGACCCCGAGATTCGCGAGCGCACTCTGGCGCGCATCCGCCAGAGGCGCTACGCCGCCGAATACGCTTTTTCGCTGACCCTGGAAGAGACTAAGCGGATGTTCGCCATCGCCAGCATCGACAACGAATACTTGCGCATGCGGCTGTCGGATGTGATGGATATTGAAAACCAGGTATTGATCAGCCTAGCCGGAGGTGAAGGACAGGCGCTGCATTCGCTGCGCGCCAATACCGTCATCGTCGGCCACGATGTGCTGCCCTCCGAGGCCATCCAGTTGGGGGGACGTCGAGTCAAAGGGATTGTCACGGATATCGGCGGGGCCACTTCCCATACCAGTATTATCGCCCGGTCTATGGGATTGCCCTCGGTGGTGGGGACGGGACGGGCTTCGCGGGCGATTCAGTCGGGCGACGTGATTATCGTTGACGGCGACGACGGGGTCGTCCACGTGCGCCCTAGTCTGGAGACTCTGCGCCACCACAAGAGTCGGTTGCGTCGTCAGGCGCGCCGGCGCAACGATCTGGACCAGCAGCGCCAGTTGCCCGCTGTCACCGAGGACGGTGTGACTATTGAATTGATGGCCAATGTCGACGTCCCGGACGAAGTCCAACGCGCGCTCGAATACGGGGCGGGAGGGGTGGGCATGTACCGGACGGAATTTCTCTATTTGAACTACCGCTTGCCCGACGAGCAAGCCCAGTACGAGGCCTATACCCAGATCATCGAGGCACTGGCACCCAAACCAGTGGTTATCCGCACCGTCGATATGGGGGGCGATAAATTGTCCAAAGGCATGGATCGCCCGCCCGAGGCCAACCCTTTCCTGGGATGGCGCGGTATTCGCATCTGTCTGGACATGCCCGATCTGTTTAAAACGCAATTGCGGGCTCTTTTTCGGGCTGCTCGAAAAGGACCTGTAAGCATCCTCTTGCCGATGATTTCAAGCTTGGATGAATGGCACCGGACTCAGGCCATTATCGCCGAGACCAAGGCCGACCTGTGTCGAGAAAGGGTGGAATTCGAGGAGAATTGCCCGGTGGGTATAATGGTCGAAGTGCCCTCCGTAGCGCTAATGGTGGAACGGTTTGCCCGCGAAGTCGATTTTTTCAGTATCGGTACCAATGACCTGACCCAGTATACTCTGGCTGTCGATCGTGGCACTGCCCAGGTATCTGCTTTGTACGATCCTTTTCACCCCTCGGTTCTGAAATTGATCCAGATGGTAGCCGCCAGCGGCGATGCCCACCGCGTACCGGTCAGTATATGCGGGGAAATGGGTGGGGATCCCCTGGCGACACCCTTATTGGTAGGGCTAGGACTGCGCTGTCTAAGCCTGAGTCCGGGCCTGATCCCCGAAGTAAAGGCTGTCATCCGGTCTATCAGCGCGGCTAGGGCGCGCCAGATAGCCGATACCTGTCTGGGGCTGGATACGGCTCGGGAAGTGCGCGATTTTATCAAGGAGCAAATGTCGGTCTAATACCGACAGCTCAGTTCGTCTATTAGAAAAATGAGATCTCCGACGACGTGGGGCATATATTTGGGAAAGGCATGAACTATGAGCAGTTATTTGTTTACCTCCGAATCCGTGTCAGAAGGCCACCCCGACAAGGTTGCGGACCAGATTTCCGACACCGTTTTAGACGCCATGCTGGAACAGGATCCGCAGTCGCGAGTGGCTTGTGAGACTCTGGTTACCACCGGGCAGGTGATAGTTGCAGGTGAGGTGACCTCGGCCGCGCAGGTGGATATCCAGAATCTGGTGCGCGGCGTGATCAAAGATATCGGCTATACAGATCCGGAATACGGATTTGACTATCGCTCCTGCGGTATTATGGTGGCGCTGGATAAACAGTCGCCCGATATCGCCCAGGGCGTGGATGAGAATCAGGGGGTCCACGACGAGCAGGGGGCCGGCGATCAGGGCATGATGTTCGGTTACGCCTGCCGCGAGACAGCGCAACTGATGCCACTTCCCATTGTCCTGGCGCATCGATTGCTCGAGCATTTGAGTCGTTTGCGGCGCCAGAAAAAATTGCCATACCTGCGGCCCGACGCCAAATCTCAGGTTACTGTCGAATATGTCGACGGCAAACCCAAGCGGGTGCATACGGTCGTCATTTCTACCCAACACGACGACAATGTGGGGCATGCCCGCATTGCCAGGGATATGATCAGCCAGGTCGTCAAAAAGGTCATACCGGCCAAGTATCTCGATGTAGATACTCTGTACCATATCAACCCGACCGGCCGCTTCGTGGTGGGCGGACCGCACGGAGATTGTGGCTTGACGGGGCGCAAGATTATCGTCGATACCTATGGGGGCATGTGTCCCCACGGGGGCGGGGCCTTTTCGGGCAAGGATCCGACCAAAGTAGACCGCAGCGCTCATTATATGGCGCGCTACGTGGCCAAGAACCTGGTCGCCGCCCGCCTGGCCCAACGCTGCCAGGTGCAATTGGCCTACGCCATCGGTGTGGCCCAACCAGTCTCCGTCCTGGTCGATACCTATGAAACGGGCAAAGTGGCCGACGAAAAATTGGCCCGCCTGGTGGCCGAGCAATTCGATTTGACACCTAAAGGCATTGTCGATACACTTCAACTGCGTCGTCCTATCTATCGTCAGACAGCGGCCTATGGGCACTTTGGGCGCCGGGGCAGCGACTTCACTTGGGAAGCCACCGATTGTGTCGAAGATTTGCAACGGGCGGCCGGGCTCGCTTGATTGCCGCGGTCAGGTCAGACAGCTGCAAGATTCCAGGATAGGGGAAAGGAAAGAAGGTTTATGAGAACTGCCTTTGTCAAAGGATGCACCGCAAGTGGTCGCTACCTGGGTGCATGGTGGGCGGTCCTGACATTGGCCGGTGTCTTTTTGGCGGGATGCAGCATTAAAAAGCCCGAGGCGCCACGGCTCAATTTTACCTGGCGTATTCCGGTGGCCAACGATACCACGACAATTCGGGAAGTGGCTGAAGATCGCTCTGAATTTCTCGAGATAGACCAGAGTGGATTGCTCAATATCAATTTCAGTTCTTCTACTGAGGACCGTGAAGAAGTTGGTGAACGGCTGCGCATTAAGCCCCAGGAGGCCATTTTTGAAACTCCTATCGGCAATATCAGTATCCCTGGCCAGTCAATTCCTACCATTACCCTTTCCTTGGATGAACTGATCGGCCAGGATATTGTCGAGGGGGAAGCCGCGCTTATTCCCAGTACTCCCGTCGATGTCGTGGTGGCGGCCCCATTGGATGATATACAATCGATCATGGTGGAAGAAGGGGGGTTCGAACTGAATGTGGCCAATAGGCTTCCGGTCGATCTGCAAAATGTCCGCCTGACCCTGATCGACAACGGTCGGGGCGGGACTGTGGTCGACGCTGTTGATTTAGGTACCTTGCCGGCGTTGAGCGGGCTCGGAACCGGTGCTATTGTCCTTGATGGGCGGGATATAAGTGGCGACCTGGCTTTCCAGGTTAGCGGCAATACTGTCGAGGGGAACGACGTGGCCGTAGCGGCTGGGGCGGGGTTGGATATCGACGCGGGGTTGAGTGATCTGGTGGTCAGCGCTGCTAGGGCAGTCATACCCCAACAGACTCTAGCCGACAACCAGGCCCTGGAATTTCCCGATGATCGCATCCAGGTGCAGGAGGCCATTATCCGCGAAGGGGGCCTCACCCTGAAGGTACGCAACGACCTGCCCCTGATTATGGACCTGGATCTCAGCCTCGACGATCTGACGACCGCGGCGGCGGAGATCAATGTATTTACCCTAGAAAATTTGATCCCGGGTGAGACTCGAGAAGTCCTTTTCGACCTGACGGACAACCAGTTCACCCCGGTCAATCCGCTCGAATTGCGTCTGTCCTACCAGGCCAGGACATTTCCCTCGGACGAACCGGTGACACTCGAGGCCGGCGGCGTCATATCGATTGAGGCAGTGACCCAGGATCTGGTTTTCAGCAGGGTCCAGGGGGTCTTGAACGGTTTAGTCCTCCCGGTCGAACCCGAAGAAACAGAAGTTGATTTTCCCGACGGCCTGGACAATATCGGTCTGAGCCGGACGTCTATGGAGGTCTACCTGACTTCGGGCATTGGGTTTCGCAGCCAGATTTCGCTGGACATAGAGGGCACCAGTAATTCCGGCCAGACGGCCCGCCTGGTGGTTGAGGAAACTTTTGCTCGGGGTGATCCCCAAAATCCAGTAAATATAGTGGTGCGTCCGCAGACGGACGCACTTACTAATTTTTTGAATTTACTGCCCAGCCAACTGGTTGTTACACCCACGGTGCGGATTGGCGATGGGGTCGGCACCGAAACGGTGGAGCCCAGTCACTGGGTTCGAGTGGACAGCGTGGTATTTCAAGCGCCCGCCCGTTTCAGGATAACGGGACCGACCCAGGTCGAGCCCGACCCAATCCACCGGGAGAATACCAACGCCGAGTTGAGAGATTGGGCTGAAAAGGGTAATATTCTGGGTTCATCAGTTATTACGACAATTGAAAACCGCGTACCCCTCGGCGTCAAAGTCAGTCTGCGGGCGGCGCGACGGCTTGAAGACGTGTATAGAGCCGATCTAGTGGACCAAGGGGGGCCGGTAGATCCCGACTCGGTATTAGCCATACCCCGAACGGGCACTTTTGAAGTGGTAGCCGCTGCCGTCGACGAAAACGGTCGGCCCACCCAGACTAATACCAGCAAAGAGACCGTCGCTGTAACCAGCGAAGATATTCTGTTCTTTCTGCAAGAAGGCGGGGTGTACACTGGAATCCTGGTGCAATTCGATGCCACAGACGGCGATGTGGAACTCAATGGCGAGGATTTCGTCCTCGTGCAGGCCGGTGCCGAGATTACGGCGGAAATAGACCGGGATATAGAAGATCTACTGAATAAAGACTAGGTGGTGAAGGACAAGCCCAATTGGGTGTCACGCCGATAGAAAAGGCCGCCGCTGGCCTGGGCTTGCATTCTGCCGGCGGGCGATTTGCGACGGCCTCTTTGTCACCAGCCCTTGGCCGTAAAGCAATTTTCGTAAGTGCTTTAAGAGGGTATGCTTTGGCCGCTCTCATCGCTAGGGCCTAAGGAATAGGCGCTTGGGCTGCCGCGCGCCTCCCAGATTGGCCCTGGGAATAGGATCCGAGATTATGACGATAGATAAATATGCCGGTTTGATCGCCTTGCTGGTGATCATTTCAACCCTTCGCAGCGACGGCTTGGGAGATACGAGGTCGCGCGCTATGGGGTTGACCCAATCCTATACCGCACTGGCCGTGGGGCCCGAAGCCGTGTTCTGGAATCCGGCCAACTTGGCCCTGAGGAGCAGTCCCGCCTTTTCCTGGGATTTGCTCGGTATGGGCCTGGCGGTGGTAGGCGAGAACAACAGCATTTCGGTCGATACCTACAACAAGAATTTCACCAAAAGGGACCGTCTTATAGATGACGGCGACAAGAAGGATTTGGTAGGTGATATCGAGGGAGGCGGCCTGCGGGTAAACGTCGATATTGAGCCGGTACTTTCTTTTTTCGTGCCGCTCAACGGCGGTGTGGCTTTCTCCGTGGGCGAGCAATATCGTGCCGCCTTGGCTCTGGGACTCACCGCCGGTGCCGAAGGGGAAATGCCCAAGGATATGGTCGAACTGGTCCTGTTCGGCAACGAATTTGATCGCCCTTACGATATTGCCGAATGGGATGGATCCGGTTGGGCGATTGGAACTGTCAATGGTGCCCTGGCTCGAGCCTGGATGCCCGCCACCCTTGAACCCCATTTAAGCGAGTTCACTGTCGGGGCCAATATCAAAATGATAATGGGGGCCTATGGACAGATAGAGCGCTCAAACGGCGGATTCATAAGCCGGGCCGAAGGGGCCGATCTGGAGGCTTATGCCATTGCTAACAGCGCTGGGATTGAGCAACCGGGTATCGGCGGTCTGGGCTTTGGATTGGACCTGGGCGTTGCTGGGGTTACCAAAGGCGGTACCACTTTCAGCGTGGGCCTACTCAATCTACTCGACACCATTTCCTGGAGCGGCGAATCGCGCCAGGATTCCCTTTTTGCAACGGCCGAAGATTTGCGTGTGACCCGCTTTCTCGAAGGGGTACCAGCCATTGAGGAAGTGCTCGACAACGAAGACGTAGATGGCGACGGCGACAAGGACTTTCACAAGAAAGTCGGATCGAATAGCTTTTCCCGCTCCATGCCCGCCCTGTTGCGCGTGGGGGTGGCCCGTCAATGGAACCCCAAAGTCTTGGCCGTGGCCAATTGGGACCAGGCCTTTACCTCGGGTTTTGGCTATTCCACCACACCTCGGGTTTCGGCCGGGATGGAATACCGGTTGGTGGATTGGTTTCCCGCGCGCCTCGGACTATCTGTGGGGGGGCGGGGCAACAGTTCGTCAGTGGGATTTGGCTTTGGTCCGTTTAATTTTTCTAATATTCAGCTTGAATTAATGGATTTTGCCTGGGTCGCCAGGGGTGGCTTTTTTCCAGGCCTCTCCAAAGGCGCTGCGATATCGCTGACGGTTTTCAAATTAAATATGCTGTAAAGGAAAATGCCTATTTCTGGCCCTTTGGGGGTCGACCGGTAACAAGGGGCTGCCTTCATTGGCAGCTCCTTTTTTTTGACTACTACCTATTCGACTAATAGCTGACATTTTTTCATTTCCAATTCAGCTAAATATGCCAAATTGGCAATGAATAGATTTTGTTCTGGGTAATTTGGGGCGTGTGGAGTGGTATCGATTTTGCTCAATCTAGGCCGTGGTTGGAAAACCAACGGGCTTTTAACTGTCAGAAGATAAAGAGGTTCGGACTATGGATACGAATAAATTGACCCAAAAGACCCAGGAAGCACTCCAAGGAGCTCAGGCCAAGTCGCTGCGCTATAGCCATAGTGAAGTCGACGGCGAGCATTTGCTGGCCGCTATGTTGGAGCAGAACCAGGGGATTGTACCGCGCCTGTGTCAGCGCATAGGCTTGTCGCCGCAGGCACTCCATGAAAAAGTAGAAAAAGAACTGACCAAACGACCTCGGGTATCGGGCCCTGGAGCCGAGGTATATATCACCCGCCGACTGCAGGAACTATTCGTCAAGGGTGAGGACGAAGCCGGCCAGCTCAAGGATGAATTCGTCTCGGTGGAGCATTTGCTGTTGGCCCTTGTCGACGAAGGCCAGGACAGTGTCTGCGGCCGTTTGCTGGCTCAAGCCGATATAACCCGGCAACGGCTTCTCGCCGCTCTGCGGGAAGTGCGTGGGAATCAGCGGATCACCAGCGCCACCCCCGAAGCCAGCTACGAAGCGCTGGAGAAATACGGCGTCGACTTGGTGGCCCAAGCCCGGGTTGGCAAACTCGATCCGGTGATTGGGCGCGACGCCGAAATTCGTCGTGTTATCCGCATTTTGTCGCGCAAGACCAAGAATAATCCGGTGCTCATTGGCGAGCCGGGGGTGGGCAAGACGGCCATTGCGGAAGGGCTGGCCCAGCGTATTGTGCGCGGCGATGTGCCCGAGTGGATGAAAGACCGGATCGTATTTTCGCTCGATCTGGGGGCTCTAATGGCCGGGGCTAAATACCGTGGTGAATTCGAGGAGCGGCTAAAGGCGGTGTTGCACGAAATTGAACAGAGCCAGGGTCGCGTCTTATTGTTCATCGACGAATTGCACACCATTGTGGGGGCCGGGCGTACGGAAGGATCTACCGATGCCGGCAATATGCTCAAACCCATGTTGGCGAGGGGTGAATTGCACTGCATTGGCGCCACTACTTTGGACGAGTACCGCAAGCATGTCGAGAAGGACGCCGCTCTCGAACGGCGCTTCCAGCCGGTGCAGGTAGATGCCCCTTCGGTGGAGGACGCCATCTCCATTTTGCGGGGTCTGCGGGAGCGCTTTGAAGTCCACCACGGTGTCCGCATCCAGGATAATGCCCTGGTGGGGGCTGCGGTGCTGTCCAACCGCTATATCGCCGACCGCTTCCTGCCTGATAAAGCCATCGATTTGGTCGATGAGGCCTGTGCTTTGATCCGCACGGAGATCGATTCCATGCCAGCCCAGTTGGACGAAGAGACCCGCCGTGTCATGCAGTTGGAAATTGAGGAGGCGGCTCTTACCAAGGAAAAGGATCTGGCCAGCCAGGAGCGCCTAATTGAATTGCGTCGCGAATTGGCCGATTTGCAAGGACAGGCCGGTTCCATGCGGGCGCAGTGGGAAGCCGAGAAGGAGGCGATTGCCTCGGTGCGCCAGATGCGCGAGGAGATTGAAGGGGTCAGGCAGCAGATTGAAGAGGCCCAGCGGAGTTACGATTTAAACCAGGCCGCCCAACTGCAACACGGCACCCTGCCCGAGCTCGAGCAGCGTTTAGCCGCCGCCGAGAGTGAACTGGGAGCCGGCGAGGGCGAAGAGCGGCTGCTGCGCGAAGAGGTCACCGAAGAGGAAGTGGCCGAAATTGTCTCTCGTTGGACAGGTATACCGGTGAGTCGCTTGGTAGAGGGGGAACGCGAGAAATTGCTGCGCCTCGATCAGATTTTGCATCAGCAGGTGATCGGCCAGAACGAGGCTGTGGGGCTGGTAGCCGACGCGGTGATCCGTGCCCGAGCCGGTATCAAGGATCCGCGGCGTCCAATCGGCTCGTTCGTCTTTCTGGGACCCACCGGCGTGGGCAAGACCGAATTGGCCAAGACTTTGGCCCGCACCCTCTTCGACAGCGAAGACAATATGGTGCGGATCGATATGAGCGAGTATATGGAAAAACACGCCGTCTCGCGCCTGCTGGGAGCCCCGCCTGGATATGTCGGCTATGAAGAGGGGGGCCAGTTGACCGAGGCCGTGCGGCGCAAACCCTATGCCGTCCTCCTTTTTGACGAAATAGAGAAAGCCCATCCGGACGTTTTCAACGTCTTGCTGCAATTGCTCGACGACGGCCGCTTGACCGACGCCCAAGGGCGCACGGTCGATTTCAAGAATACAGTGGTTATCATGACCTCCAATATCGGCTCACTGCATTTGATGGAGGGGGTGGGCGACGGCGAAATAAGGGCAGAGGCCCGCGATCGGGTGATGGCCGAATTACGGGGGCATTTCCGGCCCGAATTTCTCAACCGGGTAGACGATATTGTCCTGTTCAAGCCGCTCACCCTTGGGGAGATCGTCCAGATTGTCGATCTGCTGACCGAGGAATTGCGCGAGCGTCTGGGCGACCGGCGCATAGAGTTGGAAGTGGAGCCTGAGGCGCGCGACTTTATTGCCCGCGAAGGCTTTGATCCAGTATATGGGGCCCGGCCCCTCAAGCGCTTTTTGCAGCGCCAACTGGAGACCCGTATCGGTCGGGCCCTGGTTGGCGGGCAGGTGTTGGACGGCGCTCGGATCTACGTTTCGGCCGCCGACGAGGGACTGGTCGTGCGCTGGGAGAACCCGCCGGGCAGTGAACAGGAACCGGAGGTGCAAACCGTAGCGGTAGGGGCCTAAAAGGGCAGGGCGGGGAACCTGTATCCCCGCCCTACGTCTCTTATTACCGAACCAGGCTTAGTGGGGCTAGTCGTCGGCTGTATTCCAGGTTGAATCTGTTTTTCCCGGCAGCTGCCAACTAGCCCGTTAGACCATGAGCCGTCTGGGTCGGTAAAATTTCCATTGGGGCGGAAAAAGTCCCTTTTCAAATTATGAGGTGAAGGTGTCGATGCAGAATATTTGGCTGGTATTATTGATGGCCTGTCTAGGCAGCATCCCATCAGGAGCGCAGGATTACGGCAATCTCGAACAGGGCAAAGCGCTGTTGCGCAGTTTAAACGAGGCCTATACCTTCGTGGCGGCGCAAGTCAAGCCGGGCGTGGTATCCGTTACCACTGAAAAGATGCTCCCTACTCAGGGCCGCAATCCCTTTCAAGGGACTCCTTGGGAACAGTTTTTTGGGCGCTCTGGGCCGTCGCGGCGGGAGCCGCAGTACGGGTTGGGATCGGGGGTGATCGTGCAATACGAAGGGGCCCACTATATCCTGACCAATAACCACGTTATCGAAGGAGCCGACCAGGTGAACGTGGAATTGACCGATGAGCGGGCTTTTGAAGTCGAGATATTGGGCACCGACCCCAAAACCGACTTGGCCGTGCTGTCGATCGAAGCCGACGATCTCTCGTCGTTGCCGCTGGGCGATTCGGCGCAATTGCAGGTTGGGGAGATCGTAATGGCCGTCGGCAATCCGCTGGGTTTACAGCACTCGGTCCACCAGGGCATAATCAGCGCCTTGGGACGCGATCGGTTCGGCAACGACGAATACGGTTCGTTTATCCAGACCAGCGCCGATATCAATCCCGGCAATAGCGGCGGCGCCCTGGTCAATATAGAGGGCGAATTGATCGGCATTAATACGGCTATTGCCACGCGCAGCGGCGGTTCCGACGGCATTGGCTTTGCCATCCCGGCTAATCTGGTCCGCAATGTCATGGAGCAGTTAATCCAACACGGCGAAGTGCGGCGCGGCTGGCTGGGGGTGGGTATCGGCGATCTCGACGACGATGCGTCCCAGTATTTTGGCCTGGATGGGCGCAAGGGCGTATTGATCAATCGCGTCATGGAAGGGACCCCGGCGGAGAAAGCCGGGCTCAAAAGAGGCGACGTGATTTTGCAGGTGGACGATATGGAAGTGCACGATGCCACCGCCCTGCGCAACCGCATCGCCCAGACAAAACCGGGCAGCCGGGTCGAATTGCTGGTGTGGCGTGAGGGCAAAGAAAAGGCGCTCAAGGCCAAACTCGAGCAGAAACAGGACCCCAAACCGAGTATGCAGCGCCTGGAGAAATTGGGCATTGCGGTGCAGCCCCTCACCGACGAATTGGCCCAACAACTGGGTTTTGACGAGGATGGCGGTATTCTCATCACCGAGGTCGTGCGGGGCAGTATCGCCTACCGCAAGGGGTTGCGTCGAGGCGACCTGATTATCGAAGTGAACCGTCGCCCTGTGCCCGACAAGGAGACCTTCGATTCCATTTTGGAAGAAGGATTGGGGCGCGATCGGATTCTTCTGGTGATACTGCGCGGCGACAGCACTTTTTTCGTGGTTTTACCCATTCCGCGCGACTGAGGCGTTTGCCCCCTACGTCTGCTCCTGACCAAAGCCCTACTCCCCGGCGGGAGTAGGGCTTTGACTGTACTTGGGGGCGGTGTGGGGATCCTATAGATTTTTTGCCCGAAACCTCCGATATTGAGAAGTCTGTCTTATACGAGCGGAAGGGCAACCGCCGCTATTCCCCTGGCCAGATACGGAAACTATGCAAGATCAAGCTATATGGCACGGACAGCGCTCCGAGGCGGCGCCGTACGTGTATCTGAAACAGAATTTCATACTCTCTGGACCTGTGGCCCAGGCCGGCTTACAAAGCGCCTGCAGCGGTCCGTATGCACTTTATTGCAATGGCCAGCTGGTGGGGCGCGGCCCAGGTCCGGAATTTGTTTCGGCGTCGGTCTGGACGGAATGGGATCCGACGGACTTTTTGCAGAGCGGGGAAAATATCTTGCTGGTCCTGGCGCGCGAGCGTGCCGACGGGCTTCCGGCTTCCTGGTTCCGGCTTCGCCTGTCGGTGACCTATGCCGACGGCCAGCAGGTGGAATTGGCCAGCGGCCGTCCTTGGCAGGTGCAGCGGGCCGACGCCTGGCAACGGTTGGACCAGGCTCCTTTGACCACGGCGTATTTGGCTACTGAAGATGCCGCGGATTGGGCTATGGGCAGGGAAGGCGCCGGTGGTTGGGAAGATGCGAAGGTTGTCGCTGCAGAAGACGAAGAGCCGCGGTGGTGGAACCCTCTGGGTGTGGAGGAAAGGGAAATAGCCGCGCGTCGTGTTGTCGTTTTTGGCGAAACAGGCGCGAATGGGTCGCTGGGCTGGGAAACCGATCCAGGGCCTTTGCGTCAGGTAAAATGCGTTCATCGGGAGGCTTTGCTGCAGCCGGGGAAGGCTCGTGCCCTGGTGCAGATTCGGGGCGCCGAACGGGCCGTCTATTTGGTGCTGGATTTGGGCCGCCTGGCCAGTGGTTTCCCCCGTTTGCGTCTGGTCGCTAGGGCTGGGGCCGTAGTCGATGTGGGGCTTGCTACAAGCGCGGGAAAATTGATTGAAGGGGTGCGCTACGTCTGTCGGGACGGTGTGCAGGAATGGACGGGCCAGCAATTGTGGCGGGGGCGCTATTTGGTCGTGCGAATAAGCCATAGTCCCGAGGAATTGGAAGTCGATTCGGTTTCGCTGGTCGAGCGCTGGGTGCCGGTTGGGGAAAGGGCTGTCAGCGGTTTTAGCGGCGAGTCAGTGCTGGATTCTTTCTGGACTACCGGCCGGCAAACGCTAGAGGCTTGCCGGCAGGAATTGTACGCTTTGCCCTCGGCAACAGGGCAATACGATTGGCTCGGCGCCCTGGCCCTGGCTCTGGACGACTACTATTTGAGTGGGGAGACACAGACGGCTCAGGCGACCTTGACCAGTGCCCGACCACCGCTGCCCAAACCGGGAGATTGGGTAGCGGGCTTGGCCTATATCCTCTTTGGCGAGGCCTATTTCCGTCATGCCGGCGACGGACCTGTGATGGTAGAATTGCTGGCGAACTGGGCTCAGATATTGGCGGCCTATAGGGCCCAGCAAGGGGCCAATGGGCTGCTCCATGAGCCGGACGAGGGCGAAACCGGTCTGTCGGTTAATGCGCTGTACGGGGGGGCGCTGGGTGCCGCGGCGCGTTTGTGTCGCGATCTGGGCGACAAAGAAGAGGCCCGTCTTTACAAGGAACAGCAGCGCCAAGTAGAAGCGTCGCTGCAACAGTGGTGGGTGGCGGACCAAGGTTTGTTCTGCGTCGGGGGCGAGGGCCCCGGACAGTGGGGCAATGGGCTAGTGCTACTATTTGGTTTGACTAGCAGAGAACGCCGCGAAAAAATGGTCTCGCGTATTCGCGTCGCTGCGGGCAAGCCCGTGGCGGATTTGCGCCAGGCTTTCTTTCTGGCTGGCGGATTGTGGCAGGCCGGGGCCGGCGGGCGGGCGCTCGATTATATGCTGGGGCAGTGGGGGCGCATTGTCGACCGGACCGGTTCGACTTGGGGCGAAAAGGCCATTCCCGCAGGTGTTTTGCCCGGCCCTGAATTCTATATAGGTTCGCAATTGCTGGGGGTGCGACCGGCCGCACCGGGCTTTGCCCAAGTGGAAATTCAGCCTTTTTGCGCCGGTCTGGAAAGGGCCGAGGGCCGGATCAATACTCGACGGGGGCGGGTGGAAGTGGTCTGGGGGCGCAGCTCGTCTATGCTGTATTTGAAAGTGAGCCTGGAAAAGGCCGGGCCTACCCAGCTCAATGTGCCGCGCTTGGGCCGCTCCTTTCCCACTGTAGTACTCAACGGCGAGACCGTGTGGCGCAACGAAAAAATCCAACCCAATTTTGCCGTCCAGGATTATATCAGCACAGCCGATTATATCGGGTTGATGCTGAACGGGAGCGGCGAGTACGTGGTCGAGCTGGACTAAGAGGCGGAGGAAAGAATGGAATTTCACTGCGTCACAAGGTCCGCAGGTCAGGGAGAGGACGGCGGGCCACTATTGATTTTATTGCACGGCTACGGCAGCAATGAAGAAGATCTGTTGGGCTTAATGTCCCATCTCGATCCCCGTTTAATGGGCGTCGGCATCCGTGCCCCTTTTCCACTGGATTGGGGCGGGCATGCCTGGTTTCCCATTGAAATGACAGAGGCGGGTTTGCAGCTCGATTTTTCCCAGGCATTGGAGATTTGCCAATTACTGGGCGATGAGATCGACCGGATCCGGAATAAGCAGGGGGCCGAACGGGTTTTTATTCTGGGGTTCAGCCAGGGGGCCAGCATGGCGCTGGGCGTGGCTCTGGGGCGTCCGTTGCTGGCGGCCGGGGTAGTGGGCATGAGCGGTCTGTGCGTCGAGGAAATGCTGCCCGCTGATCGGACCCAGGTCCAGGGTCTGCCGATCCTGTTGACCCATGGACGCCAGGATCCGGTTATTCCCATCCACCAGGGGCGCTCGTCGCGTGATTTGCTCGCAGGATTACCGGTGGCGCTGAGTTACCGGGAATACGATATGGGGCACGAGGTCGGGGCGGATTGTCTCGACACCGTCGACCAGTGGGTGCGCCAGCGCCTCGATTGAAAGGAAGTTCGATGCGACCGACTCAGCAACAGCTCGACCATTTTTACACCTTTGGCTATATCGTTTTTCGAGCGTTGTTCAGTGCCGGCGAAATGGCCTGGATCAGTCGCGAATTTGAACAAGTGGTCGATGGAAAAGGAGGTGGTCGGGCGCACGACGGCTCGCGGCGCACCTTAATCGTGCCGACGATAGATCACAGTCAACGGCTTTGCACATTACTCGATGACGAGCGCATTGTTGGCATTGCCGGCGCGATCCTGGGGGACGATTTCAATTACGCCTCAGGTGACGGCAATTACTATTCCGGCGATACGGGGTGGCATCCAGATGGCAATTACCCCGATCTCTTTGCCATTAAAATGGCCTTTTACCTCGATTCTCTGACAGCGACTACGGGGTGTCTGCGGGTCTTGCCTGGCAGCCATAAAGCCGGCTCTCTATGGCGAGCCGGCGATATAAGCCCGGGCCAGGCCGAGGAATTATGGGGCCTGACCCCAGACCAGGTGCCGGGGCAGACGTTTCTGGAAACCGCCCCCGGAGATCTGGCCATTTTCGATCACAATACCTTCCACGCTTCTTTTGGCGGCGGTCAGCGCCGGCGCATGTTCACCATGAATCTGACCCGGCGGGGCCATACCGCCGATGATATAGAGCGGGTCGATCAGTATTTGCGCGACCATTGCCCGGTTGCCCACGGCTTTAAAATAGGCGGCATGTACACCGAGATCATGGGTGATACGGCTTCGTCCCAGCGCCTAGTCCACCTCGAACAGATGCACCAGCGCCATGCCTTGGTGCACCCCGAAGATACCCTGCCTCGGGCACTGGGATCGCAGGGGTGATACTCCCAGGCTTGCCCGGAAAACAGCCTTGTGGCCCAGAACCTCCGTGCGCCGCCCAAGTACTTTTTTCAGACACACCTAATTGAGGGCTGGTCATAATTCGGGTGGCTCGTCGGTGGACGGCTGGTCGAGGGCGGCCGTTGGGGGGCGACGAGTCTGACGCTCATTCGCCTCCGGCGTCCCTTCGGGTGCTCGCGCTACGCGCTCCGAGGCCACTGCGCCCGCTACGCGGGCACCCGGGCTTGTGGAATCCGCTTTCAGCCTCATCACCCTCGACCAGCCTTGGCACAAGTATCGGTAGAACAACAAATTAGATGGATCGCTAATTATGACCAGGTCTCACCTAGTTCTGCCCGTGGAGGCTTGGAGAAAGCTTCCTAGTCGTCCTATTAGATAGGCCCAAACCTGGACAGTTGCTCACCGGCTCGAAAAGCGATAGACCGTCGTCGTCTGGTAGGTCTGCCCAGGGCGCAGGATGACCGACGGGAAATTGGCTTGGTTCACCGAATCGGGGAAGTGCTGGGTCTCCAGGCAAAATCCATGGTAGCGGCCGTATACGGCTTCGTCTTTGCCTTTGACGCCGTTGAGATGGTTGGCGGTGTAGAGTTGGACGCCGGGCTCGGTCGTGGAGACTTGCATCAGGCGGCCACTGACGGGGGCGAATACTTCGGCGATCAGGGGCGGTTGGCCGGCTTGGCCGTTGAGTACGTAATTGTGGTCGTAGCCGCCAATGACCAATTGGTCAATGCGGGCCCCTATGGCGGTTGGACTGGTAAAATCGAGCGGTGTGCCCTGGACTGGCAGCAAACGGCCGGTGGGTATAAGGGTGCTGTCTGGCTCGGTAAAGCGGTCGGCGTGCAGGGTGAGGACGTGGCCAAGCACCGGGCCGGAGGCAGCGCCTTCCAAATTGAAATAGGAATGGTTGGTCAGATTGACCGGTGTCGCTTTATCGGTGGTGGCTCGGTAGTCTATGCTCAGGGCCCCCTCCAGGGTCAGGGTATATACGACTTCGACGGCTAGATTGCCCGGATAGCCTTCTTCGCCGTCGGCGCTGAGATAGGTGAAGCGCACCGAAGGGCCGGCCTCGCCTTCCTCAGTAGTCGCTTCCCAGATGACTTTATCGAATCCCTTGACGCCCCCGTGCAGATGGTTGGGGCCATTATTGACGGCCAGTTCGTAGTCGGCCCCGTCCAGACTGAAGCGACCGCCGGCAATGCGGTTGGCCACGCGCCCGGTGGTGCAGCCGAAAAACGGACTCTGGGTTTCGTATTGGTTGAGGTTGTCGAAGCCCAATACCACGTCGTCCAATTGGCCCTTGCGGTCGGGGACTCGCAGGTGTGTCAAGGTGGCCCCGTAGGTGATTAGACGGGCCGAGGAACCGTTGGCCAGGCTCAAAGTGATCTGGTCGACGGGTTGGCCGTCTATGGTAGTGCCGAAGGCTCGGCGGTCGATGGCAGGCACGGATAGGTCTCCTGAGAGTGCTTTGCTGGCCGTCCCCAATAGTATTAGGGTGGCGGCCAGGACAGGGAAAATACTGGACATAAATAGGCTCCTATGAATCGGCGAGACCACCGCCGGCGTGATAGATAGACGCCGTTTTGGATGGATATTTCGACGTTAGCCGACTGTGGGGGCTGTCAGGCCAGGATCGAGGCGATGCGTCCGGCGGTCAGGCGGTGGCCCACCAGGGGCTGACCGCCGCTGGGACTGGAGCGCTCCCATAGGGCAAAAAAGCTGCCGTCGTTATCGGCGGTGACCGTGGCGTAGCGACTGCAGCCGGTGCCGTGGGGCGAAACGAAAAGCGGTTGTAAAAGACTGAGCCGGTGCAGGCGCGGAAAGTCCCGGTCAAAACCGTAGGCCAGGCCGCCCAGCTCTTCGCACGAATAACCCCGGGGGCGCTCGACGGCGTTGCGGTGGGCCTGGTGTGGACGCAGGCATTCGGCCCCGTCGTAAAAGTAGAGCGACAGCGGCGGCAACTCGGCCAAGGCCCCTAGTCGAGGAAGGGGCAGACGGCAGGTGATGCGGCTGGCGGCCACATCCCAGGCCGGGCCGCGCGGGAATAGGTCGGGCGACTGGTCGTGGCATTCGTTGCCTTTGATCAGGGCGTAACCGGACGTACTCGACGACCAGGAGTAGGGGTGGGCGCAGTAGAGCAGCAAGTATTGGCCGCGGCGAAAGCCGGGGGAGATATTGGGGTCCTTGAGGTGGAGATAGGCTGGATCCGTGCTAGATAGGAGTGGTTGGATAGTATCCTGCGGATCGAGCCGGTCTACCCGCGAAGCGGCGAAGGTATCGATGCTCCAGACGCCGGTGCCGGGTTTCTGGTGGCCCGCCAGGCCGCGGGGATAAGTGCGGACCTTTTCGGTGGAAACCATGACTTCGACACGCCTTTTGTTGAGGCGCAGGCAACTGCCCTCAATACTGACAACGGTCGAGCCGCAGTAGAGATCGGATTTGTCCCAGGAATGAATTTTGGCGAAAGTACGGCCATTATCCTGGGAGCGGAAAATGGCCAATTCGCGACCGCGGGACCCCTGGGACAGACCGGTGCGGCTGTCGCCTTCGTCGCGGTAGCGGCCAATCAGCAGCAGGCTGTCGTCGTTGGGGGCGCGCACCATATTGCCGCCGCCAAACCAGAAGCCGGGGCCGTCCTGGGTGGGTTCGACCAGGACGCGGGCTTTTTGCTGGTCGATCAGGCTAGTGCCCAGCCTGGTGAGTTTGCGCTCAAGGTTTTCGGGTAGGCGGGACATGGTCCAGGGTTGCGGTGGCCCTGGCCACCGGGTTGGAGGGCGAAGAGGCGCGTTGTAAGCGGAGAGAATAATCCGAAGAAAGGGGCGGGCTGTCAAGTCGTCCCGAGCGAGGCCGTCGCGGCTATATTGCTGGATGAGGTGAGACAGCGTATTTTCCTAACGCCGCTGCCGGTTTGCCGCCGGGGCTGCGGCCAATTCCGAGGATTTTTCTTCCCTACAGGAATCCCGTCTGTCAGGCCGGCGGGCCCCTAAAAACCATCAGGAGGAATCGATGCGCAGTATTTTCGTCGGTACCGAATACGCGGGCAAATCCACCCTGATCCAGTTGTTGGGCCAGTATTATAGAGACCGTAAACTGCCCATCCACGGCGATGACCATTTCACTCTCCCCGATTCGACGCTGAGTCCTGAGTCGCGGGCCCTGATGGTGGAATTCCCCAACGATGTAAAGGAACGCATGCAGCGCATGCAGATCCACTACCACGTCGATATAATCAAGAAATACGAATACCCCCTCCTCGGCGGTTGGCATATCGAAGAGGCGGTCTATTCTAGCTTTTACGGCGATGATCCGGATAGTCCGTATTATCCCAATTACCACTACGGCTTCCAGCGTCTGTACGAATCCCTCGTGCTCGACGCGCATTTGCCCGATGTGGTTATGATCCACGTGACGGCCAGCGACGAAGCCCTCCAGGAGCGCATGGCCGAGACGCCCCACGATTATCAGATAACCCGTCCTGAAGATGTCGGCAAACTCAAGGAATGCTTCACCGAAGAGATCGGTAAATCGCTCTTTACCCACCAGCGGCGCACCATTGAATTGGATACCACGGACAAGACGCCCCACGAGTCGTTTGACGAATTGCTCTTGCTGTCTGAGCCGCTTATCACTACGGCGGAAAGGGCTATTCGCAATCTGGCCATCCCGGAGGGCGAATACGAAGTGCGTTACGTCAACGGTGTGCGTCAGATGATTCCCCAGGAGTCGTGAGCATACTGGTTAAATTATCGGTTTTGCTGTTCTTCGTCTGCCTTTGGGAGGGGCGCGTCGGGGCTTCGGAGATGGAGGCGCTGCCGTTGCTAGTGCGGGATATTCAGCATCTTATGGCTCGGGATAATCTCGCCTGGATGGGCTTGGGTTTGGTGGCCGGTGGAGTGGCACACCAGTGGGACGACGATATCAGTGGCGATATCAGCCAGAACGGCACCGTGACCAAGATCTTCGATCTGGGCGATAGATACGGTTCCAGTCGCAACAACATATTGGCGGCCACCATGGCCTGGGGGTTGGCCCGGGCCAGTCGGCGTCCGCAATGGGTGGCACCGACCTCCGAGGTATTGCGCGCCCTGCTGCTGGCCAACGCCGTGGTCGGGCCGCTCAAGGTAGGCGTGCGCCGCCGCCGTCCAGACGGCAGCAACCGGTTTTCATTTCCTTCGGGTCATTCGGCTAACGCCTTTGCCGTAACAGCAGTATTGTGTCGGCGCTACGGTCTCAAAGTCGGCGTGCCGCTCTACGCTTTTACCGCCACGGTGCCGCTGGCGCGCATCGATGCCCGCCGTCATTATTTGGCCGACGTGGTGGCTGGGGCGGCTCTGGGTACGGTTGCTGGATGGGCGGTACATCCGTCTGCCGAACTGGCCGACAGGGCCTGGACCCTGATGCCGACCTACACCCGGGGAGGGGCGCGGTTGCATGGGCTCCTGTCTTTTTAATTTTTGCTCAGGATTGGAAGAGAGCTATGGATGTAAAGCCGTATTTGTTGAGCGATAGCCAGATGCAGCAGTTCATTATTGATGGCTATATTTTGGTGCGGGCCGATTTTTCCGAGCCGGTGCACCAGACTATCTACGACCAATTGGAGCAGGTATTTGTCGAGGACGGCAATATCGGCAATAATATCCTGCCGCGTGTGCCCCTTATTCGCCGTGTCTTCGATCACCCCGCTCTGGTTGGCGCCCTGACCAGCTTGTTGGGGCCCGACTACACCATGAATCCGCATCGCCATTGCCATCTTAATCCGCCGGGTAGTCCCGGGCAGAGCTGGCACAAGGACTGCTACGTCTTCGACCACAATATTCGCCAGCCGCGCTTCCGCTGGTTGCTGGCCCTTTATTATCCGCAGGATGTAAGCCTCGATATGGGGCCTACGGGCTTATTGCCGGGGCGTCAATACTACGACCAGATTTCCAGTCCCGACTCGCGCCATACCACCGAAGCCGCCGAGGGGTTGTGCGGCCCGGCCGGCACGGTGGCGTTGGTGAATTTCGACGCCTGGCACCGGGCTATGGCCAATACCAGCCAGCACAAGCGTTATATGCTCAAATTCCAGTTTGCCCGCTTGGCCGAGCCAGACCGGCCGAGGTGGAATTGCACCACTCCTGTCTGGGAGCCACCTCCCGGTCCGGAGCATCTGGTCTGGCGCGATGTCTGGCAGTGGTTATGCGGTGACTCCGCCCAAGGAGAAGCGGCTGTCGATTCGGCCAGCGAAGACTGGACCCACTTGCATGCCCCGGCGGAAGACCAACGTCTGCGCGCCGCTTTTGCTCTGGGTCAACTGGGACAGGACGCCGTGCCGGGGCTGCTGCAGGCGCTGCAGCGCCAGGCCCGGGAGGTGGCCGACCACCTCGAAGACAAGACCCCCGCCAATGCCCACGGTACCAATCCAACGGCCTGCCACGCGGCCCAGGCGCTGGTGGCGCTCGGCCCGGCAGGAGTGCCCCATTTGTGCGACGCCCTGGCCGATGAGCACTGGTGGGTGCGGGTCTCGGTCGCCGATAGTCTGGGCCAATTAGGAGTTCAGGCGGCGCCGGCGGTCGCCAATTTGTCGCAGGCCCTGGAGGACGAGCACTGGTGGGTGCGGCGGGGTGCGGCCGAGGCTTTGGGGCGGATAGGAGAGGCGGCCGGTCCGGCTACCAGTCGGCTCGCTGAACGGCTGGGCGACAGCGATCGGCGGGTGCGGCGGATGGCTGCCCTGGCTCTGGGGCAGATCGGGGCTAGCGCGGATGGCCATGTCGTATCGGGTCTACAGGGGCTGATGGACGATGAAGACCGCTACAATCGCTTTTACGGGACCCTGGCCTTGCGGCGTTTACCCAACCGCAGTTCCCGGGCCCTTTTACTTGAGACGTTGAGTGCGGCTCGCTGGTGTCCGGTGACCGCGGCGGGTAGTCCATTTTGACCGGCCGGGGTGTACCGGGCGGCTGTAAATAACCGTTTGCATTTCAGCGAGGATTCTGGAGCTAACATGGTTGACGACTTAGACGTTTATTTATTCGATTTGCACGGCTATATAATTGTCCGGCAGGCCTTGGACGGCGGCGAGGTGGACCAGCTCAACGGCTGCATCGATGCCTTGCCGTCTATGCAACCGGGCCAGTGGGACGGCTATGTCCACGCCCATACCTACGGCACCACCGACGGCCTCAATCTGCAGCAAATATACGAGGCCGGCGAGCCTTTTGAACGACTTATCGACCACCCTTCGTGGATTGAGCGGATTAAATTTTTCGTCGGCGGCGAGGGCACTTTCGATTATCACCACGGGCCATTGTTCATCGACGAGAATTTTGTCAATTTCCGCCAACCGGGCGAGGCTATCGGGCTGCATTCAGGCGGTTATCCGCCCATTCACCGCAACCAGTTTCGCTACCACGGTGGGCGTTTTATGTGCGGCCAGGTCAACGTTTTGCTGGCCCTTACTGATATTGGCCCAGGGGACGGTGGTACAATGATTATTCCAGGTAGCCACAAATCTAACTTTATTCACCCCTATCTCGACCGCCATCGCATGGCCAAAGGGGCTACGGTAGAAGGAGCCGAAGGCAGCTTGGAGGTACACCTCAAGGCCGGCGACGCGCTGATATTCGTCGATGGCCTATCGCACGGCTCAGCCAAACGGGCCAATCCGGGCACTCGGCGCATTGCGGTCTACCGCTACGGTCCGTCCTGGAGCAATTTCCGCCATGGCTACGAAGCTTCGCCCGAATTGTTGGCGCGACTGACCCCACAGCGGCGACAGATCGTCCAGCCACAGCATTTGCTGCCGCGCCAACCTCAGGTGACCGACCAGACCAAGGCCGGCCGATGAACTGGAATCTCGATAGTTATTTTCCCCAATTCGACGGCCCGCAAATGCGCCAGTTTAAAAGCGCCTTAGCCGCCGATATGGCCGTTTTGGGGCAGGAGGCCGCCGAGTTGGCACCGCTGGCTAAGGATACTGTGGCCGTCTGGGAAGCGGTATTCGTGCGCTACGAAGATATCCTGGCGCGCTTGTCGCACCTGGGCTCGTATATCGGCTGTCTGACCGCGGCCGATGCCCGCAATGAAGTCTATGCCCGAGAAGAAGGGGCCCTGGCCCGACTGGAGGCGGAAAACGCCAAAATAGACGTCGAATTGCAGCGGGCCTGCAAAGGGGCAGACGATATTGTATTTGACGACTTGGCCAGCCGGCCGACGTTGGCTGGAGGCGGCCATTTCCTGCGTCGTTTGCGCCAGCAGGCCCGGTATACCATGGATCCGTCCGGGGAAGTCTTGGCCGCCGATCTGGGCGTTGACGGCATCGGCGCCTGGGGACGTCTTTACAGCACCGTAGCGGCCAAGCTCGAATTTTCCATGCAATACCCCAACGGAGATACTGAGTCGTTGCCTATGGCGCAGCGCCGTTCCCTTATGCAGCATCCCGACCGGGCGGTGCGGCAGGCCGCCTTTAACGGCGGCAATGAAGCTTGGGCTGGGATGGAGGATGTAGCCGGGGCCGCGCTCAACGCCATTGGCGGCACCCGGCTCAGCCTCAACGCCCACCGCGGCGTCGATCATTTCCTCGATGTGGCTTTGTTTCAGGCGGCCATTGGCCGGCCGACGCTGGAGGCGCTCTTTGCGGCGATCTGGGATCGCCTTGAATTGCCCCGCCGCATGCTGGCCCTTAAAGCGCGCAGCATGGGGCGGTCCGGAGTGGCCTGGTACGATCTGGAAGCCCCCCTGCCCCTGAAATCCCAGGATACGCTCGACTGGGAGCAGGCCAAGCGCATGGTAGCTGATTCCTTCCGGGCGGCCTATCCCTTGTTGGGTCAGTTCGTCCAGGAGACGTACGCTAAAGACTGGATCGAGTGGGAGCCGCGGCCGGGCAAGCGTCCGGGGGCCTTTTGCACCGGGTCGCTGCTGACTCGGGAATCGCGCATTTTCATGACCTATAACCAGTCGCTGGGAGGGGTGCAGACCCTGGCGCATGAAGTCGGGCACGCTTTTCACAGCTATATCATGCGCGATTTACGGCCCTATGCCCGGCTCTATCCCATGACCCTGGCCGAGGCGGCTTCGACCTTTGCCGAAATGGTGCTGGCCGAGGGGATCTTGGCCGATCCGTCGGTCAAACCCCGGCAAAAGGCCGCAATCCTTGATATGGAGATTGGCCACGGGGCGGCCTTTCTGCTAGATATACCTGTGCGCTACGAATTTGAAAAGGCCTTTTACGAGGAACGCGCCAACGGCGAAGTCGGGGTAACACGGTTGCGCGAGTTGATGGCAGAAAACCAGCGCCGGTTGTTTGGCCCGGTCCTGGAAGAAGGCGGGGAAGACCCCTATTTCTGGGCTTCCAAACTGCATTTCTACATCACCGGTGTGACCTTTTACAATTTTCCCTATACGTTTGGCTTTTTGCTCAGTCGCGGTCTTTTTGCCCAATTCAAAAAAGAAGGGCCCGACTTCCTGGGACGCTACGAGGATTTTTTGCGCTATACCGGCAGCGGCACGGCCGAGGAGGTAGCCCGCCAGACTATTGGATGCGATCTGGAGGCCACCGATTTCTGGATCCAGGCCATCGACACGCTGGAGGCGCCCCTGGATCAATTAGAGGCTCTTTTGCCCCAGGTATTGCCTGGCGTCTGAAATACTCCCCTTAATCGAGGAATAGGTACATGCGACAAATTGAGCGTTTACTACTAGGTTTGCTGACGCTGTTGGTGGCGGTGGCTATTTCCGGGGCCGAGCAAAATCCGCCTGCCCCCGGTTTTGACCAGCAGGGCTCGGACGCCAAGGCGATAGAGATCGCCGATCGGGTGATGGAGCGGATGGGGGGACGGGCCAACTGGGACGGGACGCGCTATCTCACTTGGCGCTTTTTTGGCCGTCGCTTGCACGTGTGGGACAAGTGGACCGGGCGCCTTCGCTTTGAACAGGGCGATCTGGTGGTGCTGATGAATGTACAGGACCAGAGTGGGCGGGCCTGGAAAGGGGGCGAGGAAATTGTCCAGCCCGATTCCCTGGCGGCCAAACTAAACGCCGGCTACCGGGCCTGGATTAACGATTCCTATTGGATCGCCATGCCCTACAAACTCAAAGATTCGGGCGTCACCCTGAAATACAAGGGGGCCGGATCCACGGCCGACGGTCGGGCCGCCGATATCCTCTCCCTCACTTTTGCGGGGGTGGGGGTGACGCCGCAGAATAAATACGAGGTCTTTGTCGACAACGAGGAAGGTCTGGTGACCCAGTGGGCTTTTTATCCGAAAGCCGCCGATACCGAGCCACGCTTTGTCGGGCCTTGGGCCAATTGGCAGCCCTATGGGGCTATCTGGCTGTCCGATGCCCGAGGCGAGCGGGGGCATACGGATCTGGCGGTATTCGACGAACTGCCCGAAAGTGTTTTTACCAGCCCTCAATCCGTGGATATGATGAAGCTGGCCGGCCGGGTCGATCAGTAAGGTAAGAGCAACCACGGGTTAAACAGCAAAGGGCCGGTCCTTTTAAGGGCCGGCCTTTTGCTGTTTTGACGCTGCGGTATTAGCGGCTAATCGTCAGGCGGCCTGCATTTGGTTTTCGGGCATATTCTCCAGGCGCGATAGCCAATAGCCGACATCGTATTTGTCGTTGCCGGTAAGGAAACGCCAGAATTTAATGCGGTTGACTATTTCCAGGCGCACCTCGTTGCCGTACCACTGGTGGTTGGCGCCGAGGATGCCGCGAATTTCACTGTCGTCGATATCGTCGGTATTCCACAGTCGCAATTGCCGTACGGTCGGATTGAGCCGCAGCTTGAACATATAGCGCTTGTCGTCGGTGAGATTGGGTTGGGCGCAATGCCAGATGCCGTGGTGTACCACGACTAGGGTCCCGGCCCGGCAGACCATAGGGTATTGGCCGCGGAAATTCTGGTAGCGGGCAATATCCGATTCGCTGACATGGCGGTACTGGCTGCCCGGCAGGATCATGGTGCCGCCCATTTCCCGGGGGGTATCGTGGCTGAAATAGAAGAATTGGATATCGAAATGCTGGCGGGTGTCGATAATGGCGTCGGCGTGCCAGATCTGGCCGTGCTCGTGGCTGGGTCCCACCGTGTGCACGGCGTGGTGGTCATAGAGCGGGTCGGGGCCGACCAGGCTGTGGATAATGCCCTGAATTTGCGGCAGCCGGAAGACCTGGCCCAGGGCGCTGTCGGGCCAAGCGGTGGCCAGGGGGGCGCCGGCCCGGTGGCCGGGGACCTGGCCCTGGTCCATTTCGGCGCAAGCGGCCTGGTTGAGTTGGTCGGGCACCAGGTCGTCGAAACGCAAAAAGCCGTCGGCGACGAAATGCGCCATTTGTTTGCTGTCGAGCAAGTGGGTTTTATCGACCATCGATTTCCTCCATCTGTTCGAGGATGTATTCGTATTTGAGATAGGCCGTGGTGTATTCCATGCCCGGATAGGCTGGAAATTGTTGCGGGAATTGGATGACCCGCCAGCCCTCCTCCATCGCCGCCACCACCGAAGGATAGGGCGGTTCGGTCTCGTCGCCGCTGGAATGCCGCGTGCGACCGGTGCCATCGTAGGTAGACCAGGAGACGACTTGGCTGTGCAAATCGGGCGAATGAGTGTAGAGGACGATCAGTTTTTGACGTAGGGGCATAGTTGCTTAGCGCGTGAGAAGAGGTTTGGGGACGGACAAACAAATCCAATATAGGACTTGAAAGGGCTGCCATCAAATAAGTGCCGCTGCGACCTGTTGGTCCTAGGTTGGGGCCCAAAGAGTGATTGTTTTGGGCCTGTTGGCCCAGACCTAGGCCCTGCTATAATTGCAGGGTCAGATAGCGCAGACGCCCCTGGCGCTCTATCTGTAGAATGAGGGGGGAGCCCGCTTCCATGCGCTCGATTATTTCGCCAAAACCGGGCAAGGTATGGACCCGAGTGCCGTTGACGGTATAGATGACGTCGCCCGGTTCAAAACCGTCGCGCCAATGGGCCGGGGAGCCCGGCGCAATGGCCGCCACCAGGACGGCGCCCTGGTGGCGCAGGCGGGGCAACATGCGGACGATACGCTGGTCTATTTCGAGGCAGAGAATACCCAGTTTGGGGACTAAATTGCGCTCTGGGTCAACCAGGTCGATAAAGCGGAAGGGGTCGTCGGGCCGCTCAACGACCTCCACTTCCATGCTTTGTTCGGCTCCGTCCCGCAAAATATCGAGTCGCACTGTGCTGCCGATGGGGTGATGGTACAAGTTGACGTTGAATTGGCGGCCGTTTTCCATGAATTTACCGCCCAGGCGCAAGACGATATCGCCCACTTGCAGACCGGCTTGGGCCGCCGGCCCGTCGGGGTATACATCACCCAGCAATACGCCCCAATCTCGCGGCAGGTCCAAACCGGCGGCGAGAATGGGGGTAATGGTCTGGGCGTGGACGCCGATGACCCCGCGCCGCACCCGGCCCGTATCGCGGATCTGTTCAAAAACCGTGCGGACGATATTGCTGGGGGCGGCAAAGCCAATCCCCTCGTGGCCGCCGGATTGGGAGAGAATAAAGGTGTTGATGCCCACCACTTCGCCCTTGGTATTGACCAAAGGGCCGCCGCTATTGCCCGGATTGATCGAGGCATCGGTCTGGATATAGATCATCGGGGCTTCGGGGCTGAGTTGGCGTCCTTTGGCAGATACCACACCGAAGGTGACCGAATTTTCCAGTCCCCGGGGGCTGCCGAAAGCCAATACCAGATGGCCTGGTTGAAGAAGGTCCGAATCGCCTAAGGGTAAGAAGGGCAGTCCGGTCTCGGCGACTTTGAGGACGGCCAGGTCGGTCTCTGAATCGAAGCGCAGGACTTGGGCTCCTAAGAGCCTTCCTGGAGGTTTGAGGATAGAATTGCGTTTATTCTGCGAGCGGGGGATGTCGAGCAGGACCTGGACCCGACGGGCCCCGGCGACAACGTGGGCGTTGGTGAGGATATAGCCGTTGGGGTCGAGAATGACCCCCGAGCCGCCCGTATGTTGGGTTTCCAGGCCGGCGGCGCTATTGAGATAGCCGCCCTGGACAGGGGCGTAGCCCGAGGTGAAAATCTGCACCACGGCGGGGCTGACCCGAGCGTTCAGATTTTGCAGGGAAGTACTCAACTGATCCAGGGAGGCGGCCGGCTGGGCCCCAATCCGCGCAGTGAAAACCAATGTGCAGATGAATGGAAACCAGATGTGGCGGGCCATGGGGCCTCCTCAATGGTGACGGTGAATGGGATCGTCGCAAATATAGAACAAAAAAAGCCCCCGCGAAAAGGCGCTTTCGCAGGGGCGGGCAAGGGGGACAGCGATTAGTTATTGGAGAATTCGGCCAGTCGTTCGCCGCAATTGTGGCGCACTTTGTCCAGGGCGCGGTTGCGCAGCTGGCGCACCCGCTCGCGGGTGATACCCAGGTCGGCGCCGATCTCCTCCAGCGTTTGGGGTTGGGTATCGCCTAAGCCGAAATAGGCGCTGACAATACCGTATTCGCGCCGGTCCAGAGTGCCGAGGCAGGCCTGGACGGTCTCGTTCAATTGCGTTTTTTCCAGGATTCCATCGACCAATTCCTTCGAGTCGGTAAAAACCGAGTGCAGCGTTGTGCTTTCGTCAGGGAAGGCCGGGGCGTCGAAGGAAATATCCTGCTGGGACACTTCCAGCGCGTTGCGAGTGCGCTCGCGGCTGATATCGACCTGGCCGGCCAATTCGTCAAAGGTGGGGGCGCGGCCCAGCTTTTGCGCCAGCGAACTGGTTTCTTTTTCCAGTTTCTGCAAATCGTTGAGCTGGCTCATCGGTGGCCGGGCTATTTTGCCCTGTTCGGCCAGCGCCTTGAGAATGGCCTGGCGGATCCACCATACAGCATAGGTGATGAATTTGAAGCCCCGGGTCTCGTCAAAGCGCTTGACCGCTTCCAAAAGACCGAAATTGCCCTCTGAAATGAGTTCGATGAGCGACAGGCCGTAGTCCTTGTATTCGCGGGCGACACTGACGACAAAGCGCAAATTAGCTTTGACCAGTATCTGGCGGGCTTGCTCGTCGCCCGTCCGGGCCCGGGTAAAGAGTTCGACCTCTCGTGCCCGGCTCAGGGGTTCGGCGTCTTTGATATCGCGCCAGTACAGGCCGATGGCGTCGTTGGTATTGTTTTCGAAGGCCGAAGTGCTAGAGGCAGCCATGGTGCTTTCCCTCTCCAGTAAAAGTTAAAGGGTACCAATGGAATAAAGCGTCAGTAATTAGATGCGCCAAAGAAAGAAAAGATTCTAACGTCAACGTTCAATTTAAAATTAATCTTAACGTTAACGTTAATGATAAATAATATAGACGAGTAATTGGACCAATGCAAGTTCTTAAAAAAAGAAAAAATGGGGGCTGTTAGAAAGGCTTTGGGGCGTGCCGGGGAAAAATAAATGAAAAACACATAAGGTAATTATTTACAAATTATTATGTACTAATAAAAGGACCCTAATCCTCCTGTGGTCGTCGTCTCTGGGCCTTTTTATCGCTGTGCTGCTGGCGCTGCTGGCGTTGCCGCTGCCGAGCGCCGCGGGAGGGCCGGGTAGGGCGCCTCGGCGGTGGTGGCGGTTTGAGACCGTCGGCCATCAAACGGACAAATTTGTCCAAACAGTCCTCTTTATTTCGTCCTTGGGTGCGGAAGCGATCCGAGCGCACGGCGAGGACGCCGTCTTGGTTTAATTGCTTGCCCAGGACGCTTTGCAACCGCAGCCGCTGTTGGGCGTTGAGAGAGGGGCTGTGGTGCAGGTCAAAGCGCAACAGAGCCCGGGTATTCAATTTGTTGACGTTCTGGCCGCCTGGTCCCGAACTGCGGTCAAAGGTAAATTTGAGCTCGGCGGCCGGAATGCTCAGGCTGGGGGTAATTTCGACTAAATCCATTAGTGGCTCATTTAAGGGTGTATACCTATACTAAGAGAGTTTTCCTACAGGCTTTGACCTCTACACTGGGTCGGATGCACTGCTAGTAAAATAAAATCAAGCTCAAACCGATAAACAAGGAGAGCGTTATGTCGGCTCGTTATAAGGCGGCTATTGTCGGCTGCGGATCTATTGGGCACGCCCATGCCGAAGGCTATCAATTGGTGGATGAGGTCGATCTGGTGGCTGTCGTCGATCCCGTGGAAGGGGCCCGTCAGGCCTATATAGATGAATACGGGATTGCCGGCGGCTATGCTACCATTGAAGAAATGCTGGCGGCGGTAAAGCCCGATATCGTCAGTGTCTGTACTTGGCATTTGTTGCATCCGGGGCCCACTATCGCCGCCGCTGCTGCCAAGGTCAAAGGAGTGATCTGCGAAAAGCCCATGGCCATTGGCATGGAACCGGCCAACCAGATGGTGGAGGCCTGCCAGGCAAGCGGGACCCGATTGGTGATCAGCCATCAGCGCCGTTTTACCCCTGGCTGGGAAAAGGCGCGGGAATTGATGCAGCAGCAGGTTATTGGGCAGCCTTTGTGGGTCGACAATAAAGTGGCCGAAGGTCTGACCAACTGGGGGACCCACTCCATCGACGGCTCGCGCTTTGTTCTGGGCGACCCGAAAGCCGAATGGGTGATGGGGGCGGTCGAACGGTGCACCGACCGCTACGAGCGCGATACGCTGGTCGAGGATGCCTGTATGGGCTTGGTGCATTTTGAGGGCAATATCCAGCTTTTTATCCAGTCGGACTTAATGCGCGAGGGGGCCACGGCCGGCTCGTTCCGCATTCGCGGCACCGAGGGAATGCTGGAGGTGAGTGAAAGCCAAGTGCGCTTGTTCAACGGTGAATCGGGTGGTTGGCAGCAGGTCGAACTCAGCGTCGACCAGGCCCAGGTGCGCAGCATCGGCGGCAATACCAACGCCGCCCAGGTGCGCGAACTGGTCGCCTGGCTCGAAGGAGGGCCCCAGCATCGGGGCGCCGGCACCACGGCCCGCGATACCGTGGAAATCATGATGGCGCTCTACGAATCAGCGCGTCAGAACAGGGTTATCCACCTGCCACTGGAAGAATTGGGGTATCCCCTTGAATTGATGGTCGAGGAAGGTAAATTGCCCGTCGAAGTGGAAGGCCGGTACGATATTAGGGGCTTTCTCAAGCGCGACGGTATCGACGAGGCGGCTTATGCCCGACTGCGGGCCGAAGGCAAAGGGCACAGTCAGATTATGCGCGAGTTGAACCCGGATAAGGGTTGATCATGTACAAAACCTCCTACGACGGCAGCAATAAGAAGGTATTCTGGCAGGAAATGTGGCGCCACGAATTCCTCGCCGCCCTCGAACAGGACCCGGTGGTCATTGTGCCGGTGGGCTCGGTGGAGCAACACGGGCCCCACTGCCCGATGGACGTCGATATTTCGGCGCCGTTCCATATGGCCGTGGAAGTGGCGCAGCAGGTCGACGACTTCCCGGTTATTGTCGCCCCGCCGGTATGGTCGGGCTTCACCCATTATAATATGGGTTTCCCCGGCACCATTAGTCTGCGTCTGGAGACCTTTCAGAATCTGCTTGCCGATATTTTCCGCAGCATCCACGCCAACGGCTTCAAGCGCATTATTTCCATCAACGGCCACGGCGGCAACGCCGGCCCCTGCCGCGCCGTGTCCTGGCAGGTGGCCGAAGAGGATATCTTCACCCTCAGCTTCAACTGGTGGGATGCGGTACAGGGGGAATTGCACCAGTGGAGCGCCACCGACGAGGGGGTGGGCCACGGCGGCGAATGGGAGACTGCAGTGCAACTGCATTTGCGCGCCCATTTAGTGGATAGTGCGCGCAGGGTGGCCGATCAGACCGGTACCCAGCCTTTTGGCGGCGAACTGGCTTTTGCCGAATTCGCCGAGCGGCGCCGCGACACGACGGAGGATACCGGTGTCATGGGCGACGCTCTGGCCGCCAGTGCGGAAAAAGGCCGGCGTATTTTCGACTTGACCTGCCGCCGCCTCGTCGATCTGGTGCGCCAATACCACGACTTGCCGGTGCGGCATTACCGCGAATTCGGCAGCCATTCCCTATAGACCCTGCGGCAGCCGACAACAATTGACAGCTGGGTTGTTGGCGGCTATTTTCCACGGCGCCGCAGCAGGTGCCTTCTGTGGCGATATTCCTTTGGATGGGGCCCAGTTAGTTCGAGATTAGCATATGGTCGGTTTTGCCATAGGACTTATTGAAACCCGGGGCTTGGTGCCCATTATTGCCGCCGCCGATGCCGCAGCCAAAGCGGCGGACGTTCAATTGGAAGGGTGTGAGCGCATTGGCGGGGGGTTGGTGGTCCTGCGCTTTCGCGGCGACGTGGCCTCGGTGCAGGCCGCGGTCCTGGCCGCCGAGCAGGCCGCCCGCCGCCTGGGTGAGGTGGTCAGCGTCCATGTCATTCCCGGGCCCCACCCCGACTTGATGCAAATGCTCGATGGGGGGGACGATGCAGAGGCCAAAGCGTCGCCTGTTCCTCGGGCCGAGACGCAGTCTAGTGCAGCGGAGAAGGCCGAATTGACCCTGGAGCAAATTCGCGCCCTGCCGGTGACGCGCCTGCGCCAGTTGGCGCGACGGACGCCAGGTATTGGCCTCAAAGGGCGGCAAATCTCCCGGGCCAATCGACAAAGCCTAATCGCCGAATTGGCTCGGGTGCTGGAGCAGGGGAACGGTGGGAAGGCCGGGGCGTAGTACCGGGATAGACGACAGATCTGGTGCTCGTTAAAATGCTTGGACCAAAGTTGTAAAACAGCAGGAGGAAAGCCACGTGGAACGTCGATTGGATACCATCATCAAGAGGGTGCAGGAGGGGATGAGCACGGCGGTGGATAGAGCCGGCGATTTGACCCGTCTAGGGCGGGTCCGGTTGGATATCGCCGCGATCAAAAACCGCATGACCCGGGCCCAAGCACGATTGGGTGCCCAAGTGTACCGGCGACTGCAGGCCGAAGGAGTCGATCAGGTCACCGCTGCCGAAGTCGACGATCTCTTCCAGCGCATCGCCGTCCTCGAGGCCGAACTGCGTCAGCGCGAGGACGATCTGGCTTCTTTGGAGGACCAGGTCGACGAAAAACGCCGCCCTGCTCAGGGGACCGGCGGGGAATAATTCAACAGGGACCGGTGTTGTCGGGCCGGCACGAAAAGTACTAGCCGTGGGTCGCAATGGCCCTCGGCTTTTTTTACCCCTTTTCCAACAGGAGGACGCCCATGGGCGGACGAATACACCGATTGGGCCGGGATCGCATCGTCTACAGTCTCGACAAGGACCACGCCCCCGTTTGCACCGTCGCTTCGGGCGATACTGTTGTGCTGGAGACCTACGACGCCCGCTCTGGTACCATCCAGAGCGACGCCGATCTGTTGGAGCGCCCTCATCCCGATGGCAGCAATCCGGCTACGGGCCCCATTTGGGTCGAGGGCGCCGAACCGGGGGATCAGTTGCGTCTGCATATCGAGCGTATAGATCTGGCCGACTGGGGCTTTCTGGCGGTCAAGGCGGGCGACGGATTGTTGGGACATATGGCTTCCCAGTTTGCCACCCGCATGGTGCGCATCGAAGGACAGGTAGCCCATTTCGATGAAAATATCCGCTTTCCCACCCACCCCATGGTGGGCGTCGTCGGTACGGCGCCGGCCGGGGCGGGCGTATCCACCGGTTTTGCCGGGCCGCACGGCGGCAATATGGACAATAAATACCTCACCGAAGGCAGCACCGTCTATCTGCCGGTATTCCAGCCGGGCGCCTTGTGGGGGCTGGGCGATGTGCACGGGGCTATGGGCGACGGCGAGATCACGTTTATCGGGCTAGAGATTTGCGCCGAGGTAACAGTCCAGGTCGAGTTGATCAAAGGCGGCCATCGCCGTCGGCCGCTGATAGAAACGGCGGCTGCTTGGGTGACCACGGGCGACCACGACGATTTGGGGCAGGCCGCGCGCATGGCCGCCGAGGAAATGGTGGGGCTGATGCAGGAGCGTTTAGGGCTGAGCTTTGAACGGGCCTATATGCTGATGAGCGCGGTGGTCGATGTGCAGATCTGCCAGTGCTGCGAACCGGGCGCTTTCCCGGTGACAACGCGGGCGGTGATCAGCAAGCAGGTAATGCCCTAGAATACCCAGGGTCTGGCCTGCTTGATCGACAGGGCGCCCTCGGCGGTAATTTTATATTCGATCTCCATGGCAAATTCTTCCTCCGCTGAAATACCGTAGAGTTGACTGAAACGGTCGTGGATGGTTTTCAGCATGGGATGCAGCTGGCGCAGGTACTCGACGGTCAGCAACTGCTGGCCATCGGAGATCTGGTTGGAGGTCCGCACCAGGGTGAAGTCGCTGGCATTGCGGGCGTTGACCAGGATTTCCTCGGGGATCGACTGGGCCTCGGGGTTGGTGACCAGATTTTCGCCGACTTGGGTATTGAGATAGTAATTGCCCTGAGTCTGGTAGAGCGGGTCGGTCGTCACCCCTACTCCGTTGGCCAATTCACCGCTGAAATTGGGGTGCAGCAGTACGCCCATGGCCGCCGAAAAGTGGTCAATGCGGAAAAAGACCCGCTCCTCAAAGGCGCGGAAATTCCATAGACTGGCATAGACCTGTTTGATCGACTTGGCCAAATGGCCTTCGTCGGGGTTGTGGGTGAACGAATTGTACAGGCCGGCCCCTGAAAAGCCGGGCAGGTCCTCGTTATTGGTGCTGGAGCGGCAGCGGATGGGCGTGTCGGCGGGAAAAGAATTTTGTACCTGGCCCAGGGCGTCTAGCATCCAGACTGGCATCTCCGCTTCCTCGATAGCTTCGCGCAAATCGTCTAAGGCTTGGTCGCGGGTATCGGTATCGTTGTGAAAATCGGGATTGGCGATTAGCTCTTCTACAGCGTCGTAGAAGCCGTTGTGCCGCATGAATTCGTCGTAGTAGTAAAATGGCAGGCCGAAGCCGTCGGGCACAATTTCCTCGGCAAAACCAAAGGTGCTCAAGGTGGCCAGATTGGTGGTCTTGACACCAAAAGCCCTCCAATCATCAAAGCCGATCCCATCGAGCGGGCGAAATTGAGTGACGGCCAGGTCGCGGTCGGGGAACTGGATTTGGCTGGGGCGGCGGTCGATATAATGAGCCTCGACCTGGTCGAGCGTGGCCTCGTGGATTTCATAGCCGTCGGCGTTGACTCGGTAATAGACATAGGAACCAATAAGGGCCGCAATGGATTCATTTTCCAGGATATTGCGGATGTAGGCGTTGGGCACACCGTCCTGAATAGCGCGCAAATTGACGTGGGACAGCGGCGTTTGCGGTACCGTCGTGATGATGCCGCCCACCCCCGGCATTTCGTTGGGCAGGGCCTGGTAGATGGCAATCTCGCGCGCATTGGGGCGATCGTTGAAATCGAGCAGCCGCAGCAGGCCGTAGCCCTCGGCGATATTGAGGGGGAGGAAACTGATATCGGCGTAGATCTGCTCTTCGAGGAGAATCTGTACCCGCGAAGCGTCGTAGAGCGCTTTTTCCGTGTGGTAGCGGGGGAGAGCGGCGTTGGGCATGGGGTAGTACATCAGGTTATTGCGCAAAAAGGGCATATTGGTGGCCATGATCTCGTGAATTCTCTGCACGGCTGCAAAAGAATAAGAATCGTTGGGCTGGTATTCGTAGCGGTAGACGCCGGCTTCGCCGTTGGGGCCGGTGAGGAAGGGATGGTAGATAATTTCGCCGCGCATCGAACCCGGCGCCCCTCTAAAGCCGCCGCCCAGGCCAATGGCGCGGCCAAATTGGCCGTGAGCCCGGTGGTTGTCGGTGTTCATGAAATAGACCTGAGGATGCGTGCTATCGGCATCGACGATGTAGAATTTGACGAATTCGAGATCTTCGAGATGGGTGTCGATAAGGACATCTAGGCCTTGGTAGGATAGATCGCGGAACATCTGTCTGTTGTGAATGGCGGCTACTCCGTCCTTAAATTCTATCGGCGGAGCGGCATTGAGCGGGGCGTACAGACCGGTCGTATCGAGCAATTCGTCGATATCGCTGAAACCATCCTCGTCCAGGTCGCCGGGTTGATCGCGCCGATAGGCCCGGACGCGATAGGTACTTTGGGGTCCCCCCAGACCTAGCGGCTCGGTCAGGATCGTATGGCCGTCCTGACCCGGGTGCATGGCCACGGGCACGGCGGTCGTGTCCTGGCCGTCGCGGCTGTAGTAGAGGACGTAGTAGTGTGCCGATGTCGACGGGAGCTCAAAGCGGAGTCGCCCGTCGTCGCCCAGGGAGATTGTCACTGCCAGCGAGGCCGGCTCCTGGGCAGCGGCGGTATTTAGACTAAACGCAGCCCCGAAATAACAGCAGGCTAATAGCACGACCCATCTGTTGGCCATCGTGGTGCTCCAATTATAGAGAATGGTTTGCAGGGACAAATACCTGCATTTCTAGCATTTCACTGGCTTTTGTTTCAGCGCAGCAGCAGCAGTCGACGCGTTTGGGCGTTGGGGCCGGCTTGCAAACGGTAGAAATAGACGCCGCTGGCCAGGGGCCGTCCCAAATCGTCTCGCCCATTCCACTCCACGGTATGGGCGCCCTCCTGCATTGTTCCCTGCATCAGGCTAGTCACTCGCTGGCCGGCCAGGTTGAATATCTCCAACTCCATATGGGCCGCCGTCCCTGCAGGTAGGGAGAAGGGGATGGCGGTGCCGCTGTTAAAGGGATTGGGGTAATTCTGTTCCAGGGTGAAGGCTGTGGGCAGGGGCTTTTCCCCAGTCGCCAGGACGGCGGTGAGGGGGTCGTTTGGTTGCCCCGGTGTCGGTGCGGCCAGCACGGCGAACGGGCCGTTGCCGTCTGGTAACCGGCCGTAGGCCTGGTCGGTCTGCTGGGGACCGAAAACGACGCTGTCGATAAGGGCGTTGCCGCGCTCGTCCGCATCGACCAGCAGCACCGCCTCGCCGACGGCTGCCAGTCCGAAACTGGCGTGCAAGCCGGGATCGTCGCCCTCGTCTCCGTCTATCCAGACGAGTAGATAGCCGCCAGCCGGCAGGATGGTCCCTGCGGGGAATGGCCATTTGCGTGGCTCGCTTATATCGTCGCTGAGATACAGTCCCCCAAGGTCTAGAGCCTGGTCGCCGGTATTGAGCAATTCGACCCAGTCGTCGTACTCTTCCTGGGGATCGCTCAAGACATTGTCGTTGTCGGCCATTAATTCGTTGATGACCAGGGCCATTGGGGCCGCCGGTATGGCCGTTGAATCCGGCGCCGGTGGATCCTGCACGATCAGGACGTGGTTGAGGCCCAGTTGGAGGCCCCATTCAACGCCGGCAAATTCGTCGCCTGCCGGGGCGGATGTGCCAATGGCGATCTTCTCGACGGTGACGGTGGCTTGGGTCTGGTCGGTGAAATCGGCGGCTGTGGTCAGCTCGGCCCTAAATAGATCGGCGTTGCCTCGGGTTTGGGGCCACAGCCAGGCGGTGGGCAATTCGTACGATGTCGCCGCCAAGTCAAAAGCGTTTTCGGGGGAGAGGGCCAGAACGATCTCGACCTTTTTGACGCCGACCAGATTCGAGGCGGCTATATGCACCGGCACGATCGTTCCTGGACCAATATCCAACGTCGGATTGTCCCGCACCATATTGAACCGGGCGCCGATATTGTCGCCGGCCTTTATCGCCGTGGCCAGGGCCAGCAGGACCAGCAGAATGAAGGACGTTGCGCTTGACAGGGTGCGGATCATAGCCTTCGTCTCCTTGCGGCTTTGGCAAAAGCTTGGCGCGGTGTGCATCGGGCTATCCGCCCCTTTCGCGGGGCGGACTCAAGGTATCTCATTCAGGGCATAAGTGCGCAGCGAGTCGTCCAATTCGCTGACCAGATAAAGGCGTTGCCTATCGTTGTCGACGGCGATTCCTTCGATCTTGGCAAAAGGCATTGGGTACGAGGCCGATACGCCCTCGGATTGGCTCCATAAGTACAGCATGCCGTCCTCATGGCTCAGTATCCAAAAGCGATCGCGGCGTCGATCGTGGGCCAGGCCCGAATAATCCTGGGCGAAATCGAGCCTATACTGGGTTTCAATGGTCAGATCGGCCGCCAACGAGATGAATAGACCGGGATTTTTTTCGTTGAGCAGGTGGAGGCCGCCTGCCCCGTCGAGTGTTATGCCCTCTAAGCCGTTGTTGAATTGCCCGCCGAGTTCCAGAAAGACAGTCCTGAGGACAAGGCCGTCCTGGTCCAACTGGACTATGGACCGTTGTTCCTCCTCGGCGATCCACAGCGTATTGTTCTGGGGATCGAATGTTATGCCCTCCAGGTCGTCGCCCTCGTAGGGCAAGGTGGCGAGGAGGCGGCCTGCAGCGGTCATGCGGTACACCCGCTCTGGATTATTGCCCACTGCCCACAATTCGTCGCCGGAGGCTCCCAGGGCCAGACCTGAAGGTTCGGAGAAGACCAATTTGCGGCTGGCAATCAGTTGCAGTTGTGGGGCCGAGGGGGCCTGTTGGGCCGATTGTGGATCGGAACAGGCCAGCAGGACCAGGCACAGCCAATAATATTTCACTGCTCAGTAGGCTCCTGGGCTAAAATAGACTCGTTCTATCCGTGCCGGGCATTTCTTTAAAGTCTGTACCACCAGGGCAGGAGGCCCTGGTGTAAGCTTATATGCAATAGGCTATTTTCAATATAACCAAAAAGTGTTCAGATATTGTTTAGATGTATTCTACATCATCGATGATTTTATCTCTGGAGGTTCGCACATCTTTCATCGTATCTTCTTTCATCGTATTTTCATCGTATCTTCTTTTACGACGAAGAGTATTGGATCGTTGAGAAGGTATGCATATATAGAGGCTATCTCAAAAATGTCGCTGGCCGTCGGGCGGCTGCAACGCCGGCAGACGTCGTTGCCCTTGGGCTACACCGGTATTTTTGAGACAGCCTCTACAGTCTCCGGCCAGGTGCGCCGGATGGACAGATAAGGGAGCAAACTGATCTTGTCTAGAATTTATCTATTCGCAATTTCGTTGGCGTTGGGCTTGGTCCTTATGGCGGCCGCCACCGTCGAGGCCGATGAGCCCCAGGAAGGGGCCTGGCCAGTTGCAGCCAATCCCGATTTGCCCATGGGCGGGCTGTTCTACGGCCATCCTCTTATGGGCGAACAGACTGGCAACGGCATTTTGTTCGGCTACGAGGCCTCGCGCCGGTTTCGCGCCGAACGCAGCGGTCTGATTACGGCGGTCAGACATAATAATCGCACCCTGATCCAGCGCAATATCGACGGCCGCTGCAAGGATGACAATATCTGGTGCGCCTGCAAAGAAGGAGATCTCGACCGTTTCACCTGTGGTTATCACTTGGCCAATAGCTACTCCTTAGGCAACGGCGGCTTGGTCACCATTGAAATTCATGCCGACGACGAGTCCGACCAGCATTTGCCCAGCGGAACCGCTCTCGGCGCTATTGTCGCACCCTATGTGCCGCTCGAAATCGCTGTCCAGGTCTATCCCGTATTTGAACTGGAAACGCCGGTGCAGGTGGAAGCGGGCCAAATTTACCACCTGGTCTATCGACAGCTGAATCCGCCGACTCGTTGTACCAGGCGAGGGGGTTATACAGTGGCGGAGGCCGCCGAGTGCGACAAGGATAGCGGCTTGATCGGTCTCAACGGCATTTGGTTTTCTCCCAGCCAGGATCGCGGCCCCTGGCTGGGAGAAACGGCCGCCATCCTGACGCGGCACTCAGCGGCCGAGGGGTGGACGCTGGATCCGGACAATCTATCCTGGTTTGAAATTCGCTATAGCGACGGAGTCTGGACGGGCGATGCCTATACTTATAACGACGGGGCCGCCACGGCCCAGCTTATTGGCGGCGACAACCAGATCCGTCAGCGCTTCACCGTTGGCGATGTCGCTCGCTCGGTAGACGGGGTGTGGCTGCGAGCCGGTCGCCGCCCGGGGGGTGGGGAAGGGGTCCTCAGCGTTGCGGTCGCCGAGGATGGAAAAGAGATCAAGGCGCGGGGACGCTTTGCTCCGGAAGATTTCAGGGAATGCGCCGGAGGCTGTGGTAGCTGGGCCTACGCCCCGCTCGATCGGGCGATCGTACTGGAACTGGGGCGCGATTATCTGGTTACCTTTGCCGCCCCTGCCGGGGCCGTCTACGCCGCCACCAGTGGTTTTCCCCTCGACTACGCGCCCTACGAATCTCAGACGCGCAATAACTGGGAAAACGCCGGGGCCCAATTTAGCGCCGACGGCGGCATTACTTGGAAGCCGTTTTCTGGGGCGTACCGGCCTAATCGCGACCTGAGTTTGCTCTTTACGGTAGTTGGTATGCCACGTTCCCTAACGGAGGCCCGGTCTGTAGAATCGGCCGTCGAAGCGCATTCCTGGGGGCGAATAAAGGCTGGTTTTCGCTAGAACTTTAGGCTAGCATACGGGCGCGGCAGTTAGGTCCGCCGCGCCCGTTTTCAGAACATTCCTGCCAATGGATTTTTCAGATGCATTCTAACGGGTAAATATGGTCCCCCGCACATAAGAGCCTTCCTCTGCGGCCAGGAAGGCCAATATCCGCGCCACCCCCATCGGGTCGCCTAGGGTCTCGGCCGCCCGGGCGCGCGCTGCCTCGGGGTCGTTACCCTGGGCTTGAGCCCCTTCGGCGACATTGTTCAGCTTGAGCGGAGTGGCAATACCGCCTGGGCAGATGACGTGGATGCGGGTGCCTTTGGGACCCAATTCGGTCTCCAATTTGAAGTGCATGCCGTGCATGCCGGCTTTGCTGGCGGCGTAGGCGTAGGACGAGCTGGCCCCGCGCACCCCGGCGCCCGAGGCGATCAGCAGGAGCACCGATTGGCCGGCTTGGGCCAGGAGGGGGGCGGCGTATTTAACCGTTAAATAAGTACCCTTCAAATTGGTGTCGATGGTGGCGTCCCAATCGCTTTCCTCTAGGTCGGTAATATTCTTGAAGGCGCCTTTCAAGACGCCGGCGCTGCACACCATGGTATCGACGTGGTCATAGGCGGCGCGGATCTGGCCCATAGTTGCGGCGACGCTTTTTTCCGAGCGCACATCAATAGCGAAAAAGGCGGCTTTGCCACCGCCTGCCTCAATGGCTTGCACGGCGGCCTGGCCTTCCTCTTCGTTGTAGTCAACGATGAGGACCTTGGCGCCCCGGGCGGCAAATAATTCGGCTGTAGCGCGGCCAATACCGGTGGCGCCGCCGGTTATGAGGGCAATCTGGTCGGTCAAAGGCACGGGATAGCCTCCTTATATAAGGTGTGGTTATTGGGTTTAACGTCTTTTTTCTGCGGCTCCGAGTCGATATATATAGGGGCTGCTAAAATGGACCGTCGATTCATCTCAGTCAATGCGTGGAGTCGGACTCCTGGGCTTCGTCGTAGAGACTGGCCTGCGACAAATAGCCGGCCAGCTGCTCGAGTAATTTGTCTAATTCCTGTTGTCGTGTCCCAATTATGTATTTCCACAATCGGCGTGCCAACAGGTAGGCAAGGGCGACGCCGGCGAGGAAAACGGCTAGGGCGCTCTGCAGGCTTTCCGGTTTTACCAGGAAGCCGAACAGGCCCGAAAACAGGAACAATCCGGCAAAGATGGTCGCCACAAAGACAATGCCGGCTAAGCCGCTGTACTGACCCTGAACCCAGAGGCGAGTGCGGTTTTTTTCCGGCACCAGGCCAATGCGCAATACCGTGGTATCGGTTTTGTGGGTCCAGTTGAAGGCGCTGGGGCTTTGTTGCGCCTGCCCACGGCTGAGGGTGAAATGGCGTACGGCTTCTAGGGCGTGGGCGGAACCACTGGAGGGTATTTCCAAAGGCAGGAACTGTTCCCGCAGACAATGGATAGGTGCCCCCAGCAAGGTGGTCCAGGGCAATGGAGTGTTGGGCGCAGACATAGGGCCTGCCTCGAATAAAATTAAGCTCGACAGATAAATTGTGCGGTCTAATATAAAAGGCCATGATTGGCCGTATCGTCAAGACCGCGGAAAGGTCGCCGTGGCTTGACGCTTTGCAGGGACCGTTCTAAACTATATTTTCACTTTTCGGTTCTCCCAGCCAAGGACATCATCCATGCAGATTGCCAAGGATAAAGTCGTCACCCTGGAATATACCCTCACCGACGCGCAGGGCGAGGTTATCGATACATCAAAAAACAGCGAGCCCCTGGCCTATATTCAAGGGGTCGGTCAACTGGTCGCCGGTCTGGAGGAGGCACTGGAAGGGCGCAATCCGGGAGACCATTTCTCGGTTTCAATTCCCGCCGAAAAGGGCTACGGCAACCGCGACGAAGATCTGGTCCAGGTTGTCCAGAGCGACCAGTTTGGCATGGACGATCTGCAGGTGGGTATGCAATTCGAGGCTTCGTCCGACGACGACGATACCATGATCGTCACGGTAACCAATATCGAAGGCGACCAGGTTACAATAGATGGCAATCACCCTCTGGCCGGGGTCGAACTCAATTTTGAAATTGACGTGGCCGAGGTGCGCGACGCCTCGGCCGAGGAGTTGGACCACGGCCACGTGCACGGGCCGGGTGGGCACCACCACTAGGTCGAGTTGGTGGTATAGGAGTCGGGCTTGATCGGGTCGTTTCGCAGCTGCGATAAATAGTAGCTAAATAGCTCTAAATCAAAGCCGCAATAATTAAGGGCCCAGTACGCAAGTACTGGGCCCTTAACTTTTTCTGTTGCGGCTATTGGCTTACAGCCCGGCGGCGGCGAATTCGGCGAATAGTTCGTCCGGGAGGGTTTGCTGCACGGCGGCGACATTCATCTCCAACTGTTCAATATTGAGATTGCCCAACGGATTGCCGTGGATGCGCTGTTGGCGCAGGCAAAAGCCGAGGCTTAGTTGCAGGAGCGACAGGTCGCGCTCCTGGCACCAGGCGCGCATAGCGTCGGCGCGGCGGTGGTCATCGCCCCATTTGTCCTTGGCCACAAAGCTTTCGACCGGGGCGCCGGTGAGGTAGCCGCGCATGATCGACCAGCCGTTGAGCACGCCCATATCGGCAGCGGCGGCGGCCGGCAAAATATCGTCGTCGGCGCTCTGCCGCAGCAGATTGTAATCGCTAAAGCACAGCAGGGCCTGGGTGCGTCCGCTTTCGATGACGCGCAGATGGAAATCGTGGGGGTTCATGCCGTAGCCCAGAAATCGGGCAAGGCCGCGGTCGCGAGCCTGTTCCAACCCTTCTAAGGTGCCGCCGCCGGCCAGGGTGGGTTCAATGGCGGGCGGGTCGTGGACGAGGAGCACGTCGAAATGGTCGATGCCCAGAATTTCGAGCTGGTCTTCGATATCGGCCAGGGCCCGGGCGCTGGAATAGTCGGGCTCGCCTTCGCCGTAGAAACCCCACTTGGCGGCGCTGTGACAGCAGACCCGGCCGCTGATAATGACCTCGTCGCGGGCGATGACGCCTTGTTTCAGGGCCTGGCCCAATTTGCCCAGCGAATCGCCGTAGCAGCGGGCGCAGTCGAAGTGGTTGACGCCCAGATCAACGGCGCGGCGCATCAGGGCCGAGGCTTTGTCCTGGGTCACCGGACCGAAGTGGTTGCCAAAGCCTTGAGTGCCGAAGGGGATGACAGGTATCGACAGTTCGGTTTTGCCCCAGCGACGACGGGGGCAAGAGGTAGTATTCGTGCTCATGGAGATCCTCTATCGGAAAAAGTAACTGCGGCATGGTGAATGTTGTTCAGCGCCGCCCGAAGGCCTCGCCGGTTGCCCTTGGATCCCGGCCGACGGGCCGCAGTTGGCCCGTGCCAGTGACGGGGTAGAGGCGGCCGTCGCGGTCGGGGTGGGTGTAGCGTTGGAACCAGGTTTCCAACTGTGCCCGCAATTCTTGCAAACGCTGCGTCTGGGCTGGGTCGTCGACTAAGTTGTGGCGCTCGTCGGGGTAGTTGACCAGGTCGTACAATTCGTGCGGGCCGTCGCTGTAGCGATGGATGTACTTCCATTGGGTGGTGCGTAGCATGCGGGTGGTGCCGTATTCGTCGTAGATGACGACCTCGTCCCGGAGCGCTTGGGGTTGACCGTTGAGCAGCGGCGCAAAACTCACACCGGGCAGGTTGCCCGATTCGGGCATGGGCAGGCCCAAATAGTCCAGCAGGGTGGGCATAAAATCGTAGGCGCTGACCAGGGCCTCTTGTACCTGACCGGCGGCAATGCGTCCGGGGTGACTTATGAGGGCGGGGACTTTGATAGAATTCTCGTACATATTCAGCGGATAGGTGGCATTGCCCTTGCCCCAGAAACCGTGGTGGCCGCAACTGAAACCGTTGTCGCTGACAAAAACTACCAATGTATCCCGGCGGATGCCCGTTTCGTCGAGTTTGTCGAGGATGCGGCCGACATCGGCGTCCATGGCGGTGACGGCGGCGAAATAGCCCTTGAGCATTGCCCGGTTTCCCAGACAGTTTTCGCTGAGGGGATGGCCCACTGCCCAGGGGTGGATGGGCTCTTGGGGACAGGACTCAAAGGGGCAATCGTCGTACGAATCGACAATCTCCTGCGGGTGGCCGGTCCACGGGCTGTGGGGGGCGGTATAGTGCACCCCCAGATAGAAGGGGTTTGCCTCGCCGGCGTGTGCGTCGATAAAATTCAGGGCGTCGTCGGTGATGGCGTGGGTGACGTAGCCCGGCTCGGTAATCAGCTCGCCGTTGCGCACCATGGGGGCATCGTTGTAGGAACCCCCACCCTGTTGATGGACATACCAGTGGTCAAACCCGTGTTGAGCCAACTGACTATTGCCCAGATGCCATTTGCCCGAGAGGCCGCAGGTATAGCCGTGGGCCGCCAGGATATCGGTATAAGCGACCTCCCCTTTGAGGTAGGTGGCCTCATCGGTGCCTGTATTGCCCTGGCGGATCCAGTCGTGGACGCCGTGCTGCGAGGGCATGCGCCCGGTGAGGAAGGTGGCCCGGCTGGGTGAGCAGACGGGAATGGCGACGAAGAAATTGGCAAAGCGCACGCCCTGGGCGGCGAGGCGGTCCAGATTGGGGGTGCGAATCTCGGGGTTGCCGTAACAGCCGGCCGCCCACACGCCCTGATCGTCGGTGAGGATGAAGACTATATTGGGCTGAATCTGGGGCATGGTGGGTTGCTTGGGCCCCGGAGTTACCAGGCTTCGACGTCTACTGTCCGGCCCTCTTGGGCGGCTCGACGCGCCGCATCGGCCACCGCTTGGGTCCAGTAGCCGGCCAGGGCGTGGCAGACGGGTTGGCGGCCCTCTTGGGCGGCGGCGGCGAAATCCTCGATCATGGGTTGGTCGAAATAGGGCGCTACTAAAGGCTCTACGGTTATTTCCTCAATGCCACGGGGCGTCTCCAAGCGCAGGTCGGCAGAGCCAAATTCCAGCGAGTCAATGATAATCCGCCCCTCAGTGCCGTCTACTTGGGCGGAATCGCGCCGCGGCGGGCTGGTGAGGATGGTGGAATGAACACCGATTTTGCCGTCGTCGTAATGCAGCAGAATAGCGTCCGAATCGTCTACTGGCCAGTCGTGGCGCACGGTTTCCATCAGGGCGGCGACGCGGCGGGGCGGGCCGGAAAAGTGCAGCAATACGTCTAGGCGGTGGACCGCCATTTCCATCAGGGCGCCGCCAATGACAGGCTGGGTCTGCCAAGACGTGAGGGGGATATCCGACAGGCCGCTGTAGTGGGTGCGGACGCAGACGATGCGGCCAATACGGCCCTGGTCGATCAACTGGGCGGCGCGGACGACTTGGGGGAAGAGACGGCGACGGTAGGCCACGCCCAAGGTTACGCCGGCCTGCTGGCAGGCTTCGATCATGCGGCGGCTTTCGGCCGCATCGCGGGCCATGGGTTTTTCGCACAGCACGTGTTTGCCGCGTGCGGCGGCCATTTCGGTGTACAGGGCGTGGGTATCGGTGGGGGTAGCGACCACCACCGCCTCGACCTGGGGGTCGTCGAGCAGGGCGGCAGCCGAATCGTAGGCGGCGCACTGGCCAAAGCGCTGGGCGAAAGCACGGGCTTGGTCGAGGTCACGGCGGCACACGGCGACCAGATCGACGCGGTCCGAATTGAGCAGGGAAGGGGCAAAGGAACTGGCGGCGATGCTGCCGCAGCCGATAATGCCAAAGCGCATAGTCATGTGGGATCTGCTTTCGCCGGCAGGTCGTTCAAGCCTCTAGTCGGCGGGCGCAATCGACGATGGAGTCGACGGCCGCCTGGCGGTCTATTTTGCCGGTATTGATGGTTAGATGGTATAGCAGGGGGTCGTCCCAATCGGCCTGGTGGTGGTTTTCCAGGTAGAGCTGGCGCCAGCGGTCGTGTTGTTCGACCAGTTTGGCGGCCTGTTCCTCGTCGACCTGACGCGCTTCCATCAGCGTCTGACAACGCTCTTCAAAGGGACTGACAATCTTGATATGCAGGGCCTGGGGGTGTTGCGACAGAATAATTTGGGAGGCGCGGCCGACGATGACGGCGCGGCCCTGGTTGCCATAATCCTGCACTAAGGTGGTGATCAACAGCTGGTAGGTACCCCGGTCGAGGAAGGCGGCGCTTTGTTCCTCGCGGTCGAGGGCATAGGGGAACTCCAGGCCGAATTCGGGGAAATAAGCCGCCGACAGAGGGAATACGCCCGGGCTCATTTCGGGGATCAGTAGGCGCTTGAGGAAAAATTGGACCCGCCCTTCGCCCTTTTCGTCGAATTGTTCCACTTCCTCGGGCGTGGTATCGGTCAGTTGGGCGATATCTTCGACCAGACGCCGGTCGAAAAAACGGTAATCCAGTTCCCGAGCGGTTTCTTCGGCGATCCAATCGCCGCCGCTGCCTATTTGTCGGGCAATGGTGATGACGGCCATAAAATATTCCTTTCCAAGAACGTCTGGCAGTGCCCAAATGCAGGGCGAAAGATTGCGCTATACAAGCACGACGCCTCTATCTATCCGTCTGGTTCCCAGGCAGACCAGGGAGCATAAAAAAAGCGGCATCTCATTCTGCGAGAAGTCCGCCGGCCGGTGCGGCAAGAAAGATTGGTTTCTCTTGCCGCCAGAAGCTGCAACGCGAATCCCCCGGCAGACATTCCCGGCGGGACTAGCCGACGGTGGATTCGAATGCGATTCAGGTAGAAGAATATCCTTTTTGGTCTTTTTTGTCAAGCAATTGCTTCAGGTTTTGGCGGCCTGGTTGCCCGACTCGTAAATCGCCTTTTTGAGGACGCCGATAAAGGGTAGGTTGCGGTAGCCCTGGGCATAGTCGAGACCGTAGCCAACGACGAATTCGTCTGGTATAGTAAAGCCCCGATAGTCGACCTTGACATCGACCTGGCGGCGCGAAGGTTTGTCCAATAATGTGCACACCGCCAAGCTGCGTGGATGGCGAGCATTGAGATTGTCCAGCAAATAGCTGAGAGTAAGACCTGTATCGACGATATCCTCGACGACCAGGACGTCGCGATTGTCCATATCGGCGTCGGCGTCCATGAGGAGGCGTACGGCACCGCTGCTGCGGGTCGAGGCGCCATAACTGGAGACGGCCAATAGGTCCACCTCCACGGGCAGGGGTAGGGCCCGTAGCAAGTCGGCGAGAAAAATAAACGACCCTTTGAGAATGCCCACTGCCAGTAGCGGTCGGTCCAAATTGGCATAAGCCTGTGCCAATATTTGCCCTAATTCATTGACCCGGGTGCGGAGCTGGTCGGGCTGGAAAAGGATGTTCTCTATATCGGGATGCTGTGAGTTCACGGTTTGCTATTGGGGTTAGGCAATGCGATGCCAGTCGGGTAGGTGCGGGTTCAGGGTAATTCCCGGGCGATATAAGTGGCCAGGGAGCCCACCGTGTCGAGGCCTTGTGAAGGCAGGATGATATTGTAGTGCTCTTCCAGTTCTAACCGCATCATGGCCTGGTCGTAGGCGTTCATACCCAGATCGGCCTCTAAGCGCGAGGTTGCCTCTATCTGATCGGAAGGACGCTGCAGTTGGCGGCCCAGAACGGTGCGTACGGTCTGGCTAACGGCCTCGATCTGGGCCGCAGATGGGGCCGCCTTGGTCTGCGGCAGGGCGGGTTGAATGACGGTGGGTAGCGGATCTTGGCTGTCCGCTTCAGGAGGTTGCTGAGGGGCGGGCATGGTCGCCGAGCGGCAGGCCAGCCCGGCGGCGATTAAGGCGAGGCCGAGCAACTTTATCCAGCGCGTCATGGGCGTTTCCTTGGTGGCGGGAGAGATCGGGCTTAGATGAAGCCCGAATCAGGAGGCAGGCGGCTGTTGCCTGCCCTGGCGATAACGCACGGCAAAGACCAGGCCCATGCCGCCCAGCAATAGGGCCAGGCCAATTTTCACCCACCACAACTCCAGGCTGTACAAATTGGCCAGGGCCAATAACAGGGCCGTCAGCCAGAGCAGGATGGCGGTGTAGAGATTCTCGAATTGTTTGGGGGGCATAGCCATGGTTACCACAATACGACAAAGAGGAGAAAGGCGGCCAGACATAGGTAGAGCACGGCCCAGATACCAGGCCTTTTGAACCACGGCGGCCCCCCTTGGCCTACGCTAAAAGGAAATTCGGGTCGAGCCTGGACATCGGTCAGGGTGCGTTGCAGCCAAGTCCCCTGCAGCACTTTGAGGCGGTCGCCTAGGTGCCGGCGCTGGTCGGAAAGGGATTGGCGCGTGTAGGTTAGCCCTTCCAACTCGGCCTCCGTGGCCCGGCCCCGCCGCAAGGTGATCAGGACCGAGACTAGGACCATGGCGGTGGCTGGCAGGACAATATTCCACAGGTATGTCCACCAGGTGTGGGTATACCATACCGGTAGGCCCCACTCGTAGCTCTCGGCGAGAATGGCCGACATACCGTAGGTCAAGCCCACGACCAGGCCGACCAGGCCTGTGGCCCGATGGACGCGGGTGAAGACCCCCATCAAAATAACCGTCATCAGCGGCACGGCAATGGCCCCGGCTAAACGTAGGTAGAACATCAACATGCCTTTGCTGCCCAGGAAGGGGACGTAGATAAAGCCAAGGGCAATGATAAAGGGCACGGCGATCTGGCCGACTCGGGTATAGTGGGCGTCTTCTCGGTAGCGAACGATAAAGCGGGCGTAGATGTCGCGCACGAATAAGGTGGAAATGCCAATGCCAATAGAATCGAAGGTCGAATAGGCGGCGGCCACCAGGCCGGCCACCGTCAAGCCCACCAACCCCGGCGGCAAATACGTCTTTACCATTAGGGGGTAGGCCTGGTCGACAATTTCCAGGTCGGGGAAATGGGCCCGGGCCAGAGGCCCCAGACTGACGTTGAACCACAGACAGATAGCCGTGGCCAGGCTGGCGACCAGAGCGGCCATTTTAAAATCCCATTCTGAGCGCGCGCCCAAAAAGCGAATGGCCTCGTACTGGTTGATCACGGCGTAGGTGGTGAGGACAATGATGAAACCGAGAACGACCACCAAGGGGGATACGCCATCGGGCGAGTAGCCGCCCACGCGCAGCAATTGATCGGGCAACTTCGGATCAATTCCGGCCAATTTGTCGGTAAGGCCGTCCCAGCCGCCGGTCTTGACCCAGACCACGCCCCACAGCACAAACGAGGCGACGATCATCGCCGTGCTTTGCAAAGCGTCGGTGAAGACGCCGGCCTTTAGTCCGCCGCGGATAATGTAGAGCGAAGCGGTGGTGGCCGTGGCCAGGACCATGATCCAGCTCCAGACGCCGCTGATGCCGGCGACGATACTGAGCACCAAATACATGGAGAAATAGATATTGCCCAAGACGTTAGTGCGCGACTGGATGTTGATTAGCACGGCCAGTACCCGGGCCGTGGGTCCAAAGCGGAATTCGAGCCATTCGGCGTTGGTGAAGACGCCGGTGCGGTACATGGGCACAATGACGAAAAAGCTGAGCACGAACCAGCCCACGGCAATGCCCAGCCACCACTGCGACAATTGCGCCAGGCCCAGTTTGTAGGAGCCGCCGACAATGCCGACGTAGTCGCCGCTGTCGATAGCCGTGCCAAAAGCCGATAGGCCAATGACCCACCAGGGAATGGATTTGGCGGCTAGATACCAGTCGAAACTCTCGCCGCGGCCGCGGAAAATAAGCAGGCCGTAGAGGACAATGCCGCCGTTGACCACCAGGATCAACAGCCAGTCGATAAGGGTCAAGGACTACTCCGGGTCGGGGAGGTGGTAGCCCTCTTTTTCCACCTGGATACGGGCCAGGGCGTTGTCGTAGGTGACATACAGGGTCTTGCTGGCGGTCCCGCGCCCGAAGGCGACGTTGGTGGGCACGCCGGGGGTGGGGATACGGGCCAATTCCCGGCCGTCGGGCGCGTATACGTTAATGCCGTAGCGGGTCGTATCGCGCACCGCCACGTACAAATTGCCCTCGGCATCGACCACGAGACCGTCCGGGCCGTCTTGGGGGGCGTAATCGACCAGGACGCTGCGGAAAGCGGCGTGGCCTTCTTCGTTGAGATCGTAGGCCAGCAGGGCCATACGGCCTTTGTACGCCGGTGTGTCGTCGCCCATGCGGCCAATGCCGCCGTTGCCGTTGTCGTTGCTCACCACGTACAGGCTTTTCTGGTCGGGGGAAATGCAGACGCCGTTGGGTTTGCCGGCGTCGGTGATAACGCGCTCGACGGTGCCGTCCGGGTCGATGCGGTAGACCGCCATCACCGGCTGGTCGACCGGCTCGTGACCCAGGTAGCGGGGGTCGCTGAAATAGATGCGGCCCTGTTCGTCAATGGTGATATCGTTGGGCGAATTGAAGGGGCGGCCTTCGAACAGGCCGGCGATAATCTCGCTCTTGCCCGTTTCCAGGTCGGTGCGGGTGAGACGTCGTCCTCCATAGTCGGCCCCTTCGGCGGCGATAAGGCGGCCCTGGGCGTCTATTTTGAGGCCGTTGGACATGCCGCTGGGCGAACGGTAGACGCGGGTTTCGCCGGTAGCTGGGGCATAGCGCCAGATATGGCCGGCCTGCATGTCCGAACTGTGGGTGAAGGTGATATCGGAAAAGTAGACGCTACCGTCAAAAGCCACGGTCGGGCCTTCGGTGAAAAAGGCGCCGTCGAACAGCATTTCGAGACGGGCATCGGGGGAAACGATGGACGGGTCGCCTTCAGGGGCTTGAGCCGAGGCGGTCAGATTGGCTATCAACAGGCAAACTGCAGCAATGGAAAATTGTCCACGGGACAGGGGCATGGCGCCCTCCTTTCGCCGGGGGTGAATACGAATGGGCACCAAAGTACAAAAAAAATCGCCCCGGACCAAACGATGTCGGGGGCGGGCCAATAGATAATTTTGCACAGCCGTTTTGCGAACTCTGGCTCTTCTTGGCCAACCTGATTTATGGGTCGGGAATGCCGGTGTTTTGGAACGCGGTCGGTATTATTGGGCGCTGGTCAACTCCCTTTGCACGGGCACTACCACCGTAGCTGTCGTGCCGCTGCCCGGATCGCTTTCCAGCTTGAGATAGCCGCCGTGCTTGCGGGCGATATTGTAGCTCATCGACAGGCCCATGCCGACGCCAATGCGGCTTTCTTTGAGACCAAAGGACGGGTCGAAAATACGCTGCAGCTGTTCTTTGGGTATGCCGCGACCGGTATCGACGATTTCAACATAGGCTTCGCCGTTGGCGGCCCAGGTGCGAATATTGATAGTACCCTGACCGTCCAGAGCTTGGACCGCGTTGCGCAACAGATTCATAAAGGCCTGGTTCAATTCGCCCGGAAAGCAGTAGAGGGCGGGCAGGTCGCCGTAGTTGCATTTTATTTCGACGCCTTGGGGCAGACTGTGCTCTAATAAGGTCAGCGTGCTGTCGAGACCTTCGTGGATATCGGCCAACTGGTAATCGGCCTGGTCGAGGCGGGTGAAATTTTTCAGGCTGTCGACGACGCGGGCAATGCGCTCAATGGCCTGGGCCGTGACCTGGTTATTGCTTTCGAGTAGGCGCAATACGCGCTCGAACTGGGCTTTCTCTCCGGCGTGGGCACCCTGATCGACGGTGGCGCTGATTTTAAGCAGACCCCGAGTCGAGACGTCGGTGGCGCTTTTGACCGCGCCGAGGGGGTTGTTGAGTTCGTGGGCAATGCCGGCCACCAAATTGCCCAGTGTGGCCATTTTCTCCTGCAAGACCAGCTGGTCCTGGGTGTCTTTGAGCTGTTGCAGGGTATCTTCTAAAGCCTGGTTCTTGCTGCTCAATTCTAGGGTCCGCTCGCGTACCCGTTCCTCCAGTTCGTCTATTTTCTCGTCGCGGGCGTCGGGTATGATTTCAATTTCCACGCTTGCGGGCATGGAATAATTGAGATCGCGGTCCACCGCCGCCACCTGGAAGGTATAGGAACCCGGTTTGAGATCTTGGTATTCGATGCGCCGTTGCTGGGTCGTCTGCCACTCGTCTTGCCGGCCGGCCAGGCGGTAGCGGTAGATCATCGACCCCGGTTGGGTCTTGAAATTGATACTGTGGAATTCAAAGGCGGTCAGACCGGCATTGGCCGGCAGGGTGATGCGCTCGCACTGGCTGCATTCGGGATAGCGTTGGTCGGCCACCACCGCGCTGATAAAGATGGGTGGAGGGGTAGGGGCCGGCAATTGGACGCAGGTGGCTCCGCCCAGGGTGGCGAACCACAGGCGTCCGTCGCGGTCCTCTATAATGTCGCGGACCGAGGTATGGGCCAGGCCGTCGCGGCTGGTCAGGGTTTGGAAGACGACGCCATCGTAGCGGTTGACGCCGCTCCAGGTGGCAAACCACATATAGCCGAAACTGTCCTGGAAAATGCCAAAGACCGAATCGCTGGCCAGGCCGTCGGCCTTGGTCAAAGAGGCGAATTCCCGGCCATCCCAATACGTCCCACCGCCCCCCATGCTGGCTATCCAAAGGCGCTGTCTATCATCGTACCGCAGGGTCCATAAATGGCCGGAAGGCAGGCCGTCTTGCGCTGTGAAATTGGTGAAGGTCTCGCCGTCGTAGCGGCTCAAGCCGCCCGCCGTGGCAAACCACAGGTGGCCACTTTCATCCTGGGCAATATCGTATACATCGTCGTGCACCAGGCCGTCTTGCGCCGTGAAATTGGTGAAGGTCTCGCCGTCGTAGCGACTGAGCCCCCCCTCCGTGCCTATCCAGAGGAAGCCGTCGCGGTCCTCGAACAGAGCGTAAACATCTTCTTGGACCAGTCCCTGGGCCGGTGTAAAGGCCTCGATGCGCTCGCCGTCGTAGCGGGCGGCTCCGCCGTCGGTGGCAAACCACATGGCGCCGGCCCGGTCTTGCATCACGTCGTACGTCCGGTTCCCGGGCAGGCCGTCTTGTGCCGTGAAATTGGTGAAGCCGTCGTTGTCGTAGCGACTGACCCCGCCCATGGTGGCAAACCACATGGCACCGCTGCGGTCCTGGTAGACGGCGCGCATATCGTCGCTGACCAGGCCGTCTTCGGTGGTGAAAGTGACAAAGGTCTGGCTGTACTGGCTCAGGCCCACGAAGGTGCCAAACCAGAAATCGCCGCTCTGATCCTGGGCCAGGGAGGTCACGTAGTTGGCCACCAAGCCGTCTTCGGTGGTGAAGTTGGCAAAGGACCCGTCGACCATGCAACTGATGCCGTCTTCGGTGGCTATCCACAGGCGGTCGTCGCCATCCAGCAGCAAGTCGTTGACCCGGTCGCTGACCAGGCCGTCTGCGGTAGAGAAATTGGTGAAAGTCTGGCCGTCGAAGCGGGAGAGGCCGCTCTCGGTGCCAATCCACAGGCTTTCCGGCCCGTCGGCTAGCACAGTCTGGACATGGTCGTCGACCAGGCCGTCTTGTGCCGTGAAATTGGTGAAAGTCTGGCCGTCGAAGCGGGAGAGGCCGCTCTCGGTGCCAATCCACAGGCAGTCCTCCTGGTCCTGGACCAGGGCTTTGACGCTGCCGGCGACCAGGCCGTCTTGTGCCGTGAAATTGGTGAAAGTCTGGCCGTCGTAGCGGGAGAGGCCGGTCTCGGTGCCAATCCACAGGTGGTCCTGTCGGTCCTGGACCAGGGCGTTGATGCGGTCGTCCAGGAGCCCGTCAGCGGTAGAGAAATTGGTGAAAGTTTCGCCGTCGTAGCGGCAAAGGCCGCTGTCCCAGATGCCCATCCATAGGAGCCCTTGGCGGTCGAGGCAGAGCGCCCACAGATTGACCCCGGGTAGCCCGTCGGCCTTATTCAGGACGGTGAATTGATCGCCGTCGAAGCGGGTCAGACCGACGCCGTAGGTGGCGATCCATAAATGTCCCAGGTCGTCCTGGACTAGCCTCAGAGCCGCCCCGGGCAGGCCGTTGGTGCCGTCGTAGGTTCGCCAGGTTCCTTTGTGGCCGTGTCGCAATTCGTTCATGGATCTCCGCGGTAAGTCGGGGCGATGTATTATTCGAGACCGGCCAGCACCTGGCGCAGGGCGTCGACGGCTTTGGCAAAGCGTTCGGCGCCGCTGCCCCCGTGCACTGGGTCGTCGGCGGCCAGATGCGGCTCAAGGGAGAGAAAGCCGCTAAAACCCCGTTCCAGGGCCTGGCCCAGGATCCAGGCCACGTGCCCGTCGCCGTAGCCGGCCGGCACTACCTTGCGGGTGGCCGCCAGTGAATCCTTGATATGGAAGTAATCTACATATCCGGCCAACTCATGCCAGGCCTGGCGCGTATCGACGCCGCATTGGACAAAATTGGACGGGTCGAAAATCCCCCGAAAAGCGGGGTGGTCAATGCTTCCTAGTAAATCTAGGCAGCGCTCGGTGGTATCGCCGTAGATACGGCTTTCGTTTTCGTGCAATAAGGTGCAGCCGGCGGCGGCGGCGTACTCGGCCATGCGTCGCAAAAGGGCGATAATCTCGCCGCGCACGGCCGCCGGTTCTTCTCCTTCATAATAAAAGGAAAACAGGCGAATATTCGGCGTGGCGAAGTGCGCCGCCCGCTCGACGGCCACCTGGAAGCGGGCAAAGTGGGCCTCCAGGTCGGAGCGGATCTGTACTTTGCCAATGGGCGAGCCAATGGCCGATACGCCGATACCGGCCCGCTGCAGATCGCGGCGGAACGCTTCGGCCTCGGCGGGGCTCAGGTCGAGGACATTCTTGCCGTCGATACCGCGCAATTCTATATGCCCGACGCCGGTTTCCTTGAGTACGGCGATTTGCTCGTTGGGGTCCGGGGATATTTCGTCGGCAAAGCCAGTCAGGGTGAAGTTGGTCATTTAGCTCTTCTCTACAGTAGGGGGCCAAGGGTTGAGGCAGGCGCCGGAGGGGCGCGTGCCGGTGGGTTTCCAGGGTAGCGTCTCGTACGAGCGATACGTCGTATCTAAATGCGGCGTGGCCAGGCGAATATGGCCCTGGTGCCGCGAATCGAGGGCGGCTTCCAGAACGCCGCTGGCCAGCAGGGTGCGTTCCACCGGATAGGTCGGCTGGCCGCTGAGGAACATCTCTTCAATATTGAGCGACAGGTAGCTGAAGTGGGCGTGGCAGCCGCCGGCGCCACCGCCGTGCCCCTGGGCGTGGAATTCGGCGGCTTCTATCTGGCCATCGACGCGGGCGCCGTAGGCCAGATCGTGGATATAGCCGTTGAGCATGAGGACGGCCCCCTTGAGGCCATCGCGGTATTCAACTAGGAATAGGGCCGGATGGGGGCAGTGTTCCTCCATGGTTCCCTCGGGCTTGTCGGCAATAGCGGCGCAGGCGGCCTCGGCCAGATCTCTGGACCACAGACCCTGGTCGGCGGCCTGCCATACGGCTTCGTCTTCGAGGCAGGTGACGGCGGCGACGCCGGTTTCGCCCCCCAAGCGGCGTTCGACCATGCACTGCAGCACTTCGAGGGTGTGGAAACCGTAGATATCCAGGCCCGAAAAGCCGACCGCCACCGCTTCGGTAATGGGGCTGTCGAGCGGGTGCTCGAGCATCGGTGAGCGCCAGCCTACTGGCATGGAGGAACCGGCCATAAAAGGGGCGCCCAGACTCTGGGCGCGGTCGTACATCCAGCGGGCGTCGTACCAGTTATAGGACAGATGTTTGTCGTTAAAAATGGGCACGGCGCGGCCGCTGGTGGCCATGACGCCGCAGATCTGTTCCATGAAATAGCGTCTGGGGAACAGGTGTTGTTCCTTTTCGTTCCAGGCGTAATCGCCGTGCTCGCCGATAAGAAGGACACCGTCTACGGCCAGGTCTTTGCCTCCTAGGGTCAACGCCTGGACAATACTATTGTAGATCGGCACGTCGTGCTCGCCAGCCAGTTGGCGGCCGATATCGCTGTCGGGGAACTGGTCGATATACATCGAGGCGATATCGGTCCGGGGGGCGAAGAAACCCTGGTCGACGGGGAAGCCTTTGAGGTATTTGGTGACGATGACGTCGGCGTGGGAATAGGGCCGGTACTCGGTGATTATGGCGGCTATTTTGGGACGCTGGCTCATAGGGGCCTCACAGGGTCGCCAAGGCGGCGAATAAGGCTTTCATATAGCCCACTGAATAGGCCAGACCCTGGTGCGCCCGGGGGCTGTCGCCTTCCAGCGGAGGAATGTGGTCGGGGTTGAGGCAGCCGCTAAAACCGACCCGCTTCAACTCGACCAGGATCTTAAACATATTCATATCGCCGTCGTCGAGGAGGACCTCATCAAAGCCGCCGGCGGTGGCCAGGCTACCGCGCACGTTGCGCAGGTGAACCATAAAAATGCGGCCTTTGCGGCCGTAATTGTGTACCTCGTCCAGTACTAACGGCCCGCCGCCGGCCTCGGCGCGCGTGCCGCAGCAATAGAGGTAACCCACCTGGGACGAAGGGAAGGCATCGGTTACGCGGTGGAAACCCAGGCTCCCCAAGGGGGTATCGGGATAGGGCGTGTCGGAGGGGTGGACGGCCAATTTAATATCGCCTTCCTCGGCGATGGGTACCAAGCGCTGGTAGAGCTGGCAGAAGCGCTCCCACCACTGCTCCAATTCCTCGCTGGGCGGGGTGCCTTTATCGTCGCTGGCCTGGGCGTGGCTTTCGGCCCGCGACATATAGCCGCCCCGGTGCGGGGCACGGAAGGAGCGGCCGCGCCAGGGAAAGGTATCACCGGCTAAGCGCTGGCGGGCAATGGGGACGCCGGCTGCGGCGAAAACCTGTAGGGCCTTGGCCGAATTTTCCACTTCTTCCTCGCCGCCCTCCTGGCCGCGCATGAATTTTTCGGTCATATCGGGGAGGGTGACGCGGTTGATATCCAGGCCCCAGGAGCGGATGCGTTTTTTCATTTTCAGCAGCTCGTCGAGATCGGGGTAGCCCTGTTCTTTGACGCCGGGGAAGTAGTCGCCGCCGCCAAAATCGAGGCAATCGGCCCCCAATTGGGTCACCAATTTCAGGTACTCATCGGACATATCGCCGTGCCATACGGATATCTTGAACATGGTTTGTTCTCTGGGTAAACCGACTGTCGCTTGCCTTTTCCGGGAAGCGGACAGATGGGCGCAAGTGAACTGCAGGTCGTTGGGCGCTACGGCCCGATTGGCGCGATTTCGGCGCAGGGCCCGCACCAGATTCTGCTGAAGGTGGTACGGTGCACGTGGGCCAACAGGGGACAAGATAGCCAAGCCGTCCAGCCGCGACAAGGCGGTTCAAGCCTTGCCCGGCCAATTGATCGGACCCTATTTTGTTGGGGTTGGCAGTTCCACAATTTAAACTATAAAGGAGGCAGTGTGAATCCATTCTCTCTCGAAGGAAAGGTCGCCCTGGTCACCGGGGCCGGGCGCGGCATTGGCCAGGGTATTGCCCTGGGGCTGGCGGCTCAAGGAGCAAAAATAGCCTGTGCCTCGCGGACCCGTTCGCAATTGGACGAGACCGTTGCGGCCATTGCGGAAAAAGGCGGGCAGGGTACGGCGGTGGAGGTCGATATGGCCGATCTGGATTCGGTAAAGGCCGGGGTTGCCGCGACCCTGGAGCAATTCGGCCAGATCGATATTCTGGTCAATAACGCCGGCATGAACATCCGCCAGCCCATCACCGAAGTGACCGAGGAAAATTACGACCAGATTATGGCCGTCAACCTCAAGGGGCTGTATTTCCTCAGCCAATGGGTGGGCAAGCATATGATCGAGCGGAACCAGGGCAAAATTATCAATATCGGCTCGTTGACCACCGGCTACGCTCTGGCTAGCGTTTCGGTATACGGGGCCACCAAGAGCGCGGTGGGCCAGTTGACCCAGCAGCAGGCGGTGGAATTTGGCCCGCACAATATCCAGGTCAACGCCATTTGCCCGGGCTTTGTGGTGACGCCGCTGACCGAAAAAATGTGGCAGAACGAGACCATGCGCGATTGGGGCGAGGGACGGGTGGCGCTGCGCCGGCTGGGCTCGCCCGAAGATATGGCGGGCACGGCCGCGTTCTTGGCGGCTCCGGCTTCCGATTACGTCAGCGGGCAGTGCATCTACGTCGACGGCGGTTTTATGGCGGGGGATTCCTGGCCTTTGCCGCCGCAGAATTAGCCGGAGGGCGGTGCGGACGATTAGTTAGCCGCTTCCGGGTAATATCAAATCAAAGGCCAGGTCCGTGCTGTTGGTGCGGATCCTGGCCTTTGGTTTTTTGAGCCGGATTTCCTTTGGAACGCGATGTCCCGTGTGCAGTCTGCTATGGATGGCGGTCTTCGATGCAAGGGCAGGCTGAAAGCCGGCCCTTGCATCGAAGACTGTGCCACGGCCGTTAGCCGACCTCGCTTCCTTCCAGGAAATCCCCATGAATATCTGTCCCGTCCTCCTTGCCGTCTTGGCCCTTTTAGCCGCCTGTGGCGTCGAATCGGAACAGCCTCTCTCCGATCCGGCCCAGGCCAAACCGGACAGTCGCCTGGCCGGCGTCTGGTACGATATCGACTACGAACTGCAGCCCAGCCAATTCCTCCACGTCATCCCCGAAAAAGAGGCCTGGATGGATCTGGTTTTGTTGGCGCACGAGGCCAAAGACGGGAAGGTCTCGCGCTTCAAAGGTTTTCCGACCCTGAACCGGGAGCGGAATTATTTAAATGTCGCCGAGGAAAAAGAGGCCGATGAGCAGCGCTACCTGATTCTGCACTACGCCTTTAGCGGCCCCGATACGGTGTCGTTTTGGGCCCTCGACAAAGCGCCTATGGAGCAAGCGGTAGACCAGGGCCATTTGCAAGGGCGCCGCGAAAACGAGGGCAATATCGAGGACGAAGTGCTGGTCCTGTCGGATTCCGGGGCGCGTATTCTAACCTACCTACAAGCGGAGGAAGTCGAGGAATTGTTTGAGCCTTTGGCCACCTTCCGACGCGTTTCCTTTTAAAAGCCCTCCTCCTATGTACACGACACCAAACTTGACGCCTCGAATACGTCTATTTAGATTGAGCCCCATGAATAAGGTAAAGCGATGCGGATAGATTATCGGTCGGTCTGCCGCGCGATATACATAAGACTGTTATCCCGTCGGAAGACCTAAGTGTAATCATATAATCCCATCCATGTGATTCGTACTGACCGCCCTATCGGGCGGTTTTTTTGTTCTACAATGGGTGTTTGAATTGGCAAGAGAATCAGGAGGATTGACCTATGCGCGTCCTGTTGGCAGGAGCAGCTGGATTCACTGGTCGTGTAACCCTCGAGCTGTTGCGTGAGCGGCATGAGGTGACCGCCTTTGACATCTGCACTGTGGAGGGCTACAAAAACGGCATAAAAGGCGATGTGCTCGATTATGGCGCGGTCGCTGCGGCTATGGAAGGACACGATGCGGTGGTTAATACGATCATGGCGCCGAATGGGACCCATGAGGACAATGGTCCGGGTTTTACGATCAATGTGACCGGGGTTTATAACTTACTTGAAGCGGCACGCGTGCATAGGGTTAAACGCTTTGTACACACGTCGAGCGCGGTGGTACACCTGGCGTATCGTACGGCGTTCAGGGCCAATGATCTATATCCGCTCAAGGCCTGGGGGAGTTATGCTATATCGAAAATCTTACAAGAGGAATTGGCGCGTAATTTTTACCAGGTACACGGGATCTCGATCGCGGCCATCAGACCCTGGGGCATAATAGACTCGGAGCGCATGGTGACGACGGATGGCAAGACCATCGCGAGGATTTCTTGGGAGATGATCGACCGGCGCGACGTGGCTTCGGCTTTAGTCTGTGCCTTAGAAGCCGAGGATATCGGCTATGAGTGTTTCTACGTGACGGCTACACCCGGTGGCTACAAGGCCACGGATGTAGCTAAAACCGAAGCGCGCTTAGGATGGAAACCGGCATTTACTTTTGACGTGGATCTGTAGCCCTCTTTGTCCACTGGACATAATAGCATGGGAAATTCAAACAAAAAAAGGCAGCAAACCTACTTCAAACTCAATAGTCATTAGTTGCCTCCTCTAATAGGCATACTACCTGGTCGATCGCCCGATTGACCGCCTGCAAAGAATCCGGATGCACTAAATTATCGGGGCGGGCCAGGGTATAGCGTTCTGCCAGCGGCGCCCAGGTGAGCAACCAGATCCCTTCGTCTTCCTCATTGAGGGTGAAATGGTGGGTCGCCCGGATTTGGCCGCCCCCGGGTTGCGGGTGTTCATAGCTGTGGAAAGAGATGGGAAACCACTTGAGGGTAGCCTTATTATATCCGTCATCCGGTCGCCTTGGCCCCAGCTTCAAAATCTCCGTGACCTGTAGCAAGCCAGCATCCAAATAAAAATACTGGTGCTCTTTTCCAGACAGCGATTGTGCCGTCTGTTCAAGGAGCGAAAAAGAAGGCAACCAGCCACTTAGCGTTGTCAGGGTCCGGGCCAACCAGGGGGTCGTCGTATCCAGTTTTGATTCCCGCAGCCACATTGAAACTAGATCCGGGTTGTAAATGGGGTCTTGTGTTCTGGGGCGTCTTATCTGCGTGTGCAGACGGTCGAGGCGGACGAGTTTGCCGACGACAACGAGTTCGGCGTCGAGGATGCGCTCGAGGAGGGGGACAGGGGCCCAACCGCCGGAGGCAAAGGCCGGCAGCGGCGCGGCCAGGCAGGCCAACGCAAATAAAAGAGTGATAGCGGCTTTTCGGGTTTGGGGGAGGCGAAAGGATCCTGCCGGTCGCCTCAGCCGCTGTCGGATTGTTTCTGGAGATAGGCCAAGGCGAAGTATTGAAGGTAATTTTGCAACCGTTTGCATGGGCAGTCGGGCCGTCATAGGGGCGTCTCCAGAAAGGCGGCCGCACCAAAGTATGGCCCATAGGTTGCCAAGATCTTCGGCACGGTCGGCTGGCCTCGATTGGTCGGTTTGCCCATCGGTCTTATCCAGGGGGCCGGGCGGGGCTTGGAGCCTCGGACGGACGGTCGGCCCGCGCCCCTAGCCCACGAAAAGGAGCTTGATTGCAAGTTGCCCGGATGTTTTTGCTGTTTCTCTGTAGAAAATACCGCTAAACATCCGAGCCAACAGTACCTCAAATTAATCTAATACATACCCAGTATGCCTCGCTGCAGGGCGCGTTTTTCGCACCATTTGAACAGCGTCCAGCCCACCAGCAAAAAGAGCATTGATTGCAGAGCCAACCAGATAAGACTGTGGTCGCGCCACAAGGCAGCCAGAGATTCGTCCTCGAGCAGTAGGCGCCGCAATAGAATAATACCACGGCTGGTGGGTAGTTGGCGGGCGATATCGGCCAGCAGCGGGGGGAAACGGTCGATGGGGAGGATGGTGCCGTTGCCCAGCAAGAGCAGGTTTTGCAGCAATTGCGCCACTGCGCCAGTCTGTTTGTAAAGCAGGGTCAAACCGCTGAGGGCAAAGCCAAAGCCGGACAGGCCCACTAGGGTCAGGGCGAATATCGGCAGGGCCGACCAGCGCAGAGCCAGGTGGATATCCAGGGCCAGACTCAAGGCGGGCACGAGTAAGCATACCAGCAGGGTGGTGCGGACGAAAATGGCGGCGACCCGGCCGCAGGCCAGCCATTCCATGGGGGCCGGGCTCATATAGAGTTGTTCGAGGGTGCCGGTCTGGCTTTCTTCGCTGAGGGCCAGGCTCATATCGGTGAGGGCGATAAGGGCGTAAAACCACAGCGTATAGCCCACCAGCATGGCGGCCAGACGGTCGGGTTCGTAGCGGCCTTGGCCGACGAAAAAGCCCAGGGCGGCGAAGATGGCGCCGAAGACGACCAGCTCAAAGAAAGTATTGAGCCGGTACGACCACATGATCAACAGACGCTTGCGGATTTCGGCGAGGATAATCACGGTTTGGCCTTAGGGGAAAAGTGGAGGAAGGCCTCTTCGAGATCGGCTTCGATCCGTTCAAGGGACAGCAGTTCAGCCCCGTTTTGGCGCAATTGATCGAAGAGTTCGTACGGGACCGGCGCCCCAGCCGGGCCGCGCAGGAGGATGGGGCCATCGGGGTCAGCGGTCGCGGTCCAGGAAGCCGGGAGCCGGAGGGTCTCGGCGGCCAGCTCGCCGCGAATTTCCAACTGGTAGTGATGGCCGGAAAACTCATCGAGTAATTGCCGTACGGGCTGGTGGGTCACCAGGCGGCCCTGGTGCAAAATGGCGACCTGGTCGCTCAATTTTTGCGCTACGGTCAGCTGGTGCGTGGTCAGGACGACGGTGCGTCCTTCCTCTTCGACCAGTTGGCGGACCCAGTATTCGAGGGTGCGGGTGGTGTGGACGTCCAACCCTAAGGTCGGTTCGTCGAGCAACAAAATCTGTGGGGCGGCCACCAGGGCGCAGGCAATGGCCGTTTTTTGCTGCATGCCGCGGGAGAAGGTCTGCACCAGATCGCCACGGCGGCCCCACAGGTCCAGCTCTTTGAACAGGCGCTCGCCGGTGGCCCGCAAATGCCTGGCCCGACAACCTTTGAGGCGACCAAAATAAAGTAGGTTTTCCCAGGCCGACATGCGCCAGTATATATTGCGCGTACCCTCGAGCACGGCGCCCAATTGGCCCAGGGCGTCGCGCCGCTGCCGCTGCAGTTGGTGGCCCCCCACCGCGATGCTACCCCGGTCTGGGGTGATCAGACCGCAGATCATTTTGATCGTCGTGGTTTTGCCGGCCCCGTTGGCGCCCAACAGGCCCAGTACCTGGCCTTGGGGTACCGACAGGGAAAGCTGGTCCACGGCGGTTACCAAGGCCCCTTGTTGGGTGGGGAAGGATTTGCTGATGGCGGTTAGATCCAAGGCCGTCATAACGGGTTGGTCCAATGGTAAAGGTTGCTGTTCTGAAGTTTGTGCGTATTAATTAGCATAAAGACGAGAAAGCTGTCAAGGAAAAACTGCGAATTAGTTAGCACTGGAACCAACCGTACCTCCTATATATATTTCTCCGGGTTTCTTTGAGTTTCTTTCACTGCGCCGCAAAACGATTTTTTAGACGTCCCTAACGGAAGGGTTTATTCCATGGTAGAGACATTTAAAAACCGCGACCAAGCCAAAGCCTGGCAGCACGCCCACGCCGACCAGGTACCGTTGGTGGGGCAACCGGCCCCCGACTTTGAATTGCGCGATCCCCAGGGCCAGAATCCGCTGCGACTTTCCTCTTTTGCCGGTGGCAAACCGGTGGCCCTGGTTTTTGGCAGCGCTACCTGACCGCCGTTTGTGCGCGAGGCCGTGAGCCTCCGCGATTTGTACGAGCAATACAGCCAGCAGATACAATTCCTGGTGGTCTATATCCGCGAGGCCCATGCCATGGACGGCTGGGATATCGGCAGTGAGTATCGTCTGCGCGACCCCACTACATTGGAGGAACGGCAGGCCGCAGCGTCCATGTGCGAGGTGGGGCTGCAATACGGCATTAAGACCTATGTCGACGAAATGGACGATGCGGTCATGCTGCAATACGTGGCCTGGCCCGAACGCCTCTACCTGGTGGGCCAGGACGGGCGCCTGGTCTATGCGGGCGGACCGGGGCCGGGCGGATTTGCGCCGGCCGAACTAAAGGATGCTATAGAGCGGGAGCTAACCGGCGCCGAAAAGGAGGCTTGATCATTGAGTCAGACAACTGCTAAAGCCGTGCGACTGGGGGTTATCGGTGGTTCGGGTGTCTATCAGATGGACGGCGTTGAGGTCCGCGTCGAGCACCAGCTTGAGACGCCTTTCGGGGCCCCTTCCGACTGTCTGGTCGAAGTCCAAATGGCCGACCGCACGGTCGTATTTTTGCCGCGGCACGGGCGCGGCCATCGACTGCTGCCGCACGAAGTAAACGCCCGCGCCAATATCCACGCCCTCAAACAATTGCAGGTGACCCACGTGCTGGCGGTCAATGCCGTTGGCATTATGCAGGAGCATATCCGCCCCGGCGATGTGGTGGTGCCCGAACAGATATTTGATCGCACCAGGGGCCGGCGGCCCTCGACTTTTTTCGGTGACGGTATCGCCGGGCACGTCACCTTTGCCGACCCTTTCTGCCAGGAGATGAGCCAGGCCATCGTCCAAAGCGCTACGGCGGCGGGGGCCACAGTGCACCAGGGGGGGACCTACGTCTGCATGGAGGGGCCGCAGTTTTCCACCCGGACCGAGTCGCATTTTTATCGCCGCCAGGTCGATGCCACCGTTATCGGTATGACCGCTCTCCCCGAGGCCAAGCTGGCCCGAGAGGCCGAAATGTGCTACGGCATGCTGGCTATGGGCACCGATTACGACTGTTGGCACGAGGCCGAAGAGGATGTTTCGGTGGAGGCGGTAATACAGGTCTTGCAGGCCAACGCCCGTCTGGCCAATGCGGTCGTTGCGCAAATCGCCGGCCGCTTGCCCCATACTTCGGAGTGCGCTTGCCTGGAGGCGGCGCGCTACGCCATTATCACCGCGCCCGAGTATATCGACGACGCTGTCAAAGAGCGGTTGGGCGTATTATACGGACATTATTTCCACTAGGGTATTATGACTGAGCTATTGCGAGTGGCAGTCGTAGGGGTGGGGCGTATCGGCGTATTTCACGCCCGCTTCGTACAGGAACTGGCCCGCGAGAGGGGCGATTGCGTGTTGGTGGCGGTCGTAGACGGCCACGGCGATACAGCCGGGCGGGTAGCGGCGCAATTGCAGGGGGACCAGAGCGAGCCGATCGCCTCTTTCACCAGGGTCGAGGAATTGGTCGCCGCTGGTGTCGCCGATGCGGCGGTGGTGGCCTCGCGCACCCAGCAACACTACGAGCAGGCCCTGGGCCTTGTCGAAGGGGGGCTGCGGGTATTGCTGGAAAAGCCGCTGACCCATTCGCTGGATACGGCCCGTCAATTCACCGCTTTCCTCCAGGGCGATCCACAGCGTTGGCAGGCGCTTATGCAGGCCTTCCAGCGCCGTTTTGACGAACCTCTGTGCTGGGCCAAGCAGCTATTGGACCAGGGCCTGATCGGCGAGCCGTTCAAGATTGTCTCGGTCCTGGAAGACCCGCATCCGCCGCCCCAGGGTTACCAGAGTCCCGGCTTGCTGGCCGATATGTCGGTGCACAATATAGACGAGGTTTGCTGGTTGGCCGGCCGGCGGCCCGAGCGCGTGGCCAGTCTGGGCGGGCGCATCTACAACCACAAGGTCACCACCGTCGAGGAAGACCTCGACGACGCCTTCTTGCAGATGTGGTTCGACGGCGATCTTATTGGCCAGGTGCAGGTGAGCCGCAATCACGTGGCTGGGTACCGCAACGAAACCTGGATTTACGGCGACAAAGGCCTCATTCACGTGGGCGCCTTTGGCGCCGACCCGCTCAATGTGGAAGTGGAAGTCATCGGCCGCTGGGGACAGATAGAACGGCGCTTTTTCCGCATGCGGGCGCACTCTGAAGAAGTACCGGTTTTCATCGCCCGCTTCGGCCCGGCCTACAAAGCGCAGGCGACGCATTTCGTTGACCAGTGCCTGGCCGGGGCCCCCTTTGCCGTGGGACCTGGCGACGGGCTCAGCGCTTTGGAAGTAGTTGCGGCCGGGGAGCAGGCCATGCGCCTGGAGGGCGACGGGCAGGTGGTGGAATACGTTTGACAAGTCTGTTGGCAAAATTCCCGCTGCTAGGTGCAGGAGATTTCCCGACGGCTTCTGATAGACTGTTGGCTTGCCGGGGGCAGTAGATCCATGTTGGTTTTGAGAGATACGCAGAAGAGATTCCTGGGGTGCTCTGCAGCGGATTCCATCCGACCCGGGTGCCCGCCCCGAAGGGGTGGGCACCCGGGTCGGAATGGCCTCGGAGGGCGAAGCCCGAGAATGAGCGAAGGAGCCCCCCAAGAATCCCGCTATTCAGCAAATTTAACGTCGCCAAACTAGCGGCGACGTTTCTTTTTTGCCGCCCTTTTCTTTTTTTCCAGCCGTCGCACCGTATGGTCTCCTTGCACGGCGGCGTGCAGTTTGTCGAAGCTCTTGCTGCCGTTGTCGGCCACCGCCTCCAGATTGGAACCGGCCTCGCATACGGGCATAGCGTCTTTCGGATAGATATTGTGCAGAGCCTGTTTCGAGCAGCCGTAATAGGTCGTTTCGCCGCTGGCCCGGCTGTAGCGGTAGACGTGTCGGGGCGGCTCGACAAAGTCGTAATCGACGCGGTATTTGGCTAGGGTCTTGGCGTCGGGCGTCGCCCCCAGGCCCGGTTCTTCGGGGACCGGGTAGAAGCCGCCCCGCAACTGGATGGGCCGTTCTATGAGTTGACTCTTCCAGATATTCATGCAGGTGATGGCCGGCCATTTGGCCTGGTTGCTGACTGCCCCTATATGGGCCGCCCAGGTGGTGGTCATGCCGGTGCCCACCAATTGGATCCAAAACGGCTTGTTGGCGATATTGCAGACGGTGGCCTGCTTGGTCAGGGCGCTGGCCCCGGCGCACAGGACAAAGCCGTCGGTGACGTCCTCCTGAAGGGTGGTGGCAATGGGCGGCGAGCCGTAGTGCATGGCCACGGGGCGGTTGATGCGGGTGCGGATCTGGCGGTTGCCGGCGACATCGCCCTGGGGAATAGGGGTCTCGATCATGGCCACCTGCCCATAGCGCTCCAGGCTTTTTAGATGGTCGACCGCGGCGGCGGCGTTGGCCAGGGTGCCGTTGTAGTCGAGATCGAGCTTGAACTGTGGCGGCACCACCGCCAGAATGGCCTCGATGGAGGCGTGCAGATCGTACCAGGTGCGGGCTTTCAGTTTGGCCGACATATAGCCCTGGGCCACGGCGTCGCGGCATTGACGGGCCCAGTCGGCCGCCGGCATATCCATGGCCCACCACGACAGCGGGCACCAGTCGCGCACTTGTTCGCCCAGCAGGCGGTGGACCGGTACGTCGAGGCTTTTACCGACGGCATCAAACAACGCCATTTGCACCCCGGCGCCCAGGTCGTCGCGCCACAGCAGGTCGCCGGCCCGCTCGCCGACGATGCGCTCTTCGATATTGGCCGGCACTTTGGCCCAGGTATAATTGGGAATGGTCTCGCCCCAACCGACAACACCGTTGTCCAGACGCAGGCGGCACAACTGGATAATGCGCCAGTGGGGTAGCCAGTAGCGCATATGGCGGTCGGTATGGGCGGTAAAGGGCAGGTCGAGATGGATGAGTTCGACTTCGGTGATTTTCATGAGAGGTCCCCGGTTGGTGGTGGAAGTACCTTTGAGATAAGCGGGGCGGATCGACCTGTCAATAAGAAGGGGGCGACGCCGGGGTAAGATCGGGCTGTATTTCGTGTTGTGGCCAAGAAGCATTGTCAAACAGGTATAGAACATTATGGAAATTCGCGCCTTTGCCGAACGGGTGCTATTTGGCACTACCTGGGAGGAGAAACTGGGCGACCTCGACCGGGTCGAGGATGGGGCCCCCGGTACCCCTTTGGAGGGTTTGCCCAAACCGGGGCGGCCGGGCGGGCTGGAATTGGACCGCTGGAGCGGCGACGAACGTACGGGTTTTGGCCAGGTACGGCAGTTGCATACGGAAAAACAGCGCGGTCTGGTGCTGCATTTTTTTGCCAACCACGAATTGCTCGCCCTGGAATTGATGGCCCTGGCCCTGCTCAAATTTCCCGGGGCTCCGCGCAAATTCCGCCGCGGTCTGCTGCAGACTTTGCGCGACGAACAGCAACACGTGCAGCTCTACCGGCAGCGCATGGACCAAGTAGGGGTTGATTTTGGCCAGATCCCGGTGAGCGATTTTTTCTGGCGTACCATCGCCCCCATGGAAACGCCGCTCGATTTTGTCGCCCGCCTGAGTCTGACCCTGGAACAGGCCAATCTCGATTACGCGGTCTATTACGCCGGGCTTTACCGAGGTCTGGGCGACGAGGCCACAGCCGCCATTCTCGACCGCATTTACCGCGACGAGATCGGCCACGTCAAACACGGGTTGGTGTGGTTCAATCGCTGGCGCGACCCAGAGCTGTCGGAGTGGGAGGCCTATAAGCGGGTGTTGCGCGATCCTCTCAGTCCCAGTCGGGCTCGGGGTATCGGTTTTAACCAGGAGGGTCGTCGGCGCGCTGGGCTGTCGGCCGAATTTATTGGCGAATTACAGCTTTTCGCCCGTTCCAAAGGGCGTTGTCCCGACGTCTACTGGTTTGATCCGGCCTGCGAAGGCCAGGTGGCCATGGGCCGGGCGGGGGCTTTTACGCCGTCGGCGCCGGTGCGGCAATTGCAGCGCGACCTGGCCGGACTGCCGGTCCTGCTGTGCCGCCAGGACGATATTGTGCTGGTGCCCCAACGGCCGTCGGCGGATTTTCTCCGACGCCTGCTGGCCGCCGGTTTCACGCTGCCCGAATTTGTCGAATACGGCGTCCAGGGGCTCAGTGGCGGGGAGATCTTGGAGCGCAAGATCCACCGGGTGCAGCCCTGGGGTTTCAGCCCCGACAGCGCCCGCTTTTTGCAGCCTTTGTTGGGGGCCCAGACCGCCGCCGCTCCGGTGCCGGGCTGGCGGCCGCAGTGGCGCCAACTCTACGCCAAGACCTGGAGCGCGGAGTTGCTCACATCCTTTCTGGCCACCCGCCCCGAGGGCTATCAGCGGCTCTGTGGGACCGACGTGGTCGGTGTCTCCTGCACAGGTATGGACCAGGTACAGGAACAATTGGCGCGGTGGCGCGCCCAAGGGCACCAGCAGGTGGTCATCAAAGGGGCTTTCGGCGCCTCGGGTCAGCAGCAAGTGCAGGTGCCGGCGGGTCTTTTGCGCCCGGGGCAGGAGGGCTGGGTCAGCAAATTATTGGCCCAGCAGGGCGCCGTGGTAGTCGAGCCCTGGCTCGACAAAGTATGCGATTTGTCGCTGCACTACCAGGTCGAGGCGGATGGGGTGGTGCGGTGGTTGGGTTGGACGCGTTTTTTTACCGATGCGAGGGGGCAATACCAAGGGTCTTTTATCGCCCGGCCGGTGGCCGGGTTGGATATAGAAGCGCGCAAATTGCTCTACGCCGGGGGGCGCAAGGGGCGCTGGATGGCGCATTTGGGGCAGCAGTTGGGCGATCATTTGCACCTGCACTTGGCCGGTCTCGACTACGTTGGGCCCATTGGCGTAGACGCGTTAATCTACCGCGAGGGGGTCCAGTTGCGACTCAAGCCCGTCGTCGAGCTCAATCCCCGCTTTACCATGGGGCGAGTTGCCCTGCGGCTTGTGCGCCGGGTCAACGCGGCGCGCACGGCGCTGTGGTTGATATTGCGGCAGCGCGATATGGAAACGGCCGGATTTGCCTCGGTGGCCGCCTTTGCCAAGCATGTTCAGAATACCTGGCCGTTGGCCATGATGCCCGATGGGCTCCAGATTAGCGACGGGGTGCTGTGCACTACGGATCCGTTCCAGGCGCAAGGGGTAGCGACGCTATTGGTAGTGGGCCGCGATTTGGACCAGTGCCGGGGCTATTTCGCCGATCTGCCCGGCGGTCTGGGTGCCTGGACCCAACTGGTGTAAAATGAAGCGCGGCAGAATCTATTTAGGGAAAACTTCACAGAGGCCCGGACTCAGTTGGCCGATACTAGATAATTGATAGCAGAATGCGGGCCCGGCGCGTTTGTCGTTAGGTAATTTGTGACCATGGAGGTCGGCTATGGGTACTATTCGATATTTGCTGGTGCTGGCGGTGCTGTCAGTTCTCTTGGCTTGCAGCCAAGACAGCCCAGGACCGGTGGCCCCAAGCGTCGATCCGGAGCCGCAGCAACCAGGCCCGGTGGCAGATCCGGTGGCCCCCGACCAGAGTCAAGCGCCGCCGGATAGCGAGCCGGTGCCTCCAGCGGTGGAAACCCCGCCCGAGCCCAGCGAGCCGGTCGGCGTCGACGAGCCCGTGGTGCCTGCCGCTGATCCGGTCGAACCGCCCGTCGAGGTGGAAGGCCCGCAGAACAGCCCGGTGCCCTTGCCCACGCCCTCTGGGGCCAATCCGGTATTGGAAGGTACGTTCCTGGATATCGATGAGTTTCCGGTATCGCAAATCGTCTCCGGAGGCGTGGCCAAAGACGGCATCCCGGCCTTGACCAACCCCAGCTTTGTCAGTCCTTCACAGGTCAATTATCTCAACCCCGACGATTTGGTCCTGGGTGTGACCGTCAACGGCGAGGCCAAGGCCTATCCGCACAATATTGGCTGGTGGCACGAAATCGTCAACGACCGCATCGGTGGTCTGCCCATCTCGGTCACCTTCTGTCCGCTCACCGGCACGGGACTGGTTTTCAACGCCCTCGACGCCGAGACGGGCCGGCAGATTGAATTTGGTGTCTCGGGTCTGTTGTTCAACAACAACCTAATCATGTACGACCGCCGCGACGGCTCGACGCTGTATCCGCAACTGCTCTACACCGCCGTTTTGGGGCCGCGGCAGCACGAGGCCCTCGAATTGCTGCCGGTCGTCGAGACCACCTGGGCCATGTGGCAGCGGCTCTACCCCAATACCCGGGTCGTAGAGCGGGGCTCCTATTCGATCGATCGCTACCTCGATTACCCCTACGGCGGCTACCGCACCGATAATACCGATATCTATTTTGGTTTATTGCCCAGTATCTCGCGCAACGGCAATGCCTACGCCGATCTATTCGGCGAGAAGGACCGGGTCTTGGGGGTGCGGCTCGACGGGGCCACCCGCGCCTACCCCTTCCGGGTTATGGGCGAGCGTCGGGTCATCAACGACCAGTTGGGCGGGGTCCAGATCGTGGTCCTATGGGACCGGGAAAGCCGGCTGGCCATCCCCTACGCCCGCCAGGTGGACGGCCAGGTGCTGACCTTTATCATCAATACGGTCCAGGGCACGCCCTTCAGCATGATCGACCGGGAGACCGAAAGCCTGTGGACGGCGACCGGGCTGGCGGTGGATGGGCCGCTGACGGGCAAGCAGCTGACCCAGGTGCCGGCGCATAATGGTTTCTGGTTTGCCTGGGTGACCTTCTGGCAGAATACGGACGTCTGGAGCGGTCAGGAAGGCTGAGAAGTCAGACTTTTGAGAAAAGGCCCGCATCGCCACTGGTGGTGCGGGCCTTTTTGCGTTCTCATACCAGATTGACTTCAAGTGGTCCAGGTATTTGGCTGTTTGTCCGGGGGAAATAGCGCTAAATATCCGGACATCAGTACTTCAAATTGGTATCAAGGATCGAGCAGGCGCTGTAAGTCTGGGGGCAGGGCCGGGCGTCCCTGTGGGCCGATGCTGGTACCGATGACTTTGGCGCGCAGAAGGGGGCGGGTTTCGGATTCTTTGACGATATCCTGCAAAAAGGCAAAGCGGAGACGGCTGTAGCGCTCTACGCCCAGGCGCACGGTAAAGCGGTCGCCGCTGCGCAGGGGGGCCAAATAATCGACTTCGCAGCGACTTACGACCAAATCGTAACCCTGCTCGTGCAGGTGGACAAAGTCGAGACCGACGGATTTGAGATAGGCGTGGCGGGTGTGTTCCAGGTAATTGAGATAGACGGCGTTATTGACGATGCCCTGGAGATCGCATTCGTAATCGCGCACGGCAAAATCCAGGGCGAAGGGTCCGGGGGCGTCCACGATTATAGCAGGCAAGGATAGCCTGGGAGGGCCGGGAGGGCGGAGTGGGCTAGATAGTCCATGAAGTTGCTCCTGGGGCTGGGATGACAGGGTTAATAATAGGCCATATCTTGTTTTTGTCTAGCGCCCGTATCCTTTCGCTTATTGGCCCCGCAGATCCAGCACTTTTCTTCGAAGACGATTGTCGATGGCCGCAAATCTAATCAAAATCTCGGTTCGCCACCTAGTGGGTTTCGTGCTCCGTTCGGGCAGTTTGGGCGGCGGCGGGTTTGGCAGCAGCAACCGCCTGGTCGAAGGCACGCGCGGCCACCAGCGCATTCAAAAGAGCCGGCCCGAGGGCTATCAGATAGAAGTGCCGGTGAAGCACCTGGTCGAAGTCGAAGGGTTGGGGCTGGAGATCAACGGGCGCATCGACGGGCTTATGGAGGACGAGGGCCAGATCGTCGTCGAGGAGATCAAGACCACCGAGAGCGAACTGGACTCCGAGCGTCCCGATAATGCGGCCCACTGGGCCCAGGCCAAGGTTTACGCCTATATCCTGGCGGTGCAGAACGACTTAGACGAGGTGTCCGTCCAACTGACCTACGTGCAGTTGGGGACCTTTGAGACGTTGGAGGACCGGCGCCGTTTCGACCTGGACGAACTCGACCAGTTTTTCGCCGATATGGTCGAGCGCTATCTGGAGTGGGCGCGGATTTACCACGAGTGGTGCCCGGTGCGCGACCAATCGATTGCAACGGTCGATTTCCCCTATCCCGAGTACCGACCCGGACAGCGGCATATGGCCGTGGCCGCCTATCGCACCATAGAAGCCCGCGGGCGGCTCTTTGCCCAGGCTCCCACCGGGATTGGCAAGACCGTATCCTCGTTGTTTCCCACCATCAAGGCCATGGGCCAGGGCCATGTCGAGAAGATCTTTTATCTAACGGCCAAAACGGTCGGCCGCACGGTGGCCGAAAAGGCGCTGGACGATCTGCGTCAGGGTGGGCTGCGGCTGAAGAGCCTGACCCTGACGGCGCGCGACCGGATCTGTTTCAACCCCATGGGGGGCCGCTCTTGCGACCCCGAGCAATGCGAATTTGCCATTGGTTATTACGACCGGGTCAACGACGCCTTGAAGGCCATTTTCGAAGCCGACGATTTCACCCGTCAGCGCATTGAAGAAGTGGCGCGCCAGTACCAAGTGTGCCCGTTTGAATTTTCCCTGGATTTGTCGCTGTGGGCCGACGCCATCATCTGCGACTACAATTACGTCTTTGACCCCAGGGCCTATCTCAAGCGCTTCTTTCTAGACAATTCGGGCGATTATGTCTTTCTCATCGACGAGGCCCACAATCTGGTCGACCGGGCCCGGGAAATGTTCTCGGCCCGGCTCGACCGGCTTACGGTACTGGGACTGCGACGCCAGGTTAAAGCCGACCACGCGACTCTGGGTCGGCGCTTGGAGCGGATCAATACCTGCATGCGGGATATGGGCAAGCGCTGTGAGGAAGGCCCGGAAGGGGCCCATTGGGTCGACAAAGAGGCGCCCTTTCGCCTGGTCGATCTGGTCGAACGGTTTACCGACGAGGCCGAGGAAGTACTGGCCCGCAATACGCCTTCGCCCTATTTCGAAGACTTACTCGAATTTTATTTCGAGGCGGTGGCCTTCGGCAATATTGCCGAATTGTACGACGAGCGCTATGTGACCTATGTGGAGAAAGAGGACCGCGACGTGATGGTGCGGCTCTTTTGTCTGGATCCCTCCGAGCTTATACGTCAGGCCCTCAAACGTGGGATTGCGGCCGTCTTCTTTTCGGCGACGCTGACACCCCTGCCCTATTTTCGTGAGATTTTGGGGGGCGAGGAGGAGGACCGGCTGTTGGGGCTGGATTCGCCTTTTCCGCGCCAGCATCTGCACCTTTTGGTGGCCGACCATATTGGCACGACCTACAAAGCCCGGCAGCACAGTTACGGCGACGTCGCCGAGGCCATCGGTCAGGCGGCGGGCCAGCGGCGCGGCAATTACTTGGCCTTTTTTCCCTCCTACCGCTACATGGAAGAAGTGGCCGAGCGTTTTGGTCAGGTCTATCCCGGCGTCGAGGTCCTGGTGCAGAAGTCGGGCATGTCCGAGTCCGAGCGGGACGATTTTCTCGCCGTTTTCGCCGCCGACAACGACGACACCATGGTGGGGTTTGCGGTAATGGGCGGTATTTTCGGCGAGGGCATCGACTTGGTCGGCGAGCGTTTGGTGGGGGCTTTTATTGTTGGCGTGGGGTTGCCGCAAGTAGGGCTGGAGCGCAATCTGATCCGCTCTTATTTCGACGAACAGGGCCGCGACGGTTTTGAATACGCCTATACCTTTCCGGGGATGAACCGCGTTTTGCAGGCGGCGGGGCGGGTGATCCGCTCGGCCGAGGACAAAGGGGTGGTGCTGCTTATCGATCAGCGTTTTGGCCAGCGGCGTTATCAGCGGTTATTCCCGCCTTTCTGGCACGGGGCGCTAAGGGCGCGCAGCGCCGAGGGGGTGGCCAAGGCGGTTGAGGTTTTCTGGCAGGAAGTGGATTAGCAGGTACAAATTTCTCGGCCGAAGTGGCACTGTATAGGTAAGGCCGGTTCGGAAGGACCGAAGCGGCCGACTTCGACGAGGAACCCATGGAAAGCACAGAAGAGCTAATTGGTCGCTGCACCGGGCCCGACAATTCGCCGCAGGTGAAGAAGCGGGCGTTTGACCAGTTGGTGCGGCGGTTCCAGGATATGGTATTCGGCTGGGCCTATGCCCGCCTGGGGCATGTCAGTCTGGCCCAGGACGTCGCCCAGGAGACGTTTCTGGTGGCCTACGGCGAATTGGCTAAATTGCGCCAGCCGGCCGCCTTCCCAGGGTGGTTGCGGCGCATTGCCCTGCGCCAGTGCAACCGCTTTATCCGCGCCAAAAAGCTGCCGCAACTAAGTCTGGAGGCGGCCAGCAGCACCCCCGACCCACAGGCCGACCCGCTCCGCACCAGCGAGAATAATCAGCTGCGCGAGCATGTGCAGGGCGCCATTGCGGCGTTGCCCGAACACGAGCGCCAAGCCGTTACCCTGTTCTATATCTCCGGCTATTCAGCTCGAGAAGTGGCCGCATTTCTGGGGACCTCCGAGACTGCTTTGACCAATCGGCTCCGCCGTGCGCGGGGCCGCCTCAAAGAAAGGTTGATCGATATGGTCCAGGACCATCTGCAGGCCGAACGCCCCTCGCGCGACCAGGCTTTTGCCCAGACTATCCGCCAGGCCGTCGAAGGCGATTGGTCCGCCATTGGCGAAATGGCTACCCAATCCGCCCCCTTTGATTTTTTTAAGGAAGAGTGGGTCGATAACCGGCGTAGTTTTGACGCGGGGGCTCGTATCCGCCACCACTACGTCCTCGACGATCCGGAGGGCGGCCCGGTATTGGGCTATGGCGCCATTGAGCAGGACGAGCCCGGAGGTGACCGCTACCGCCTTTTTCTCGTCTGTTCCAGCGCCGTTTTGCAGCGAGATGTGGGCACTGCGTTATGGGATCAATTGATGAGCGATTTGCGTCGCGAAGGGGCCCGGTCGGTGTGGTTGCGCGAAGGGGTGCGCCACTTTCCGGCGCAAGCACCCGAAAGGGATTTACTCGATTTTTTCGCCAGCCACGGTTTTGCCCAGCGGCGCGGGGTCTGGGATCTGTATTTGTCCTTGGAGGAAGCCGATTGGGATCCGTTGCAGGCCGGTTGCCGGGCCCTGGCGGACCGGGGTATAACCATTTCCAGTCTGGCCGAGGAAATGCAAGCCGATCCGACGGCGCTGGAGAAACACGCCGAGCTGATCAATAGCTGGCTGCCCGATGTCTTCCAGGATCAATCCTACCCGCCGGCGAGGGTGGCGGATATCGAGGCGGCACTGGAGCGCAGCACTATCGCGCCGGCCGGGCAGAGTTGTTTCGTGGCCAAGCACGAAGGTATCCAGGTCGGCTGCTTCAGCTTTCGGCGCGATATGGCCGACAGCCCGCATTTGCGTTTAGGGATGGCCGGGGTGCGGCCTGATTACAGGCGTCAGGGCGTTGCTGCGGTGTTGGCGGTGCAGGGACTTGAATGGGCCCGCAGCCAGGGTTTTGAATCGATCAGGGCCTTTGGCGACCACCGGGATAGCGCTGGCCTAGGCTGGGCCGATAAGATGGGTCTGCGGCGGCGTTTGGGGATGGTCGTCATGGAAAAATTACTGGAATAGAGAATATCAGCGTCCTGTGAGCAGATAGTTGCGTGATATCAAGAGGTCATCTCAAAAACCCCGCCGGCCGTCGGCCGACTGCAATGTCGACAGGCGCCGTTTCGACGCTTGAGCACACGGGTGTTTTTGAGATGGCCTCAAGAAGGATTTGGCCTATATGTGGCGGCGACAACAACCGAGAAATGCAACCATGCCCGTATGGTTGACTCTTCTAGTATTCATACTGGAGGCAGCTATGGCAGAGACCGCCGAGAATTGTAATCCCATCGATAATGCATTATTTGAGCATGTCCGCGATTTATATGGTTACGACCGGGCTCTGCCCCTGCAGGCAAAGACCCAGTTTCATTGGCCCTACAGGAACCCGTATATAACCGAGAAAGTGAATTATCGCAGTACGCACGAACAATGGGTGCCTGGCTACTTTGTTTACCCGAAGGAAGGTCAAGGTCCTTGGCCGGCGGTTGTGCTGGTTCACGGAGCGAACGGTCCTTGGGGTAAAAACGAAGATTTAGTGCTTGAAAAAATCGACGTCTTGGTCCGTGAAGGCTATTGCGTATTAGCTATCGATAATTATCGATTTGGCGAGCGCATGCCGCGTGAAGCAGAGAATCTTTGGAATGTAGGGCCGTATTCCCGGCGCGATTCTATGATCCAGAGCGTTACGGACCAACGAAGGGGAATCGATTATTTATTTAGTCGAGATGAAGTGGATAAAAATTTGATTTTTTTAGTGGGGGGAAGCCTTGGAGCGTATTTGGGCACGCTTATCGCGGCCTTAGACGATAGGCTATCGGCGGCCGTACTGATAGTCAATAGGGCTAGAGAAGGCGGTACTCGAGATCCGCTAGGCCGATCGATCCATCCATTGAACTTTGCGCCTCGCGTACAGTGCCCGACTCTGATGATCAACGCTACCAGAGACGAATTGGCGACAAAGGACAGTGTCGAGGAATTGTATGCCTTCTTGCCGGACCCCAAAAAACTCGCCTGGGTCGAGTCCGAGCATGTCGTCTCTCCCCAGATTGCGAAAGAGTTAATACTTTCCTGGTTCGGCGAGCATAGAAAATAGTTCAGATGGTCTGAGACGCAGTTAAATATTCCACTGTCCTCCTATTAGGACCCCACTGACACAGCGCTGCCGTATGGTGGCTTGTCCTAGGACGGATCTTTTGCAACGGTCTTGGAGAGCGTCCAAAACCATCACGACCGCCCTGCTCGTCATTACCTAAAAGAGGGCGTCATAATCCAGGTGTCCATTACTGGTACAATAATTGGGATTTTAGCGCGCTGCATACAATTTTTGAGCAAAGGGCGAAAATCGATTTCTTCGAAGCGTTTCAACACGAGCTTGCTGTGCCTCTCCCGATGGAGGACTTCCGCTTAAACTTGGCAATAATGGCAAGTCGCTCGAGATGCGAATAGAGTTTCCTTCAGGGCAAATATTAACGGGCATTCGCAACGACGGACCCTAACTGGCGGGTTAAGGGCCCAGGGCGCGGGGTATTGCTGTACAGCAGCGAAAAACCCTACTTTCATGCCAATCCCTGTACGCAGACAAGCTCTGCAGCCCAGGTCTTGGCTTGGGGTGCCACTGAGTGCGCGGGGGCCCAAGGGCTATTCTTGCATATCCCATAAAATCAGGAGCGACGGCCATGCCCTCGACGAATAGCCCTACTTGGGGGGTCTTCCCCCGGGAGGAATGGATCCAGGTTTCCCCGGCGGCGGCGGGTTTCGACGCCGACGGCTTCCAGGACCTGGTGTCTAGGGCCCAGGTCGAAGGGGCCGCCTGGGAGGGCGAAAAGCACGAGGGGCGCGACTGGGGCGCGGTGCTGGCGCGGGGCGGGTACCTGGTGCACAGCTGGGGGGACCCCGACTATCGCTACCAGACGGCTTCGGTGGGCAAGGCCTTTACCCGGGCTCTGGTGGGCCTTGCTGTGCGGGCGGGGTTGATCGAGGCGGACGAGCCCATCTGTTTACACTGGACCGGCGAGGGGCAGCTGTCGCATCCCCATAAATATCTCAACGCAGGGCATCATCCCAAACTGACCTGGCGCCACCTGATTGGCCGGGCCGACGATACGTCCAAGCACTGGGGCGGTTTCCCGGTAACCAACGGCTTCTTCTGGCGCCAGGGCGCCTACGCCCACAGTCGCGGCGGTTTCGTCGGTGGTGCACTTGCCGCCCGGCCCGACGGCAAAGGCGATCCGGGCCCGGATTGGGCCCAGTGGACGGGCGATCCATTTTACGATAATTACGCCCACGTCGAGCCGGGCACCCAAGGGGTCTACGCCAGCGGCGGCATCTGGCGCTTGAGCCAGGCGCTAACAGCGTTGTGGGGCCGCGATTTGAAGGCGGTGCTCGACGACGAGCTCTTCGGCCGTATTGGCATCCGGCCCGAGCGCTGGGATTGGATTCCCGGCCGCACGGTGTTCGAGAACAGGGAATTCTATCCCAGCATGCCCGGGTACGGCGATTTTATCGATCCGCCGTACGAGATCGACGGCCAGATGGTGCGGGGCGGCGGCGGTTGGACGGTGATGGCGGCTAGTGATCTGGCTCGTTTCGGTCTGCTGGTGGCCACCGGCGGCGTGTGGGAAGGGGAACAATTGCTGGTCCCCGAATGGGTCCACAGCCACGGCGGCGGCAACGGCAGTCGGGTCGAAGGCGATCCTACGACTTTTTTGTCGCTGGGCATGGTGACTACAAAGGGCCTGCCGAGGTTGCAGGATTTCGCCGCCCTGGTGCGGGGACCAGGGCGGGGATGACGCTTCAAGGGGGCCGGCAAGGGCCCTTGAGTAGGATATCCGCCGGTATGAAGATCGCTGGCCGCTGCGGGGATATCGCCGCAATCTCAGGTGGTTTTCAAGAGGCATATCATGTTCTCTAAAATTGTTCGTCGCACACATATGTATCTGGCCCTGTTCCTCATGCCCTGGATTGTGATGTACGCCTTGAGCACGATGGCGATGAACCACCGCCATTTTTTCGAGGAGTACTACGGCGACAAAGAGGCGCCTCTCCATATAGAAAGGACGTTGGTATACGACGGCATTTTCCCCGAAGGGGCGTCGCCGCGGCAAATGGCCCGCCAGCTGCTGCTCGATTTGGAGTTGGACGGAACCCATTACGTGCGAGGGGGCCGCAACGGGCAGCCACTGACGGTATGGCGCGAATCGTTGACGTGGATACGCAAGATCACCTACGAGCCCGACGGCCAATACCTCAAGGTGGAGCGCAGGGAGTGGCGTACGCCTCAGATGCTGGAGGAGATGCACCGGCGCAGCGGTTTTGAGCACGACTACACCGCCGCCGATCTGTGGGGCGTGGTGGTCGATCTGGTGATTGTGGCGCTGGTGTTGTGGGTGTTGTCGGGGTTGTGGATGTGGTGGGAATTGAAAGTGACCCGGCGTTGGGGCGGTATATGCTTTGTCGGCGCGACGCTGTTGTTCGCCCTTTTCCTGGCCACTATCTGAGGAGGGCGCGACCATGACCTTTAATCACTTCAACCGCCGGTTGCACGTCTATTTGGGTATGGCCCTGCTACCCTGGGTCTTGATGTATGGCCTCAGTTCGCTGGCCTTTAGCCACAACCGCCTATTCGACAAGTGGTTCGCCGTGGAGCCGGGGTGGACGGTCCTGTTGGAACGCCCCTACGACCGTCCCGTGCCCGAGGATGCCGACTTGCGCCAGGTGGGGGCGGCCATTCTCGCCGATCTCGGTCTGGAGGGCGGCGCTTTGGGTACTTGGCGGCCGCACCAGCGTCGCCTCAACGTCTACCGCTACGATTTCTGGTCGAATGTGCGGGTCAGCTACCACCTCGATGAGCAGCGCCTGGTGGCCGAGGAACACCGCTTCCGCTGGGATCACTTCCTCACCGGTCTGCACGCCCGCGGCGGTTATCAGCAGGATTCGCTTTTGCACGACGGCTGGGCCCTGGTGGTCGACTTGGTTTGCATCGGCTTTCTGCTCTGGTCGGCGTCGGGGCTCTATATGTGGTGGTTGCTGTCGCAGACGCGCCGCTGGGGTGCGTTGGCCCTGGCGGCGGGTTTTCTAGCCTTCGTCCTCTTCGCCTTTACTCTTTAGCGCCAAAGGAAAGACCGTCTATGACTTCTACTGCGGCAAAGCACGTGCTGGTGGCCGATTGGGCCTCCGGGGATCTGGGGCCCGAAAAAGAACGGTTGCGGCAAGCCGGCATTTCGCTGTCCTGGTCGGGAATTGAAGGGACCGATTCGATCGAGGCGAAACGAACAAAACTGATGGCGGCCATCGGTGCGACACCGCGGATAGACGCGCTGATGTTCTGCATTGCGCCCATTGACGCCGAGCTGATCGCCTTGCTCCCCGATAGTTGTGGGTTGTTGCAGCGCAACGGTACCGGTCTCGACAATGTAGATCTGGACGCGGCGGCCAAGCGCGGTCTGGTCGTGCGCAATACGCCGCAATACTGCGTCGAAGAAGTAGCGGTGCACGCGATGGGGCTGTTGCTGGGGTTACATCGCCAGCTGCGCTCGACCCAAGAGCGGTTGCTGGACGGCGAGTGGGCCTGGAAGCCGCCCAGGCCCATCCAGCGTCTGAGTACGTTGACACTGGGGGTGCTCGGTTTTGGTCGCATTGGTCGCAAATTGGGCGAATTGATGCGGCCCCTGGTCCAGGCCGTTTGCTATTGCGATGAGGTCGACGCCCAGGTCGATTGGGCTAACCGGGTAGCCCTGGCAGAGCTGCTGCAACAGGCCGATCTGCTCTCGGTGCATCTGCCACTGACGCCCCAGACGCGCCATATTATCGACGGCCGGAGCCTGGCCGCCATGAAGGAAACGGCGCTGCTTGTCAATGTGGCGCGCGGGGCCCTGGTCGAACCGGTGGCCCTGGCCCGGGCCCTGGAAGCAGGGCGGTTGGGCGGGGCCGGGCTCGATGTCTTCGAGCCTGAAATTCTTCCGGCCGCCTCGCCTTTGCGCACGGTGCCCAATATCCTGCTGACCAGCCATACGGCGTGGTACAGCGAGGATTCGGTCGAAGACGCCCGGGTTGAGGCGGTGGAGAGCGTCATCGAATTTTTGCAGGGTTGATTGGTATAATTCCCTTTGAGGAGACAGAAAATGGCCATGAGAAGATCGCTGCATCCGGCCGGCTGGACCTGGGCCAAAAATTTGAGCCACGATCTGGGGATCCAGGTCGATGATACTATCTGGGTATCGGGCATGGTTGCCTTTAATCCAACGGGCGATATCGTCGGTGTGGGCGATATGCGGGTCCAGGCCGACCAGGTTTTTGCCAATCTTGCCGCGGTCTTGGCTGAGGCCGGCGCAACCATGGACGACGTGGTTAAAATTACCGCCTGGTTGACCGATATGGATCGCTACTCGGAGTACAACGACTCCCGCGCCGCCGCTTTTACCGGGCGCCTGCCCGCCAGCGCCACGGTGCATTCGCCCCGGCTGGTGCGAGACGGCTTGCTGGTAGAGGTCGAGGCGGTGGCCGTGCTGGGTACTTAGCTACTATACATGGGCCCGGATCCTCTGAAGAAAGGTTGACCCGACTATGATCGACTACGCCCTGTCCCACGGCCTGGTCCGGGCCGGTGTGCATGGAAGACATGTGGTCGGTGCAGCCGCGGCTGGCGCGGTTGGGCAACGGCGCCCTGGTTCTGGCCGGCGGCGTCCGGGGTTGTTTTTGTGGCTCCGCAGCGCATGCCGGGGTGAGCAATGGGAGCGAGTGAATTTGGGTGTATCAGGGGATACGCACCAGACGGGCGCCGGTGCCGGTTTCCCGGTTGGATGGCCAGTCATAGCCTCTCCAGGCGGGGGTAAGACTCTCGGACTGAGCGAAATTATAACTCCCCCCTCGCAGTACGCGTCCCCACCCGATCTGCGGCCCTGGTGGGTCGACCAGAGGCGTATGCACGTAGTAGTCGAAGGCGTACCAGTCCTGTATCCACTCGCTCACGTTGCCGATCATATCGTGTAGGCCCCAGGGATTGGGTTTTTTCGAGCCGACCGGCAGCATCCCGTTAAAACCGGCCTCGACTAGGCGGTGGGCGTATTCATCGAGCAGGGCTTCGTTGTCGCCAAAGGGCCAGGTGGTCGTGGTGCCGCCCCGGGCGGCGTATTCCCATTCCGCTTCGGTAGGCAGCCGGTAGCGGATTTGTCCTTCGGCCTGATTGATGTGGCGGATATACTCTTGTACATCGGACCAGCTCACTTCTTCGACGGGCAGGTCGTCTCCTACCCGGGTACTGGGATAGATGCCCAAGACGGAGACCCATTGGGCCTGGGTTATCTCGTATTTGCCCAGCCAGAAGCCCCTTGTGATTTCCACCCGATGGCGAGGAATGCAATCGGCCCCGGCCGCCCCGACCCAATCTCCCATGGCGAAAGAGCCCGCCTCGATCCAGATAAAGGCCATGGAAGCGCCGCCGGGCAGGGGAAAGAAGCGCTCGTCGCCGGTTTGCAGGGGGGCCGGGTCGGGCTCTTGGAGGACGGCCTCATCGAGCCCAACGGGGGCCGGGTCGTCGGACGAAAAGGGGTTCGAGCAGGCGGCCAGGGCCAGGACGGTTAAAGACAGCATATATAATTTCAAAGCATCCCTCCTACGGTCGGGTCCAGACTCATTAAACTGCGTGCAGAAATTCTCCATCAGTCGACCTCCCAGAATCCATTTGGCTGTTGGTAGATCAGTGCCCAGCTCAGCGACGCCACGTCGGGCCAGTCCTGCATTTCGTATTCGGCATTGGGGCGGGTCAGATACGGCAGTCCTTGGGGGCCGAGTAGGCGCATGTTTTGGTCGTAGAGGTGGCTGGCGGCTTGGCCGGCCCCCATTGCCTTAAAGGCCAGGGCGGCGCCCAACGTCCCTTCGCTCCACACTCCGCCGGTGGCGTGCTGGTAGCCGCGCTCGGCCAGATAGGGGGTCATGCCCTCGACACCCCGATCCACCACGCGGAAGGCCTCGATATCAGCCAGGGTCTGGCGTGCCTTCTCCTCTTCTCCGGCCGCCCGCAAAAACAGCGCACCCCAGCTATGGAGATCCAGCGCATCGCGGGGGTCGATGTGAGCAGGGCGCACCCCCTGGGCCAGCCGGCCCTGGTCCTCGATCCAGAGCACATCCAGCAGAGTCCGGTGGACATGCGTCCGCATCCAGTGGTAATGCTCCAATTGTCTGGCATAGGGCGAGTCGGCCAATACTTCGACAGCCAGCCGCAGGGTGAAGTACATGTCGATTTGGTGTTCGGTGGCGGCCCAGGTCACCTGGTGGTCGTCCTCGAAGATTTTGTAATCGTCTTTCCACAAGCCCACTCCCCCGAGAAAGGCTCGATATCCGGGACGCACCTTTTTAAATCGATGCCGGCGCAGATATTCCAGCCCCAAGGCCAAGGATTGCTGCGCGGGCCCGGTCAATTTCCCCTCTGGGGCCTGTTGCAGATAGAAGGCCAGGGCATAGAGGCACCAGGCATCCGTGCCGGTCCGCAAATAGAGTTGTTCAGTTTGACCGGTTACCGCGGAAACAAAGGCGGGGAAGGCGCCCCGGTTCGGGCCTTGGTCCACCTGGGTGTCGATCAGGGCCCCCAACCAGCGCTCGGCCAAGCCGATATGTTGGTGGGCAATGGCCGCCACCACGGCGGTGGCTTGGGCGTAGAGGAAGCAGCGATACTCAATAACCGGGCGGTGGGTTGACGTATCGGGTAGCGCATAGGTGCGTAATAGACCACGGGGGACGTAAGTCCCAGCTGCGGCAGTCGCCAATGTGAAGAGGCCATAAGGCCGGTCTGCGGCGGTATACGTTTCCTGCCTGTGCGAACCGGGCGGCAGGTCCATAACAGGCCCCGTCGGCAGGCGGTTGCTGGTCGGCTCTACGCCAATAGTGAGATGGGTATGCCAGGGTAATTCGTAAAGCGCCAGCTTGCGCAGAAGTGGGTGGTCGATCTGTTGGAAGAGGCGGTCCCACTGGGGCCACCAGTCGACGTCCTGCTGCTGAGAGGGGGCCGTATGGCGCAACATGGCGCAGCCAGTGAAGGCGAGGCAACCGGCGAAGGCGAGAGCCGAGTTAATGCGCCGGTGCCATTGGCCTATATTGAGGAGGTGCATAGAGACCCTTCTTGACTTGCGGTGAGTGGCGTTTGGGGCAAGCCTTGGCCGCCGGGCGTTGGCGGCGTCCTGCGGCTTTTGCCAATTAAAGCGCTTCTTTTTTGCTTTGCAAGAGTCTTTTTCCTGGAAGCGGACCGACAAAAAAGGGCCCATCCACGGTATACCGTGGATGGGCCCTTTCAGAAGCCCCCAATGGGCCTATTTGGTCCTATTTGGAGTGTTTTTCCACGGTATACCGTGGGCTATTTTTTTTGCTTTATGCGCAATTTCTTTATCGTATCCCTCAGCGAAGAGGCCGGAATTCCCAGAATGTCCGCCGCTCCGCCGGCCCCTTCAATACGCCAAGCAGTGAATTCCAGCACTTCCGCAATGTAGTTGCGCTGCATTTCGTGCAGCGCAACTACATTGCGCATAGGCTCGAAGGTGAAGTCTTTAATGGTGATGGACACGGCCTGGTCATCGGTAGGCGGCGCCCCTTCGATAAGCCATAAATTCATGTGGACGGGGAGCGGGCGTTGGGGGATAATGGCTTCGGCGGGCTCATACGCCCATGCCGCAAAAACCCGGTCTTCGTGTTCGGGGGCGTGCCCGTGCCATGAGCGAAAAGCCACCCTCCCAGGCGTCCAGTGAAACCGGTGGGTTGTGTAGTTCCCGTCCAGTTTGATATTGAGCGCCTTCTCCTCGCGCTCGTATTCCTCGCTGGTCGGAAATACCCCGTACACCAGCATGCTGCTGGCAAGGTGGGGGAATTTGGCAATTTCGATATCGATCTCGTTGGTGCCGTCGGGGCCTATTTCCGGCGGCGGATAATTGAACAGACCAAAGGCCACATGGTCATCGAGCTTGCCTAAAGGGCCGTCGATTTGCCAAGTGTAGGTACCGTAGCCGAATCGCTCTTCCGTTTTCAGTTCGGCGCAGATCCAGCGTCCAGACCGTTTTTTCAGTTGCAAATTGACGTAACCGTCGTCTGAGACGGTTACGTTCTTGGTGTTCCAATAGTTGGGTCCTGGTCCGTAGGGCTCTTCTGTATGGTTCTTAACGATCCAATTATAACCGAAAGCGGGCAGCCTGTCGGGCATGACGGACTCCTTTCTGGGCCGAGATAGTACGAAAAGGCCGACATGGGCACAAAAAAGCCCGGCGGCGGGCCGGGGCAGGGTGTATTGCGTAATCGTCGCGCCAGCTTGCTCCGGTCGCCCTGTTTTCCCCCGCCTGGCTGGGGCTGCCGCTACAGCCAGGATGGCGCGGTAGCCCGTCGATGCCCTAGACCAACAGCGCGGCCTGGGAGACGACGCGGCGATTTTTCTGGACATGCCATTGCGCTGGTCCTTTCGTTGACCGGACACGGGCGGCGACGTATTTTAGGCGCAAGTATTATTTTTTCCAAGACGCGGTGGTTTCAGTGGTCAGGGATAAACCTAAATTGCCCACAGCTCGGGACAGCAATGACACTCTCGGTACGGTTGCCCTAGGTCTCCGCCTTAGCCATGAAACAGTATTGGCTCTGCCTGGTCTTCTCTAGGTAGTATCCACTATAGCTCCAGATGAATCAATTCGCTCATGGGAGACGGCGGAGTAAGGGCGCGAGGAAATTAAAACACTCATCAAATCTAATAGTGTGAGGAAATCGTAGCATGAATGGATTCAGGCAGTTCGTCCTCGTCGGGATCAGCCTCTGGTGCGCCCAAACCGGCGCGCAGACATTTTCTGGCCCTATGGTCACGCTACCGGCCGGTACGACATCGTTGGGAATGGCTCAGGAGGATTTCAAAGCCCCGCCCCCTTTCGATGCGCCGCTCCATACCGTCACCCTCGGCGCCTTTCAAATGAGCGCCTGCGAAGTGACCAACCAGCAATATGTCGAATTCCTCAATGGCGCTCTGTCGGCAGGGCTGGTAGAGGTACGGGTGGAGACAGCGCGTGGTCCCGACGAGGGGGCCACGTTAGTATACGGTAGCGACACTGCACCGGAGGCCTATGAAGCCCAGGCGCTGGTCAACCTGAGCGGAGTGCGCGTGATGAAGGACCACGACAACGGCGATGGGGATGACGATCCGTTTACCGGGGATATCGAACCCGAGAACCCGCTCAATATATCCTATATCGGCTACGACGAAAGCCGACCGGCCGGTGAGTTGTTTTATGTCAAAGACCCGATTGATCCAGCCGATTTCGATTGGACGGCCCTTACGACCTACAACCATTACACATCGCAAGCACGCCAGTTGGACACAAGCCAGACCCTGAATGACCTCGCCGATTGGGAAGAGTTGGCCGATTTTCCCGCCAATATGCCCCTACAAGAAGAAGTCGCTCAGTGGCCGGCCACCTTTATCCGCTGGTACGGGGCCAAAGCGTTTGCCCTCTACTACGAGCTGGACCTCCCCACCGAAGCCGAATGGGAATATGCGGCCCAGGGCGGGCTTGATTTTGCCTATGCCACCAACGATGGGACGATCCAGGGGGACGGCACCAGTGCGGTGTGGAATCACCTCCAGGCCAATCCAGCGCGGGGCCATGTGTTGGACGTAAAGACCGGCGCGCCGAATCCCTATGGTCTATATAATATGGCGGGTAATGTCTGGGAGTGGGTCGATGACTGGTATGCCGCTGATTTCTATGTGGATGGCACCGATCCGGTCAATACGACCGCTACTGGCTTCAAAGTGCGACGTGGCGGCTCGTGGAATTACCACCAGTTCACGTTGCGCTCGGACAGCCGGGCCTGGGACGAACAGTGGAAGGGCAATGACCACTTCGGCTTTCGCGTCGTCAATCGTGCCCTGGAGACAGCTATCGAGGTGGGGGGCGATACGGGATCTAACGCGTATCAATTGGCCCAGAATTACCCTAACCCCTTTAACGCCGGCACCGTTATTCGGTTCAGCCTGCCGACGGCGGCTCCTGTGGACCTGGCCGTCTTCAACCTGGCTGGCCAGAAGGTGGTCACGCTGGCGGAGGGGCTGCGCCCAGCGGGGCAGTATCGGCTGGAGTGGGACGGCCGCGACGCTGGCGGGGGTGAACTAGCTTCTGGCTTATTTCTCTATCGTCTGCAGGCGGGCGACCAAGTCGAAACCCGTAAATTACTCCTTTTGCGGTGAAACCGCCTATCGCCTCTTTCAAGCGTTTCACATAGAGCATGTTCTATCGTGATTTCTTGGACTGACTTCAACCGCTACCGGGCAATATACAGCGAAACGGGCGCAAAAATAACGCCCGGCCAGCCGAGGGGGTACCCAAGCTGACCGGGCGCGGAGTCGGGGCTATGGCGGGCCCCCTTTGACAATACTGGAAACGGGCGGATAATACAAACGTCCGGTCGGCGGGGGGAGGCCAGCGGATTCAGGGGACCACGGCCGGAAGTAGCTAATCCTCTACTTTGCCGGAGGGAGTCGTCGTCCATACCATACCTCAGCCGCGTTCCCGGCAATGAACTCGATTTCGCTATCCAAACCAGCGCAAGGATTCGTTATGCAGCCAACCCTGGTCGGCCTCTTGTTGTTGTTCTCAGCAATCGTCCCGGAACTCCGCGCCTCTTCCTCCGATGCCTGGGAGGGATTCCAGGCTACTGTGCGGGATTCAGGCCTTTCCCAAGTTGCGGATTTTATCGAAGGCGCCGAAATAGCCGTCGATCCCTATGGTACTGACTCCTATGGCGTCGCCCTGGCCCATGGCATCAGTTCGGGCAGCGGCGAGCCGGTGCTTATGGTGACCATTTTCGACAAGACAACGAAAAACGCCGAGACCAGCAACGCTTTTCTCCTGCACGATCTGTACTTGGTGCGGGCTCTGCTAGAAGAAAACCAGCGCTTGCGGAACCGGCTCGAGGCCCAGGGCACATATACTTCACCGGGTGCCGTTGAAGTCGGGCGCGAAGGCGAACCTCGGACCTTTTTCGGCGCGGTCAAATCTTACGAGGATATGGGCTACCCGCGCTATATGTTCGTCCTGGAGGACGAGACGGGCGCGACGCGCGAATTTTATTTTAACGTCACCGACTATCCAAGTGTCGAAGCGGCCTTCGGCACAGGCTTCGTCGACCAGATCATGTATGTCACTGTGGCCGATATGGGCCGGCCGAGGCTGTACCAGGTTACTTTCCCCGGCGATAGCGCCGTCTATATGTACCGGGAACGCTTGCCGGACGGAGTCGATGCGACGGAGCTGCTGGAGAGGCGCGGTATTTACGTGGGCGAAATTGAAGAGAATTACGATATCTACCGCCTATTCACCGCCATTTCCTTCGGAGGAATGCGGGTGGAATTCGATGAGGACGTGGCCGGGGTGGACGCTGCGCGCTCCAGCCACCCCGTGGATGTCCTCTATTTCATGGAGACAAGGGAGGAAACAGTCGGTGTCGTCCTCGAGGACGCACCCTCTCATAACCACCGCTCCCCTTTTGTCGAAGATCCGCTCCCCGTTTTCCCCTACGACGTGCCCCATCCCTTGGCGCAGGAGCTCTTCCGCGAAGTCATGGCGGATATGGCCCCCGACGAAACGGTGATGATGGCGTTCCGCGAAACGCCTCAGGCCCTGTTTGACGGCGTGGCCATGGACCTCAATACTGACGGCCGCAACGAGTTGGTCATCACGCCTAGCCGGGAGCGTCACTGGTGCACCTCGCACAATTGCCCCGTGTGGATATACGCCATCGACCAGGGCCAGTACCGGCGCCTGCTGTCCGGTTTTCACTCCGATTACCTGACCACGTCTGACCGCCAGGAAGGCTATGCCGCTTTCGTCACAGTCGAAGAAGCCTCCCACGTTTCCCAGGTCTATACGGAATTCGTATTTACTGGTAAGGCGTACCGGCAAGGTCGCTGCTTCACTCAAATCTGGGAACACGGGGCCACCGGCGAAGGACGTTTTACCTACGAGCCCTGCCCCTAGCGAGCCGATATGGAAAAAGAAGGATCAGTACTTTTGGGCTAGATATCTGTAGATCAGGAGGAATTGCCATGTCTGACCCTGAAACCGGCGGCAACCGCGACGCGCGCCTGCAATGGTTCAACGAATTGGGCTTTGGCCTGTTCATCCACTGGAGCATGGACAGCCAGCTCGGCTCGGTGATCGGCCATTCCATGGCCGGGGCGTCGGAAGATTATCTGAACAAATTCACCGAGATTCTGCCGGCTACTTTCAACCCTAAAAAGTTCGACCCCGACGAATGGGCCGTGCTGGCTAAATTGGCGGGTATGCGCTACGTGGTATTTACCACCAAGCACCATTCGGGCTTCTGCATGTTCCACACCGAGACGACGCCGTTCAATATTGCCAATACGCCTTTCGGCCGGGATATCACCGGGGAGGTTATTGCCGCCTTCAGAAAGCAGGGCATTGCCATCGGGCTCTATTTTTCGCCCGACGATTTCCACTTTCTGCGCGGCAAAGACCAGCCTCTGCGCCGGGGCGTCAAGCCCGACGAATGCGCCGGCTTGCTGGCCCACAACCAGGCGCAGATGCGGGAATTGCTGGGCCAATACGGCAAGGTCGATATCCTCTTTTTCGACGGCCCCTCCGACGGCTTGCGGGAAACCTGTTGGGAGATCGATCCGGACGTGGTGGTCACCCGGGGGGCGATTAGAACGCCCGAGCAATATATACCCGGTATCCAGTCCGACGAACCCTGGGAAGCCTGTGTCACAATGGGCACTGGGTGGCAGTACAAACCAACCAATGAGCAGTACAAATCGGGCACCCAGTTGATCGAATTGTTGATCGAAACCCGGGCCAAAGGCGGCAATTTACTGTTGAATGTGGGGCCCAAGCCCGACGGCGAATTGCCCATAGAACAGGAAGCGCGGTTGCGCGAGATCGCCCTGTGGAATTTTGTCAACGGCGAGGCGATCCACCGGGTAAAGCCCTGGCGGGTGCCCTGCGAAGAGGATATCTGGTTTACCGCCGGCAAGAAAAATGGCGCCCTCTACGCCTTTCTCACCGGTGGGGGTGTCTGGCCCTTGCGGCAGCGACGGGGTTTTGCCCTGCAGTCGGTGCGGGCTGGGGCAGGAAGTCAGGTGCGGGTTTTGGGGCAGGCCGATTATGCGGCGGTGGCAGACGGGGCCGCCGTCCAATGGCGTCAGGGGGAGGGCGGTTTGCAGATCAGCGTGGCGCGGACCCAGCGGCTGTACAATAACCGGCGCTGGCCTAACCCGGTGGTCATTGAGATAACCGAGGCGCAATTGGGGCAGGTGCCTCCAGCGGTGAATACCGGCGCGGCGGTCCGGGACGGTGCGGCCTGGGTGCTCCAGGCCGAGCTGGTGGATATGGGCGAGGAGGATGCCGTTGAAGGGGGGGTTCAGTATCGTTTGAGGAAGCGGCTGAGCGAAGAATTTGATCCGTGGCAGGAGAGTGATTTTACTGCATTGGCGGGGGTGGGGTCCTTCAGTGCGTCTATTAACGGTTTGGCAAAAGGCCGCAATTACGAATTTAGGGCGGTGGCCCGGCACCGGACCTTGTCCGCCTATGGCGACAGTGCGTTCTTCAACGCCGATTAGGCTGTCTCGCTGCTGCGGATCGGCAGTCTAATCGTCACTTGGGTGCCCTCCCCTGGGCGGCTGTCAATGGCGATAGTCCCCTGGTGTTCCTCGACAATGCGGTAGCTCAGGGCCAAGCCCGACCCCATCCGCACTCGCGAGTCACCCGTGGTGAAATTGAGCTCAAAGATACGCTCTAGGCGCTCGGGCTCAATGCCGATTCCGTCGTCTGTTATCAGGACGGCGATATGGTCCCCTTCACGCTCTGTTCTAATCCCGATCCGACCGCTCCTTTCTACTGCTTCGACGGCGTTTTTAAGGACGCTCATAAAGGCCTGGTTGAGCTGGCCGGGCGAACACCAGGTCCGCGCTACCGGCGTTAGCTGGGTCTCGACGACAACGCCGGATGAAAGCTGAGGTTGCAGCAAGGCCAAGACATTCTCTAATTCCTCGCCCAGATCCGCCAGTTGAAATTCGGCCTCGTCGAGATGGGCGAACTTTCTCAAGCCCTGCACCATGGCCGTGATTCGTTCGCCGGCCTGGCCAATGGTCTGCAGGCTATCGCCCATAACGGCCAGGGTGCGTCGGTAGGCGTCGGCCTGGCGCAGGGCGTCTATCGTCGGCGACTGGGCCACATTTTCCTCTATTCGCTGCAGGCATCTGACACTGACGTCGGTGGCACTTCGGACGGCGCCCATCGGATTGTTGATCTCGTGCGCCACGCTGGCTGCCAACGTGCCCAAGGAGGCCATCTTTTCCCGCAGCAAAAGCTGGGTCTGGGCTTCCTTGAGCTGGCGATGCGAGGCGTCCAGCTCCCGATACGCTTGGGCCAGCTGCCGCGACTTCTCCAATTCGATTGCCTGGCGCTCGTTTTCGGCCTGGGTGCGCTGGCGTTCCAATTCGCGTTGTTGGGCCAGTTGCTGGTTTTCTTTGATGCTGGCGGTCATCTGGTTGAAGGAAGCCATCAGCAGGCCGATCTCGTCTTTGGAAGAGATCTCCAGGCGGTGTTCGAGGTTGCCTGCCGCGACAATGCGGGTCCCTTCGACCAGGCGCAGTAAGGGCCCGGTCAGCCGGCGCGACAGCAGGTAGCCGGCCAGGAGGGCGACAAAGGCGATGAAGCCGTAGAGCAACAGGAATACAATACGCACACCTTGCTCGATATAGGATTGGTACTCGCCGACGGCGGCGGACACTTGCCGGATGGCGGTAAGTTGACTGATGGTGCGGCTGGTCTCGACGTTTAAAACGCGGGAGACCACGACCATGCCCAGGTGCCCGTCGCCTTCTGTCACCGGGGCGATAGCGGCGATATAGCGTGTCTCTTCTATTGTCGTCAGCACCTGTGCGGACGGCGCTTTGACAAGTACCTCGAGGGAGTCCCGGTAGCCGAGTAGATCCATCTCGTCGGGCGCGAAGGACTCGAGCATAAGCTCGAATTCGGGGTCGTCGATTTCTAGGCGAAGCTCTTCTTGGGTCTCGGGGCTCAAAGGCACCGCGTCCCGGTGCCCCTGGAGCAGGGAGTCGGGAATATTCGACCAACTGGCCTGTTGACGGGCCTGGCTGTCGTAGAGTTCAATCTGGTGCGCGCCGGATACGGCCACGTTGGCCCCGTTTAGCAACGCTTCCAAATCGGGTTTAGCCGCCAGTCGGATCGCCAGCTGCAGGGTTTCTCCAATGCGCTGCTGATGTAATTCCGTCGACAGATTGACGGCCCCCTGGATGGCATCCTTCACTGTGGTGTTGACGACCAGCGCGAAGAGTTGTTGAACGAAGCCTGTGGCCAGGTAGTAGGAAGGCAAAACGGGGATCAGAGCCACGACCAGTAGGGTCAGCATGAGCTTAGTGCGAATGCGTTTCACGAGTTTGTGTTCCTCTCGGGTATTGGCAGAGAATTCGATTTTATGCTGGTCTGGCGGGTTTACGAGGAACAGGGTACGGACCGAAGCTTTGTCGTGCAATAAGCCCAACGCCCAACTGGTTGTCGGGTAGGGGCAGCGTACTTATCTTCCGGGCGCGCAGCGCCCCTTGTCCCTATGCGGAGGAAAACCTATTTATGGCCAAAAAGACGTCCCGCGGCGATTTTGCCGCTGTCCCTGTTGCCAAAGCTCGGCAGACGCAGATCTATTACGACAGCAGCTCGTATTCGGCTTTCCCCCACGTGGTACCTCTGGAAGGCGACGAATTGCTGTTGGCCTTTCGCCAGGCGCCGCGCCAAAAGGCAGCTGTCCGCCATACCCACCCCCGGTCGATTATCACCGTCATTCGCTCGTACGATCTAGGGGGCAGTTGGGCCCTTGACGATGCGGCGCAGCTGGCTGCGGGCGGGGGGCAGGAATTGGGCCTGATCTATCTGGGCGGGGGCAAGGTTGGCGGTGCTTTGGCGGCCCATGAAGTGGCGCCCGAAAGGGAAGCCGAGCGCGCCGGTTGGCCGGCGGTCCATGCGCACGAGTACCCTTTTAGCAATGTCGGGGCTTTGTGGTGCTGGAGCGATAATTACGGCCTCACCTGGCGGGTCGATAATACCCTGTTGGTCGGCGACAGTATGCAGGCCTGTGCCCCGCCGGTGCGCTTGTCGGATGGCACGTTGCTGATTCCGGCCTACGGCAGCACGGGGCGTTCGTCGGTTTCGTCGGCGGTGTTGTATCGCTCCGAGGATGGCGGCGCCAGTTGGTCCCAAGGGACTAACATGGCCCGGGGGCGAGCCAATACGCGCGACTATCACGAGCCGGTGGTGATGGAGCTGGCGCCAGGGTATTTGCTGGGCCTGCACCGCATTGCCCCGCGCGACGGCGGCCAGCGCGGGCTGTTCTGGCGCAACGAGTCGGAGGATAACGGCCTGAGCTGGAGCAGGCCCAAACCCACCGATATTTTGTCGGGGGCCTGTCCCCGTTTGCTGACGTTGCGCGATGGCCGCTTGCTGTTGACCTATGGGCGGCGTTTCGAGCCGTTTGGGCTTTACGCGGCGCTGAGCGAGGACCAGGGGAAAAGCTGGGGACAGTCGTGGTTGTTGCGGCCGGCGGCCAACGGCGACCAGGGCTATTCTTCGTCGGTGGAGTTGGAGGATGGGTATGTTTTTACGGCTTGTTACGGGCAGAATGGGCGTGGGATTACGGGTATTACGGGGACGTTTTGGGCGGTGCCCTGAGGACGGTGCATGGGCGGGCGGCCTCTGGCGGGCGGTGAGGCCCGCTTGCGGCCTTCCCTGCCCCGCTCGGCTGCGCCGCCCGCCCGGCCTCCAGCTGCCCCGCCGCAGCTCCCCCACTGCCCGCCGCCGGCCACCCGCCCATGCACCTGCGATAGGACACCATTAATTGAGAGATATAGGACACGACAGATAGAAAGAGAGACTATGACATTGAAAATTGGTCTGGTCGGTGCCGGCGGTGTGGCCAAACGCAATTACGCTCCCAGTTTGGCGGCCGAGGAGGATGTCGAGCTGGGGTATTTTAGCCGCACGGCCGCTAAAGCCGAGGAATTGGCGGGGGAGTTCGGTGGTCGGGTATTTGCGTCTTTGCAGGAGTTGGTCGCCTGGGCGCCTGACTCGGTTTTCGTGCTGACCCGCGAGATGGAGCGGCGCCAGGTGCTGGCCGATTTGTTGGAACTGAATCCCAAGCGTCTGTTCTGCGAAAAGCCGCTGGTGGCGCAACACGGGCAGGAGGACGTGCGGGAGGAGGATTTTTTCGCCGCCCGTGAATTATTGCAGGAGGCCCAAAGGCGCGGTTGCGAAACGGCGATGATTTTCAACTATCGCTTTTTTGACCATCCCCTGCGGGCCAAAGAAATCATTGCCGAACGCGATTTTGGCCGGGTGACCAATATTTCCGGCATGGTGCACTACGCCTGCTGGAGCCACGCCATCGACTTGGTGCACCACTTTGCCGGACCCATTGCCGAACTCACCGCCCTGCAGAGCCATAAGGTGCACGGTGAACGCATGGCGGCCCGGGATGTGAGCGCTGCCTTCCGCACCGTCGCCGATGGTACCGGGACGCTGATTGGCACGGCGAACCTGGCTTGGGAATTCCCGCTGTTCGAATTGATTTTCAATTTCGAGCGAGGGCGCATTCACTTTCGCGACCTCGACGGCGATATGGAAGTGCTCGATGGCCAAAGCGGTCGCCACGAGGTCTACGCCATTCCCCGCGACCGCTCGCGCTGGGACCAGTACGACGCATCTTTTGGTAAATCAATCGTTGCGTACTTGCATGCCCTTCGCAACGGTGAAGTACCGCCTGTCCCGGGTGTAGCGGGCTTGCGCGAATTGCAGGTGGAAGCGGCCATCAAGCGCTCTATTGCCCAGTGTGGCCCTGTCGATCTGGCGGCGGAATTGCCTCTGGATCTGGACTAGGCGATTGGCCTATCTAGTACAAGTGGTGCACTGAGGGACGGTGCATGGGCGGGCGGCCTCTGGCGGGCAGTGAGGCCCGCTTGCGGCCTTCCCTTCCCCGCTCGGCTGCGCCGCCCGCCCGGCCTCCAGCTGCCCCGCCCCACCGCCCCCACTGCCCGCCGCCGGCCACCCGCCCAAGGGACCTGCGGTTGGACAACGGCTTATGCGTGTCTACTCTGCGGCGACACTTGGCCCGGCCTGTACCCAGATAAAAGCCGCCGGCTGGGCGTTCTCGTTGGTGATGTGGTGGACTTGGTTATGGGCCAGCAGCGCCGTGGCGCAATTGCCTAGGGCGTGGCCCTGGCCGCCTACTGTGCAGGCGAGTTGGCCCTGGATAGCGCAGATCGATTCATCCTGCTCTGGCTGACGGGCCGGGCTGCGGCTCGGGCTCTCCAGCAAGGTCAGGCCGCCGTTCATGCCCAGGTCCGGTGCCAACTCGGTGTTGAAGAAGTCGATGGTCGAAATGTGTTGAGCCTCCGGGCGGCGGGGCGCCTCGGCAAAGCGGACGATGCGCTCGGCGCCGGGTTGGCCGGCGGAGTCGGCCGGCAAGCGGCGGCGCGAAAAGAACTGATCGACCGAGGTGCGTTCGGGTTGGGTGGTGGGCAGGGCGCCGTGGATAATGGCCGGCTCGGTCTGGGAGGGGTTGAGGGCGGTGTGGGCCAGGCCGGCGGGGATGGTCATATTATCGCGTGGTTGCAGCCGGTACATGCGTCCTTCCACTTCGACGATAATCTGGCCGCTGAGCAAGGTCAGGGATTCGCCGTAGGGGTGGAGGTGGTAGGGCAGATGGGCGCCGGGGGCGAAAGTTGAAATGCCGGTCATCAGATTGGTGGCGCCGTTGTGGGGACCCACCAGGCATTCGAAATGGATATCACGGGTAATTTCGCTGGTGATGCCAGAGCCAGGGGGGGTGACGGCAAAGGGGCAGGTAGCTATAGACGTTGCTGCCTCTAAGGGGGCATCATTGCTTTCTATATTGAAGGCGCCGTCATTGCTGTCTATCTTGAACGAAGGGGCCATGGTCCGGTCGCGGCCAACGTGGTCCAACGCCCCGCGCAGACTGCGTAGCAACAGGCCGCCGTCCAGACCCAGGGCGAGCATGCGGAAGCCCTGGTCGCGGCGTTCGTCGAGGTTGTCGTTGCTGGTGGCCACGACGCCGCAATTTTTGCCGGCGGCGCGGATGGCGTCCTTGGTGCGCTGGATCATCTGGGCCACGCCGGGGCCTTCCCACTGACCCGGAAAGCCGGCGGTGGACGAATAGTCAGCCGGGCCAAAGAAAAAAACCTCGACTCCATCCACTTCCAGCAATTGGTCGATATTGTCGCCGCCGCGGACCGATTCTATAATGGGCACCACCAGCACGTGTTCGTCGGCCTCTTCGACGTGTTCGACAAAACACTGACCCCAACAGGTGGCCCGTTCGGCGCCAATGCCGCGCAGGCCGTCGGGCGGGTAGTGGGCAAAGGCGACGGCGTCGCGCAACTGGTCGACCTCTTCCATCCAGGGCACCACCACCCCGTCGGCGCCAATGTCCAGGGCGCGTTTTATCAGGCCGATATTGAGCTCTGCGATGCGCACCAGGACCACGGTATCGCTGCGCACGGTGGCGCGGATATGTTCGAGGATATCGCGCCAGTCGAGGTGGCCGTGCTCGGCGTCGACGACAATCCAGTCCAGCCCCAAGGCGACGCCCATTTCGGTGATGCTGGCCGATTCGAGGGTGACCCAAAGGCCGTATACGGGTTCGTCGTTGGCTAATTTCTGGCGCAATTTGCGAATGGCCGGGCTTTTCATGGGGGTCTCTCCAGCGAGGAAAAGGACGTATACCAGGATGTGCGTTTAGGGACTGGCCGTCAGTACTTCTTCAGGGGATTGGCCGATAACAGCCTGGTAGACTTCCGGGTCGGTGGCCCCTTCGGTGGTGACCAGAACGATTCGGCTGTCGCTGTTTAAATCCAGGCGTTGGCGCAAATCGGGGTCTTTACTGGTGGCCAGGAAACCGGCCCAGGCGGCGCTGCCGGTATCGCCAATGACCAGGGGTGGGTCCCCGGCCAGGGGATTGGCCGCCTGCGTCATGGCATCGCTGGCGGCTTGATCGGGGATGGTCAGAAAAGCGTCGGCCCCGGCGCCGAGGATCTGCCAGGGTTCGACCGAGGCCTGTTCAACCACCAGGCCGTCCATAAGCGAGGTGCCGGTGTCCACGGCAACAGCGCGTCCGGCCCGGGCGCTGGCGTAGAGGCAGCAGGAGTTGGTCGGCTCGACGACGATCAGTTTGGGGCGCTGGTCGCCGTAGCGCCGCCACAGCTGGCCGCAGACGGCGCCGGAGAGAATGCCACCACCGCCGGGGGCAAAGACATGGGTCGGCGGTTTTGGCAATTGGTCGGCAATTTCATCGGCGACTAAGGCGTAGCCCTGTAGTATGGCGCTGGGGACCTGGGGGTAATCGGGGTGGGGTTGGTCGGAAACGAGGAAATAGCCCTGTTCGGCGGCGTCCTTATTGGCTTGGCGCACGGCCCGGTCATAGGGCCCGGGGACGCGGATTATTTCGGCGCCGTAGGCGGCGATGGCGCGCTCGCGTCCGGGGCTGACTCCGTCGCTCATATAAATGACGGCACGGCAGCCAAATAGCTGGGCGCCCCAGGCCAGGGCGCGGCCGTGGTTGCCCGAGGTCACGGCGCCGACGGTGATGCGGCTGGTGAGGTCGCGGTATGTGCCGTCGACCAGGTCTTGAGTGGCAATAGTCTCCTTTCCTGCGGCCTTGGCTATTTCTCCTTTTAACACCAGCAGCATGGCGTAGGTGGGACCGGTGGGTTTGAAGCTGCCTAGGCCAAAGCGGAAGCCCTCGTGTTTGCAGTGCAATTGACCCATGCCAGAGGCGGCGGCCCGTTGCGGCAGATCGATGAGGGGCGTGGGGGCGTACTCGGGCCAGCTGGTGATTTCTGTTTTGGCGGCGGCAAAGGTTTCCTCGTCGAGGAGGGCCTGTTGGGTGGGGCCGTATGTGGGTGGGGGCTGCGCTTGTGGGTTGAGGTATAGTTGGGTATGGTAGGGGCTCATGGCCGTGGTCCTTAAGGGCGATGGGGGTAGGGCTTTTGATAATACGCAGAGATTGGCGGTGAGTCGAGGGAGTTATGGGTTGGATCGGGGACGGTCTATTGGAGGGGCCGGTCTCTGGTGTTCTGTGAGTCCCGCTTGCGGCCTACCCTTCTCCACCCGGCTGCGCCGCCCGCCCGGCCTCCAGCTGCCCGGCCACCGCACCCCCACAGACCACCGCCGGCCGACCCCCCAAGAGACCTGCGGTGGATCTAAAATTAAAGGGGATAGGGGCCGTTGGCGGTCGATCTGGACCAATAAAAAATGACAGGAGGGTATATGCCATTCATGACCGATTATCACCAAGGTACTCTGGAGATATTGAGCAAACTCGAAGGCGAATTGGCGCAAATCGGCGCCCTCACTAGTCGGGCCGCTGCGGTTATTCGGGGGGGCGGGACGGTGTGGACCTCGATGAATTCGGGGCATATGCCCATTGCCGAGCAGGCCGACGATAGGCGCGGCAGTCCGGGGTTGCTCAAAAGCGACGGCGATTTCGAGCTTTTGCAAGCAGGCGATATGGTCTTTACCCAGCGCTGCAACCGCGATGTTTTGGCGGCGCGCCAGCGCGGCGTATACGTGGTCTGCGTGACCACCAATTACCAGGACAACGAATTCCGCCCGGCCGGCTTTACCGATATTAGCCACAGCAATCCCGACGGCCTGATGTTGGGGGATGTGTCCAATGAGATTCTGCACAGTCATGTGCCCTACCAGCAGGGTCTGGTCTGGTGCAAAGAGATCGCTGATTTCGCTCTCTGTCCATCCAGCACTACCGGCAGCGCTACGGTGCACTGGCTGATTAATGCCGAGCTGACTCATAAGGTGGGCAACGAAGGGGCCGCGGAGGTGGGGCCCAGCGCCGAGTATCTGCGCATCCTTAGGGAACGGGTCGAAAAGGTGGCCCAGCATCAGGAGGCCATCGGCGAGACGGCCGCCCTGATGAGCGAGCGAGTCCTGGAAGGCGGGCGCTGGTTTGCCCAAAGTCTGGAACACGCCGGTTTTTACTCCGAGTTCAACGTTGCCTCCGGCCCTAGGATAGTCAATACGGGCGATTGGGCGGCCCATCTCGATAAAAATATCATGCTGATCAGTGCTATCTCGCCGGCTTTTGCGGGGGAGATCGAATTGGCGCAGGCGAAAAAAGGGGAAGGGGCCTATCTCATTGGTATTGGTCCTGCTGGGCTGGATGGCGAGGTGCCACAGCCCAATCTGTTGGGGCTGGCCGATGCGCCTTTCGATAATTTTTCGCCCGAATCGGGTGGCGTCATCGAGGCGTCGGGGCATACGGGAGGGATCTGCCCGACTTCGGGCGTGGTCGGCAATGTGATCCAGCAGATGATTTCGGCGCAATGGGCCGAGGAAATGGTGAAGCGGGGGGCGGTGCCCACTTTTTTGCGGGGTGTCTACCAGAACGGCGGCACGGAATATAATACCGAGATGGAAACGGTCTTCGCGCAGCGGGGGTATTGAGCGAAAAGATCCGGCTTGTGCACTGCAATCCAGCGTCCCCGGGCGCAACGCCAGGGCCTGCTATAAAGAGTGCCGCCTGGGTCATGGTCCCTTGCAGGGCATAGGCGGCGCCTTGGCGGTCCAGGGACGCGGCCGGGACGCCGCGTTCCTCTAATATTTTTGCAGCCGTCCTATCAGTGCTTGTTACAAATACCGGGCGAACCAGGCCAGCGTGCGTTCGAGATTGTCGCGCACGTGCAAGTATTCGCTCAAACCGTGCCCGGCCCGTGGGTAGCGAACGAATTCTACGGTTTGGCGGCGACGCTTAAGGGCGGTGTAGAACTGCTCGGTCTGCTCCATGGGCACGCGGCGGTCCTCGTCGCCGTGGTAGAGCAGAGTCGGCGTGTTAATGCGGTCGATATAGCTGATGGGCGATTGGTCGAGATAGGCCTGGCGCTGTTGCCAGGGGGTGCCGCGCTGGTAGTGCTCGGTGAACCACTGGATATCGGTGGTGCCGTAAAAGCTGAGCAGATTGAAGACGCCGGCCCCGGCCACAGCGGCCTTGAAGCGGTCGGTGTGGCCAATGGCCCAGCCGGTCATAAAGCCGCCGTAACTGCCGCCTGTAATGCCCAGCCGGTCGGGGTCGGCAAGGCCCTGGTCGACCAAATAATCGACCCCGGACATCATATCGGCGAAATCGCCGCCGCCAAAATCGTTGTGGTTGGCCTGCATAAAGGCGTCGCCGTAGCCGGTGCTGCCGCGGAAATTGGGCGCCAGGACGACGTAGCCAGCGCGGGCAAGGGCCTGCGATTTTGGCGCGAATTGGAAGGACCGGTTGCCGGCCGGGCCGCCGTGCGGCTCGACAATGGTGGGTAAGGGGTGGCCGGGTTCGTATTTGGGCGGCAAGATCAGCAGGCCTTCTATTCTTAGGCCGTCGGTGGCGCGCCAGGAAATGGCGCGGGTCTTGGGGCGGGGGGCTGTGTTGAGGGCGCTGTTGAAGCGGGTGAGTTGGCGCTTGCGGCCGGCGGCCAGCAGGTGTAATTGGCCAGGGCGGTCGGCGGTTTCCAAATGTAGGGCCAGGGTGTTGTCGGGCCCCAGACTGGGGTGCGAAACGGTCTGGTTGCCGCGGGTCAGCGGCACCGCCGAATCGCTGTCCAGATCGAGGCGATGCAGCTGCTGGCGGACCCCGTCCTGGACGGTGAAATACACGGCGCGGCTGTTGGCGGCCCAGACCGGGGCCGAGACGTTGCGGTCCAAGTCGGGGAGTGGATGCCGGACGGGGCCGCCATCTAGCGGATAAACAGCCAACTGGTCGAGAGCGGTATAGCGGGGTTCGGCCCGGTGTAAAAAGGCGATATGGCAACCGTCGGGCGACCAATTCGGTTGGGTATCGCAACCTGGCTCGCGGGTGAGTTGGCGGCGCTTTTTGCCGCTGGTGTCAATGGTGTACAGACGCGATTTATAGGTGTGGTTGCTGGTGGGGTCGGCGCGCTGTTCAAAGACAATGCGGCGGCTGTCGGGCGCCCAGGCGGGATTGGCTTTGGTAGAGCGGTCGCGGGTGAGTTGGCGGCAGGCGCCGGTGGCCGGATCAACGATCCATAATTGGGTCATCTTTATAAATTGATCCACCAGCCGAATGCCGCCCTGGTCGAGCAATTGACGCTCCTGGGGTCCCGCTGTTTCTGCCGAGAGAAAAAGCAGGCTACCTCCATCGGGGGCCCATCTCGGCGAGTGCGCCCCGCCCCCGACCTGGGTGAGCTGGACGGCCTCGCCGCCCTGGGCCGGCAGCAACCAGATTTGGCTCTTGCCCTGGGGCCCGTCACCGGGGCGGTCGGAGACAAAGGCAATGCTGTCGCCGTTGGGGGACCAGCGCGGCTGGCCGTCGGAGCCGCGGCGGGTGGTGAGGGCGGTAGGGGCGCCCCCGGTGCTCGTGACCCGGTAGATATTGTGGATATACTCCTGCCGCTCGGGGCTGAATTCGGTAAGCGGAAAAACGATAGTACGGCCGTCGGGCGACAGTTGCGGGGCACCGACGCTGGCCCGTTGCAGCAGGTCGTCGATGCAGGATTGGATGGAGAGTTTCTTAGCATCCTGCGGATGCACGGTCTTCGACGAGCTGGAGGTAGTCATAGTATTCTCTTCTGTTAAAACGGCCAGTTTGATGAGAAACCGTTTGCCGAGCCCTTTGGGCAGGTTGGCTGGAAGGCCAACCTGCCCAAAGGGCGTCCAAGCGGCCCCATAACTTTTGCTCTCACGTCTGGCCCATGCGCTGCCGCACATGCAGCCAGGCGATCCCTAAGCCCACCAGCAACAGCACGGGCACCGTGGCCTGGTTGAGAGCGCTCCAGCCGAAATGGGCTTCGAGTGGGGCGGCCAGGCCGGTGACCAGGGCCATGGCACCAAAGACGAGGAAATCGTTGGTCGACTGGACCTTGGCCTTTTCCCAGGGTTCGTAGGTGGTGGTCAGCAGCGAAGTGGCCCCGACGAAGAGGAAATTCCATCCCAGCCCCAACAAGGTCAAGCCGGCCCAGTAGTACATCAATTCGACGCCGCCGGTATTGACCGCAACGGCGGTCAGAATGACCAGCACCCCGGCCAGCATAATACGGGTCTCGCCGAAGCGGCCAATCAGGTGGCCGGTGAAAAAGGAGGGTACGTACATCCCCAAGACGTGCCATTGGATCACCCAGGTGGTATCGGCGAAAGGGTGATGATGGCGCTGCATGGACAGCGGCGTGGCGTTCATTAAAAGAGACATGACCCCGTAGCTGCACACGGCCCCGACCAGGGCGAGGATAAAATTGGGCTGTAGGGCCAGGGTAGCCAAAGAGCGGCTGGGCTGGGTCTGGGCCTCGTTTTGCGGTTGGGGTAAAGCGGCCAGGCGTAGCACCCCTATAACCAGGAGATGGACGGCGGCGAGACTGAAAAAAGAGCCGGCGAACAGGGCCTGGTCGATCCAGCCGCTGGACCAGTTGGCCAGATTGGAGCCGGTGAAGGCGGCGATTACGCCCCCGCCCATAACCAACGAAATGGCGCGGCTGCGGTAGTCCGGGGCGGCCACCTCGGCGGCGGCGAAGCGATAATAGGTGGCAAAGCCGTTGACCATGCCCAGGAACAGGGCGCCCAGGCACAACAGGAAGAACAGCTGCTTGATTACGGCCACGGCGCAGATGAACCCGCCCAGTGCTCCCAGGGCCGCCCCCAAGGCAAAGCCGGCCCGGCGTCCCCGTCGTTGCATCCAGTGGGCCGCCGGCACGGTGGTGAGCATGGTGGTGATGGGGACCAGGGCTAAGGGCAGGGTCGCCAACCCCGGATGGGGCGCCAGGGCGCGGCCGGTGAGGGCCATGGTGGCCAGCACGACAATGGTCGAAGTGCGGGTCAGGGCTTCGCACAGGGCCAAAAGGAATATAGTGTGGCGCTGCGTGCGGATGGGTGGGTTTGGGCCGGCCATGGGCTTTAATTACCTTTGCAGACGGTCGTCTGGCCGGGGACCCTGGGGCCCAGGGGCCGGTTTACCACTGGGTATTTTGATAGTCGCCGGCCATATCCACGGGCAAGCCGTTTTGGTATTGAACTCGCTGGCCCGTTTCAAAGGACCAGTACATGCCCAGGCCCAGAGCGATATTTTTCATCCCGTTGAGTGGACTGTTTTCGGGCTCGCCGTCTTCTTCAATGGCATTGAGCAGGTCGCATAGTTCGAGATAATAGGCCGATTGCGATTGCGGGGTGATGATCTGCGGCTGGTCGCGGCCGTGGACAAAATGCTCGACGGGTCCGCCCCATTCGCTAAAGCGGAGGCCGCCCTCGGTGCCGCCCAGCCAGTAGCCGCGCGTCGGCATGGCCACGGTGGCGCCGGTGCGCAAGGTGGCCAGGGCGCCTCCGGTAAAGCCGACCAGGGCCTGGGATATCTGCGGGCTGAGGATACCGTCGTAATCGCGTCCGCCGGCAATCTGGCAACTCACCGACTCGACTTCGCCGAAAATGGCGCGGGCAAAGTCGAGTTCGTGGATAAACCCTTCCAGGACGTGGCCGCCGGAGTGGACGGCGTGGTGGCGCCAGTGGTCGGGTTGGCTCTCGTCGTCGCGGCGGTGGGCGGTGGCGGCGGTGCCCATGCGGTCGATACTACCGGATACTGGGACGCCAATGGCGCCTTCGCCGACCAGCCTGCGACAGGCCAGGAAAGCGTCCCAAAAACGCAGCGAATGGCCAATGGCCAATTTTACCCCAGCCTCTTGGCAGACCTGGGTCATGGTCCGGCACAGGTCCAGGTTGAGGGCCATGGGCTTCTCGCAGAGAATATGTTTGCCGGCCCGGGCGGCCTCCATGACCAGGTCGGGGTGGGAGGGCGTCGGGGTGCCGATAATAACCAGGTCGATGGCCCCGGCCAGCAGGGCTTCGACCGAAGGGACGGCCTGACCGCCCACCTCGGTGGCCCGTTGGCGGGCTGCTTCGTCGGCAATATCGTAGGTCAGGGCGATGCGGCAGTCGGGGTGTTGGGCCACGGCCTGGATCCAGGTGCCGGCAATGCCGCCGCAGCCAATAAGGCCAATCTGGTACTTCATGGTCGCTCCGGTTTGTTGACGGGGAAGCCCGAAGAATTATCTTGAGGCAGAGGCTCAGCGCCTCCGTGGGTGGCCAATCGCCGCCCGCGTTCGATGCAAACTTAGCTTCGGGACCTCGTCCTGTCAAAGCGGGAGCCAGGATGAAATCTTCGTCTGCAGATATCGAACAAATACTTGCCGAACTCGATCTGGAAGAGCTGTCGGAACAGTATGACCAGGCGGCGGCTCAATTGCTTGAAGTGGCCCGTCAGGACGGTTATTTCGTCGGCTGGGAAGGGGTCCAATGGCCGGCGGGTTCCAGTCTGGACGAGACCGCTTTGGCCCGTCGCTTGGAGTTGGTGCGGCATATTCACGAAGGAGCCCCCCGGCACCGGGACGAGCGCCTTTACGAGGCCTACCAGCGCTACCAGCAACGGGAGCCGGCCTACCACGAGGCCAATCGGGTTTTCCTCCAGGTGCGGCGCCAATTCGTCGACCAGGGACAGGGGTCGGAGCGCGATTTTCGCGATCTGTATCAAGCCGTCTATTTGCAGGCCCTTTCGCGCGAAGATCCTTTCCCTTTAGATGCGGGCGAAGAGGCCCTGGTGCAGTTGCGTGTGGCTCGGGCGCCGTTGTCGTTGGCCCAGCCAGTGGCCGAAAAACTCGACAAGGAACCGGTGCCGGACGACCCGCGCTGGCAGGAGCAATATACCTGTACCCTCGACGGGGCAGAGCAGAGCCAGCCGCTCGATACCATTTTGCGCCGGGTGGCCGAACAGATCGTCGACTTTATGGCCGCCGGTGAGCATTTGGCCATCCGCTACAATACCTTCAGCAATTTTATCTGGTTCGGCATTTCCATCTGGCAAGGGGTCTCCGAAGTGGAGCTGGTCCTGGCCCGTCTCCAGGGCCGGGTGCGGCCTCAGTGGCACCGGGCCCTGTGCCAGTACGTGCAGTTGGCCCAGGCCATGTTGCTCAAATTCCTCCAGGCCCATTCCGAGGATCCGGCGCAGATCCGGCCCAAGGAATACTGGTACGGGCAGGAATACAGTTATTTGACGCGCGATATGATCGATCTGGTAACGGGGCTGATAGATCGGACTAACGCCTTGAGCCGCCGGGCCCGCGGGATGGTGTTGGATCCGGTGCAAGTGCCGGCCTTGCTGCGCGACCAGGTCGAGGGCCGCTTCCTCGAATATCCGCACGTCGGCCGCAGCCGCAGTCTGTCGGCCTGGCGCCAGAAGGGGCGGGTGGCGCGCTGGTTCGTGCAGATCACCCGGCAGACGTTTAAACGCCGCGAGCAATTGAGCCGGGCCGGTCTAGACGAGGCGGCCCGGCTCAAGGCCGCCTGCGCCAACAATGGCGAGTGGGGCCGGCGGACGCTGGAGTTGTTCGGGGTTGAGTTGACCATCCGCATTGATCCGCGTTTCGCGCAACTGGCCGCCGAGTTGGAGCTGGCCCAGGGCAAGCGCCCGGTGCTGTTCTTTCCCACTCATCAAAGTCTGATGGATCACCCAGTGATGGCCTGTGTCTTGCAGTCGCCCGAACTGGCCCAGGCGATGGGCTGGGACGGCCCGGCGCCCTATACCCAACTGGCTCGGGCGGGTCTTACCGACGCGGCTTCGGTGAAAGTGGGCGGGCGGACATTCTCGTTGCTGGGGCTGTCGCCCGAACGGGCCGACGAATTGCTCGAAGAGGTCGACGGTGTAGTGGTCTTGCAGCGTTCGAAGGAAAGCAACCCGACGCGGCGTTTTGCCCAGGTGCTGGAACAGCGGCCCGGGGTGGTGTACGGGGGCGGCACCACGGCGGCCTTTGAATTGCAGTGCCTGCCCATCCAGCACGCCTTATTCGCCCATCTGGCGCCCGAAATCATCATTGTGCCCATGGCTTTCCGCGGTATCCACTCGCTCTGGCCCAAATGCCCCAAGGGCAATTTGCAGATCAACCCCGGCCATGCCGAGGTGGTGGTCTCGCCGCCCATGCTGGGCGAGACTACGCTGCTGCCGCGCAAGCGTGCCCTGCGCACCCAATTGGAGCCGGCGACGCTGTTCCAGGCGGTCCATATCGCCACCCTGTACAATCCCGAACCAGGCCAGGTCGACCGGGGCCGGTGAGGTTTTCGCCAGGGGGGAACTGCCGACTTGTAGACGGGTCTTAAGTCCCTATGCGCATCGGCTTGGTATTTTGCCTGGGGTGCTGGCTGGTAGGGCCGGCCAGGGCTCAGGAAAATTTTCCCATTGACATAACTGTAGTAGACCGTCTCACCGGTATTCCCCTGCCCGGGGTGCGTCTGCAAAGGGCAGGTTCCGATACCACCCTGCATACTGATGCAGCGGGCCAGGCAACGGTGCTGTTGCCGGCGGGTGAATACGTTTTTACCGGGCAGCACTCGGGCTTTCACCCGGCTAATTGGTCGGTGCGGTTGGCCGCCCCCGGACTGGCGGTCCGTTGGGGGCTGCAGCCGGTGGGGCTGGAAATGCCCGAAGTGGTGGCCACGGCAAGTCGTATTGAAGCGGTGGCCGGCCAGGTCGAATTGTCGACTACCCAAATTGATGACAACCCCAGCCCGGCGCCCGATGCGCTGCGCTTTGTCAAGGTGCTGCCCGGGGTCACTTCGGGCAACGATTTCAGCAGCACCTACAATGTCCAGGGCGGCAATTACAGCGAGAATGCGGTCTATCTCAACGGCGTCGAATTGGCGGCGCCGTTGCAAATGCGGCGGGGGCGCAACGAGACCCTGTCGCTGGTCAACGCTGCGTTGGTCGAGCGGATTACTTTCCAGGCCGGCCATTTTCCCGTTTTCTACGGCGATAAACTGAGCAGTGTGCTCGATGCCCGCTACCGCAGACCCGCTGGTAAAACAAAGGGTCGGGTGGCGGTTTCGAGCTTGCAACAAAGCTTGAACTTGGAGGGGAGCCCGCGGCCGGGCTTGGGCCTTTTGGGCGGTATTCGGCGGGCCGATCTGGGGCGCTTGAGCCGTGGCCAACAGACCGGGGGCCGCTACCGGCCCCTGTTCTGGGATGCCCAGGGGATGCTCGTTTGGGAGGCCAGTAAAGCGAGTCGGCTGATTCTTTTTGGCGCGCTTTTGCGCAGCGATTTTCGCCTTCAGCCCAGCGCTATCCGGCTGCGCTACAATTGCAACGGCCGTTTGCAGCAATGCGACGAATTTAGCGGCCGGGCTCAGGGCAGCGAGCGCTTTGCGTACGAGACCGAGGTGCTGGCCCTGACATGGGAGCGGGGCGGCCCGACAAAAGGGTGGCGTGCATTGCTCCATTGGGTTGACCAGAGCGAAGACGAGAATACGGCGTTGCGCTATCAATTGCGCTGGCGGCCCTGTGCCAGCGGCTCCTGCCCTGGGGCGACCGGGCCGGCCGATATCGAAGTGGGCGAAGACTATCGCAGCCGTCTGCGCTGGCGCCGTTGGGAGGCCGCCTGGCAAGGCCAGTGGGAGCAAGCGGGTCAGGGTTGGGACTGGGGCCTGGGTGGTCGGCGCAACAGGTTGGCGGGGGAATTGGCCGGCCTCGAGCGTTTTGTCTATCAGACCGGCGTTTACCAGCTGGAAGAAGGGCCCCAGGCACGGCGACGGCGATGGACCGACGGCTACGCCTATGGGCGCTACCGCCGGACTTGGGGGGCGACAACCTTAAGCGGCGGGGTGCGTGGGGTGCGCCCCGGACAAACGGGCGAATACCTAATTTTGCCGCGCCTGCAGATCGAATGGCAGCTACGGCCCCAATGGCGCCTGTGGAGCGCGGTGGGGCGCTACGCCCAGCCGCCGCTATACGGCGAGTACTCGGGCGCTAGCAGCGACGGCTTGCGTTCCCAGCGGGCGGTCCAATTGAGCACTGGGGCCGAGTATGGGGCTGCCGGTTTCAGTGGCCGGGCCGAGGTCTACTACCGAAATTTGCGCCAGGTCATTTCCTATACCGTCGATGATTTGCGTCTGCGCTATTCGGGGGCTAACGACGCCCGCGCTTTTGCGGCGGGTCTAAATGCCCATATGCGCGGCCAGCTGTCGCGCCTGGTCGGCATAATCAGCTATAGTTACCTGGTCGCCCGCGAGGATATGGCCGGGGATGGGCGCGGTTATCGGCCGCGTCCGACCGACCAGCGGCATACCGTTTCGGCCTATGTCGAAGACCAGATGCCCTTGCGTTTCAAGCGTCTGATCAGCTCGCGCTTTCATCTGCGCTTGCTCTATGGTTCGGGTTTCCCCCATACACCGAAAGTAGCTGGGGAAGGCGATGTGCCGGTATTGCTCGACGGCCCGGCCAACAGCCGGCGGGACCGAGGCTATTTCCGCTTTGACGTAGGCATGACCCAGACCGTGCTGCTTTGGGGCCGAGCGGTGGATATTCGCCAGGAGGTGGCCAATATGTTCGACCAGCACAATACTGTCGGGCATTCCTATTTGCCAACGCCGGATGGGACCCCGGTTGAGTTGCGCAGGTCATTGGGGCGGCGAATTTACAATGTGCGTATTGGCGTGGAGTTGGGGTCTATTTAAGCGTTTACATCTTTTCCCAGGCGGCGTAGAGCCGTGCTATTTCTTTGTCAATGCCGCGCAGGCGGCGGCTGAGTCGGTCGCCGCTTTTGAAATTCCGTTTGTTAAAGGCTTCGGCCACCTGCTTTTCGGTCTGCAGTTTTTCCGTTTCTAATTGTTGAATTTTGTCTTCGATAGCCGCCACTTGGCTGGCGTTGCGCGCCTGGGGCATGGCTTTTTTGTGCCGGTCGGGACGCTGTTTTCTTTGCCGCTGGACAGGTGGGCCGCTGGCCGCTTTTTTGGCGCGCCAGAAATGGGAGAAGTCACCGGGATATTCCTGTAGCCCTTGCTGGTCGACCTCGACGACGCGGGTGACGAGGCGGTCGAGGAAATAGCGGTCGTGGGAAATAATCAGGATAGTCCCGGCAAATTCATCCAGGGCCTCTTCGACCCGCTCGCGCGATTGGATGTCGAGGTGGTTGGTCGGTTCGTCGAGCAATAGCAGGTTGGCCTGGGACAGCATCAGTTTGGCCAATTGCACGCGGCTTTTTTCGCCGCCGCTCAAGTACTTGATTTTTCGGCCCATTTCGTCGGGTGCAAAGAGAAAGCGCGACAATAGGTCATAGGCCTGGTCATGGCCAATGCTGCCCAGAGAGCGGACCTCGTCTATGGCGCTGTTCTCCGGGGTCATGGCTTCGTGTTCTTGGGCGTAATAGCCCAGGTGGGTATGGTGGCCCAGTCGTATCGTACCGTGGTCGGGGGCCGCCTGCCCGACAATATCTTTAAAGAGGGAGGTTTTGCCCGAACCGTTGGGGCCGATCAGGGCGACGCGCTCGCCGGCTTCCAAGCGCAGGTCGACTTGGTCGAAAAGCACCTGATCGCCGTAGGCTTTGCTGTAGCCTTGAATTTCTAGGGCAATGCGGCCGCCGCTGCGGGCAACGCCGAAGCGCGGTTCAATCCCGGGTCGTTCGAGTTTGGCCTGATCTATGCGCACCATCCGGTCCAGCGCCTTTTGGCGGCTTTGGGCGGCCCGGTGCTGGCCCCACAATTTGAAGCGCTCGATCATGGTTTCGAGACGCTGGATTTCTTTTGCTTGGCTCTCGTGCCAGGCTCGTTGTACCAACAGGTCTTTCATCCGGGTGGCGGAATAGGCCGAATAATTGCCGGTATACTGGGCCAAGTGCCCCTCTTCAATGGCAAAGATGCGTTCCACGGCGCGGTCCAGTAAGTAGCGGTTATGCGAAACCAGGACTACGGTGCGGCGATAGTTCTTGATGAAGTTTTCCAGCCATTCCAGGCCGGCAAAGTCGAGATGGTTGGCCGGCTCGTCGAGGAGGAGAATATCCGGTTCTTGGAGGAGGATTTTAGCCAGGGCGACAAGATTCTTCTCGCCGCCGCTAAGGGCGGCCACGGGCCGGTCCTGTAGGGCGTTGAGTCCCAGTCCGTCGATGATCGCGGCACAGCGGTGTTGGCAGTCGTAGCCGCCCAATTGTTCGAATTGGGCGCTAAGGCGGCCGTATTGCTCCAAGGCATTCGTTTCGCCACCGGCCATTTGTGCGGCCAATTTATCCAGCCGGACGGCCAGGGCATCGACCTGTGCGAAAACGGTCGAGACTTCTTGTAATACGGTGTGTTCGGCGCCGTATTCTAATGCCTGGGCCAGGTAGCCCACCTGGGCGTCTTTGACCCGGACTAGGGTGCCGGCGCTGGGGGCTTCAAGGCCGGCAATAATTTTGAGCAGGGTCGATTTGCCGCCGCCATTGGCCCCGATCAGACCGACCTTTTCGCCTTTGCTGATCTTAAAAGAAATATCCTCCAGGACGGGGTCTGAATCATAGTGTTTGGCCAGATTATGGGCTTCTAAAATAGTCATGATGTATAGCCCCTTTCGGGTAGCGTACAAAAAAAGGCCGCGACGAGTAAACGTCGCGGCCTAATCTGTTGTTTCGTATTGATTTAGATTAAGTTATTGGCGTCTCTCTGCTGTCCCTTTTGGACACACCGGTCCCGTTAGGAGCCCATTTAAGAGTGGCCGTCTTCCCCATCCGGATGATATCGGGCCCAGCCGGGAGGAAGGCGGCACAGCGGCTCGGAAGGCGCTGAGAATTGGCGTAGAGGAAATGCATTGTATTGGGCGATTAGTTCCTAGTCAGTTTAATGCTGCGTTCTGCGATGAGAATGGGTAGATAGTTTGACAGTGTCAAGTCCTTAATGAGGACTGTATTGCCCTCTTCCTAAGACCAATCGAAGACGACGCTGTGATAGGTCTCTTTGTCTTTGAGCAAACCCATATAGGCTTCCTCGGCCCGTTGCGGTTTCAGCAAATGACTGCGCAGAGGGGCCGCCTGGATCTGGCCACGGGCGAAGAGATTGACGGCGTGCTGCATATTCTGCTCGATGCTGCCGCGGCTGAAAGAGGCCGGGAATTGGGGGATTTCCCATTCCCAGCCGCCGCGCACCTGCAAGTATTTGGTGAAGACGGCCTGCAGCAAGTCGGACATAGGGTGGGCTTGGTCGCCTTTCCAGGGGACTCCGACCAGGACGATCTCGGCGCCCTTATCGGCTAGTTCGGTGGCGGCCTGGATGGCTTCGACGCTGCCGCTGGTATCCACGACCAGGCGGCAGGGCGTGCCCACGGTTTGTTGCCAGCTATCTAATTGACTCGGATCCAGGGCGTGGCGCAGGCCGCAGTCCAGGGCGCGGCGGCGGCGCTGTGCAGCCGGATCGATACCGGCCACTTCGTAGCCGGAGGCCTGGAAGACCTGGGCCGCCATGGCCCCGACGATGCCCAGACCAAAGACGGCGACCCCGTCACCGGGGCGGGCCTGGGTGGTGCGCAGGGTGGTCATGCTGACCGAACAGAAGCGGGCGTATACCGCGTCTTCGGGCGGGGTGCCGGCGGGCAGGGGGATTACTGGAGCGTGTTGGCAATGGATGCGGTGCTGTGAGGCGTGGCCCACCGGGGCGAAGACCAAGTCACCGGTCTGGAGGTGGCCGATCTCTGGGCCCACGGCGGTAATCCGCCCCACGGCGGCGTAGCCGGGGTTGGCGGGATAGGGCTCGCCCTGCCAATGGTCTATATCCTGGTCGTTGGTGAGCAGGGCCAATTCGGTGCCCGAACTTATAGCCGAATACAGGGTTTCTATGTCCACTTCGTGGGCCGCCGGTAAGCCCTGGGGCCCGTCGAAAGTCTCCAGGGATACCTGGAGCCGGTCGGTGAAAACGATGCGCTGGCTGTTGGCCATGGTAGTCTCCTATCTATAAAAAAGCAGTGCCGTCCTGGGGTTCGTAGCCCAATTCCTGCGATACCGACAGGTCCATCCACGAGCGGGTGTGTTTGGAGACGCCGTGGACGATTTTGAATTTGACTTCTTCGGGGGCATCTATGCAGCAGGCAAAGAGTTGGGCTTGGTCACGGGCGCTGATGCCGGCGGCCAACTGCTGCGGATCGCCGCCGTTTTCCTGGGTCCAGGCGGCGGTGCCGATGCGGACGCAAATGCACGACAGATTGTGGGCCTCGGAGTAGACCCGGGCCAGGGCTTCGCCCCAGCACTTGCTGGCGCCGTAGAGATTGGTCGGGTACACAGGGGCGTCCGAAGGGACTTCGCCGCGGTCGCGATAGCCCAAAATGGCGTGGATACTGCTGGCAAAGACCACCCGTTGGCAGTGTGCCCGATGGGCCGCTGCAAAGGCGTTGTAGCAGCCTTTGATATTGAGCTCGAGCAGACTTGGGTAGAAGCCGGCCCTCGGGCTGGGGTCGGCGGCCAGGTGGACGACGACGTCAATGTCCTGGCAAGCGGCGACGAAAGGGTCATACTGGGCAATATCCATGTCTATGAATTCTTCGTGCGGGGCCAGGTTTTCCACCGGCCTGATATCGGCCAGTCGCAACTGATAGCGGTCTCCCCAGTGGTGGCGCAGATGGCCGCCAATGAGTCCGGCGGCGCCGGTGATGAGGATTTTTTTCTTTTTATTCATTGGCGCGGACTCTGAGCCGTGCGGCTGTTTGTGTATTGCGTTCGGGTGTCGATAGATTGGCCACAATCTGCGGCACAGGCGAATTTGCCGGACGTATTGAGGGTGCGTTGCTCCGTGTCGTTTGGGGTCTATTGCCAGCGCGAGCGGCCCCGCTCGGGCTGGTCGGCGGCCTGGCGTTCGACGCGCTCGACCGCTGTCACCCAGGCGCGCCAATCGGGGCATTCGCTATTGGGGTTGGCGCGGCTGCGGGCGATAAAACCGGGGGTAAACCAGCGGCCGGTGGGCTGGCCCGTTTGCTGGTAGCGCAGATCCATGCTCCAGCGGATCTGGTCGGTCTGGTTGACTAGTGAGCCGTGCGGCAACATACTGCTAAAGAAAACGGCGCTGCCAGCTTGGGTGGGGACCAGGCGGCGTTGGTCGGCGGGTATATGCTCCAGAGGAATATCGAGGCCGTCGGGGCCGTTGGCATGGGGCAGAACGCCTTCGCGATGACGACGCGGAGCAATCCACAAGCAGCCGTTTTCGGGTGTGGTATCGACTAGTGTTGTCAGACATGCGACAATAAGGGTGTCGTCGCCGTCGGGTAGGTAGTAGCCGGCGTCCTGGTGGGTGCCGGTGCGCTTGCCGGGCAGGCGCGGGTGCAGATTGTACGAGGGGTGACAGAGGATTTCGCCGCCGAGCAGGCTTTCGATGCGGTCGAGAATTTTGGCTTGCTTCATAAAGGCGAACAGGGCCGGCCCTTTGTGGGCCCGGGTTTGCAACGTCGCCGCCACTTCCGGGACCTGGGCGGCGATGAGGGCCAGGCGTCGGTCAAAGGGTTGGTCGATATACAAATCGTCTAGCTGGCCAGTTTTGTGCAATTGCGCGGCGTGCTGGTCGATGACCTGGGTGAATTCTTCTTTGAGAGGCTGAAAATCCTCTTGGGTGAAGAGGTCCTCGACAACGAGATAACCTTGTTCTGCAAAGTGGTTTAGCTGGCTGGGACTCAGCATGGGCGGCTCCCGGGCCTTGTGTGTTAGAGGTGTTTGGGCGCTGGTCTGGCGATTAAATTAGGCAGGCAGGAGCAGGTTGGCCAGTTGGGCGGGAGTCAGATGGATAGCACAGAGAGTATATAGACTAAGCGGGAGGCCTTATGTCGATTTTCCGTTGGACCTTTTTGACGTTGTCCTTGTTCTCCACCGCGCTTTTGGGTCAGCAAGCACCGGCGGGGCAAAACGCTGTTGTCCCCGGGGCGATACGGATCGATCCGCCCACCCTGCACAGTATTGGCGTGCGCTGGTATGTGGAAGGGGATGATAATGGTGATGCCGTTTGCACCCTGGCGTATCGAGCCGAAGGGGCGGAAACCTGGCTCCAAGGGCAACCGCTGTTGCGGGTCAACCGCGAGACCGTGGACCGGGATTTCGATAGTTACGGCACCAACAGCGGTATCTATACGGTGGGTAATTTGCTGGCCGGCAGTGTTTTGTTTTTGCAGCCGGATACAGATTACCAGATCCGTCTGCAATTGAGTGATCCAGACGGCGGGCAGGGAGAATTCACCGAGACCGTGCGGACCCGGGCGGTGCCCTATGCGCCGCCGCCTCGGCGGACCTTGCATGTATACCCGCCCGATTTTTCTGGAGCAAGACAAGAGCCTGCCTTCGCCACGGTGCAAAGTGCCTTTGACGGTGCGCGGCCTGGGGATTTACTGTTGCTCTATCCGGGTGACCATGCCGGTGGGGTAGCTCTGGCGACCAGTGGTACGGCAACCGCGCCGATAACCATTCGCGGGGTTGGCCAGGCGCGTCTTGTCGGACCCGCCGATGGGGTGAATCTGGCGCTGGACGACCGGGCCCACGTCTTTGTCGAGGAATTGGTTTTATCGGGTGGCCGTATGGCCATTCGGGCTCAGCGGGCCCGCTATTTGACGGTGCGGGGTTGTACTATTGAGGATGTCAAATTCGGCCTCTACAACGACCGCGCCGAATCGACCCACTGGTATATCGCCGACAATACCATCACTGGCATAGACGAGCACTGGGTGCCGCGCAATCAGGACGATGCGGCCGAGACTGGGATCAATGTCTTTGGCCGGGGCCACGTGGTCGAATACAACCGCATCAGTCGGTTTTGGGATTGTCTGGCCATTGCCGATTTTGGCCGGCCGCCGGGTGGGATCGAGGGGATTGATCGACATTGCGTGGCCATCGATTTCAACAATAACGATTTGGCGCGGGCGCGCGACGATTTGCTCGAAACCGATTTTGGCAGTCACAATATTCGCGTTTGGGACAACCGTTTGTTCAACGGCCATATGGGCTGCAGCGTGCAGCCGCTATACGGCGGGCCGGTGTATTTTGTCGGCAATGCTATCTACGGCTTTATCGCCAGTCCCTTCAAATTGCACAATTGGCCGGCGGGTATCCTGTTATTCAATAATACCTCTATTGGCAGCGGCAAGGCCTTTGGCTCGGCGCCGTTGTGGCAGAATGCCACCTTCCGCAATAATCTGTTTCTGGGGGCCGAGGATAATTATAGCATGGAATCGGGTAGCCCCGACTCGCGCACCAGTCTCGATTACAACGGCTGGAGTCGGCAGTCGAACGATCCGGGGCGCTTTATAAAATTCACCGACGACGGGACGTTGACTGGGGCCAGTCAATTTCGTTTTGCGACCCTGGCCGATTTTTACGCTGGTACGGGCAATGGCGAGCATTCTATCGAGGTGGATATCGGGGTATTTGAACAGGCCGCGTATCCAGAGGCAGGTGTTAGCTATGAGCCGGAGGCGGTCGATTTGCAGCTGCGGGACGGTGCGGGGCCGGTGGATGCGGGCGTGGTGCTGGCCAATATCACCCGCCAGGTGAACGGTGCGGCGCCGGATATGGGGGCGTACGAGCGTGGTGCGCCGCTGCCGCATTTTGGGCCGCGACCGCGACCGTTGGAAACGGTGGTGGAGGAGTGGGTCGATGAGGCAGGTGATGCTTTTGTACTGCGACAGAATGCGCCCAATCCGTTCAATAGTAGTACCGTGCTGGCGTTTGAGTTGGCGGCAGACGGCGGGATTGAGTTGGTGGTCTACAATATGGCGGGGCAGCAGCAGGCGGTGCTGGTGCAGGGGTGGCGGCGGGCCGGGGCGTACCGGGTGCAGTGGGACGGGCGGGACGACGAGGGGCGGCCGTTGGCCAGTGGGGCCTATGTGGTTTTGTTGCAGGCGGGGGGACAGGTGCAGGAGCGGGTGTTGATGTTGGTGCGGTGATAGGGGGAGGATCAGGAAGGGGGCGACTTTTCCTGGTCGCCCAGTCCCAGGGCCAGCAGATGGCGGGCCAGGGGCTGGCGCCATTCGCGGCCCAGGCTAGTCAGGGTCAGGGCGCGGCGCATTTCCTCGGGCTCGCCCGGTTCGACAAAGCCCATTTCCCATATGCGACGCACGGTGAATTGGCTGGCGTTGGTTTGCACTGGTTTAATCGGGTCGCCGGCCTGTATTTGGCCTTCCTCAACGACGCGCCAATAAAAACCGGTGCGGCCGCTGTGCATAAAAATCTGCGGAAATTTTTTCATCTCCATACGCAAACCCAATTTAAAACAAGGCATGCGCGGTTGGGCCACCTGCAATAGGGCGGTGCCAAAGCGGTAGGTATCGCCAATGTGGATCTGGTCTTCGAGCAGGCCGGTGACGGTGAGGTTTTCGCCGAATTGGCCAAAGCTTAAGTCCGTGCGGCGGATGGTCTGGGCCCAGTGGGCGTAGTGTTCGTGGGGGTAGGCGTAGACGGCTTTGTTGGGGCCGCCGTGCGAGTCGAGATCGGCCTGGCCGTCGCCGTCTAAATTGTGACCGCGAATGGGGATGGGGCCGGCCACCGGGCTTTTGAAGATGCCGGTGGTTGTTTCCTGGCCGTTGTGGGTGATGGTGCGGGGCTGGCCGACGTTGACGGAGAGGATTTTCATGGGGTTCCTGGATGGTGTGGCGGTTGTCCAGGATTCTGGACAAAGCGACAGAAAAGCTGGACTGGGGTGATGGTGGGGGAAAATAAGGACTGTAATAAAACTAAGCTATTTCCAATACCGACAAAGAGTTAAATTGTCCGTGCGGAGGGCGGCGCTCAGCGTTTGGCACGGGGCTTGCGTAGTGGAACCTGTTATTTTTGCCCGCCGCAAAGATGGGATAAATGAGCCGTTTTTGGTGGCTTGGTGATGGACTGTATTGCATAGAAAGATTGCCTGAGGGAGGATTGGCATGGTTGGTACAGGGTATTGGCGCGGCGGTTGGTGGGCGCTGGGACTGGGCTTGCTGTTGGCCGGAGCGGTCCAGGCGCAGGACGAGGTCATTGAGCAATGGGCCCACGGCGTGGTTGGTTTTAGCAGCGCTAAAACCGAAAATGGCTTCGGTCGCTTCGACATAGATGGCCAGCCCGACGGTTCCTGCCAACTGGCTCTGGATCGGCCCTATACGCGTTTTTCCTGGACGCCGGCCCATGCGGATTCGGGCGACGTGTGGATTGAAGTGCGCTTTGCCCAGCCCGTTCTGGCCACGGGGATCGAAATTTACCAAACGCTCAATCCAGGGGCCCTAACCCGGGTCCAGGTGCGTAGCTTAGAAGGGGAATTGGTCGAAATCTGGTCCGGTACAGATCCCAACCGCACGTGCCCGGCCGTCTTCTCCCTGCCTATCGAGGCACTTGATTTTCCCGTTGTTAATGTACGTTTAGAATTAAATACGGCGCTGGTGCCGGGTTATAACCAGATCGATGCAGTCAAATTGACCGGCATTACAACCGAATTCAAATTCTTGTTTGGTCTCCAGCCTCTTTCTGTCATAGATGGACTGGAAAATTTTGTCGCCTCGTCTTTGGGCGATCTGGACAACGATGGACATATGGATTTGATCGGTTTGCCGACCTTGTTCAAGGTGGACGAATTGCTGCACAACCAGGGCGATGGCGCCTTCTTTGACCGCAGTTCAGTGCTGCCCCTGCCCGATTCTATGTTCGTCAACGGCGGACCGCTCGCCGCCGATTACGACAACGACGGTGACCTCGATATTTTCTACCCCATGTCCGATGTCGTTACTCCGACGCTTTTACCCAGCCTCCTGTTGCGCAACGACCGGGGGCGCTTCACCGATGTGAGCCGAGAAGCCGGTTTCACGGAATTGCAAATGCACGTGGCGGCCATCTGGCTCGATTATAATAACGACGGTTTCCTTGATCTGTACGCGGGCAACTGGACGTTCAAGCCGGTGCCGGTTGATTTGCAGAATATCCTCTACCGGAATAACGGCGACGGCACGTTTGCCGATGTGACACAGGAGGCGGGGTTGGATCTGGACTGGCACCAACCCCCTTCCGAACTGGTCGGCGGCACGGTGCATGGCTATGTCGGGGCCGACCTGGACGACAACGGCTGGACAGACCTGTATGTGGCGGTGCCCGGTTCGCCCGACCGACTTCTGCTCAACGAGCAGGGCCGTTTCCGCGATGCGGCCAGTCCGGATTTAAATATCCTGGGCCAGAATTTCCTGGTCGCCGCCGGCGATATCGACCACGACCTTGATCTGGATCTGTATGTTCCGACTTCGTCCCTTGCGGTCAATGTGGAACAAGTCGATGAAGTCCTGCCCGAGCGCTCGCGTTTTTTGCTGAACCTGGGCAATGGTCGCTTTGTCGATTTTGCTACTGGCCTTGGATTGGAATCGCTAACGCTTACCAACGCTGCAGGGGGGCGACTCTTCGATTACGACAACGACGGCGACCTCGATCTATTCCCAGGTGCAAGTGTGCCGTTTTTTGAGAATAGCGGCGATGGACTTTTTAGTAAACGGCCATTTCAGTCGGGTCTGATAGGAATAAGTGTAGTGGGCGATTACGACGGCGATGGTTTTCTCGACGTGTTGGGCGATAATTCTCTTTACCGCAATCGAGGCAATGAAAACCACTACTCGCGCGTCGATCTGGTGGGAACCACCAGCAATCGGGACGGGCTGGGCGCCCGGGTCGTGGCGCGGACGGACGATAACCAGCAGTTGGGCGTCTTGCTAGGCGGCAACGGCTGGCATCAGAACGAGCCCGTCGTCCACTTTGGTCTGGGCGAGCATACAGTGGTCGACGAGTTGGAAATTACCTGGCCGTCGGGGCAGGTCGATGTGCTCAATGCTATTCCCGCCGATCAGGTTATACGGGTTATCGAGGGACAGGGCGAATGGCATCCGGCCGAGAAGACGGTCTGGACCGTGGCGCCGCCGACTTCGGTTGATTTCGGTCAGACTGTCGATTTTGTCGCTGTGGCGCGGCCGGCGCTATTCGAGTCGGGGGCGACTGTCACCAGCGCTGTCGCCGATTTGCGCGGCTTGGGTGGGCCCGAAGCGGTGCCGCTGACTGACCAGGGCGACGGGACGTATCGGCTCGAAGCCCATTTTACCGTGGGCGGCGACCAGCCACTGCGCGAAGTGTCGATTCTGTTTTTGCAGGATACGTCGCTGGGCGAGCACTGGATTAATCTCAGCCGCGCCGTGGAAGTCGAGGGCGATCCCCTTACGGCTGTGCTGGAGACGCGGGACGGCACCACGCCGGAAGATTTTGGCCTGGCGCAGAATTACCCCAATCCGTTCAATGCCGGTACGGTGATACCGTTTAGCTTGCCGACGACTGGGCCGGTGGAATTGGTCGTTTTCAACCTGGCTGGGCAGAAGGTGGTGACACTGGCCGAAGGCGTGCGTCAGGCGGGTAGTTACCGGCTGCAGTGGGACGGCCGCGACGAGTCTGGGCGGGAGTTGGCATCGGGGCTGTATCTGTACCGGCTGCAGGCGGGCCATCGGGTCGAGACGCGCAAATTGTTGCTGCTGCGCTAATAGAGCAACATTTAAGCCGATAACAGACGCTAATTTTTCGCATTGGGGAAAGTAGACGGGGATACTTGTCCTTTAAACCGTTATGTATGCAGAAAGCATTATAGGGAGAATTGAGATGGTTGGCATAGGCTATCGGCGCAGCGGTCTGTGGGCGCTGGGATTGGGCTTGCTGTTGGCCGGAGCGGTCCAGGCACAGGACGAGGTCATTGAGCAGTGGACCCAGGGCGTGGTTGGTTTTAGCAGCGCCAAGACGGAAGAAGGATTCGGCCGCTTCGACATAGACGACGAACCCGACGGCTCCTGCGAACTGGCATTGGACCGGCCCTATACGCGTTGGTCCTGGACCCCGGCTCATGCGGATTCGGGCGACGTGTGGATCGAAGTGCGCTTCCCGCGGCCCGTGTTGGCTACGGGTATTGAAGTCTACGAGACGCTCAATCCCGGCGCCCTGACGCGCCTCCAGGTACGCAGCCTGGAAGACGAACTCGTCGAAGTCTGGTCTGGAGAAGATCCCGGTATTTCATGCCCAGCCGTTTTTTCTCTGTTTTTTGAGGCACTCGATTTTCCCGTCATTGGTGTCCATCTGGAATTTAATACGGCGCTTGTGGCGGGCTACAACCAGATCGACGCGGTCAAATTAATTGGTATTCCATACGGTCCCGATCCTTTTTTTGCTATCCAGCCTGCTGCTGTCAAAGATGGGCTGCAGACTGCTATATCCATGTCATTGTCCGATTTGGACAACGACGGCTATGCCGATTTGATCAGTCGGCCGGCTCCCACTCATATCAGAACCGACAAAGTGCTGCACAACGAAGGCGACGGCACCTTTGCTGATCGCAGCGCGGCTGTGCCCCTGCCAGATACGTTAATCGTTAATGGGGGGCCCGTTGCGGGCGACTACGATAACGACGGCGACTTGGATATTTTCTACCCTACTTCCGATGTCATCGGTCCGACCTTATTCCACAGCTACCTGCTGCGCAACGACCGAGGGCACTTCACCGATGTGAGCCAGGAAGCCGGTTTTACGGAACTGCAATTGCACGTGACAGCTATCTGGCTCGACTATAATAACGATAGTTTCCTCGATCTGTATACGGGCAACTGGACATTCAAATCTGGTTTTGACCAGCTACAGAATATCCTCTACCGCAACAACGGCGATGGCACGTTTAGCGATGTAACGCAGGAAGTAGGCCTGGACCTGAAATGGCATCAGCCTCCTTCCCAACTGGGTGGCGGTACGGGGGCTGGCTTTGTCGGCGCCGATCTGGACGGCAACGGCTGGACCGATTTGTACGTGGCGGTGCCCTTATCGCCCGACCGGCTCTTGCTCAATGAGCAGGGGCTTTTCCGCGATGCGTCTGGCGGGGATTTGCACATTCTGGGGCAGAATTTTCTGGTCGCTGCCGGCGATATCGACCGCGACCTTGATCTGGATCTGTATGTTCCGACTTCGTCCCTTGCGGTCAATGTGGAACAAGTCGATGAAGTCCTGCCCGAGCGCTCGCGTTTTTTGCTGAACCTGGGCAATGGTCGCTTTGTCGATTTTGCTACTGGCCTTGGATTGGAATCGCTAACGCTTACCAACGCTGCAGGGGGGCGACTCTTCGATTACGATAACGACGGCGATCTCGATTTATTTCCTGGAGACAGCGCCCCCTTTTTCGAGAACGATGGCGATGGGCTTTTCACCGAACAACCTTTCCAGGCGGGGCTGTTGGGAGTCAATCAGGTGGGTGATTACGACGGGGATGGTTTTCTCGACGTAGTAAAAAGAGACGAATTATATCGCAATCGGGGCAATGACAACCACTATCTGCGCGTCGATCTTGAAGGCACGGCTAGCAACCGCGATGGTGTGGGCGCCCGACTGGTAGCTCGGACAGGTGATCACCAGCAGTTGGGTGTTTTGCTCGGTGGTGACGGGTGGCACCAAAACGAGCCCATCGTCCACTTCGGCCTGGGCGAGCATACAGTGGTCGACGAGTTGGAAATCACCTGGCTGTCGGGGCAGGTCGACGTGCTCAGCGGTATTCCCGCCGACCAGGTCATCCGCGTCATCGAGGGACGGGGTGAGTGGTATCCGGCCGAGAAGACGGTCTGGACCGTGGCGCCGCCGGCTTCGGTCCATTTCGGTCAGACTGTCGATTTTGTCGCTGTGGCGCGGCCGGCGCTATTCGAGTCGGGGGCGACTGTCACCAGTGCTGTCGCCGATTTGAGCGGCTTGGGTGGGTCCGAAGCGGTGCCGCTGACTGACCAGGGCGATGGGACGTATCGGCTCGAAGCCCATTTTACCGTGGGCGGCGACCAGTCGCTGCGCGAAGTGTCGATTCTGTTTTTGCAGGATACGTCGCTAGGCGAGCACTGGATTAATCTCAGCCGCGCCGTGGAGGTCGAGGGCGATCCCTTTACGGCCGTGTTGGAGATACATGATGATGCGGTGCCCGACGATTTTTCGCTGGACCAGAATTATCCCAATCCCTTCAATGCCGGCACAGTGATACCGTTTAGCCTGCCGACGGCTGGACCGGTGGAATTAGTCGTTTTCAACCTGGCCGGACAAAAGGTGGTGACGCTGGCGGACGGGATGCGGCCGGCGGGCAGTTACCGGCTGCAGTGGGATGGCCGCGATAATGGGGGCCGGGAGCTGGCGTCGGGCCTGTATCTTTACCGGCTGCAGGCGGAGCAGCGGGTGGAGACGCGCAAATTGCTGCTGTTGCGGTGAGGTTGATTTTACCCGCCGAATAGCTTCCAGGAGCCAGCGGGTTGGTTCATTGGAGCAATTCGCGCTCTATACCAGAACGTTGCAGCTGGGCGGCAAATTTCCGGTCAAAAGTGAGCACGGGGATCTTCATACCGATGGCAGCGGCAGCGACCACAGCATCGCCATAGTCGCGTATTGAACTGGGCCACAGTCGCAATACATCGTCGATCTGGTAGCTGTGGCAGTACTCTATACCGGGCGTGTCGAAAAGCGCTGTCAGCATTTCGGCGATGAACGGGTCGTCCTTGTCGTATTCATTCCGCAGAACATAGACGAATTCGGTCACTACCTGTGACGGGATATACAGCGACTGGTCCATATTGGCAGCAGCGGCGATATATAGCCCGATTGCTTCTTGCTGGCCGGGACTTCGGTCGGTGACGTACGACAATAGACAATTGGTGTCGGCCAGATAGGCCTTCATGTATAGCGCCGTGCTCTTTTGGCGCGGGCCTGGGCGATATCCTCTTCTATATCGCCAGGTCCTACTTTTACCGCCCCTTTGTATTGCAAGAAGGGTTTACGTGCTGCTTCGACGTAGATGCGGTCATCCTCAATTTTCCATTCGATCGCGTCGGCGACTTTCAACTTCAGCTTATCGCGTATGGAACGCGGAATGGTGATCTGGTACTTGGATGTTATTTTCGATTCCATTTATGGGCCTCCTTACAATTTCAATGTACTGTAAGGAGACTGACTCGTCAAAAAGAATCCATCGGTTCTGTGGATGCTTGGAGAAGTCTTCATTCTTCTACCACCACAATAACGCGCCGGTACGCGGTTAAATTGGGCTCGCCGGTGTCAACCACCTCGCAAATGACATGGATCTCTTTGCCGGCTGCATTGTCTGGAACGGTGAGGTGAGCGTCTAACTCAGCGCCTATTTCCAGTGGCACTGCACCCTCGTACGTCCCCGCTTCCTGGTAGACCCACCAGGCCACGGTAAAGGCATCGCCATCGGGGTCGGCGGTGCCGGCGGCGCTCAAGGCGATCTCCTCGCCGGGCTGGGCGGCTATGTCCACCGGCGCCTTGCCGGCTTGCCCATTTATCACCACCACCGGGTGGTGGTTGGCTTCCTCATACGATTGCAGGCCCCAATCCACCCGGGCGGCAAAATCGTGCTGGTAGGCCCACCGCCAGCGCCAGATGGTCCCCTGGTTGGTGGTATATATCTTATTGTCTTCGCCCTCTACTTTATCCTGCGTATCCGAATAAAAGGCGCCGTTCCACTGGTAGCGTCCGCCCCAGCTGCCGTAGTGTGGCTTTTCGGGCACGCCCAGGCCGTTGGGTATTAAATAGAGAAATGTCGGTGTATCCCCCTCCATCAGGTATTTGGTCCAGGGGTACAGGGCCGCCAACGGCCCGTGGTCGTGGCGGACGTTTTCGTCGAGCCATTCGTTGGAGACCAGGTGAAAGTCAGGACCGGTGAAAAGGCCGTGGAATTTATCGCCCGAAATGCCCGCCCAGGTCGATTTGCCGTAGTCCTCACTGTCGATGGAAGAAGGGCTGACGATATAGAATAGTTGCGGAAATTCTTCCCTCAGCCAGTGGCCCGAATGGTCCTGGTCGGAAATGGCGTAGAGGCGCAATTTGGCGACAAAGGCGGCCACTTCTTCGGGGCTGCGCGTGGCCCGCACTTTCCACAGCGCCTGGGCCAGGGTATTGGGGCCGCCCCAGACACCAATCCACAAGGGCCGCGGGTCGAGCTGGTCGACGACCGCAATGATATGGTCCGACCCTTCCGAATCCTGGCCTGCGCCGACCCCGTCCATGCCAAAGTGGGTACTGCCCTTTTTGGTAATGCCGTGGAGATAATCGGCGCTGGGGTAGTCCGGGGCGTGTTTGAGGAGATTGTCGCGGATCTGGCCATAGGCTTCGATGCGCTCGGTGATGCGTTCGGGGCGGATGGTATTTTTGAGCCACACCGAGGTGGTGGCGATCAGGCCTTCAAGGTCGAATTCGTTGGCGTAGTGCAATAGGCGCACCAGGGATTGTTCGTCGTCGGGTTCGTTAGAGATATCGGTGAGAATGAGGAGGCGGGTTTTGGCTATGTTGGATGAGGACATGCTGTGCTCCTGCAGTGGTGGTCTGCGTGTATGGCGGTTGGTTTGGGTGGGTCGGCCTCCAGGGGGCAGTGATGTCCGCTTGCGGCCTTCCCTACCCCGCCCGGCTGCGCCGCCCGCCCGGCCTTCAGCTTCCCCGCCATCCCGTCCCCATTGCCCCCTTCCTGCCGACCCACCCAGGGGTTTTTCAACGGTACACCTTGAATATGCTATTTTCAACGAGAAGCTGTGGCGGGTACATCCTGTTGGGCTTCCAGCAAAAGGCAACATTAAGAAAATCTAAATCCTTCTTCCTTTCCAGGGCTGTCTATCGCACCGGACTGATATTCCGTACTATAGAGCCGTTTGTTCCACAACTCGCAATCGCCGTATTCTTTTGCGTCAGATATAACTTGAGATTTGAGGGAATTCGGTTTATTCCATCGATTGGAATTGCCCAATTCAAACAACCCCTGGACTCAAAGAGACCAATTTACGCTTCAGATACACAGACACGAAAACGAGGTGGCATGAGCAGCGTATTGATCACCGGCAGCAGCGGTTTTATCGGCCAGGCCCTGGCCCAATCCATGGCCGCCGACCACCAAGTCTACTGCCTGTCGCGGCAGCCTACCGAGGTCGAAGGCGTGACCGCCTGGCAGGGCGATTTTGCCAGCGCCGAAGGACTGGTTCTGTTGGTGGGGCACAAGATCGACGTTTTGGTGCATCTGGGGGCCGTGACCGGGGGCGGTACCGAGGCCGAATTGATGCAGGCCAATGTCCTGGGGAGCTACGGCCTGTTGCGCCAGCTTATCGACGAAGGCTGCAAAAAGTTTGTGCTGGCCAGCTCCATCGCCGCCGTCGGCTTTCAGGACCCGGCTTTTCGACCCCAGCAATTGCCCATCCTCGACGAGCATCCGTGCTTGGATAGGCGCGGCTACGGTTTTTCAAAATATATGGTGGAAGAGACCAGTCGCTATCTAGCACGACAGAATGACGATCTCGATTTCATCAATATTCGTCTGGCCAGCATCGCCCCGGACGAGCGGCCACTTGAGCCGCGCAAAGTGGGGCCGTTGGGGCAGTGGGCCCTGGGTGGGTTGTCCTATATGTATCTGAGCGACGCGGTGCGCTGTTTTTCCATGGCCGCCCTGGCGCCGCACAAATCCGGCGTGCGCATCATGAACGCCGTCGGTGCCCAGGCCAACGCCGGCGATACCGTGGCCGAGATTATCCGCGGTTGGTACGGCGACGACGTCGATGTCTCGCATTACCAGCGGCCGGGGCACGAGCGCGACCCCATTTACCAGATTGACCGCATTAAAGAAGAGCTGGGCTTTGTGCCGCAGCGGAATATAATTTAGAAAACTGAAAGAAGCCCCTGGCAAACGGGAATACAACTCATGCAGACCATCACCGCCACAGTCCATTACCCCATCGCCCCGGCCTGGGCCCTATTGCAGCGCCGCCTGATCGATATGATGGACGAGGCGGTCCACCCTTACGTCGCCAAATACGCCAACGAGGACGGCTCGCTGAAATGGGCCGATAGCTGGTCAGGCAGCCGCGACGGCATGGACGATTTTTACGAGGCCTTCCACAATTTTGCCCAGTTTTACAGCCTGGGCGGGGGCGATCATTTGCTGCAATTGGCCGATTATCACTGGGACGGCATCACCCGCCAATTGACTAAATTTGGCCGCATCCACAAAGAATACGAGCGCGGCTACGACCAGTTTCATCAGTGCGAAAGCTATATATATTTCTACCATTTGTGTCTGGCTAATCCAGGTAACGCGAAACTGGTCGAGCGGGCCCGGCGCTTTGCCGGGTTTTATCTCAATGAAGACCCCGAAGCGCAAAATTACGACCCCGTACACAAAATTATCCGGGCCCCGCACAACGGCAGCGGCGGGCCGGCTTGGGGCATGTCCGACGACGACAGCAAGGCCCGTTACGGCTGGACCTCAGGCAGTATGAACCCCTACGGTATGCCGCTGACCGACGTGCCGGGTATTGAGCGTTACGAAGATTTGAAGGATCCGGCCAAGGCGCGGCAGATGGGGCAGGCCATGGCGGCGCGTTTTCGTGAAGGCGACGTGGGCAATAATCTCAATGTCAACGGCCTAATCATGAACGCCTATCTCATCAGCGGCGAGGCTCAGTACAAAGACTGGCTGCTCGAATACGTCGGCGCCTGGTTGGAACGAGCCCGCGACAACGGCGGGTTAATGCCCGATAATGTGGGCCTTGACGGCAAGGTGGGCACCCTGCACAGCGGTAAATGGTACGGGGGGCTGTACGGGTGGACCTGGCCGCACGGCTTTTACAATTTGGGCTACGCCGCCATTACCGCGGCCAATAACGCCTACATGCTCAGCGGCGATACGGCCTATCTCGAATTGCCGCGACAAATGCTGGACCGGGTGCTGGAACAGGGGATGGCGGCCAACTTCGACGAGATGGCGCCGCAGATGAGTGTTTTGCAGCACTATATCGGCGTTGACCGGGCGCTGGGGGCCAGCCGTCGCACGTTTCTCACACCTTTTCGCTACGGCGACCAGGGTTGGATGGACTATCAGCCTATGCAATTATCCTTCCCGTTGAATATTTGGAACGTCACCGAGGCCGAAGAGGATTGGGCCCGCATCGACTTTTTGCGCCAGCGCAGCGGCTACGACTGGTCCAAGGTGGTGCCTTTTCGCGACAAGGGCGATATGAATCACGACGAGCCCTGGGTGTTGTTTCTCAAAGGCGAAAAGCCGGAATACCCAGAAGAAATGCTGGGGGCCACTTATGCCCAGGTCTGCCACCGCCTGGCGCAGATGCGTGCCGATAGGGCCGACCTGGCGGCCGGGCCTAGTATCCATCTGTGGCAGCAATTGCAGCCGGTGGTCACCGAGGCGCTGGTGCAACTGACCCAGGGGTGCCCGCAAGTGGTGTACTACGGCGGCATGCTCAACGCCCGACTGCGCTATTTTTGCGCCCAGCGCCAGCGGCCCGGTTTGCCGGCGGATGTGGCGGCGCTGGTAGATACGATTGAGCCGAGGCGGGTGGCGGTGCAGTTGGTCAATACCAGCCCGACAGAAGAGCGGGCCGTGGTGGTGCAGGCCGGTGGTCTGGGCGAGCATCGCTTTGGACGGGTCCGCTTTGACGCCAGCCAGAGCGTCTATCCAGGGCCATTGGGCGAGTACGCCGCCGACGAGCCGGTGGTAGAGACCGAGCAATTGCAACTGGACGACGGCCATGTGCGGGTGGTATTGCCGCCGGCGACCAAGGTGCGTCTCGATTTTCAAGTTGAGCGCTTTGCCCATACGCCTTCGTATGCAGGACCCGACTATAACTTTTAAGGAGGAAATTATGCCTTTTGCCCAAGTGCGTCGCGACAATATGGAAGAATTGGATAAGGTCCATGCCGGGGCCGGCCCCATTTTGTTCGGCCGGGTATTTGAGCGGGATGATTTTGGCACCGATTGGAAATTCATCCACGCCTCGTACTTATTACCCGGCGGCGGTATCGGCCATCACCGCCACGATTATAGCGAGGAGATTTTCGTCACCCTCGACAACGCCGCCCAATTCACCCACAACGGCCGCACCACCCAGATTGAGGGCGGGGCCGCCGTGCCGCTGCGGCAGGGGGAGAGCCATGCCATTTACAACCATACGGATACCGATACGCGGTGGTTTAATTTTAATGTCGGCATGGCAGGGGGAAAATCCGGTTCTACCGACCACGGCGACGACCGCAAAGGGGCGCCGTTAGAATCGGCCGATCGATTGCCGGTGGGGCGCTTTGATCGGTCTCTGTTGACCTACGGCCCTTCGCACGATGGCAAGGGCGAGATCGGTGCGCGGATGATCTGGGGGTCGCAGGATTTCCAGAGCAATTTCGGCTTTCTGGGGCATGCTCTGTTGCCGCCCGGGACGTCGGTGGGGTACCATCGCCACGAGCGGATGGAGGAATGCTATGTGATTGCCCAAGGCAGCGGCCGCATGACCGAGGACGGCGAGACGCGCGAAGTTTTTGCCGGTGATGTCATTTTGAACAAGCTGGGCAGCAGTCACGGGATTTACAACCATACCACCGAAGAGCTGGAATTGGTGGTGGTGGCCGTAACCGTCGAGAAGGGGATCTTTGACGCGACGAATTTGGGGAATGATTTGAGCGGGCGGTAAGGTATGATAACCTACTTTGGATGTTATTTTTGGTTTTATAGGACCCAGAATGGGTAAGACTCGAATCTATTTCGTCGCCAGTAGACTTCTTGATAAGTAGTCGCCCACTCTGGCTCTCGACCTATTTAGGCTGGACAGAAGCCCGAGAAAGCTTGATCCAAAAACGTCGTTAGGTCGAGTTCCTCTTAACGCGTTGCTTGCTTAAAAGGAGGTCTTCATGTCGATTATTCTGGGAGTCGATGGCATAAACAACGGCATACGATCGTCACCCTGGATGCGGTAGGCCGCCGGCTCGACGAGCAAACCATTTCCAATTCACCGGCTGGGTATCAGCAGGTCTTTGATTGGGGGCGTGCCAACTGGATGAGGACCGTCTCTGGGGCGTGGAAAACAGTGGCCATTTCAGTCGAGGCTTTGCCCAGTTTCTGCTGGTCCACAACGAGCGCGTTTTGGAATCAACCAGCTGCACCGCCACCTTATGGATGTCGATCCGCAGTCTAAACAGCAGATTGGCGCAGTGAAAGGGCTACGGACCTCGCGCGCTTGTCAGGCCTATGGACTCGACGAGACCGATCCCATCCAGCAGGTGCGAGGCGACCTAATCCGACAGCTGGCCCCCCTGATTCTCCAGCTCAAAGAACACCTTAAAGTCCTCGATGCTCAACTCAAGCCGCAGGTCCAATCCATTGCGCCGACCTTGGTCACGATTCCAGGTGGACATCCCCCGGTCTGGTAGACGGGTGTTGGCTTCATTGTGAGGCGGCCTCGAAAGCCTCGGGGCTGACGCCGCCTAGATGGGTGTGGCGGCGCTGGGGATTGTAAAACATCTCAATGTAGTCAAACACATCGGCCCGAGCCAAGTCGCGGGTTTTATAGACGCGTTTTTTGATGCGCTCTTTTTTCAAGGAGCTAAAAAAGGATTCAGCCACGGCGTTATCCCAGCAATTGCCCCGTCGGCTCATGCTGGGCTCCAGATTGTGGTCGCGGCAAAAGCGCCGCCAATCGTGACTACCATACTGGCTGCCCTGGTCGGAATGTACCAGGACCTTGGTTTTGGGGCGCCGTCGCCACACGGCCATAATCAAGGCATCAAGGACTAATTCCTTGCCCAAGGTCGGCTTCATGGACCAGCCGACCACCTTGCGGGAAAACAGATCGATGGCGACGGCCAGATACAACCAGCCTTGCCAAGTACGGAGTGGAGTAAGAAGCAGGGCGTAGTCGGACTATTTCCCTGCTTCTCCTCCCCAAACCGTACATGCACCTTGCAGCGCATACGGCTTTCCATTTAAGCTTGGCCCATGGCCATGGCGACCTCGGGGTACCGTGAGGTGACGGTATTTCGCTCTTCCTCCCGTGGTCTATAGGGATTGACCTCAGGATTCCGCCACCGAAACGATCTCTTTCGACTGGTTACGAGCCGGTGGAGAGCGATTCCATAGCGATGACCCGTTCCACTACGACCAAACAACTGCCAGGTTTTGGTTTGATCCTTGGCTGGCTTCCGGACCCCTTGCTTGATCAATTGCTTGATCGAGGTCCGATACTTTCGTGCCAACCACTGTGCGAGTTTCCAGAAGAGTATTCGATATAGTTTCCCATACAGGACCGCTGTATAGTCGGTGAATTGGTAGAAATTGGCCCATCCCGCCAGTTGGCGGTTTAGGAGCTCTACCAGATCGATCGTGTTGCGGCTATATTGGCCGGACAATTCTTTCACTAGCCGTTGGGCTACATTTCGGAATTTGTCCTTGGGTATCGTCGTTACCGGACGCATCGTACCGCGAGGGCCTCGTTTACGAATTATGCGGTGTCCCAGAAAAATAAACCCGTCATTGACATGGGTAATATGGGTTTTCTCCATATTCAATGTCAGCTTCAGGGTATCCTCTAGAAAGGACCGGCATTCATCGCGCACCGCTTCGGCCTGTGCTTTGTTTCCTTTGACGATGAGGACAAAATCATCGGCAAATCGGCAATAGGCCACCGCCGGTTTCCATCGTCGGTTTTCACGCCGCGCAATGGGCCGTCGTTGCTGGATGCCGAAATTCCAGGCCCAGCGATCCTTCCGTGCTTTCTTGCTCAGGTATTTCGCTTCCAGCCATTGATCAAACTCATTGAGCATGATGTTTGACAGGATGGGGGACAGCACACCCCCTTGCGGTACTCCCGAGCTGGCGGCATGGAATAGGCCCTTATCAATATGGCCCGCTTTAAGGAAGCGCCAGAGTAGAGATAGGAAACATGGGTCACGAATCCGTTTCCGTACCCCTTTCATCAGCAGTTTGTGATGGACTCGGTCGAAGTAGCTGGCTAGATCGCCCTCGATCACCCAGCGTCCCGACGTTTCCACACTATCCTGTAGTTGAAATTTGACGGTACGAATCGCGTGATGCACACTGCGCTCAGGACGAAAACCGTAGGAAAGCCGATGAAAATCGCTTTCCCAAATGGGATCCATTACCATGAGCATAGCCCGTTGCACAATCCGATCTCGGAGCGTCGGAATACCCAACGGTCGCTGTTTGCCCTGGGCTTTAGGAAGATAGATTCGCTTGGCGGGTTGCGGCTGATAAGTACCCGCCAACAACTCGCCTTGGATGGTCTCCAATTGTGCCGGAAGTACAGATTCCATCGCCTGCTTATCTATCTTGTCTATGCCCGGCGTGTGGGCGCCCTTCGACGCCAACACCACCCGAGCCGCTTCCTGCAACCAGGACCGATTGGCCAATACCCTCAGAAGACGGTCAAATCTACGGTCGGTGTCCTCTGAGGACCAGGTCGCCAATTTGCTCTGCATTTCACGGGGTATCAAAGGTCTTCACCTCGCTAAGCTCGTTAATCTGCCCAACAAATGGCTCAAACTAGGCCCCTTCGCCCTGTAGCAGGTTTTCCCTGCCGCTGACTACTACGGGCCTTCCGCCAGCCTATCGGTCCTCGGAGCCACATTTCCTTACCATCCCGATAGACCTTCCCCAGTCTACATGCCGGACTCAAACGCATGGGGGCGGTTGCCGATCGCACGCTTTATCCTTGCTTTCCGCAAGTCGATACAGAGACCACGGTCTACCTATGCCCTCCCCGTGATACCCGCAGATTGCCGTACCTGTGCAACCTACTTCGAGCGTCAGAGGCCTACATGTAGTCTGACGCGACTCCGTATTCCACCTGATAAGCCGTGTAGGTGGAGGTGACATTTCAACCCTCAGCGGCGGATCAATCGGTTTGTATTCCTCAACCTTCCCACACTCAGCCTAGGAGCGCATCTTGGCGTAACGGCTTCGCCGCACGCCCCGTTTCCCACGGGCTACATCACCCAGTCAATGTGCGACTGGTCACTGCCGTTTCGGCTCGCGCTTTCCCATAGGAGAAAGCGGTCATTCGTCGTTGTCCTTTCTGGTCGTATACGAATGTATTCCAGACATGCTCGTGTCTTGGCAGCATCCTACAGGATGCCTCCAAGACCTGGGCGCACTATACGTGATGTCGGTGATCCAAGCTACATTCCGGGGAAAGTCCAATGGACTCTTCGGGGTGTCCACTTTTTCAGGGGAGAGTCAAGTCACCGATAAGGTGCTCAAGTGCATGCGCACCGTCGACCCCAACCAGGCGGAGCGCTATCGTCAACGCACCGGTCAATAATTATCAGCCGAACAAAACAATAGCATCAGGAGATTGAAATGGATATGGAATACTTCCGATTAAGTATTCCCAAAATGGAATACTTGGTCCCTTGAGATGGCCCTTTCCGTTTTCAGGTGGCCCTCAAAGGGAACAGATTGCCCGAAGTATACCCTTTGGGCGACAATTGAGGACCCGTCTCGGCGCTGAAGTGATGATTTTTTACATGTATTCCGATCCTACCCCAACAGATACTGTGCTCCGACCAAAAATTCAATATTGCCCTCTGGGCCTTTGATCGGACTTTGCGTAATACCTTTGACCTGCCAGCCGGCTTGTTGAGCCAGCCAGCTGGCCGTCTCGTCGCAGACGCGGCGATGCAACGCCCGGTCCGTGACGACTCCCTTAGGGCCCACCTCGTGCCGGCGCACCTCAAATTGGGGTTTGATCAAGGCGACCAGCCATGTGCCGCTTTTGGCCAACGCTAACGAGGCCGGCAAAATGGTTTGTAGGCCGATGAAGCTGGCGTCGCAGACGATAATATCAGGCGAATCGGGGACTTCTTTACTTGATATAAATCGAGCGTTAAACCGTTCGATGACTACCACCCGGCCATCCCGGCGTAGTTTCATGGCCAATGCCCCATAGGCCACATCGACCGCGTAGATTTTAGCCGCCCCCTGCTGCAGCAAGACATCGCTAAAGCCGCCCGTGGAGGCGCCCAGGTCAAGGGCGATCCAATCCGTGGGAGCCAGGGCAAAATGCGCCAGGCCATGCGCCAATTTTATTCCTCCGCGCGACACAAAAGGATGTTGTTTTCTATCTTTGATTTCAAGGCGGGCATCAGATCGCACGGTGGTGCCAGGCTTATCGACGCGGGTCGTATCTACATAAACAACGCCAGATAAGATCAGGCGTTTGGCTTGGTCGATGTTTTCGGCTTCGCCCAAAGCTACCAATAATTCGTCTATACGAGATTTCATGCCGCTCCACGTCTCCTTCGATTGCTCGATACGGGCCGTCTCATAGGCCATCAACGGGACCAAAGACCAGCGGACTATTCGCGCCGGCGGCCCTCAAACCCACAGTTTCCGCATTCTCCGGACGTGGAGATCTTCACGGCTTTATAAAATGGATACGGAGACCACAGGGTTATCTCTGTCAGTTCCATCCCATACCAGGCTTCGGGGTGGGCTCTTAGCGCAAGATCTTGAGGAGTCCCAGCAGGGTACTCGGCTTATTCGTCGGATCGCGAAACCACAACAGGCCTCCGTGTGCAGGGCCTCCTGGGTATGGCCGGGATACCCCACCCCTTTGCGCTGCGGGTGATAGCGATCATGGCCCAGTTCGAGGATGATCTGGACCGACTCGTCCAGCGACTTGCCGGGACGGTCCGCCACGGTGAGGGCCCGCTCGATGATCGGCCGATGGGCGAAGATCGCCTGGATTTTCTGGTCGATCTGGTCGCCGACCGCCTGATAATCGGGTTTGCTCGAAACCGTGTATTCCGGCAGAGCGATATCGTAGACCGGGATTTCGGGGTTCATAGGGCTCCTCGTTTATCGGTTTACTCCTCTCAACTCACAACTCGACACACTTGTGGATGCACAGATGATATAGAAGACGTAGGCTGTAAAAATCGACCGCTTATTGGTCCATTTCGCACCAATTTGCAAGGTCCCCTTCTAAGAAGTATGTGGCCTGGCGGACTCCAGCAAGATAAAATTCGCGACCTGCTCGTCGCGCATGGGGCGAACCCCGAAGATCAGCTATATTGGTAGGAGACCCATCGCCTGTCCTTGTCCAAAGTAACGTATTTTATCAAGAGCAAAAGAAAAAGTCCTGTTTGATTGAGGGAGGTCTCTGATTCATTTATGTAAAGTGGGTTTGTTATCTTAAAGGAAGGTGGGCAAGAAACCCAAAAGAAGGATCAATCGATGCTATGGATACCAGGATGGGACAGAAGGACGGTTCAAATCGCTTTGCTTTCCCTCGGCCTTCTTGCTCCGTCCGTTCAGGCCCACGTAGGAGATCAGATCTTTCCTCTGTATGAAATTCTCGACGAGGATTTGCCTGATCTGCACGATGCATCCCTGGATGACTGGGGAGCCCTGTTTCCGCAGCCCCAGTTTACAGAGGCGGATTTTTCGTCGTTAAATATTGGAGATGGAACACCCATCGGTGCCCCAGATTTAGCGGTCAAGGTTTACTTGGGCTGGAATCAAGCCCAGAATAAGATCTTGGGCGCTATCGGGCGGGAAGACGATATATATATCAATACCTACAGGGGAGGATCGGATAGGACCTGGATTTACGACAGTATTGAATTCATGGTCGATGGCGACCATTCGGGCGGCTGTTTTGCGGGGAGCTGCTTGGGTGAATCAATGATCCCCTATTCCGACAGTCTTGCCATAAACTTCCAAGCTCAGTGGTATAGCATCTTGGCCCAGGCGCCCAACAATCAATTGATGTCGTATGGCGGTTTGAGTCCATGGGTCACACAGCCTCCTTACAGCGATGCAGGCGGCTTTGTCGAGGGGGGAACCCCTCATCTGTCGGTGGTCGAATTCATGGTAACCCCCTTTGATCAACTCTACTTTGACAGGCCGGAGGAAAGTGCACCGAATGCTCTGAGGGCAGGCCGTATTATCGGTTTCGAGATCGCCTTGCCCGACTTCGATGCAGCCCCCCAACAATATCGTGGGTTTCATTCGTTAGCTGGTCAGCCCAATACCTGGCGAGAGGCCGATAACTTTGTGGATGGCGAATTACTCAGCGCTCCAAGACCAACGTCCAAACAGATCGACTCTTGGGGCCAAATCAAGGCCACTTTTCGGTAAAGCGGGTGAACATGCTCTTTATTGCTGTGAACGCTGCCGTCCCGTTTTGACGAGTTGAGTATGAAACGCTATACCTTCTACTTCATCCTGAGCGCAATTGGGGTTGGGGCACTGGCGGGCAAAAGCCAGGCCCATAGTGGAGATATTGTATATCCCGCTTGGGAATTGCCGACCTCGGCGTTGCCCGATTTGCACGACGGGAGCTTGGCGGATTGGGAAGACTGGGTGCCCGGCCCCTCCTTTTCTCTCAATGATATGGGACCCGCTGGGCCCTTTGAAGATGGAGCCCGGGGATTCGATCCAGACGAACTTTTTGTCGATATCTATGTCGGCTGGAATTCGACCACCCAGCGCCTTTATATCGGGGCCGCTTTCACCGACGACCATCTAAGCGCCGCTGCGGGGGCCTTGAGGGATAGTGTGTGGCTTTTCGATGGAATCGAAGTCATGATCGACGGCGATCACAGTGGCGGAATTTATGCCTATCCCCCCGAGCAAACCCCGATCATTCCAAGGCACTCAGGCCCTTTATTCAGCCACGGAGAAAGCGGCCTGACTGCAGCAGAAGAGCGGGATTTCAACTACGGCCAGGCGCAGCATTACTTCGCGTCCCCCCAAACAGGCACCGGCCCGTCTGTCGGGTTGGGCTTTGAACCGGCCGCGAGTTGGATTACTCGCCCGCCGTATGCCGATATCGGCGGATCGATCCAGGGAGGATCGCCCAATAGAGCTGTGATCGAGTTTATGATAACCCCTTTTGACCACTTCAACCGGATGGATCCTACTGTCAGTCGTCCGAGCCGCTTGGCCGCCCATGGTATCATCGGCATACAGTTTGGGGTCCCGGATTTTGACGACCAACCAGGCCATTTACGGGATTATTTTTCGTTATCCGGCCAAGCACAAATTCGCAGAGACGCCTCCGTCTTCGTCGACTTCCAACTCTATCCCTGCCAGCAATGCACGGCAACCGTCAGTCAGCCAACTAGTTGGAGCTGGATTAAGGCCAGATTCTTGGGGATTCCATGATGCAGTGGCTCTTCCTTTCTGGGCTCTGGCTAGTCGCCGTTTCTATATTACCGGTTAAAGGCCATGTAGGGGAGAGGATCTTCCCTATCTGGGAGTTGCCTACCTCAGCCTTGCCCGATTTACACGACCATTCCTTGGTAGATTGGCCCGTGCTAGCGGAAGAAGATCTACTCACCCGCAGCGACTTTGCCTCTATCTACTCCGGGGGAGGCGCCTTCGGGGGCTATGAAGAGGATCTTGAGGTAAATGTGCGATTGGGATGGTCGCACGCGCTGCAGCGCATCTACGTCTCGTGCGAGCGGTTCGACGACGAATACATCAATACCTACGCCGCAGAGACATCGGATAGCCTTTGGAAGCACGATGGGCTTGATTTCTGGATTGATGGCGATCACAGTGGAGGACCCTACGATTTCTTCCCCATAAGGAGTCCGGCCGGATGGGATACGCTGCGCAACTTTCAGGCCCAGTCCTATACCGTTGCAGCGAGAAGGCCCTCAGGTGGATTTATTGAATATGCCGGTAGACGGGCGTGGATCGACCGGACCCCCTTTGCAGGGGTATCGAGTCAGATAGACTTGGGTTACCCTGTCAGGATCGTTACGGAGTTTTTCGTCACGCCCTTCGATGAAATCGATTTAGCCCAATCCGACACTGGAAGGCGATCGGTCCTGGCTCCGGGCCAGATCATCGGCTTTCAGATGGCCATTCGGGAATTTGACCGAGTGCCAGGTGAATTCAAAGATTACTGGACCTTAGATAGGCAATCATACCTCTGGGAAGATGCGGATAGATTCGTGGATGGCGTTCTTTTGCCCTGCTTCGAGGCGGGTTGTAGTGGCATGCCTACAACGCTGATTCAACAAGATAGTTGGGCACGAATCAAAGCCAGTTTTTGGTGATTATTGTTAGGCTACTTACCTCCATGATACCCTCATGATACCCTAGATGGCCGCAATAGCGGGATCATGAATTCTGCAGGAGGAGAAAATGAAAGAAAGGATTCTAATAGGGAGCTTCTTGATTCTATGCTCAACTCCAACCTGGGGTGGCCAGCAGGATCTTCTCGGGACTTGGCTGCAATGGGACCGCGATAGCACAACGATCCGTATCGAATTAACGTTTGAAGCACCCAGACGTGAGGGGGTAGAGGGTAGTTTTATCCTAGGGGATCTCCTCTTGAGCAGTGCCAGTCGAGGGCTCTGGAGTGCCACCGATTCCACCATTACCACTTCGGCTCATCAAACGCAGGTTTTAATCGGAGGCGGTGAATATGCGGCGGTTTTGCAGGAGGAAACGGTTGGATACGTCATAGAGAATAGCCGACTGCGTATCCAATGGGATCTTGGCGAGGAGGTGATTTACCAAAGGAAACGGGAAACCGCTATCAGGCCGGCGTCCTGGTCCCGGGTTAAGGCCCGTTTTCGATGAGTAGCTCCCGAGAGACCCTCTTACTGTGAGCCGATTTCCTCTCTTGCTCCTAGGGAGCGCGATGGTCGTGGGGCTGTTGGTCACCCACAGTCTAGTACTCTGACATTTTTATTTTAGTGGATTCTCCGTTATCCTATTAAGCCCTACAACGGAGGTGATCCATGCGCAAACGCTATTTGGTCGATCTGTCTGCCAGCGAGCGGGACCAACTTCATGGTTTGATCCATCAAGGTACGGGCA
>WLWI01000075.1_pt1 | contig 160690 bp, 139 predicted proteins | sample 6701501 | NCBI WGS metagenome assembly WLWI01 (sample SAMN12718690, study PRJNA515312) | sponge metagenome | isolation source: marine sponge | host: Mycale hentscheli | place: New Zealand: South Island, Marlborough, Capsize Point | collected 2014-11-01 | reverse complement strand
TCGCTAAGACGTGCCGTTATTTCGGAATATGTCGAGAGACTTTCTATACATGGAAACGGGCTTACCAGGCACATGGAGAACAAGCTCTGGTCGATAGCAGACCTTGTCCCGAAAATCATAAATTGCGGACTGGTTATGGCATGGCTGGATTCTCTGCCTAACGCGGTAATCCGACGCTTGCAGCTAGCTGCCACTGAAGGACAAACTTCAGGAGTGTTATTCCGTAATCATGATGTAAAAAACTCACCCGCAGCATTGCAATTACGTTTAAAGCACACCAGCCAGGGTGTTAATGCTCATGTCATAAAGGCAAGAGGTGCTAATCACTTCCGCTCTGCAACCATCAGCCTGCCCTTTCATTAGGCTGTTAAGTTTGACAGTTCAGTACTACTGAGCCCATACAGCGTCACTCCGGCATCCCCTTCCCCGGACCTGCCTTAGCCGGGGTGACGCTGATTTTTACTCTACGGCTCTTAAATGGTCTGAACCTCATGCATTATGATTCTGAAATCACCCGTATCCTATACTCTCTGGGACAGGTTTAATGATCCGCAAGATGATCACTCAGAACAAAAAATTCAAAGCAAGAGAACAGATCTCTGGCTCGCTCTTTATTTTCCCGAGTTAGCTGACGAAACTCGAAATTTAGATCCTCTACTGCATAAGAAGAAGATTCAGGACCTCGCCAACTGGGCGCTTCAATTCAGCTCACGTGTGAGCTTACAACTCCCCTCTTCCTTATTGATAGAAGTGGCAGCCAGCATCAAATATTTCGGCAGCCTCAGAAACATCATTGAACAGATAAATTATTCTCTGAAAAACTCATGGAGACATACTTATTACTTCGCTATAACACCGACCCCGGAAGCCAGTCTTTTATTGGCCCACTCAGGTGAGCAGAAAGTTATACATGAACTGGCAGATTTGCGTTCTATGCTGGGGAAAGTACCTGTCAATGTGCTGCCAATAGATGAAAAAAGCCATCAGCAGCTGAATAAAATCGGGATAAATACACTCCGTGATATCTGGCGTCTGCCGACAGCTGCATTAGCCCGTCGATTTAATGTTGAGCTGATCAACTATCTTGATCGTGTAATAGGGAAATCGACCTCAATTCTGCCCTTACATAAACCACCTGCATGTTTTCATACCTCTTGTGATATTCCGCATACCCTGGAGAGCTATAATTTATTGCTACCTTATGCAGAAAGGCTTTTAGATGATTTACATTGTTTTCTGAGAAACCTGGATATGTATACCAACCAGTTCTGTGTTTATTTTCAACATGAAAAACTTATGCCAACAATTATTAATATCACTTTACGGCAAGCTTTACGGGATAAGAAACATTTTTCAATGTTACTGGAAACCAGGTTGCAAAATAAAAAAACACCAGCCCCTGTGACTGGCATTAAAATTATTGCTGAAACTCTTCATTTATATACAGGCAGAACAGCTGATTTATTTTCGAAACAGAAAACTGATAAGTTTAATGAAGGGAATATAGACAGTTTATTGGAGCAACTTTATGCTCGTCTTGGTGAGGGCGCAATCAAACCTCTTTTTTTTTCTGAAGATCATCGGCCCGAGCAGGCGAACTCATATAGAAAGCCTGCTCAAAAGACTTTCCGAACACCTTTAGCAGAGCGACCTTTCTGGCTACTGCCTGAACCCAGGCAACTGATAAAAAAGGACAATCGTTTATATTATAAAAGCCTGATTCAATTTAGCAGAGGTCCTGAGCGTATTGAATCCGGCTGGTGGGATGGTAACGAGATACGTCGCGACTATTACGTCGGGATTGATCTTATAGCCGGTAGTCTATGGATATACCATGATCTGAAAAACAGAAAGCTTTGGTATTTACATGGACTTTTCGGCTAAGTCATCATCTTCGCCAGCTTATGCTGAGCTTCACTGCATCAGTAACTTTACTTTTTTGCGTGGGGCTTCACACCCTGAAGAACTGGTTGTCCAGGCAAAATCTTTAGATTATCAGGCAATTGCTATCACTGATGAATGTTCTCTTTCCGGTATTGTGAGAGCTCACATCAAAGCAAAAGAGGAAGGTATTCAACTCATTATTGGAAGCGAATTCCATCTTGAGGATGGTTTGAGTATTGTTCTACTCGCGACTGATAGAGAAAGTTATGGAAGACTTTGTCACTTAATTACCCTTTCCAGACGACAGGCAAAAAAAGGAAAGTATTTTCTCAACAGATCTTTACTTGCTGAGAACCTTCCTTTTGACTGCATTGCTCTATGGTTACCAGACTATAACAAGACAGATGAGCTAAAGACAGAAGACTTGAAATGGATAGCAGGACTATTCCCCGGTAAATGCTGGATAGCAGTCGAATTATTACTCAATGGTAAAGACAGGCAAACTCTCGAAGCTCTACAGCAATTAGGAGAGCAATTTGATGTTCCTCTTTGTGCCTGTGGTGATGTACATATGCATGTCAGAAAACGTCGTGTCTTACAGGATACCTTAAGCTCTATTCGTATAGGAAAACCTCTGACTGAGCTCGGTTATGATATCTACTCAAACGGTGAACGTCATTTACGTAAACGATCCCAGATTGTAAATCTCTATCCTGAGAAATTGCTTGAAGAAACTATTTTTATTGCCAATACCTGTGATTTTTCTCTGGATGAATTACGCTATGAATATCCGTCTGAACTCGTGCCTGAATCTCATACTCCTGACTCCTGGCTACATTTACTGGTCCAACAAGGTATAAAGAAAAGATGGCCTGTTCTTGTACCTGAGAAGGTTCATGAGCTGGTCAATAAGGAATTGGCACTAATCAGGGAGCTTGATTATGAACAGTATTTTTTAACGGTTCACGATCTTGTTGAATTCGCCCGAAGCCAGGGAATTTTATGTCAGGGTCGTGGTTCTGCAGCAAATTCTGCTGTTTGTTTTTGCCTGGGAATTACCGAAGTAGATCCGGCTCGTATGGAGTTATTGTTTGAACGTTTCATATCAAAGGAACGAGGTGAGCCTCCGGATATTGATGTCGACTTCGAGCACGAACGTCGTGAAGAGGTTATCCAGTATATTTATCAAAAATATGGTCGAGAACGTGCCGCCCTCGCCGCCACCGTCGTTACCTATAAAACACGTAGTGCAATACGAGATGTAGGTAAAGCGCTCGGCATGAGTCTGGCACAGGTCGAAGGTCTGAGTAAAACAATTACCTGGTGGGATAAAGATGTTTCCTCCCGCTTAAAGGAAGGAGGCCTTCATTTTGATAATACACTAATAAAACGTCTTGTTTATCTGGTCAGCGAATTACTTGGTTTCCCTCGTCATCTCTCTCAACATGTTGGTGGTTTTGTTATCAGTCAGGGCCCCTTATCGAAACTAGTCCCGGTTGAAAATGCCAGCATGCCTGAGCGGATAATAATTCAATGGGAAAAAGATGATCTGGAAGCTCTGGGACTACTGAAGATTGATGTGCTCTCTCTTGGTATGTTAACCGCAATTCGCAAAACTCTAAGCCTGATAAATAGTTATGAAGAGAAGAAGCTGACCCTTGAATCCATACCAGCAGAAGATCCTGATGTTTATAAAATGATTCAGTGTGCTGACACGGTAGGTGTCTTTCAGATTGAATCAAGAGCTCAGATGAGCATGCTACCCCGGCTTAAACCCGAAAACTATTATGACCTGGTTATTCAAATAGCCATTGTCCGTCCTGGTCCTATTCAGGGCGAAATGGTTCATCCTTATCTGGCCAGACGCAATGGAAAAGAGCTGGTCACTTATCCCGGTGAGGCTGTAAAAAAAGTATTGGAGCGCACACTGGGAGTCCCTATTTTTCAGGAACAGGTAATGCAATTGGCAATCGTTGCTGCTGGATTCAGCCCTGGCGAAGCCGATCAGCTGCGCCGTTCTATGGCCGCATGGAAACGCAAAGGTGGATTGGAAATATTCGAGGATAAATTACTCTCAGGGATGCGTAAACGAGGATATGAAGAAAGTTTTGCACGTAAGATATTCCAGCAGATTAAAGGTTTTGGAGAATACGGTTTCCCCGAATCACATTCTGCCAGCTTTGCATTGCTTGCCTATGTCTCTTCATGGCTTAAGCACTACTACCCTGCTGCTTTCACTTGCGCTCTGCTAAACAGCCAACCGATGGGTTTTTATGCTCCTGCTCAATTAGTTCAGGATGCAAAACGACATAATGTTAAGGTCCTCGCTATTGATATCAATTATAGCGACTACGATTGCACACTTGAAAAAGATTCTTTTGAAAGCATAGCAGAACCATCTCTACGTCTTGGTTTGCGCATGATAAAAGGCATAGCAAAAAAAGATGCTGCAATACTTATCCAGGAAAGAAAAAGCGGTGCTTATAAGAGCATACAAGAATTTGCAATGCGCACACGACTTAACCAGAGCGCCATGACTAACTTAAGTGATGCTAATGCTTTCACGGGTATTAGTAAGGACAGACATCGCAGTTACTGGCAGGTATTTGAATCAAAGAATGCCTCTCCTATTTTTCCTTACACTTCTGATAACGAGACAGACGTTATGTTGCCCAAACCTGATGAGAAGCAAACTATTCTGGCAGATTATGTCAGTACCGGACTGACTCTCGGTCGCCACCCTTTGGCGCTTCTACGTGATCAACTCAGAAACATAGGTGCTATGGAGGCGACAGAGTTATGGAATTTGAAAAATGATGAGCGCGCTCTGGTCGCAGGGATCGTAACCAGTCGTCAACGTCCGGCAACGGCAGCAGGAGTTATGTTTTTTACACTTGAGGATGAAACTGGTTTTATTAATACAGTTATCTGGTCTTCTTTAATAGAACGCTATCGTCATTTTATAAGCAACGTTAAGTTATTGATGGTCAGAGGTAAAGTTCAGCAGGAAGATGGTGTTTTGCACTTGATCGCAGAGGAGTTGATAGACAAAACTGTGTGGCTGGACAACACAAAATTAAAATCAAGAGATTTCTGTTAGTTGCTGCTAGGGTTTCATGCTTTCCTTAAGTGCGAAAGCGACATCGAGTGCCTGTCTGTTTTCCTTAATATCATGCACCCTGATAATTTTCACATCCGCCATCACTGCCAGAGCCGTGGTAGCACAGGTTGCACCTACCAGTTCGCTGAAGTTTTCAATATCACAAATCGAACCCATAAACCGTTTACGACTGGCACCAAGAAAGACCCCATAACCAGACTCAGAGAGCTTATGAAGGTTTGCAATCAAATCCAGATTGTTCTGCTTTGTTTTACCAAATCCGATTCCGGGGTCTACAAGAATATTTTCAGCTCTGACTCCTTTAGCTTCAGCCAGTTTCGCGCGTTCAAGCAGAAAAGATTTTACTTCTTCTACCACATTCTCATAGTGAGGAGCATCCTGCATATGCTTGGGCTGTCCTTGCATATGCATCAAAATAAGAGGTGCGCCACTGCTGGCCGCGAAGGCAAATAATTCCTCGTCCTCTCTTCCTGCTGACACGTCATTGATTAGTGTTGCACCAGCATCAAAGGCAGCTTTTACAACAGCGGATGACGTGCTATCGATACTGACAGGAATCCTGGAAGACAATTCTTTATTGATAGTTTTAATAACTGGAACTACACGCTCAATTTGTACATCGGCGCTGACACGAGACGCGCCAGGTCTGGTAGATTCTCCACCGATATCAATAATATCTGCCCCGGCTTCCACCATCTCCAATGCGTGTTTAATGGCAATATCACTATCAAAATGCTCACCCTCGTTAGAGAAACTGTCAGGTGTGACATTCAGAATTCCCATTAGAAGGGGGCGCGAAATAGAATTGAGATTCACTTTAGTAGACTTGCCATCTCGTCAGTTGTCTTTATTAAAGCTTCGACCATTGGCGCCTCTCCTGCCAGATGCCCCCCATCTTTTACAATCATCAGTTTTGAAGTCGGTAAAGAACAGTTCAGAAGCCATGATGCTTCAGCCAGACAAGTCAGATCTTTTCTCCCGTGAATAATTCTTACAGGCACATCCGGTATTAAATCGATGTTCTTCAATATCTGATTTTCTTCGATAAAATATGCAAACCTGGCGTAGTGAGTTTCGATCTTCACTTCGTTTACTGCTCTTTCAAGATCTCCAGGATCATATGAGTCCCCATTAACGCTATCTAATAGATAAGTGACTATTCTACCGGCCCATACTGACCAGGCTTTCGCCGCTTGTTTTTGTTCCTGTTTGTTATTGCCGTGTAGACGCTTGTAGTATGCAAGCGCCATATCCTCACGCTCAGCTTCCGGGATTACAGAAACAAAGTCCTGCCAGTAGTCCGGGAATATTTTATTTACTCCGGATTTAATGAACCAGTCAAGATCAGCCTCTCTTGCCAGAAACGAACCCCGTAGAATCATACCGGTGACAGCATCTGGATAGGTTTCAGCGTACAGCAAAGCCAAAGTTGAGCCCCAGGAACCACCAAACAACAACCACTTATCAATTTTGAGGAAGTTTCGAATACCTTCCAAATCTTCAATCAAATGCTGCGTTGTATTGTTGTCTACACAACCCGTCGGCTTGGAACGGTGGCAGCCTCTTTGATCATAATTTACTATATGAAAACGTTCAGGATCAAAATAACGTCGGTGGTTAGCATTACTCCCGGATCCCGGCCCACCATGAATGAATACTACTGGTATGCCATTTTGATTACCGCTTTGTTCAAAATAGATGAGGTGCTCATCCACTTTAAACGAGTGAGTTTGAAAGGGAACGATTTCGGGATAAAGGGAACGCATATCAGTTTGTAAAAAACTTAAAAAAATATTTCTCTAAATTAGCGATACTCGTTCTATATATCACCCAATATTTCTGCACGTTTAGATTTGTATTCGTCTTCAGTAATGAGAGCTTTTGACCTGAGTGCTTCCAGTTTTTCTAGACGCTCTTCAGGACTTCGCACAGTTGCTTCGCCCTGAGCCTGCTCCTTCATCTCTTTTCGAAGTCTGGCCATTTCCAGACGCATTTCACGCCGTTCTTTTGCCGATTTAGCAGCCTCGCGTCGAAGCTTCTCGTCATTTACCGAGTTATTAGCTTCAGCTTCTCCTGTTTGCTTTGCCACAAACGACGCGGATGCTTTTCCAACATCAATCACAAACCAGTCATTTCGAGATTTCCCGTCTCCCTTATAAGTCGTAATACCATCTATTAGTACTACGCCCTTATCAAAACCAGAACGCTTGGCTCTTTTTCCGGGAGCGATATAGTATTTAATCTCTGCTATACCAGAGCTTTGGTGTGCACGTTCTTTAAACTTATCTCCGAGTCGATCATAGTCCCCGATGATTAGATTCAACTTGCCATTCGCGTAAAATACCCGCCCACCTGTGTAGGTGGTGTCCTTCATAAAAAGGAAGCTTTTTTTCCTACGTGTAATGGCAAACACCACATCCTGATCTGGTCTGGCTCGTTGAAGACCGCTTGCTATGTGTGTGCCCAACAGTCTCGCTTGAGACAAAGAGAAAACACTTTCTGCTTCTTCCTTATCTTTCAATGCACCGGTAAAAAAGCTTTTATCCCACACTATCAGTGCGTTTAAGGCGTCTCTGATCTGAGCCGCATTCAGAGAAACAGGATGCTGATTCGGCACTCGTTTTCCGTCACTATTTTTGTCTTGTTTATCTAGTTTGATAAACAGATTTAGACCTGACTTCCACAAGACTTCGTCCGCCAGAACATTCGAGTGTATAAACAGGAGCAGGAGACAGCTCCATATTATTCGGGTGTTTACTGTTTTATTTAAAATATTCATTAAAAAGTTAGACAAGGCAGTTCATAATAATTCTCTACCACAATAAAAAAAGGCGCACTTTACAGTGCGCCTTTGATTTACAACTTGTTATCTATCTAAGTCGAAATCTTACCAAAGCAAGAAGCCACCAATAGAAAATACATCATGCTCAGCCGGTCCGAAAACTGCAGCTTCTGTATCGGCCTGACCATATTCAGCAATGACCTTCAACCAGGAGTTAACATCATGATAGACACCAACGGTCCATAATGAGTTAGTTACCTTAGTGCCACCTGCTGGTGTTTCGGTAGATTCACCGAAACTTACGCCAACTTTGGTTTTGCCGTTAAAAGTGTAAGCGCCCTGAATGATGAAACCATCATTATCAGATTCGACACATGCGGTTGCAGAACATCCTGCATCACCTGCACCACTGATGTTGAACAGATGTGTGCCCAGTGCTTCACCATCATAGTAGGTGCCCATGAGATTGAAACCACCAAAGTTCAAGTCTGCACCAACATTCCAGCCAAAAGATTCAGAATCGTCGGTTCCACCACCGGTTAGAGTGATTTCCTGTTCTTGCCAGAGAAAACTGGACCAGATATGAATATTACCGCCTTCCATATCCGTTCTGTAGTTCAACTCAGCCTGAAACTGGGGTGAATCTGTTTCACTGGCAGTCCCGCCACCAAGAGGCTCTTGTGGATCGAAAATACCAACTTCCATATCAAAACCGTTGATATTAGGAGTTTTGTAGGTGAAACGAGTGCGAAAATCAGGATAAACGTAGCCGTAACCAATGCGACCAAGTGTTGTACCACCTTGATCAGGCCCGCCCATAGCACCAACACCGAATAAGGTGTAGTCCTTCAGAATTGCATGTCTGTTGAACAGTGCCAGTGTGTTACCAGCGCTGATAGTACCGAAATCACCTTCAACGTTGAAAAACACTTCACGCATATCAATACGTGAGCTGGTACCAGCTACGCCTGATTTATTCAAACGACCAGTCTTTTCACCGGATGAATCAGGAGCAAATGTGATTTGAGCTGTACCCTTAAGACCATTAATCTCAGGAGTTTTTACTGTCATTGTGTGGAATGCAGGCAGGAGGCCTTCATTAAGGTGTGTACTGTCTTCTGAACCACCACCAGCGAAATCCCAATCGGATTGAGTATAGAACAGATTGACGAAGCCACCGTAGCTGACTTCCCAGCCATCTTCTCCACCAAGGACGATAGCAGCATTAGCTGGTGCGCTTAAAGACGCGGCTAAAGCAACACTACCGAAAGCTGCAACAAGCTTGGTTTTTTTCAAATATTTCATCGTTTCCTCCTAAAGAAAGACGCAAATTTAACACTTAGGCTCTAGAGTATAAGCTCGGCCTCCCCAGCCTTGACCCCTCCCCCGTAAATCTAAATTCGGTTGAGTCGAGATACTGCAACAAGAGGCAGAAATTTATTTTTTATATTGGTCTTCTCTTCTGCAAAAACCGTAGTGAAAATTACTATAGATTCAAAGGTTTTACAAGCTTTAGATACTAATTCGCAACATTTAATCTTTGATTCGTAAAAATGTATCATTTGCACAACATCGCTAGTATGACAAAAAAATATTTCTAAGCCGAAAATGCTCCGAAACGAATTAGCTAAGTACATGAATTACTTGCTGTTTTAAAATCCTATCGCTCAGCCCCCGCCTTTTTGATAGGCAAGGTCAAATCGTTTTATAAATCGGGCAACTGTTACTTGTGTGTGTGAGCTCAGATTTATTTCTATTTGCGTGCGCGGCAAGACAAGCGATCCTAATTTCCGTATCGACTCCTCACCAAGAATGATTTCGATGGGACCATCTTTAGAGTCCACCTTAATCAGATTGCCTGTCTGCTCATAGCTCAGACCAGACAGTGCTTTGGGCAATAAGCGTAGAAATTCCGTGTGCGTGATCGTCATATCACGTTGATAGCGTACAGTCATAAAACCAGAAGATTTATTCCGAGGTCTTTATCCACCAGCAACTGGTGGAAAGATCGTTAAGGTATCCCCTTCCTTAAAACCAGGCTGAACTCTTTCTTCCGGATGAAGGTAAACGCCATTCAACAAGACAAGGTGAACCATATCTGGAGGAATATTGAATTTTTCTATTACATCAATAACAGAAGTTTGCGCGTCAATTTCAATTTTACTGGCATTACTGACGGAATCGGCAGGAAGATATTCACCAAGGCTGGCGAACAATTTAAAGGTTATCTGGATCAATGCCTTAAAACTGAAAAAAAGCTAGAAGTCTATTTTTCTAAAATACTTTGGCATTGTGGCCTATAGCCTGAGTCACACCCAGATACGCTTCCATAATCTGCGTTGGATCTTTTTGGAGACGTTCTTTCCATTTACCCAGTTTAAGTCTGGTTTGAATCAAACCGCGCAATACACCAACGTGATTTATCAACCCAAGAGCCTGTGCGCCAACCAGAACATCGTCTTCAAATTGCAGGCTGAGATAGCGATAACGCTTTTCATCGGTCAGACTCGCCGAATCACCACCTTCCACCCCCATCCACAGCCCATATGAGGAGGAGATCAAACCCAGCGTATCCAGAACATTCATATTGACGCTACCCTGATGACGCACAGCCTTGCCTGTCATATTCAAGGCCGCAATTCTGCCGTGGTCTGCTGCTGTGGGTTGAATGGCCTGAACACTATACTCACCCGTTGAAAAATCTTTACCCTGACAAACATCACCAGCCGCGTAAACATCCTGATGACTTGATTGAAGATGTTCGTTCACAAGTACACCAAACTCGGTTTCGATCCCGCTGTTTTCAAGAAACTCTATATTGGAACGAACACCAGTTGCCGAAATAACAACATCGGCATCCAGAATTTCCCCGTTATCCAGTGCTACTTTCAAACCGGCGTCCGATTTCTCGATTGATTCCACTCTGGTAGACGTGTGCACATTGACACCCTTTTCCTGACACCAGCTTTTAATCAGATTCCCGGCGACCTGATCCATCATTCTCGGGACCATGCGATCTTCCATTTCTATGACGGTAAGATTCACGCCTCGCGATGCCAGAGACTCCAGAATAATACAACCAATGAAACCGGCTCCCATCAGTACAACGTTTGAGCCTTTGTTTGCTTTAGCTGCAATACTCCTGCCATCTTCAAGCGTCCAGCAAGAGTGAACACCTTCCAGATCCATGCCGGGTATCGGTGGTCGAATAGGATGCGATCCGGTTGCAATCAGCAACTTATCGAAAGCGACTGAGCTGCCATCATCCAGAGACAGTGACTTTTTCTCGGTATCAACGGAAGAAACCCGGCCGTGCACGATATCAATTCCCAGTTCGCTATAGTGGGCGCCCGACTTACGAAGAAAAGTGCCCTCTTCCTTTATTTTATCGATTAGGTAATAAGGTAGAGCCATCCTGGAATAGGGAGACTCAGCCTCATCCCCAATGATAGTTATACTTGAATCGGGATCGAATTTTCGTAGGTTTTCAGCGGCGATAACACCGGCCGGGCCTGCACCAATAATGACATGTTGCATAGTTTTATCCCCGTTTAAAGCCCTAAACGATTTTTCGTCTCTTGGGTCGGCACGCCATCAGCTGACCAGCCTCGTATCTCATAATATTTGGGTAACATGTCACCGAGATTGTTAACTTTACCCTTGGCCGGACCGGTTTTTGCAGCTTCCTTCAGGAGTCGTTCGGGCAAAGTATCATCTGCGGCCGTCATGCCTGCTGCGATATTGAAATCACGTTCCATGTTCCAGATTCGCTCCCCGGCTTCGAGCATTGTCTCCGGTGTCCAGTCACCTTCACAGGCAGCATTAACCTGAGGCGCGATATCCTCCAGCGTCCAGGCGAAAGTAGTAAACACACAAAGACCACTCGAATCGACAATGGAAGTTGCGTCCTGAAAGGCTTTAACCAGCTCTGCCTTGCCTTCTGTCACCAGTGGATCCGTTTTCTCAGGTATACCGGCAACCTCCGAAGCAATGGTGTAGCCGCGTAAATGACAAGCGCCGCGGTTAGAGGTCGCGTAGGCCAATCCGATGCCTTGAATCCCTCGCGGATCATAGGCAGGAAATTCCTGTCCTTTCACTGTCATCGACAATCCGGGGTGACCGTATTTTTCGCATAATCTTTTCGAGCCCAGGCCAAGTTCCTGGCCAAATCCTTCACCACTTGCAGTGACTTCAGCGGCCCAGACCAGTGCTTCGGCCGAGCCGAATTTCAACTCCATACCACCGGTGTGTTCGGTCGTTATCACTCCCATTTCGAATAATTCCATCGCAGCAGCCAAAGTGGCACCGAAAGAAATTGGATCGAAACCATCTTCGTTACATATGAAATTCGCATAAGTCAGCGCTTCAAGATCATCAATTCCGGTATCAGAGCCAAGCGCCCAAGCCGCTTCGTACTCGAGTCCGCCATTTGCGCCCCAGTACTCAGGTTTGTTTTGAACTGAGAAATGCCCCTGATCCATGGCAGAAATACGTCCACAGGCGATAGTACAGGCGAAACAACCTGCATTTGTGACCATATTCTTTTTACCGTCAGTGGCGCGCGGCTCGTGCATAGCCTCTCCGGAAATTTTACTGGCACCTTCAAACTGGACTTCACGCATGTTTCGAGTTGGCATAGCGCCAACTTCATTAATGACATTCATCAGTGCCTGAGTGCCGTAAGTCGGCAAGGCCTGACCAGTCATGGCATTTTCTGCAAGTACGGCTTTGCCATCATTTACCGCTTTCATGAATGCCGCGGGCTCAGCAATATTACCTACCCCGCGAGTTCCACGGATTGCCACAGCTTTGAGATTTTTAGATGCCATAACAGTGCCGACACCAGAGCGTCCCGCCGCCCGGTGAATATCATTCACAATCGCTGCATATAGATTACCCTTTTCAGCCGAACGACCAACAGCCGCAATTTTCAGAAGAGGATCCTGATATTTCTTATGCAACCATTCATCTGCATGCCAGACTGATGTACCCCAAATCTCATCCGCGTCGCATAATTCCGCTTTTTCATTTTCAAGATAGAGATAAACCGGTTTAGGCGACTTACCTTCGAATATAATCATATCCCAACCGGCGGATTTCATTTCGGCACCGATGTAACCACCAGAATTCGAACAGGCTATACAACCGGTCAAAGGACTTTTAGTTACCACTGAATAGCGCCCGGCAGTTGATGCCATAGTCCCTGTTAGCGGGCCGGTGGTCATGATCAATTTGTTTTCAGGTCCGAGAGCATCACATTTCGGATCGATTTCTTCTGCCAGATATTTTGTGGCTAAACCTCTTTGCCCGAGATATTTGGCAGCCCATTCCATATTCAAAGGTTCTTCTTCACAGGTACCAGCTGTCAGGTTTATTCGTAGTACTTTTTTTGTCCAGGCCATGAAATTTCCCCCAGGTTAAACTTGAGTGCCAGATTCAACAGAATCTGCTGCATGGGCGCGCATTCGAGCCAGGCCTGCCTGGTCTGCGTCCACATAAGTTATTGCCGCTGTCGGGCAGGCTTTAGCACACTCCGGATCGCCACCACATAGATCGCATTTTGTAACAACATTCGAATCCTGACTGTAATTTACCGTACCAAATGGACAGGCAATTGTGCATACTTTGCAGCCCACGCAGATATCATCAAGTACTTCTTTGGCGCCGGTTTCTTCGTTGAGAACTATGGCTTCGACCGGGCAGGCATGCATGCACCATGCTTCAGAACATTGGGTGCAGGTATAAGGTACAAAACGACCTTCGTGATGAAATGTGAATATTTTAATGCGGGACTTTGCCGGATTGAATATGCCTTCCGCCTCATATGAACAGGCCATCTCGCATTGACGGCATCCTGTACATTTTTCAGGCTCAATCTGAAGGGATTTGAGCATCACGCCTCCTCCTGTGTTTAAATAGTAATCTACGAATAAAATAGATAAAGAAGAAAAAAGGAATATATCCCCTTACATCTAATCAGCAAACAGTAATATAGTTACGCCTCAGCGCTTTGTCATATTATGCACTATCGTAACAAATTATCATTTATTTTATGAAAAACCTTAAAAAATTCAACGCACTTATTTTTACCTTACTGCTGGTTTCTGGTGCACAGGTACAAGCCCAGATTGAAATCGCCTTTGCCTATGTTGGAGATAATACGAATCCTGCTTTCGCAGGGGTAGAACAAGGCCTGACTGAAGCCAATCTGCAGGGTCAGTTTCTCGGTCAGAATTATTCTGTACAGGTTTTTAATTCACCATCCGACTTGCCGGCTGATACAGGTCACTTTATTGCTTTTCTATCCGCACTTGAATCTCAACAATTACGTAACCTGGCTGAAAACAAGAAATTCACCCCAATACTAAATCTGACAGCTCTCGATAATGACCTTCGCAGTCAATGTATTGCCAATACCCTGCACATTATTCCTAGTCAAAAAATGCTGAATGATGCTGCAAAGCAATGGCGAATAAAACATTCAATCGAACAGGTAGAAGGGGTGGCATGGCATCACGATTTCGTTAAATTCGCCGCTCGTGATCTAAACAAGAGGTATCGGAAAAAATTTGACAAAGGAATGGATGAATTTGCCTGGGCCGGCTGGGCGGCAGTCAAAATGATTTCGGATATGGTCGCGAGAGAATCAATAAGTGATTCAGCAAAAATGTTAAACGAACTTAAAACCAATTTGTCCTTTGATGGTCAGAAAGGTATGGACATGAACTTCAGGCATACAGGTCAGCTTCGTCAACCTGTCCTGCTTACCTATAATGGTAAATTGCTTGGTGAAGCACCCGTACGGGGCGTATCCACTGATATAGACAGCCTGGGCATTACTGCCTGTAGCAAGTAAAAACTTTTAATTCAGGAGAGGTATTAAAACATGAATCGTTCAATCGCAGCTCTGATTCTTTTCTGTATCAGCATTAGCGTTCACGCAGCACCAAGCATGCGCATATTTGTAACTAATGAACGCAGCGACGATATCAGTGTTATAAATGGCTCAACTCTTGAAATTGAAGCCACTATCGATATCGGAGGTCGACCTCGTGGTATCGGACTCTCACCGGACGCCAGCGAACTTTATGTTGCAATCAGCAATGAAAATTCTATTGCAGTCGTCGATCCGAAATCCCTTAAAGTTCTACGTAAATTTGAAGCAGGGTCGGATCCGGAAACCTTTGCCGTACACCCCAATGGCAACATCTACATCTCCAATGAAGACGATGCCAAAGCCACTGTTTTTAATCCTTTAACCGGAGAACAAATTGCTGAAATTCCTGTCGGACTGGAACCAGAAGGAGTAGCTATCTCGCCGGATGGCAGCAAAGTAATCGTGACCAGTGAATCGACAAATATGCTGCATATTATAGGCGTTCCCGAACATACTATTATTGCCAATGTACTGGTCGGTGCCCGTCCCCGCTCTGCAGTTTTTAACAGTGATGGCAGCCTGGCTTACGCGACATCTGAAATTAGTGGCGAGGTAAAAAAAGTAGATATGACAAGCTTTAAAATCCTGTCAAAAGCAAAAATTGCAGATGAAAAAGCCAAACCCAAAGACATCGTATTAAGCAAAGACGAACGCACAGTTTACGTCGCAGGTGGTCGTTCTAATAAGATACTGGTTATGGATGCTGAAAAAATGGAGCTGATCACTGGCATACCGGTTGGGAAACGCGTCTGGGGACTAGCCATGAGTCGTGATGGTAAACGGCTGTTTACCACTGATGGTGTCAGTGGCACAGTCAGTGCTATCGACACGACTTCAAACAAACGAATCAAGACTATTGAAGTTGGAAAGTTTCCCTGGGGCGTAGTGATCGACGACTGACCGTCAATTCATCTATTGCCGTTCAAACCTGAACAACGCCGTGACTGATTGCGATTCGCGCTATTTCTGCTACCGTTTTCACTTCCATTTTACTTTTTATTTGTGTTGTGTAATTGGCCACGGTTTTATAGCTTAAGGATAAGCGTTTCGCTATTTGACTGGTATTCAGGCCTTCTGCCAAAAAGCAAAAAATCTCAAATTCTCGTGTTGATAAATTAGAAAAAGGAGTTTCCTGGTTTCTGGCTTTCTGGAATGCCAGATGCTGGGCTATATCCGCATCGATATAAACACCGCCTTGTGCAATTTCCTTTATGGCACTTATCAGTACATTCGGTGCGCTGTTCTTGGTAATGTAACCTTTCGCACCGGCATTCAGAGCCTGATCAACAAACACGGTGTTTTCGTGCATGCTGAAAACAAGAATCTTTGCTTTGGTATCGCGTGCGGTAATACGTTTGATTGCTTCCAGCCCACCCATTCCGGGAAGTGACAGGTCGATCACCACAACATCCGGGCTATAATCAACATAGGCTTTGCAACCCTGCTCCCCATTTTCCGCCTCGGCAACGATTTCAATTTCGCTTGAGTTCTGCAATAACATTCTATAGCCCGCACGAACAACCGCATGATCATCGACTAATATTACTTTTATCATATACCGTTCATTATTCAGTTTTCTTCCTGCATGATAGTGGAAATGATATGTCGATAGACAGCCCTTTATCTAAAGCAGAGCTGATTTCAAGCTCTCCATCGAGACCCTCAACCCTTTCCTGAATTCCCTGCAAACCCAGCCCTCTTTTCTTCAGCGGTAATTCGACTCCAATTCCATTATCACGGATATTTAATCTTACACTTTTCTGACGGCGTTCAATTTTAACAAAGACTTCAGTTGCCTTTGCGTGTTTTACCACATTAGTGAGGCTTTCCTGAACGACCCGGTAAAGACTGATATTCAGATCTTCACCCAGTTCGCTGACATCACCCTCTATTTGCAAATGACAAAAACTATCTGCGTAACTTTGATTCCACTCATCGGCCAGAGTCTGAATGGCGATCTTCAGGCCTAGTTCATCCAGAACTGTGGGTCTCAGTCGCTGCATCATATTACGTGCAACTTCATACATCCGTTCAGAAAACTCACCTATTGCACGCGCATTTTCAATAATCGAGGAATCACCCTCGGCAGATTTTTGCTCAATACTAACTGCAACCGCCTTTATGGCACTCAGTGACTGACCTAATTCGTCATGTAACTCCTGAGCAAGATGCCGTCGTTCATTTTCCTGTATCACCAGATTTTTCTGGGCCAGTCGCAAATTTTCCTGACGACTGGCCAGTAACACCTCAGCCATATGATTAAACTTATCCGAAATACGAGTTAGCTCGGGTAATTCATACTCTGGCAATCGTGAGTCGTAGTCACCGTGTTGAATCCTTTCTAGTCCAGCCAAAATCGAATCTACCGGTTGAAGATATCGCCGAAGTGTAAAATACAGGAGAACGTTAGCCAGAGTAATAAAAAGAACAAGAAAAAACAGCATGCTTCGTGTTTCGTACCAGGCCTCGGTAATCTCAGCTGAAGGATCAGCGTAAACAACAATTTCGACATCTGGCTTGCCCGGAAAAGCAACTCGCTTTTCAAGAATATCCGATTCTGTGTTAACCAAACCAGTAAACCAATCAGGTGCTAAGGAGTTTATTTTAGTCTCAGTAATTTCAGTTTTAACATCTTCTGAAATTGGTCGAACTGATATCTGTAAATGTCTGGAAGAACCGAGCCTGGTCAGATTGTCCAGCAGGCGCTCCTGAAAATCCTGTCGATTTGAAACTTCACTGCTTCTAAATAATGTCTCAATTAGCTGGATCGTATAACGCGCTGAAGATTCTGTTTCTTCTTTGACAGCAGCTTTTGCATTATTAATAACAATTGCCGTTGCGCCGAAAAATATCAATACAAAAAGAAGGGTAATGAGAATATTCAGTCTAGCACCGAGGCTCATTAGCTTGTTACGCTCCAGATTGGATTACGCCGCGAATTTCAGCCAGCGTATCTACTTTATTTACTGATAGTCTTGCTCTGCCTCTTCCAGGACATATATAAATTCCATTGCTGTCTGATATCTATCCGTTGGGTTCTTGGCAAGCGCCTTGTCAATGATAAATTGATATTGACCCAAATGCCGGGGTAACGAAGGTATGTCACCGTGCACGTGTTGATAAATTAGAGCTGCTGGCGTTTGCGCCGTAAAAGGTTTTTCGCCAACCAGTAATTCATAGAGCAGCACGCCTGCACTGTAAATATCAGCCCGCCCATCTATCGGCAAGGCTTCACCCTGTTCAGGACTCATATAATGCGGGGTTCCAAGTACTTGTCCAATACTGGTCAGACCACTGTTATTTTCGATCCTTCTGGAGATTCCGAAATCGGCCAATGCAAGACTGTCATCGCCCCGAAACATGATGTTCGCAGGTTTCAGGTCTCTGTGAACAACCCCGATTCGATGTATTGCAGACAAACCATAGCAAATATGCGTCATATAATTGAAGGCAACTTCGGGCGAAATCTTGAGTTCCATCCGTTGTTTCAAATCGCCACGGGAGAAAAACTCCATGGCAATATACCCATACGCATCAGTTAGACCATGCTCGTGAATCTTCACAACAAAGGGGCTGTCCAATTCGGCAATAAGCTCGGCTTCAAGCAAAAAACGTTCTACTAAGGTACCATCATCAACTTTTGTCAAATCCAGCACTTTTAATACCAGTGACTGCTTGTCACTCACCCGCTCTGCCAGATAAACATGTGACATCGCGCCCTGACCAATGAGTCGAACAAATTTATAGCCTATATCCAGATTTTGTTCAGGTAGGGTTTCTTTTTCCTTATGAATCTTCCTGATGATCTGAGTGGCATCGTTAATCAAAGAGTCTTGTTCTTTTTGTTCGTCCTTGTCAAATTCAACCGCATCTTCTACGAGCTCTTTAAGGCGCTTGGGTGAGATATCTTTTTTTGTTAATGTAGTCAGCAGCGCCGAGTTTAACCGCTCGCACAGCAACATACTCATCGCCTTCAGCGGTTAAGATCACCGCTGGTGGAAAGTTCCTGTTTTTCCTGAACTCCTTTAGCCAGTCCAGGCCATCTTCTTCTTCATCAAGCTGATAATCCAGAAACAAAATATCAAAAGCTGACCAATCAAAGTTGTCAGCTGGCTTACCCAGGCTTTCAAGGTCATATTCTATGATTTCCGGGTTATCCAGTTCTTTGGAAAGATACAGGCGCAGTAAAGCCCTGAAGTCTTTTGAATCGTCTATGATTAATATTTTCATGAAGACAGCAATATCTGGAAAATGACAGGTCCCTATTCTTTCTCAGTTGGAAGAGCAACGATGTTAATTGCTTAATATATAGAAATCAAATAATTAGCGGGGATATTTAATGATCGCACTAGATACCTCCGGACAACATGATTACATTGTCAGGAAGTGCCCAAAGAGTGGTTTTTTTCTGAAAAATACACTTGTATTTGGGATTTCAATCTTATATTTTGTGCAGCCTTTCTCGATAAGGCTTCTTTTGGTTGTACAGAACAATCAAATATTGCCGGATTAGCTCAGTTGGTAGAGCAACGGTTTTGTAAACCGTGGGTCGGCGGTTCGAATCCGTCATCCGGCACCATTTAAAGCAACCGCACTTTTTTAATCAGAACTTAACTCAGGTGTTTTCCTTTCGCGCTGCATAAGCCTCTTTTTGCTCTTCAGTTGCTTCCAGCTGATATTTTTCTTTCCACTCTTTATAAGGCATTCCGTATATAAGCTCTCTGGCCTGTTCGTAGTCCAGAGCGATATCTCTCTCTTCAGCAGCAGCACGATACCACTTTGAAAGACAGTTTCTGCAAAAATTAGCAAGATTCATCAGATCAATATTCTGCACATTCGTGTTCTCTCTTAAATGTTGAACAAGATGTCGAAATGCCGCCGCTTCAATTTCAGTTTGGATTTTTTGTTCCATCATATACTCCGTTTGCTTGTTAAGCATGTGTTAGGATATTAATTCTGATTATAGCTTACAGCTGCGTCTGTTATCACTGCTAATGAAATTCATTATCAAAAATCATGACAAATTCGACTGAAAAAAAACACCAGATAGTAATTGTCGGAGGCGGTGCCGGGGGTCTTGAACTTGCGACACGACTCGGAAACACTATTGGCAGGAATAATCTTGCAGAAATTACACTTGTCGATAGCAGTCTGACCCATTTATGGAAACCACTTCTGCATGAAGTCGCCGCCGGTGTTCTCAATTCCAGCGACGATGAGCTAAGTTATCTGGCCCAGGCCAGATGGCACAACTTTCGTTTCCGCCTCGGTGCCGTCGATAAAGTGAACCGGGAAAATAAAACTATTCTCACTAGCCCAACGCTTGATGCGCAGGGTCAGGAATACCTGCCTGGACGCGAATTTTCTTACGATACACTCATCCTGTCAGTTGGCAGTATATCTAATGATTTTGGTATACCCGGGGTTAGGGAATATTGTCATTTCATTGATCAACAGGGTCAGGCAGACTATTTCCATCAGCATTTACTGAAAAGTTGTTATACCGCACACGCACAACAAGAAGCTCCCAGAGAAGCGCAATTACATATCGCTATTGCCGGAGCTGGTGCAACCGGAGTGGAATTGGCGGCTGAGCTGTATCATTCAACCCGACAACTGATTAAATACGGACTGGACAATATCGATGCTGAAAAGGATCTGAAGATTACAATCATCGAAGCATCGGATCGTATTCTGCCGGGATTACCTCCTCATTTGTCAGCTAGTGTTGCCAGCCAATTGAATAATATTGGCATTGAAATACTAACCAATGAGCGAATAACTCAAGCCACCGAATCCGCTTTTAAGACGGAAAGTGGGAAGACAATCACAGCTGCCATAAAGGTATGGGCCGCAGGAATCAAAGCCCCTGATTTTTTATCAGGGATTTCCGGGCTGGAGACAAACCGGATAAATCAGTTAGTTGTCAAACCAACCCTGCAAACAACCAACGATGACGATATCTTTGCCTTCGGTGATTGTTCAGCTTGCCCCATGGGGAATGATGGGCTGACAGTACCACCGCGCGCGCAGGCCGCGCATCAACAGGCTTCAATGCTTGCTAAATCTGTTAAGTTTCGCCTACGTAAAAAAGAACAATTGCCCGAGTATAACTATGTCGACTATGGTTCTTTGATTAATATGAGCCGATACTCGACTGTAGGAAGTTTAATGGGTAGTGTAATGAAACTTTGGTCACAAAGCGTGTTTATTGAAGGGATATTTGCACGTACTGTTTATGTGTCACTTTACAAAATGCATCAGGTGGCATTACACGGTTATATTCGAACTGCTTTGATTACTATAGCGAATCTTATTACCAGACGAAGCAAGCCACGAATGAAATTACACTAAAATTTCTAAGCACCTTTCAAGTTATATTTCTTTAATCTGTGCCTGAGAGCCATCCGTGTAACTCCAAGCTCTCTTGCAGCCTTGGATACATTACCCTGCGTTCTTTGCATGGCCTGTTGAATGAGCATTAATTCAGCAGATTCCAATGTGGCACTTTCATCCAGAATAGTATCCTTCGGGTCAGTTACTGAAGTCTTTAGTTGCAACATTTCCGAAGTTATTTCATTGCCCCCACTCAGTAGAACCGAACGTTCAATCATATGTTTGAGTTCGCGTACGTTGCCCGGCCATTCATAGGCCAACATGGAATCTCGGCATTCCTCAGTGAATTCAGGCACGGGAACTGTATAGCGTTGGGCGGTCTGGGCGGCAAAGTGTTTCGCCAGCAGGATAATATCATCGCCTCGCTCACGTAAAGCCGGCATAGTAATAGCAAGTACGTTAAGGCGATAATAAAGATCGGAACGGAAGGCACCGTCAGCTGACATTTGAGCAATGCCCCTGTTAGTCGCCGCCATAAACCATGCTGCCACTCCCTGTTCCTGAGACGTGCCCACCTTGCGCATTGTCCGACGCTCAAGCACGGCAAGTAGCTTGGATTGTAACTCCAGCGAAAGTTCTCCAATTTCATCCAGAAAAACCAGCCCGTCTTCCGCGGCCTCTATTAATCCCGTACGACTGATATGTGCATTTGTAAAAGCACCTTTTTCATGTCCGAATAGTTCAGCCTCTATCAAATCTGCGGGCAAACTGGCGCAATCAACGTGGACAAATGGTCTGTCGTGACGACTACTAGAGGTATGCAGTAACCTCGCCACGACGTCTTTGCCGCTGCCTGTTTCCCCCAGGACGAGTACGGTAGGTGGAATACTAGTGCTGCTGTGACTTAGCTCAGCAATAGTCTGTACCTGCTTACGCACCTCTTCAATCTCTTTGCAGCGACCAAGAAAATCTACCTCACGCGCGGCATGCTTCTCACGCTTACTCGAATAATCGAGTTTTCGGTTTAACTCCTCAGTTTCGAATACTTTTTTGACTTTGACCAGTAACTCTTCAAGGTCAATGGGTTTTTTCAGATAATCCCTGGCTCCGAGTTTCATTGCTGAGACAGCGTCTTCCACTTCACCGTAGGCAGACATCACCAGCACTGCTATTCGTTTGTCTTCACCACGCTGCAACTCTTCAAGAAAATCCAGCCCGGAACCATCCGGCAAGCGCATATCGAGCAATATCAAATCAGGTGGCGTCTGCTCATATGCTTTGCGTGCCTCTGCAAGTGTGCTGACACTGCGGCATAAAAAATTGGCCCGGTTTAGCTTTTTCAGAACAGCGCGTGCAAAAATTTCCTCATCCTCAATAATAAGGATGTTTTTTTCTATTAGGGGAACTTCTTTTGCATTCAGAAGAGAATTGCTATCATTTTTCATTGTTTTCACTCATCTTGTTCAATTCAAGTGGGCAATGAATACTGACTTCTGTGCCGTTTTCATCACTTATAAATTCCAGTTCCCAACCATGTCTTTGACATATTTTGTAAGCGACTGGTATACCCAACCCTGTTCCCAGTTTTTTAGTTGAAGGCCCCGGTTCAAGCTCACCCTGTCTGGGTTCAAATGAGAGCCCCGGGCCATCGTCAATAATTTTTAACGAAAACCTGTGTTTCTCTTCCTTCATCACAAGCTCTATATTACCGGATTGGGTTGACGCCTCTATGGCATTCGCCATCAGGCAATACAAAGCCTGTTCCATCAAATCGGGGTCCATATTCAACTGGCGATCAGATTTCCATCCCGCCCGGGTAAATTCAATATTTTTTTCATCAATTTTACCGGCAAGCATAGTAAGAGCTGACTCAAAAAGCAGGCTCACCCGCATTTCCCGGAAATGAGGTTTCAAAGGATGTAGATATGAAACAAGGGCATTAACCCAGCGCTCCAGACGATCGGTGGTCTCCATAATGGCGAGTTTGCTTTCTGCCAATTCAGATTTATCCTCAACATCTTCAAGAATTTGCGCTGTTGCACGTATGCTCGCAAGAGGATTTCTAATATTATGAGCAACAACCGGTATCAGCGCGCCAAGCGCAGCCTGTCGTTCGCTTTCCACCAATGCATCACGACTTCTGGAAAGGTCATCAGCCATTTTGTTCAGAGCATTACTGATCTCTGATACTTCTTCCACGCCTTCTTCCGGTATGCGATGCTCGAGGTTTCCTTCTTTAAGTAACATAGCTCCTTGCTTCACAGTTGCCATAGGCTTGACAAATCTATGTATCAGGAAATGTCGGGCCACCAGAACCAGAATCACTGCAAGAACAAAAAATAGCGGGATCAGAATCGGTGCAAATCTTCCCCAAAGTTCGATAGTTTTCTGAAGATCCTCATGTTTTGAAGAGAGGTTTGCCTTAAATCTAAGATAGCTGTTTTCAAATCTTGAAGTCAGTGTCTGAGAGAAACGGGGATCTATAATTTTCATTCGAACTTCAGAACTATTCGAATAAGGATCACTAAAAATAGCATTCATATCATGCTGAATGATCCGATATGACTGCGCCAGGGCCTGAATCAGTTCTGCCTCCTCTCTGCTACTGGAGTCTCGCCTGAGTTCATTGAATAACTCGCTTATTTTCCTTGAGTTTTCACGATATAGATTAGTCGCCCTCGGATCCTCCATCAGACGAGCTCGAATAACCTGCTGAATCTGCCGAAACAACTCACTACGTATCTGTTCTGTAACATAGATCAGATTATTGATTCTGACCGATTCGGATGAAGTTTCCTGCCAGAAAAAGGTCGACATTCCCCCCATAGAGCCAGTCACCGCGACCAGAAGCAGGAAGGTGATTTCGTGAATAAAAAGAAGGCTTTTAAGCGATTTTCGCTTTTTTTCAAACATTGTTACAGTATAACTGATAGTTTAGTGGTTCATATAGACCATAAGTGTAGCAGCAATGAGATTCTTATGGTTTCGAAGTAAGCGGGCAAATTTTCAATATTAATGGTGCTACAGACCTGGATTGACAAGTGCTCTTTGGCCGTTTTATTTTGGCTGCGCTTCAAATCCGTGTTACTTGCATATGAAAGATTTATCACCCATTCACAAAATGAGATAATGGCGAATGAGATTTCTACTGACATTCATCGTTCTGTCTATCCTGCTAAATCCTGCTGCTTATGGCAGCGAAGATAATTATCAGCTTTTCATTTCAAAATCCGACAAGGAACTTTTGATTAAGAAAGGGAATACCACCGTGAAACGATTTGATATATCACTTGGTAAAGGTGGCAAAGGCACCAAACAGCGACTTGGAGATAATAAAACGCCAATCGGAGTCTACAAAATTTCCGATTTCAAAGCCGATAGTAAATTCCATTATTTCATGCAGCTCGACTACCCTAATTTACTTGACGCCTGGTATGGCTACAAAAACAATATTATTAACGCACATGACTTTAAGAGAATTGCATTTGCCTTTAAAGATAAGCAAAAACCGCCTCAGAATACTGCACTGGGCGGCTATATCGGTATACATGGCCTCGGTGAAAGTAACAAGGAAAAAGTAAAAATTCATGAATCCTTTAATTGGACTGAAGGCTGCATAGCCCTAAAAAATAGCGAGATAAATAAACTGCGTGAGTATGTATCGATCGGCACCCGAGTGACTATCACTGAATAAAATGTGTCGATTTTTCGTTAAACACATCTCTATGACACAGTCACTTAGACGCCCTCATTTTCTGATTCTTTTTTGCCTCCTACTGGCAGCTTGTTCGACAGAGCAAAACCAGTTCGCGAGAGTAGAAAGCCCGAAGTCTACTCAGCAGATACTGGACGATATTGAGTTTGCCATAACCGAGAGAAACTTCCGCATTAATAATCGACTCCATATTGGCAAGGCCATTTCAGAACGTGTTGCGAGTGGATTTCCTGACTATGAGGTGATATTGTTTTGCAACCTGAGTTATGCCCAGAAGATGCTTGAGCTCGCTCCAGATTATATTAGTTATTGCCCACAAAGAATTGCTATAAGAGACGATGGACAGGTCCGGGTTATTACAGCATCACTACTCCCCGATAAAAGTGACAGCAATGCACTTAATTTAATCACTAAAGAAATCAATCGTCATGCTTTGGAAATAATAGAATTTGCGGCGAAAGAATGGCCTTTACTAGAACAATAATTCTTTCCGAACAATATGATTAATACCCTGAACTTAAGGTAGATAAAATTGCAAAAAGATACACATCATCTTTTCCTTGTTTGGTTGATATTCACCGGACTGATTTGCTTCACCCTGTTTGCAACCTGGTACGAGAATATTCTAATTCTTCTGTATATGGGTGATAAAAGCCGGATTTCCTGGGCCATCAGTCTCCTCTACCTGCTGGTAACTTTTCACTGCATCCTTCGTGTGCAATATATATCGAGTCAATTAAATGCTACGCAAAAGATAGAATCTTTAATAAAAAACGAGGGAGAACTTAACATTCACCTTGATGATGGTCGCGTTCATATTAATGAAAACTACGCTTTACCGGAGTCAGTTTTAAGTGAATATTTACATGACCTGATTTATAAAACGAAACATGAAAACGTTAACGAAAATACAGACTCAGGTAAACAGAATGGTGAACTTCTCGAAGTTTATGAAGCCAGACTAAAAAAGCCTCATGACATAGGCTGGTTTGTGGCTGATATTATGGTCAAACTTGGTTTACTGGGGACAATCGTTGGCTTTGTGCTTATGCTGGGTACAGTATCAAATATTACCGATTTTGACTTGAGTACCGTGCAAAAAATTCTTAGTCATATGAGTTCAGGAATGGGGACTGCTCTTTACACAACCTTTGCGGGACTTGTCTGTAGTATTCTTGCCGGAATTCAATATCACATGCTAGACAGAGGGGCCGATGATTTGATTGAAGCTGCCAAGCATTTAAGCAGCGTTTATATTCTTCCCAAAATGAAAACCTCTTCCTGACTCTCATGTATACAAGAAGAAGAAACGAGTCTGATCCCTTTACCGATCTGCTTTTCAATGCCTTACTAGGATTTACTTTCCTGTTTCTTGTAGCAATCATGTTTATGAATCCAGATGCTAAATCGGGACTTATAGACCCTAAGGCAGAATATATTCTAACAGTCACCTGGGAAGATAATAGTCCCGATGATATAGATACCTGGGTTGAAGATCCGGAAGGACAGGTAATTTGGTTCAGGGCTCCGGCTCAGGGCTTGCTTCACCTCGATAGAGATGACCGTGGTCTACTGAATGACACAATATCTATCAATGGAGAAACAGTTGAGAATCCGTTGAACCAGGAGGTCGTTACCATTCGTGGTGTTGTCAAAGGTGAATACATCGTGAATCTGCATTATTACGCCTCAGAAACGCAGAAAGCAGTAGATGTAAATATTCGTCTGGTTAAGGTTAATCCTGCTCTGGAAGTCATATACTACGGAACAGTAAACATGGAAAAAGCCGGCGATGAAAAAACCGCACTACGCTTCAAGATAGGTGGCGATGGTAAAATCTATGACATCAACTTTCTGCCCAAACAAATTGTATCAATCGGTTAGTAGTTAAAGGAGATAAAGTGTGGTTACCCTAAGTATATCTGGACTAATAGCAGCCTATATTTTAATTGCAGTACTCTTGTTGAGCCTGAACCTTTATTCGAAATGGTCGTGGCAGGTTAAAGCAGGTTCTATATTAATCACTACTGTTTTTTATGTCGTCTCCTACGTCTCTTTTGCTCCACTTCTGGGTTGGCCGACGGAACAAACCCCACCAAATAATTTCAGGCTAATATCTGCTCATGTGCAGCAACCAGATAAAATAAGTGGAGACGACAGTGCTATTTATTTATGGCTCACCCATATTGAAGATCTGAGTAAAATCTCACCTCCCAGGGCTTACCGGTTTCCGTATTCAAACGAACTTTATGAAAAAATCGTAATAGCAAATGCCAAACTCAATAAAAACATAGCACTCCTTGGCGAAATATCTGAACCCGAAGAAAGAGGAAAGCTACAGGTAGAAGATGCATCTCGACTAGGGCAGATATCTGTTAACATGCAGTTTTACGACTTACCTGATCCCCTGATACCTGACAAATAGCGATGCAAACTGCCCGGATAAAATTTAGCTTCATTTTATTGCTTGTAACCGGGATTAGCTCAAATACTTTTGCATGGTCTAGGCTGACAAATGAAATTGCCATTACCTGCAATCAAAATGAATTCTTCCAGCTAGACTGTCGATACCGCCCTCTTTTTCCTGGCGCTGTTAACACTATTAGCGCTGAATTTGGTTCGCTTGAATTACCAGTTGAGACTAATCATTCTGTAGATGAAGATATAACGGCTATATTTTTCCTCATCGACACAAGCGATCCCGATCGGGAAAAGGTTGTTCAGAAAAATATTAAACAATTAGAACGTTTGCTGATAGCGAGCAAAGCAACACACAAGTTCGGTCTCGCTACTTTTGATAAAAAACTACGCATTCTCGCCCCTATAGGTTCGAGCAAGAGTCAGATTATGAATTCTACCAGGTCAATTCATGCTGAAGGCAAAACAACCGAGTTGTATCGTAATTTGTTACTCACAATAGAAAAGCTTTCGCGTACAAGTGCGAAAAGAAAGGCTATTTATCTGTTTTCCGATGGTCAGGCGGAAGATAAAGCCTATTTCCACGCAGACGTTGTGAAAGCGGCGCGTAATAAAAGTGTAGTGATAAACAGTATTGGGTTTCCCCGCTCTGTCTCTTTATCTGTTGCCTTACAAACTTTGCGAAGACTGAGTGAGGAAACTGGTGGTAGCTTTACTGAAGCCAACTCGAATTTTGAGCTGGATGATAAATTTTATCGGGATCCTTTTCAAAATATTGATGCGGGCGATGATTTTCGAGTTGATCTGGCTGAAGTCTCACGGATTAATCGACAACCGTCACCTTATGTTAAAGTACTACTTTCAACAGAGATTGGAGTAATTAATTTTAAAGTTCCAGTTTCGCTGCCTGTCATTGTACCCGCTCAAACTACACAAGCAGTTCTCGCACCCGCACCAGTTCCCGCCACGCAAGCAGTAAGGCAAATCCGCGTAGTGCCGGTATCGGCACCCTCACCGGCTTCGGATAAGATGAATTATTGGTTGTGGTACGGACTACCTGTGACAATAGTTGTACTGTTCCTGATATCAATAGTTACCCTCATTCTCGTATACCGAAAGCAGCCAGACAAAAATACTTTTGCGGTAACCTCAGCTCAGCAGAATAAGCCATTTGCATACCTTGTCACGCAGGAAGAAAACTCTACCCGGTACCCTATTACTAATACCACATGGAGAATTGGTCGCAGTAGAGACAATGAGCTGTCACTTGATGACAATTCAGTTTCCCGGTTACATGCTGAAATTCATCGTAACAGCAAGGGAGTTTTTAACATCCTCGACATGAAATCATTAAACGGAGTTTATGTTAACGAAGAGCAGATAACGACGGAAAGAAAGCTTGAAGAAGGTGACATTATCGAGATAGGAGATATTTATCTGCGCTTTACACAACTGGCAGAGGATTATCAGCTGGATGATGATACTGCAGTTCAAAAAACCAGAATACCAACTCACTGATACAGATGAATTGTGAGCTAGGATAGTTTCTGAACCCAGTTAGTAACAATATCTCTGATGGCGGTTGAGGATAATACTGGATAGCCGTCGTCAAAAAGTATCTCGGCATGTTTAGTCAACATTTTCAATATCAGCTCCACTTTCATTTTACCGCCTCTCCCCTTGCATTCTTCCGGAAAATTCGTCACTACCGCCAGACACCCACCCAATACGTTCTCGACATCTTTAGTCCCGCCTTTAACTGGCGTTTCGAAAGTCGGTATGGGTTCAGACCCACTCGACATCGTTATCTTCATTATGAATTCCATCAATGCCACTAAAGCAGGAGGCAAACTGACACCGGTCCGTCTTGCCCACTGAAAAACAACCAAAGGCTCCAATACATGATCACCAATAGAAGTACTATTGATTATTTTCAAATCATCTCCATCAATTGCCAACTGCATTCCCTGTTGCAGTCGTTCTAGCTCCGGACCTGATACTTCAGACTCCGGGTCAATACTGAGAAAAAGACATGCAGCATCGTGTATACTCCAACTTTTCTTCTTAACCCACTTCTCGAATAAACGCTGTCTCGCCAGCTCTTCTTCATTCATTAGTGTCATGCTACCCCCAATATACTATCGACATTTCTTCTTTTGCCCTTCATAAAGATCCTTGCTCAATATCATCCAGTTCTTTAGCACTGAATCCTGCTTCAATTCGTGCACTTCTATTCACTGGTCCGTTAAACGCGGTGAGCTCATAGTTTATCAACAGGCGTTTAAAAGTTTCACTCGCATCTAACTGCCTCTGTTCGCAAATAGTCTTAAACCATTTATCACCTATGCTGACATGACCAATTTCGTCACGGTAGATAACTCGCAAAATATTGGCAATTTCAAAGCCATTATTATCCTCGAACTTTGATATCATTGCCGGAGTCACATCCAGACCTCTGGCCTCGAGAACTCTGGGAACAACTGCCATTCTATCCAGAACATCTTTGGCGCTCAGTTCCGCCATTTTCCATAGTCCATCATGAGCGTCATAATTACCGTATTCGACCCGGCGTTCATTAAGGTATTTACGTAGCAAGCAAAAATGCTTTGTTTCTTCCCCGGCTATTTTTAACCAGTCTATATAATAGTCACGAGGCATATCCTGAAAACGATAGATGGCATCCCAGGCCAGATTAATCGCGTTAAACTCAATATGTGCGATAGCGTGAATCATTGCCAGGTGTTTTATCGGGTTTGAAAAACCACGACGGGGAAGATTAACTGGACTAACCAGCTTTGGTAATTTTGGCCGCCCCGGGGAACAGGGTTCTATCGTCTTTGTTTTTTCCAGTTCAAAGCCCTGTTTACTTTCGTGTACTATTTTTTCTGACTGCAGAATCTTCTTATTCAGATTTGATTCATACAGACAGTCACGTGCTTCAATAAATAGTCTAAGGGCCATCTACAAGCTATTTCGGTATTTGATGATGTTTTAGTGGTGACCAATTTATCTGCCAGGAAACTTCCTCGTCTCCACTAATGATGTCCTTATTAATAAAAAGGCCGGCAACGGCAATCAAATCATCATTCAGGTATAAAAATGGAATACGTTTTCTGATAAATGGCGGCACCTCTCTTTCCTGAAAAAGCTTCTTAATACTCTGACGATGAGTCTTATTATGTAATTGAATCTTTTCGCCTCCGCATCGCTGCCGCACTTCGAGTGTGTTCTCAGTGATTGCGTCTTGTCTAATACCTGGACCTTTTTTTAATACTGCGCTGAGAGTTCCGCTATTTCGGGCCAGGGTTTTATTCAAGTCCCAAAAAACCGGCTGATTCAATCCTGCATCAATTACTCTAGAAATAATATACAAGTTGTCTTTGTAAGCATGGATTTCATGTCCTGCCCACTCAAGCGTTAACTGCTTATCTGCAGTTCCTTCCAGCATTTCCAATTGAATCCTTTTTATCGTGACCTCATCAGGTATAGCAATATCGTTACTTGTCAGCCAACAACGTAAAACATTGCTTCTTCTTGCATAGTTAAATTCCAGAAGCTTTTTAACAATAATATTATGTCCATCATCAGAGCAATAACTCAGATCATTTTTACCATGCTCGGCCAGTTGTGTAGAGACCTCGGCCTGATGCGATGCCACTCTGGATAACGTTTTAACGATTCCGGGCCAACGCTGAGATAAATGAGGAAAAATTTCCTTCCTTAGATAGTTTCGATCATATCTGGAGCTGTGGTTACTATCGTCTTCTATCCAGATTAAGTTATGTTCTTCCGCATACTCTTTTAACACTGCCCGTGTATGATTTAGAAAAGGTCTCAGAAGCCATATCGCTCCTTTCTTTTTTACAACTGGCATTGAAGACAAACCGGATGGTCCGGCACCTCTGATCATCTGCAATAACAAAGTTTCGGCCTGATCATCCTGATGGTGTGCGGTTAGTAACACAGCATCTTCTTCCATTTCAGAAATAATCAAATCATATCGGCACTTTCTGGCCCAAGATTCCACACTTTCCCCTGCCGGACAAGGCTCCTCAATTCTAAGTACACTGCAGTCAACGCCGAGCTCATTACAGGTTTTCTGACAATGCTCACTCCAAATATCAGAACTCTCATGCAGACTGTGGTTCACATGAACTGCCCTGACTTCAATCGAAAGCTTTTTCTTAAGAGAATGCATAATGTGTAATAACACATGCGAGTCGACACCACCGCTATAGGCAATGTAAAAAGAACCTGAAAACTCCTGATTTTCAAGGCTTGAGAAAAGAGAGATTACCGAGTTTGATAATGATAGAGAGCGGGACAATTCGTTAACTATCTATCTTCGCAGTTAAGTTTCTGATTTTTTTGTGTCATTGGAAATTGCCGAATGAACGTATTTTCGCACGTCTTTTCTCTAACAAGGTTTCAATATTTAGCGCCTGAAGTTCGGCCAGACCAGCCTTTAATTCGTTTTTAACACTTCCAGATATTGTTTCATAATCGCGGTGTGCACCACCCAGCGGTTCCTTAACAATTTCATCAGCTATTCCGGCTTCTCTTAAGCGAGAAGCGGTAATCCCCATAGCTTCTGCCGCCTCAGCGGCCTTATCTGCACTTTTCCATAGAATTGAAGCACAACCTTCCGGAGAAATAACTGAATAGGTACTGTATTCGAGAATCAGAAGTTTATCCGTCACACCAATGGCCAGGGCTCCACCCGAACCTCCTTCACCTATTACAATAGAAATTATCGGAGTTCTCAGCTCTGACATGGCCAGAAGATTTCTGGCTATCGCCTCGCTTTGACCCCGTTCTTCGGCACCAATGCCGGGATAGGCTCCAGGCGTATCCATAAAAGTGATAACAGGAAGAGAAAATCGTTCGGCCATCTCCATAATTCGCAAGGCTTTACGGTAACCTTCAGGTTTTGGCATTCCATAGTTGCGCTCAATGCGCTCCTTAATATCACGTCCCTTTTGATGACCAATAATGGCGACTGGTTTCCCATCCAGTCTGGCCAGGCCCGCAACGATGGCCGGATCGTCACCAAAATGACGCTCCCCATGTAATTCATGAAAATCTGTAAATACTCTATCTATGTAATCAAGCGTATAGGGCCGCTGTGGGTGCCGGGCTACTTGCGAAACCTGCCAGGCGTCAAGTGAGGAAAAAATCGAGTCTGTCAGTTCTCTGCTACGTTTTTCCAATTTCTCAATCTCATCGCTGATATTTATGTCATCATCAGCACCTACGTAACGAAGTTCTTCTATCTTCGCTTCAAGTTCAGCAATAGGTTGTTCGAAATCCAGAAAATTCATATTTTAATAAACCAAAAATCAATAATTTAACATCAAAGTTTATAAAATACTAAAGTTTCCCTACCTTATAATCCAGTTCTACCTTATCTTTGCCAAGCAATTCGCGAAGCTCGTTCAGCAAAAGATCGTTAATCCCGACTCGCCATTTCTCGCCAAAAGCAAGTTTTACGCTAGCCTGACCACCAATATATTCAATATAAACAGGACTCTCACCTCCGCTGTATGTAGCCAATAAAGTCTCCAGATCAGCTATTACGGCATTATTCATCATGCTTTCATCGACCTGTAAGTTAACAAACCCATAATGCTGACGAATCTGCGCAAGCGTAAAAACCTCTTTTCCTTCGATCACATACCCAAAACCTCTGTAATCATCTTCTTTTGATTCCCCACGAACTACTATCAGATTATCTTTTACCAAAACATCCAGATAACGCTGATTAACTGCAGGAAAAAGTGTCAATTGTAGCCTCGCTGAACGATCATCCAGTATTATTTCTGCCCGCTTTCCACGGCTACCGGGTCGCATCCGAATACTTTCTATATACCCGGCAACTGTAACACTTCCGGTTCTGACATCTGCCAAACGACGACATTGAAATTTGGTGAGCTCGGGTTCATATCGTGTGATTGGATGACCTCTGAAATAAAAACCCAGAGTTTCTTTTTCACCGAGAAGCCGCTCATGATCATCCCAGTCTGCAACATCAATGAACGCGGTCTTATCATCTCCCGAATTGACATTGTCATTTGCAGACGTAGTAACATCAATTCCGAACATATCGTCCTGTCCACGATTTATATTTTGATTAACTTGTTCAGCTATTTGAGTTGCTCGTGTAACACTTGCGAGCATAATACTTCTTCCCGGACCCAGCTCGTCAGCGGCGCCGGAACGAACTAAAGCTTCCAGCACTCTCTTATTCACTTTACGAAGGTCGATTCGTCTGCAAAAATCAAATAGATCCAGAAACTTTCCATTATCCTCTCTCTCTTGAATAATATTTTCTATGGCCCCTTCACCCACGCCCTTAATCGCGCCAAGTCCAAATCTTATTGTTTTTTCTCCGGACACAGTAAATTTATACAGGCTTTCGTTTACACAAGGCGTAAGAAGTTCGACCCCCATACTGTTTAACTCCTCGTTCAGAACAACACTTTTATCAGTATTATCCATATCGGACGAGAAAACCGCGGCCATAAATGCTGCAGGATAATGTGTTTTCAACCATGCTGTCTGATATGACAACAATGCATAGGCTGCCGAGTGTGATTTATTGAATCCATAGCCCGCAAACAACTCAATCAAATTGAATATACTACTGGCCACTTCTCTCTTTACGCCGTTCGACTCAGCGCCATCAACAAATACGTTTCGTTGCTTCGCCATCTCCTCTTCTTTCTTTTTACCCATAGCCCGGCGTAATAAGTCAGCACCTCCCAGGGTATACCCGGATAATTTCTGAGCGATTTGCATGACCTGTTCCTGATATAAAATCACACCATAGGTCGGCTTTAATATATGTTCTAATGAAGCGTGGGGATAATTTACCTTTTCGCGACCATGCTTGCGATTAACAAAATCATCAACCATTCCAGATTGCAAAGGCCCCGGTCGAAACAGGGCTACCAGAGCGACAAGGTCATCGAAACGATCTGGCTTAAGATCCCCAATAAGCTTTTTCATCCCATCCGATTCAAGCTGAAATATAGAGGTGGTCCTCATTGCCTGAATTAACTTATAGGTTTTCTCGTCATCAAGAGGGATATCCAGAATTTCAATTGGATCTTCGCTCTTTGCCTGACGAAGCAGGTTTGCGTCTTTGACTGCCCAATCAATAATTGTCAGAGTCCGGAGACCCAGAAAATCAAATTTCACCAGTCCCGCAGCCTCTACATCACCCATATCAAACTGACTGGACACCACATTTGAACCCTCCTCACAGTACAGAGGCATGTAATCAGTGAGGGGGCGTGGTGCAATAATCAATCCTCCGGCATGTTTACCTGCATTTCGCGACAGTCCTTCCAGTTTCATTGCCAGATCAAAAAGCATTTTTACATCTTCTTCATCCTTGTATCTTTTCCTCAACATTACTTCATCCTGCATGGCTTTCTCGAGAGTCATACCCAAATCGAAGGGGATTAATTTGGCCAGCTGATCAACAAATCCATAAGGTTGGCCAAGTACTCTGCCCACATCTCTGACTACAGCCTTGGCTGCCATGCTTCCGTAAGTAATAATTTGAGAAACACGATCTTTACCGTAAGTTTCTGAAACGTATTCAATAACCTCATCTCGCCTATCCATGCAAAAATCGATATCGAAATCCGGTAAAGAAACACGCTCCGGATTCAGGAATCTTTCAAAAAGAAGATCGTACTCAATAGGATCGAGTTCAGTGATACCGAGTACGTAAGCTACCAGAGATCCTGCTCCTGAGCCTCGACCTGGTCCAACCGGTATACCATTATCTTTTGCCCATTGAATAAAATCGGCAACTATCAAAAAGTACCCGGGAAACCCCATGCCGCCAATAACGCTCAACTCTGATTGCAAGCGTTTTTCGTATATTGCTTTGTCAAAGCCTGCATTGCCATATTTTTTATCGAGTTTCAGAAATAGATCTTTCAGTCCTTCTTCAGCTTGTTCTCGTAAACAATCGTCTTCGGTTTTATCTTCGGACACCGGAAAATGTGGGAGGAAGTATTCACCCAGAGTTAATTCAAGATTACAACGCTGTGCAATTAACAGGGTGTTTTCGATCGCTTCCGGAATATCTTCAAATAAGGCATGCATTTCATCGCCACGTCGTAAATACTGTTGCGTACTATATTCGAGCGGTCTTCGGGGATCATTTAGAGTAAAGCTTTGTTGAATGCATACTCTCGCCTCATGAGCTTCGAAATCTTCCGAATCAAGAAAACGCACGTCGTTACTGGCAACAACAGGAACTTCAAATTCCGTTGCCAGTGATACTGCATTCTCAATGTACATATCCTCTTTGTCACGACCAGTTCTCAATAACTCCAGATAGAAGCGATCTGGGAAGGCACTTTGCCAAAAAGAAAGCTCCGATTTAGCAACATCCCTATTGTTTTTAACTAGAGCTTTGGCAATTTTATTGTTACGCGCGCAGGAAATTGCAATCACTCCTTCGGACAGATCCTTCAGCCAGCTTCTTTGCACATGAGGTCTTCCGTAACGTTGACCTTCTGTATAGCTCCGTGTAACCAGACGACAGACGTTTCGATAACCTTCCACATGCTGGCAGAGCAGCAGGACATTGCTTGCTTCCTTTTCCGCATCACTATCAACAAGTGAAATCTCCACTCCCGCTATCGGCTTAACGCCACATTTCTGTGCCTGTCGATAAAATTTCACCAGTGAGAAAAAATTTCCCATCTCCGTCAATGCTAATGCCGGCATCTGTAGTTGTGAGACTTTTTCCAGCAGCGAGTCAATCCGTAATAATCCATCAACGAGTGAATACTCAGAATGGACATGTAGATGTGTAAAACTTTTCTGCATAGTTATTGAATACAATTACGAACAGGTGCAAAACTACGACGATGAATTTTAGTTGCCCCCAGTTTTTCTAAAGCTTCCACATGTTGTTTAGTCGGATATCCCTTGTGTCTCGCAAATCCATAGCCTGGGTAAACGCAATCCATTTCCATCATAATTTCATCCCTTCTAACTTTCGCGAGAATAGAGGCAGCGCCAATTTCTTCTACCGAGGCGTCGCCTTTGATAATGGCTTCAACACTATAGTTAATCTGAGGACAACGATTACCATCAACTCGAACATGGTCTGGTTCAATTTCTAATGATTCAACAGCCATTTTCATTGCCAGTAAACTTGCATTTAATATATTCAATTCATCTATCTGTTCATGGTCAACGCATGCCAGAGCCCACGCAAGGGATTTTTGTTTAATTTGTTCAGCAAGTTGCTTTCTCTTTTTTTCTGAAAGAGTTTTAGAGTCTGCAAGGCCCTGAATAAGGTTATTCTCGTCCAGTATCACAGCGGCGGCGACAACCGGACCTGCCAGTGGTCCTCGTCCAGCTTCATCAACCCCGGCAATCAAGCGAGTATTCTGCTTAGATTTTTGCATCATCATTTGGAAAGCCCAATTAACTCTGAAATCGCGTTAGCTACAAGCGGTTCTGCTCCGGTTTTCAGACTCTTGTGAATATCTTCAAAGTCTTTCTCAAGAGAAATTACCGCTTCTGGTTTCTCCATCCAGAATTTCAGTTTTTCAAATAACTTTTCCGGATAACAATCATCCTGAAGACACTCCGGAACCAATTCTCTGCCAGCCAGGATATTCGGTAATCCAGCGTGTGCTATACAAGTTAGAGACCTTACCAGCAAATGGCTTAGTGGGTTCAATTTATAGGCGACGACCATTGGTTTTTTGAACAACATTGCTTCAAGTGTAATCGTTCCAGAAGCCAGCAATAGTAAATCGGAAGCTTCCAGTACATCGTGTGCTCTCCCCTGATACTTTGTTACAGGCATTTTTTCTGAGAGAGTTTCTTCTTCAATTTCTTCACAATAAGCGGCAGAAGCTTCATTTATAGTGTTGGAAATAAAATGTATTTTTTTATTTTCTTTCAGGCATAGAGCTGCGGTTTTTAAAAAAACGGGCCACAAACGCAAGATTTCACTTTTACGGCTCCCAGGCATCAATCCTATAACTAACTGATCGGTCTTAAGACCCAATCGTTGTCGCGCTGCATTTTTATCGGGACGCATGCCAATTTTATTCGCAAGCGGATGCCCTGCGAATTCCGCCTTGATGCCGTGCTGCCTGTACACTTCAGTTTCAAAAGGAAATAGCGTCAACATCAGATCGACTGATCTTGATATTTTACGCAAGCGATATTGTCGCCATGCCCACACTGATGGACTAACATAATGCACGGTTGTTATGCCTTTGTTACGCAAATGCTCTTCCAGACCGAGATTAAAATCCGGCGCATCGATACCGATAAACACATCAGGAGGGTTCGCTAGAAAATGTTGTTTCAATTTTTTCCGAATCATTAACAGTTCAGTCAGACTTGACAGAACCTCAACCAGTCCCATAACTGAGAGTTTTTCAATTGGGAAAAGACTCCTGCAACCAACCGCCTGCATTTCTTTCCCACCTATGCCCTCGAATGATATTTGCTCGTGATTCGCGCTCAGGGATTTGATTAATTCAGAACCGAGATAGTCCCCGGAGGCTTCGCCAGCGACAATGCCTATACGCAACATAAGTCGTTATGATTCGCTTAATTAGCTAAGAGATGGATAGACATTTTAGCGAGCAATGCCTCGTTCCGACTCACGAATAAATTGCATGAATTCATTGACCTCAGAACATTCTTCTTCCAGGACTTCCATTTCCTTCAAAGCGTCTTTCAGTAATAGACCATCGCGGTAAACAACCTTATAGGCCTTTTTTAAATGCTTTATTGAGTTTTGTGAAAAGCCATGTCGTTTCAGCCCTTCTTTATTCAATCCATTTGGTTTTGCCGTATTTCCTGACATCATCAAAAAAGGCGCTACGTCTTTTACGACGATACTGGATATCGCCGAAAAGCTGTGTTTCCCGATGCGGCAGAATTGGTGAATACCTGTGAAACCACCTAAAATCGCGAAGTCGTCTATGCGCACATGACCCGCCAGTGTCGCGTTGTTGGCGAGTACAGTGCTGTTACCGACAGTACAGTCGTGAGCGATATGGACGTAAGCCATGATCCAGTTATCATCTCCAAGACGGGTCACACCCCCTCCCTGCTTTGTGCCCCTGTTAATGGAGCAATACTCCCTTATAAGGTTATTACTACCGATTATCAGTTCAGATTCCTTTTCACCCTTATATTTTTTATCCTGAGGATCATCTCCAATCGAGCAGAATTGATAAATCCTGTTGTTAGTCCCTATTTTAGTCGGCCCGTTAATGATCACATGTGGCCCTATCCAGCAGTTATCACCAATTACAACATTTGGCCCGATTACCGAGAATGCTCCAACGCTGACTCCTTCACCGATTTTGGCATCGGTATGAATACTCGACTGTGGATGAATCAATTCTGAGGTTCCGCAATTGTCGTCATCAGGTTGGCAGATGCCACCAACTTGCCATCAACCTTTGCAGTGGTGGTGAATTTCCAGATATTGCGTTTGACCGTATCAAAATTCACCTGCAGTTCGAGCTGATCTCCCGGTCCCACCGTTTGCCGAAATCTGGCCTTATCTACACCTACCAGGTAGTACAGAATATTCTCATCCATTCCACCTTTTATTGCCAACTCGCCATACAAGGCCGTCGCTTGGGCCATGGCTTCGATAATTAAAACACCTGGCATTATTGGTTGTTGCGGGAAGTGTCCCTCAAAAAATGGTTCATTTACAGTAACATTCTTAATGGCAACGAGATACTCACCTGCTTTGAAATCTATAACTTTATCGACTAATAAAAAAGGATATCTATGAGGCAGAATTTTTTTAATTTGATTTATATTAAGTATGCTCATGCTGATTTCTGCCTGCCTTATTAATCTGAGTTGTTTTCTGCGCCCATTTCCTGTTCAAGTTGCAACAGGCGTTTGGTTATATCATCCAGATTCCTGAATCTGGCTATGTTACGACGCCATTTTTTGTTTTCCGTTACAGGAATTCCTGAAGAGTAAACACCTGCGATCTTAATGGAATTAGACACCCCCGACATGCCTGTGATGATAACATCATCAGCGATCTCAATGTGTCCGCTAATTGCCGACAAACCACCAATCATGCAACGTTTACCAATGACGGCACTGCCAGCCACTCCCACACAACCGGCGATCGCTGTGTGCTCACCTAGCCGGACTCCATGGCCGATTTGCACCTGATTATCAAGCTTTACACCATCTTCGATAACTGTATCCGCAATTGCACCTCGGTCCACCGTTGAATTTGCTCCTATCTCTACATTATTACCTATTTGTACACTGCCAATTTGCGGAATCTTAATCCAGGCACCCTGATCTTTTACGATCCCAAAACCATCCGCTCCTATAACGACACCTGGGTGTAATAAGGCGTTTTTGCCGATTTCAACAGCATCGTTAATAGTAACATTGGCTGATAGCTTCGAGCCGGCCCCTATTACAACACCTCTGCCGATTGAACAGCCCGGGCCAATCTGTACGCCTGCACCAATATTGCAGCCTTCGTCGATAAATACGTGGGCGCTAATACTAACGCTCTTGTCAATTGAGCTCTTATCACTGATAACCGCACTTGAATGGATTCCTGGCACGCACTCTTTTTCACTATGCATAGCCCTGAGTACTTTGGCGATTGCCAGGTAGGGATCATCACAAACTAGTGAATCAACCGGGCAGAGATCTTTGTATTCAGATGACAGTATTACGGCACTGGCTTTTGTAGTTTTTAAATAACGTACGTAACGTTTATTGGACAGGAAACTGATATCACCTGATTGTGCTGCAGTAAGAGATGATACACCTCTAATGGTGGTTTCAGGTGCACCATTGATTACCGCTCCAGAAATCTTTGCAATTTCAGCGAGCGAGAAATTCATGGAATTTTAGAACAAGCTATCCTTACTCTTATTTGGCGTTCTTTTTATTAAGATGGTCAATTACTGTTTGTGAAATATCTACTTTGGCGCTGGCAAATATTACGCCCTCGCTCAAGACCACATCGTAAGCATTGGTCTTCGCTACAGTATTAATCGCATCCACAATTTCTTTTTGAATTTTTGCAATTTCTTCGTTTCGACGAAAAGTCAGATCTTCACGAAATTCGTCCTGACTACGCTTCAAATCACGTCGCTGATTCACAATGTCACGTTCAAGTTTCTTGCGCTCGCTTTCGCTCATGATTGCGGCATCTTTGGTTAATCTGTCTTCCAGTTCCTTCAATTTTTTCTGCGCCGCAACTAATTCGCGATCGCGTGGAGCAAATTCTTTTTCAATCTGTTTTCGCATTTTTTCAGCCTGGGGAGACTGCTCCAGAATCCGAATAGCGTTGACAACCCCTATTTTGTAATCTTCTGCGTAAATGACCGGTGAGATTGTTAAGGCAGACAGCGTGATTGCCGCCATCAAAAGTGCATAGATCTTATTCAAAGGTTTTGCTCCGCATAATTGTGAAAATTGCTTAAGAAACGTACTGTAAATGCTTATTAACTGTCTGTAAACACCTGATTTTAACGATAAACTCACATATTAGAAAGAATTACCGAAAGTGAACTGAAATTGCTGAACCTCATCACCCGGCTTATCATTCAGGGGCTTGGCAATACTTACGCTGACCAGACCGAATGGTGAGACCCAGATGCCGCTTAAGCCGTAGGAATAACGTATATTGTTGGTATCGAATCTTTCAGAATCCGGGCAGGATTGTACTGTCTGTCCATTCGCAAGAACCTCTATATTGTTCTTACCACTACACCATACATTACCAGCATCAAAGAAAGCAGCCATTCTGACTTGATCAAAGTCTTTCAGGAATGGTACCGGTATGATCACTTCAGCACCGCCGACAGCCTTGATATTACCACCGAGCGGCCGGCCGAAGTTATCCAGTGGACCCAGAGTATTTTCTTCAAATCCACGCACAGAGCGTGGGCCACCAGCGTAATAATTTTCAAAGAAAGGTAAAGAATCAAGGCCGCCAAAGCCGTCTCCGTAGCCAAAATCACCTTTCAGAGAGAAGATAAAATTACCAAATAGAGGTCGAAAATACTGTGTCCGATAAGAAAGCTTGTAAAAATTCAGCGAATTACCGACAAATGGTACTGCCAACTCGCCACTAAAACTGTGCAAATAACCCCGATCCGGAAGAATAGTCTTGTTACGCCGGTCAAATCTTATGCCGGCACTGACTCGCAATATATCGAAATCCCGACCATTTTCCCTTATGAAGGTACCCACCTGATTCGCGAATTGACCACTAGCCTCAGACAGCTGTGTATTTTCATAATTGAATGCGACACTCAGGAAATTGTATTCCGTAACTGGTATGCCGAAACTGACACCACCACCGAATACACGACTGTCGAACGCGGTGATGTTTGCATCAAAAGCCTGTGTCTCTTGATAATTCAAATTAAAGCCGCGTGAAATTCCATCAATCGTATAGTAAGGATTGACATAACCAAGACCCAAACGACGATTGACTCTGCTGTTATTGAAAGCAAACTGAATGCGTTTCCCGCTACCGAGAAAATTATCCTGAGTGATACTGGTCTGTAAAATAATCCCCTGTGTTTGAGAAAACCCGACGCCGGCCAGAAAATTCCCGAAGGGTTTCTCTTCGACCGTGTATTCTACATCGACCTGATCTGCTGAATTTGCTACAGCAGGTGTTTCTACGTTTACTTCCTTAAAGTAACCAAGGCGCTGCATGCGGATTTTACCTCTCTCCACATTCGGTGTTGATATCCAACCTCCCTCCTGTTGCCTTAACTCTCGCCTGATAACCTCATCTCTTGTTCTGGTATTACCTGAAAAGTTTACTCTTCTTACATAAACCCGCTTGCCGGGATCAACAAAGAAAGTAATCCCAACAGTTTTATCATCTTCATTAATATCGGGAATAGAGTTGACGTTGGTGAAAGCATAACCTTCATTGCCTAATTGATCAGTCAGAAAGGTGCTCGTGTTCGTAACGTCTTTTCGGGAAAAAAGGTTGCCCTGTTTAACGACCACCCATTTAAAAAGTTCTTCCTCAGGGAGGATGAGTTCACCCGCTAATTTAACCCACGAAATAGTATACTGGGCACCCTCACTGATATTGATAGTTATATAGATATCTTTTTTATCTGGTGTAATCGATACCTGAGTAGAATCGATATTAAAGTTAACGTAGCCATTATCCAGATAGAAAGATTTTAAGGCTTCCAAATCCGCTGACAATTTTTGTCTGGAATATTGATCGGTTTTGGTAAAAAAGGAAATCAGTGTTTTTCCGGTTAACTCAAATTCCTTAAGAAGTTTTTTCTCTTCGAAAGATTTATTGCCGATGATATTCAGTCTTTTAATTCGGGCCGCTTTACCCTCAGAGACTTCGATGGATACAGCAACACGATTGTTGTCGAGGGAAATTACCTCCGATTTTATACGAACACCGTATTTGCCCTGAGAAAAATATTGTCTGCGCAGTTCACGTTCCAGCTGATCCAGTTGCGACTGCTCAAACACACGCCCCTCAGCAAAACCGACTTCTTTTAAGCCATCAAGCAAGTCCTCTGTCTTGATGTCTTTATTTCCCTCTATGGTAATGCTGCCAATTGCAGGTCGTTCTTTGACCAGCACCACCAGAACATTGCCATCACGTTCAAGCTTTACATCGTCGAAAAAGCCGGTTTTGAACAGGGACCTGACGGCTTCAATGGAAATCTGGTCATTGAAGGTGTCACCTACTTCGACCGGCATATAGTTAAAAACAGTACCCGGTGTGAGCCTTTGCAGACCCTCTACCCGGATATCATCAATCACGAAAGGTTGAGCTGAATAAGCCTGACTGGAAAGTGAAACAAGTAGGGCAATGTAAAGTAAGTTATAAAGAAACTTAGATATCTTCATGTATTTTAGGTTCTTATTCTAATTTATTTTGAAAAACATGTTCGTTGTTTGCGCGCTTTAATCAGCCCACCAGACGCACGATATCATTATAAAGGGCAATGCTCATTAATCCGAGTAATAGTACCAAACCTAACTGCTGTCCCGCTATCTGAAAACTCTCCGTGGGAGGACGCCCTGTAATCAGTTCTATTAAAAAATAAAGCAAGTGGCCTCCATCCAGCAGAGGCACAGGCAGAAGGTTCAATACGCCCAGACTGACACTGATAATGGCCATAAAACCCAGAAAGGCAGATAACCCGATACTGGCAGTTTTTCCGGCATAATGTGCAATGCTAACCGGACCACTCAGGTTTTTTACAGACGCCTCTCCTACAATCATCTTGCCCAGAATACGCAAAGTCAAAGCAGACATTTCAAAAGTTTTTTCTGTTGCTTTGACCAGCGCCGGCAAAAGCGAATAAGACTCAATGGCCAGATATCTGTCATCTTCAAGATAAGTCTGATCGACTGCTGCTCCTATCCTTCCAAAAGTTTTTTCACCTTCACGATAAGATAATGGTGTCAGGAGCATTCCACGCTGCACACCAGCCCGATTAATCTCAATCATCAATTCCTTGCCCGGGCTTTCTCTTATTATTTTAACCCAGTGCGCCCAGTCCTTAACCGCTTCGCCATTGACACTTCTTATTTCATCACCCGCCTGTAAACCCGCTTTCTCAGCTGCACCATCGCTGATGATTTCACCAATAATTGCCGGCAGTATTATCCGGGCAGGTGACAGACCAATAGCCTTGAATAATTTACCTGAGGCCATTTCATCAATAGAAATCTGTGACAGATCAACAGAGATATCTTTTTCTTCGGTGGGCGAACGTTGAATTGTAAAGTTAACTTTTTTTGCGCTGACAACGTTCGCAACAGTAGTGTCAATTACTCGCGACCATGTTGGTGTTTTGTTGCCGTCTACTGCCAGTATTTTATCACCAGTCTTGAACCCGGAACGGGCTGCAATGGATTCGTTTTGGATTTCCCCTACTACAGGTTTGAAATCATCAATCCCTGCAATAAACATGACCCAGTAGGCGGCTATTGCGAAGATGAAATTGAATATCGGTCCGGCAGCAACAATCAAGGTCCTTTGTCCAAGCGATTTGTTATTAAAGGCCCTTGTTTTTTCATTTACCGGCACCAGACCTTCTCGTTCGTCAAGCATTTTCACATAACCACCCAGAGGTAAGCTGGCAATTACGAACTCACAATTGTCTTCGCCAAAATTACGCTTCCAGATTGGCCGGCCAAAACCAATTGAAAAGCGAATTATTTTTACGTCACACAGACGAGCAACCCAGAAATGACCAAATTCATGAAAGGTTATCAAGATGCCCAGAACAACTATAAAGGCCAGTACTGATTGGGCCACTTCGGTCATGCGGTTATTTCCTGTATCCGGAAAGCAGCCAGCTCTCGAGCCTGACTATCAGCCGTAATAACACTATCCAGACTATTAGCACTGCTTATTGAGCTGTTTGAAAGTGCATTTTCAACAATGTCCGGTATGTCTGTAAATCGAATTCTGCCTGCCAGAAACTCAGCAACGGCAATTTCATTAGCAGCATTTAATATAGCCGTAGCCGTACCGCCCCGTTGCATTGCTTCTGCTGCCAGTCTAAGGCAGGGAAAGCGATTCAGATCGGGTTCTTCGAAATCGAGTCTGGCTATATCAAATAAATCCAGCGCCTCCACATTTGATGTAATACGTTCTGGCCACGACAAACCATAAGCAATCGGTGTTCGCATGTCAGGATTTCCTAACTGGGCCAGAACAGAACCATCACTATACTCAACCAGGGAATGAATAACGCTTTGAGGATGAATGACAACCTGAACATTTTCAGGTTGGGTGTTGAATAACCAACAGGCCTCAATCAATTCCAGCCCTTTGTTCATCATACTTGCAGAATCAACTGAAATTTTTCTTCCCATATCCCAATTTGGATGTGCACATGCTTCATCCGGACTTACCTCAGCAAGTTGGCTAAGGGATTTGGTTCTGAATGGCCCACCCGAGGCCGTAAGCAATATTCGAGTAACACCCGTCTTACTTAGACCATTAGCGAAATCTACCGGCATACATTGAAATATTGCGTTATGCTCGCTATCGATTGGAAGGAGCTCTGCCTTACTGTCTCTTACTGCATCCATAAATATTTTACCAGACAAGACAAGAGATTCTTTATTTGCCAACAGCACACGCTTACCTGCTTTCGCTGCTGCAAGAGTTGGCAGTAAACCGGCAGCACCTACGATAGCCGCCATGACATAATCCGTGTCTTCATGTCTGGCAACGTATTCCAGACCACTTTCTCCAAATAACACTTCGACCTCATTTCCTCTGCTGCTCTTTAAAGCTTGTCTTAATTGCTCTGCAGCTTGCTCATTGGCCATCACCGCGTAGCGTGGCTGCCATTGACTACATTGTTCCAGCATTCGTTCGAGGCCAGTGTTAGCGGTAAGTGCAAACACCTGATAGCGCTGCGGATGCTGTGAAATTACGTCGAGTGTATTCACACCAATACTACCGGTCGAACCGAGAACCGTGACCTTAATCATATTGTTTTCCTCCAGAGCCAGAGAAGTGACACAAAAACCGGCAATGCCGCAGTGAGACTGTCAATGCGATCTAGTACGCCACCGTGTCCCGGTAACAAACTGCCACTATCTTTCATATTTGCCAGTCTTTTCATCAGGCTTTCGAGTAAGTCACCAAGAATCGATGCGAGTACACTGATGACACAAATACAGGCAAATACAAACAATTCTGAGTAAACCAAACCATAGTAACTCCCGACTGCAAGTGCCAATACTACAGCGGCGACGATAGCACCATAGACGCCCTCCCAGCTTTTGCCGGGACTTACATTTACACAGAGTTTCCGTTTACCCCATTTCCGTCCGCAAAAATACGCCGCGATATCAGCACTCCAGATGAGTATCAGTAAAAATAGGACTAAATTGACCCCATCAGGTTCAGTCTGCCGTAGCACCAGCAAACTCATCCATGGAGGTAACAGAACAAGTAATCCGATTAAACCTTTTGGTAGCGACAAATTGTTCAAACCCTTCAGCTGACATCTGATGACAAGCCAAAATGAAAATAACCAGAAAATACTACTAGAAATATTTATCGGCGTGATCAGGAGTTCAAACCCGATTTGATAAGCAGTCAGCATCAACAGAGACAGCAGGAAAATATAAGAAAATCTTATAAGTGTTTTGTTGTAGCCTGAAATTTCCGTCCATTCCCAGGCACCTAACAAAATAACCAGCGCCATCATCACAGTAAAGGAGAAAGAATTCAGGAATATAACCGCGCATACAAATACCGGTAATAGAACGAGCGCTGTCAGTATTCTGAGTTTTAACACGGAATCAGCGTGCTATCTGTTCGGAAACACGACCAAACCTTCTTTGCCGGCCAGCGTACCATGCACAGGCTTCATGAAGTAATTCCGGAGAGAAATCAGGCCAGAAAGTATCCGTAAAATACATTTCGGTATACGCCAGTTGCCAGAGCAAATAATTACTAATACGTTGTTCTCCACCTGTTCGAATAAATAGATCCGGATCAGGTAATTCAGACATGGACAAATAAGAGGCAAACAATTCTTCATTTATCTCATCAATCTTTATCTCACCAGCATGTACGGCACTGGCGATATTTTTGCTTGCCTGCGTGATGTCCCATTGTCCACCATAATTTGCGGCAACGCGAAGCTTGAGACCAGTGTTTTCAGCGGTGAGTAACTTAGCGGAGTTTATCGAATTCTGTAGTTTGACGGGGAAGCGACTTGAATCACCTATAAATCGGATATTGACCTGATTCTCGTGCAATTCTTTAACTTCGTCTTTCAGAGCCATGACGAAAAGCTCCATGAGAATCCCTACTTCTTGTTCGGGCCTGCGCCAGTTTTCACTGCTAAAAGCATAAACGGTCAATGCCTGTATTTTCTCAGCGGCGCAGGACTTAACAATTTTTCGAAGTGTTTTTATACCTGCTTTGTGTCCCGCAGCTCTCGGGAGCCCCTGCTTTTTTGCCCAACGTCCATTACCATCCATTATGATCGCAATGTGTTTGGGAAAGCTTTCGTTATCTGCGTCTGTCATACCTGCCATAGCCCTGACCTGACCGGAACTCAGATTTCCATCAATTCTTTTTCTTTCGCTTCCAGCATTTTTTCGATTTCGGCAACGTGTCCGTCTGTTATTTTCTGAACATCAGTTTCCGCCCGCCGTTCATCATCTTCAGTAATCGTCTTGTCTTTTACCATGGGCTTTAGCTGGCTGTTAGCATCGCGGCGAATGTTTCTTACTCCAATACGGGCTTTTTCTGCCTCGTTACGTACTACTTTGGTCAAATCTTTTCGTCGTTCTTCAGTAAGTGGCGGCAAGGGAACTCGTATCACTTCACCCGTGGTGACCGGATTTAGTCCCAGTCCGGAGTTTAGTATCGCCTTTTCGATATCGGGTACCATATTTTTGTCCCAGGCAGTAATACCGAGCGTACGGGAGTCAACGACATTGACATTGGCGGCCTGATTTATTGGAACATTATTGCCATAATAACTGACCATCACTTGCTCAAGCAGGCCGGGGTGTGCTCTTCCGGTTCTAATCTTGGAAAGCTCATGAGCAAAGGCTTCCAGACTTTTATTCATTCTTGCGTCAGCGTCATCTATGATTTCATTAATCATGCCTATTCACCCGTTTATTCTGTAACCAGTGTACCTTGTTCCTGCCCTTCAGCCGCACGCATCAGCGCGCCTTTTTCCATCATATCAAGAACTCGCAAGGGCATATTGTTTTCGCGACACAACACAACGGCAGTGGTATCCATTACCCCTAATTTCTTCTCAATTACTTCATCATAACTAAGGCTATCGTACCTTGTTGCTGTGCTATCCAGTTCAGGATCCGCCGTATACACACCATCCACCTTGGTCGCTTTTATGAGTAACTCTGCATTAATTTCCACGGCTCTCAGGCTTGCTGCAGAATCGGTTGTAAAAAAGGGATTGCCTGTCCCTGCTGCGAATATAACAATTCTTCGTTTTTCAAGATGCCGAATTGCACGACGTCTAATAAAGTCTTCACATACCTCGTTAATTACGATTGCAGACATCACTCTTGCATACATTCCCAATTGCTCTATTGCATCCTGCAGGGCGAGTGAGTTCATCACCGTACCCAACATACCCATGTGATCAGCGGTAACCCTGTCGATTCCGGCAGCGGCCAGCCCGGAACCCCGAAAGAAATTTCCAGCTCCCAGCACAACGGCGATTTCCGCTCCGGCTTTATCAAGAGCCTGAATTTCGGAGGCGATCTGCTTAATCACTTTCGGGTCAATACCAAAACTCGCATCGCCCATTAACGCTTCGCCGCTCAATTTGAGCAGAATCCGCTTATATTTCAGTTTATTTGCTTTAATTTTTGACAATGATCGGGCCTGTTTCGTATTTAATTTGTAGAAGAAGCCTTTGCCTGCGCCATAACTTCCTCAGCGAAATTCTCGGTTTTTTTCTCGATACCTTCACCTACCTCATAACAAACAAACCCGGAGACGCTTGCCTGCTTAGCAGCCAATAACTTTTCGATAGTCTGATCAGGGTCCTTGATAAAGGCTTGTCCTAGCAAGGTTATTTCTTTGATAAATTTCTTGATACGACCGCTAACCATTTTCTCAATGATATCTGCGGGTTTACCACTCTCCTCTGCCTGCGAGACAAATATGGCTTTTTCCTTTTCCAGTAATTCTTCTGCGACGTCGGCTTCGGCAACGCAGACGGGACGACTAGCGGCAATATGCATGGCAATGTCCCTGGCCAGCTCAGAATCACCTCCAGACAAGTCTGCAAGTACACCAATCCGTCCTCCATGAACATAGGAACCAAGGTGATCACCCCGTGTGTTTACCAGAGTAAACCTCCTGATGTTTATATTTTCACCAATCTTACTGACCAGAGTCTGTCTGGCCTCTTCGACAGAACTGTCCCCGCCCTTAATGGTCTGTTCATTCAAGGCATCAATGTCCGCAGGCTTATGCTCAAGAATTGTAGAAGCAATCGCATTGGCGAAGCTCAAAAAGTGTTCATCTTTGGCAACGAAATCGGTTTCTGAATTAACCTCCACCATCACGGCGGCCCTGTTTCCGTCCTGTTCAACTATGATCACACCTTCTGCGGCAATTCGACCGGCTTTCTTTGCAGCCTTTGCCATACCTGACTTGCGCATGTTTTCAATAGCCGCTTCGACATCACCGTCAGCTTCCTGCAAGGCCTTTTTACAATCCATCATACCTGCGCCAGTACGCTCTCTTAACTCTTTAACTAAACTTGCTGTTATCTGCATTTTCCTGTCCCTTACTTACTCTTTATCAGCATTATTTGAAGATGATTTCTTGGTAGTTTTTGAAGCCGCCTTCTTCGTCACTGTTTTTTTCTTCGTTGTAGTCTTTTTAGCCGCAGTTACCTTCTTTTTGGTTACGGTCTTCTTTTTCGCAACTTTTTTCGTTGCTGTCGGTGCAGCTTCGGCTTCAGGCGCAGCAGGTGTCTCTACAGGAGTCTCCTTACTTACCTCGGCGGTTTCCACGGCTTCTACCGCTTCCACACTATCAGTCGCAGGTGCCTCTTCTTCTGCAGCAACTGTCTCAGCTTTCTTGCTTGCTTTACGTGCGGTCTTTTTTCGTGTTTTACCGGGGTTTGCATCGACAATCGGAGCACCTGCTTCATCAAGTTCAACGAAATCGTCTCCGGCTCCGCTACCACCGCCGATATGCGCCACTGTCTGGCGACCGTCCAGAACCGCATCGGCTACGCCTTTGGCATACAAACGTATTGAACGTATGGCATCGTCATTTCCAGGAATGACATAATCAACGCCTTTCGGGCTGTTGTTACTGTCGACCACACCAATAACGGTTATTCCAAGTATTGCTGCTTCTTTAATCGCGATATCTTCGTAGCCAACGTCAACCACAAACATTGCATCGGGCAGGCCTGGCATATCCTTGATACCGGAAAGACTGGATTGTAGTTTTTCGAGCTCGCGTCTGTAGCGTAAAGCCTCTTTCTTACTCATTCTGTCGATACTGCCATCAGCTTCCATAGCTTCCAGATCTTTATAACGATTTATAGACTGCTTTACTGTCTTGTAATTAGTCAGCAAACCTCCTAACCAGCGCTTATTTACAAATGGCATTTCACAGCGTTGTGCTTCTTCTTTCATGATTTGCTGAGCTGAGCGCTTCGTTCCAACGAACAAGATAGGGCCTTTACGCGATGCCAGTTTACTGATGAAATTCATCGCATCGTTATAAAGTGGCAGTGTCTGCTCAAGATTAATAATATGGATTTTGTTACGATGGCCGAAAAGATACGGGGCCATTTGAGGGTTCCAGTAGCGGGTTTGATGTCCAAAATGAACTCCCGCCTCCAGCATTTCACGCATGGTGACTGATGACATTACTATTCTCCTTAGGGTTAAGCCTCCGCACACCTCAAGCATTAACCGGCTTCTGTGAAGAGCCCGGCACCCAAATGCGTGGTTTTTGTGTGCGTGTGTAGTTTATGGTGATCGTTAAGTGCTAAGCTTCCGACCAACCGTTTAGATTGCGCTTTGCGCGCGCTTTATACCATAGATGTTGCGCCACAACAAATCTTTCTTCAACAAATCAAGTAATTAACTAAGAAATCATGGCTATAACTATAAAAACGCCCGAAGAAATCGAGCTGATGCGCAGGGCTGGCTGTCTGGCATCAGAGGTCCTGCAAATGATTGAACCTTATGTAGTTTCAGGTGTAACGACTGGTGAACTGGATCAGATATGCCACGATTACATAGTCAATGAGCAGAAAGCCGTGCCAGCACCCCTGAATTACAAAGGTTTTCCCAAATCAATTTGTACGTCCGTAAATCACGTGGTCTGCCATGGTATCCCCGGTGATAAAAAACTCAAAGACGGTGATATCGTCAATATTGATGTCACCGTCATAAAAGATGGTTATCACGGTGACACCAGCAAAATGTTTCTACTTGGCGAACCATCAATTAAGGCCGCCCGGCTGACAGATATCACCTATCAATGTATGTCACTTGGAATAAAAATGATAAAACCCGGAGTACAGTTGGGCGATATCGGCCACGCAATCCAGAAACACGCCGAGTCTCAGAATTATTCAGTAGTACGCGAATATTGCGGCCATGGTATCGGACGAATCTTTCACGAAGAACCACAAATACTTCACTACGGTCAGAAAGGCACGGGAATGGCTATAGAGAAAGGCATGACCTTTACTATAGAACCTATGATCAATATCGGTAAACGTCATGTAAAACTATTGCCGGATGAATGGACTGTGATCACAAAAGATCGTTCTTTATCAGCACAGTGGGAACATACTATTCTTGTCACCGAAGATGGATACGAGGTATTGACGAGACGACCTGAAGAGGACTTCTAAGCAAAGTGACCTGGCATAAAGGCATAGCTGACCCTCAGCTGTTTAATTCAAAGTATTTTTCGGACGTAATCAAGACTACCAAGTCCCCATTGAATCTGTATAAGGAAACACTGAAATCTGGTAATGAGCACTTGCTTGATCAATTTGAATCAGGCAAGCCTGTAAAGGAAATACTTTACCGGCGCGCCTGGTTTATTGACCAACTAGTGACAAGCGTCTGGAATAACTCCATTAGCGACGAACAGATTGCTCTGGTGGCGGTTGGTGGCTATGGCCGCAGAGAACTACATCCCTGCTCAGACATTGACCTGATGGTTCTTGTATCGAAGCGTATAGACAAGACGCTCAAATCTGAAATCGAAAAGTTTCTGACTTTTCTCTGGGACATCGGCCTCGAAGTAGGTCATAGCGTTCGTAATAAAAAAGATTGCATAAGCGCGGCAAAAACAGACATAACGGTTGTCACCAACTTGATGGAAGCCCGTTTAATCACAGGTTCAAAAAAATTATTTGAAGCTATGCAATTAGCGACTGGTCCCCGCAAAATCTGGCCATCTCGTAAATTCTTTCAGGCTAAATGGGCAGAACAAACCCAGCGCTATAAAAAATATGATGGGACAGAGCATAAACTTGAACCAAATATAAAGGAAGGTCCCGGAGGCCTACGCGATATTCAGGTTATAGACTGGGTTGCAAAAAGACATTTTTCAGCCAAACGTCTGCGTGAACTGGTAACTCACAAGTTCCTTAGCACAAAAGAATACGAGCTACTCGCTTCCGGACGGGAATTCCTCTGGCGCGTCCGATTTGCATTACATACTCATACCGGCAGACACGAAGATCGTCTCTTGTTTGATCATCAACGCAGTGTGGCCAAAACATTTGGCTATGACAGCAAGGATAATAGTGGCGTTGAACAATTTATGAGGGAATATCACCGTACAGTACGCGAACTGGCGCGTTTAAATGAAATGCTTCTGCAGCATTTTCAGGAAGCTATACTTTACGCAAAAAGACGAGAAAAAATAATCCCACTCAATCAACGCTTTCAGATTCGAAACGATTTTATAGAAGTCTGTAATAACAGAGTGTTCAAACAACGTCCCTCGGCATTACTTGAATTATTTCTGCTCATTCAGCAAAGCGATAATATCAAAGGTGTACGAGCAAGCACTATCCGTCTGGTAAGAGAATCTTTGTCGTTAATTGATAGCGCATATAGAAATGATCTCAGGAATAAGACACTCTTTCTTGAAATAATGCGTCAACCTCGCTTTGTTGGTCACGAGCTTCGCCGCATGCATCGCTATGGAGTCCTTTCCGCATATATGCCGGCATTTTCAGTTATTGAAGGCCTGATGCAATTTGATTTGTTCCATGTTTATACCGTCGATGAACATACATTATTTGTAGTTCGAAATATGCGTCTTTTCGGGATGCAGGATAAGGCCAGTGAGTTTCCATTAGCCGCAGAGGTTCTCAAAGATATACCGAAACAGGAACTGCTCTATCTGTCAGGAATGTTTCATGATATTGCAAAAGGCCGGGGCGGATCGCATTCCGAGTTAGGAGCCGTGGACGCCCTTGAGTTTTGTCGCGATCACAAGCTACCAGAGTTTGATTGCCGTCTGGTCGCATGGCTGGTTCGAAACCATCTTCTGATGGCAAAGACTGCGCAAAGAAAAGACATTAATGATCCTGAAGTCATCAATGAGTTTGCCTCGAAAGTCGGGGATATCATGCATCTTGATTATTTATATCTGCTAACTGTAGCTGACATCAGTGGCACCAACCCGCAACTCTGGAATAGCTGGAAAGATGCTTTAATCGCAGACCTCTACAATAAAACCAAGCTGGCTTTGCGTCGTGGACTGGAAAACCCGATAGATATAAATGAACGCATTGAGGAGACCAAACAGGCGTCTCTCAAATTAATCCAACACCAAGGGCAAAATGAAGAGCTTGCTTACGAACTCTGGGAGTTATTGGGCGAAGACTATTTCATTCGTTACTCTCCGGATGAAATAGTCTGGCATACGAAATCAATTCTAAAGCCAAAAGCCGTCAGTCACTCTGTGGTCGCCATTCGTGAAAAAACCTTGAGTGGCGGCTCTGATATTTTCATTTACACTGAAGATAAAAAGAATTTGTTCTCAAGAACAGCCATGACACTGGACAAACTGGGCTTGAACGTTGTGGACGCAAGGATTGTGACCTCCTCCGCTAATTACACTCTGGATACTTTTATCGTACTGGAGAAAACTGGTGAACCTGTTAAGGGGAAAGAACGCGTCAAAGAAATTAAAGCGGCCCTCACAAACGAAATAAATAACCTTGATACGCCACTAAAAAAATACACTCGTGCACGATCAAGTCGGCTGAGCAACTTCCCCATTACTACCCGCGTTTTTTTCACTCAGGATGAAAACAACTCTCGTACCATTATGGAAGTAACTACCACTGATCGACCCGGCGTTTTATCAAGCATTGGCCTGGCCATGGAGTTTTGCGGCGTAGTCCTGCAAAGTGCAAAAATAGCCACATATGGTGAACGCGTTGAAGACATATTTTTTATTACTGATAATCATAATCAGATGATAAGAGATAAAATGAAAATTGAATGTCTGGAAACCACAATCATTGATTCTTTATCCGGCAATTAACAATATCGTGGTTTTTTAATGCGCAGAAAAGCACCAAAAACCGAATCAGAGTTAATACAGAACGCCTTTACCTTGACAGGAAAATCCCTGCAACAGATCGCACTGGAGCTTGAGCAAAGAGTACCGGCAGAACAGAAAAAGGCGAAAGGTTGGGTGGGCGAATTAATTGAGTTCTATCTTGGTGCGACGGCATCAAGCCTGCCAGAACCAGATTTTCAAAATCTGGGGATTGAATTAAAAACCATTCCAATAAATGAGCGTGGCAACCCACGCGAGTCAACTTATGTCTGCATGGTGCCTCTTGATAGCAACATTGATAGCAGCTGGCAAACATCAGTCTTAAGACTTAAATTAAAACGGGTGTTATGGGTGCCCGTTGAAGCTTCAACAAAAATAGAGCTTGGCCAGCGACGAATCGGCAGACCCTTTCTCTGGAGCCCCACTACAGAGCAGGAAACTGTACTTCGCAATGACTGGCAAGAACTCATGGACCTAGTAAAAATGGGAGAAATAAGTAAATTAAATTCAGGACTTGGGACACACTTGCAAGTTCGCCCGAAAGCGGCCAATGCAAGCGTGTTGACTGCTACGACAACAGAATCAGGTGAGTACAGCCAGACCCTCCCCAGAGGTTTCTATCTCAGACCCAGATTTACTTCCAGTCTGTTAGCAAGTCATGCTAACTAAGAACTCACAGCCAGCTCCTGATAGACGCTTTTGTGTCGCTCCTATGATGACACACACCGATCGACATTTTCGTTATTTTCTTCGTCTTATCTCCCGGCACACTATGCTCTATACAGAAATGCTCACTACCGGGGCATTAATACACGGTGATAGTAATCATTTCCTTGCCTATAACAAAGAAGAACACCCTCTTGCCATTCAACTCGGAGGGAGTGATCCGGATGATCTGGCAGAATGTGCAAAGTTATCTGAACAGGCAGGCTATGATGAAATTAATCTCAATGTCGGCTGCCCCAGTGACCGAGTCCAGTCAGGCCAATTCGGAGCCTGCCTGATGCTGAACCCCCAGCTTGTTGCCGACTGTGTATCGGCAATGATAAGCAACGTTCAGATTCCGGTCACAGTTAAATGTCGCATCGGAGTTGATGACAGAGACAGTTATGAAGAATTATTGAGTTTTATTACTACTGTAAAACAGGCTGGTTGTAGCACTTTTATTTTACACGCACGCAAAGCCTGTCTGGACGGTCTGACACCTCGTCAGAATAGAGAAGTACCCCCGTTAAATTATAAACGGGTTTATGCCATCAAGCAGGCGTTTCCGGAGCTGGAAATCATTATTAATGGAGGAATATCAAACCTTGCGCAATCACAGGAATTATTGAAACATGTTGATGGTGTAATGCTTGGCAGAGCAGTTTGTCATAATCCTTTTTTACTAATCGATGTCGACACGCATATTTTTCAACAATCGGTGGAGGTAAAAACAAGATATGACATTCTCGAGCATTATATGGACTACATTAAGTCCCAATTGAGTAAGGATATTTACCTTAAGCATATGTCACGACATATTCTTGGACTGTTCAACGGGCGAAAAGGTGCACGTGCCTATCGCAGGTATTTGAGCGAAGAAGCCTACAGACCCGGTGCTGGAATTGAAGTTATCAAAAAAGCTATAGAATGTGTTTCTCAACACGAATAAGCATTGTCCGTACAGAGCGCTTTTGTTTAGAATTGTATCAATATTTGAAAAACAAAGAATTCCATGAAATATCTTGTTCTTGTCGGATAACTAATAAGCCAATCCCTACCTGTCTACAGTGAGGAATCAGGTGTTCAGCATATTGTCCTTTGCTGGTTGCACGAACCGGAAAACCCTGAGGCTCTATCGAGAGTGACAGATGCGTCGAAACAATTGAAAGTTATAGAGCAAATCGATTCTTTATCAGTTGGACAGGCACTGCCCAGTGAGCGTGCAATTGTCGATGATAGTTTCGATATTGGTCTGGTTTTGAATTTTAAAAGTGAACTAGATTTACAACAGTATCTGACTCATCCCTTCCATGTAGAAAAAGTAAAACAGACTCTGTCTCCTTCATGTAAGCGTATTTTAGTCTATGACATAGTCTATTGAACCTTTTAGACATCTTAACAGTCTCAATTTCAGACCTGATGCACACAAGTTTTTGACGCAGGCCGTTCTAAAGACTTGGATTAATCGAGTAGTTATGTGATTATCGCTAGCGCCCGAATTGAACCAACGTAAATTAAGGAAACAACATGAAATCTATTCAAATAGTGTTATTTTTCGCTGCTTCACTTTTTACCGGAATAGCGGCAGCTGAAAAACAACCTGGTAGCGAACATGAGAAATTCAGCTACGCCGTCGGTGTTCAACTGGCACAAACCATTTCCAGGCAGAACATTGACATAGACCTGGAGTCTTTTATTCAGGCAATTCGAGATATCATTAGTGGCACGCCGCTACGAGTCAGTGTTGAGGAAATGCAAGCAGCTATGGCGAGCCAGCGTGACAAGGAAATGAAGAAGCAAAACGAAGCTGGCGTTAGTAATCGTGTTGAAGGCCAAAAATTCCTTGCTGAGAACAAAACCAAAGAAGGCGTGATCAGTGTTCCCGGCGGCTTGCAATACAAAATATTAAAAGAAGGAACCGGAAACAAGCCTGCGGCAGACAGTACTGTTGTTGTTCATTACCGAGGCACGCTACTTAATGGCAAGGAATTTGATAGCTCCTATGCCAGAGGAGAACCTATTTCACTGAACCTGAAACAGGTAATAAAAGGCTGGCAAATCGCCCTGCCAATGATGCCTACCGGTTCAAAATGGCAGTTGTATGTGCCTTCGGAACTCGCCTACGGGCCTCAGGCTGCAGGTCCGGACATCGGACCTCACTCGACATTGATTTTTGATATCGAGCTGATATCAATTAAGTAATCAGCGCGACAGAGTCAGTCAAAGTACATGCATCGCTTGCAATGAGACGGGCTATATCAGCCCGCCATTGATATTCAGCACCTGCCCCGTCATATAGGCCGCTTCTTCGGAGGCCAGATAAACTGCCGCTTTTGCGACGTCTTCAGCCATGCCGAATCGGCCTAAAGGTATTTCCGCAATGCGTGCCTGATAATAATCCCGAGCCATTTCATCATCGGCGAAGGACGTTTTTATCCAGCCCGGTGCCAGCACATTAACCCTTACTTGTGGTGCGACACCGAGAGCGAGAGATTTACTGAATCCTAGAATACCGGCTTTTACAGCGGCAAACATCTCAGGGTTTCGCCCGGCAAAGCCAAAAATAGCCAGATCCCAGGACATGTTAATTATGACTCCGGCGCCACGCTGCTGCATAAGCGGCGCTATTGCCCAGCAACAGCGTATAGTCCCCAACAAATCTACATTGATAAGCCGCGCCAATTTTTGCTCATCATTTGATTCTGCATTTAAGCCAGTCAGAATATCTGCTCCGGCATTATTAACCCAGATATCCACTGAGTTTTTCACAAGCATCTGATCGTGCAATAGCCCGTCGACTCCAGATTCAGATGACAAATCCGCCTGTACAAGATCTGCTTTCCCATCAGCCGCTGCAATTTGCTCTTGAATCTGCCTCGCACCAGAACCATTTGAATTATAATGAATCAGGACATGAGCACCCTCCTTTGCATATGCCAAAGCAATAGCACTTCCGATGCCACTGCTCGCACCGGTAATCAATGCGGTTTTACCCTTGAGTCTTGTCATAAACTTATCCAAACTAGAGATCGAATGTTATTTTACACAATTTGATAAGCCTCAGTGACATGCCGTCAACAATAAGTGTCGTAATTCCAAATTACAACAGAGTCCATACCATAGCCAGGGCCCTGGATTCAGTTATCAGTCAAAGTCTGCCTGCGGATGAAATTATTGTTGTGGATGATGGTTCTACTGACGATAGCCGAAGTTTTATCAAGCAAAAATATCCTCAGGTTACTTTGCTTGAACAAAAGCATGCCGGAGTGAGCAGTGCCAGGAACAAGGGAATTTCTGTAGCAAGTGGCGAGTGGCTGGCATTTCTTGATTCAGATGACGAATGGCTGCCTGAGAAATTGAAAAATCAAATGACGACCTTATCGTACTCACCTGGACATCGCATTGTCCATACCAACGAAATCTGGCTCAGAAACGGCAAAACACTCAAACAATTACCTCAACATCGAAAATACGGTGGATATATTTACGACAAATGTCTTCCTTTGTGTCTGATGTCCCCCTCATCCATTGTTATTCATGAAAAAGTCTTTAAGGAAGTCGGTCTGTTTGACGAGTCACTACCAGTCTGTGAGGATTACGATATGTGGCTACGCATATGTAGTCGTTTTCCTGTCAGTTTTCTGGAAGAGCCCATGATAGTGAAACATGGTGGGCATATGGATCAGTTGTCCCGACAATATTGGGGAATGGACAGGTTCCGGGTTTTGTCTCTTGCGAAAATGCTTGAGAGTAATAATTTAGGTACCAATGACAGACAAGCTACAATGGAAATGATGCTTAACAAGATTGACATATATACCAAGGGCGCAAAAAAACACGGTAATATTGAACTTGTCGATTATTTCAACACTTTACGAGTACGCTTCGCTCCGACTGCATCATCTGCTGATACCGGCTAATTCGCCATTATTTCTACTATGATTCACTTCATATGTGCCTTAAAAGGCGAAGCGGAAGCGCTGATAGATCACTTTAAACTAAGCCATCTGCAGGGTACTAAGCCCTATCATATTTACCAGAGCAAAAAAAGCACATATCGCTTACCCTGTCCGGCATTGGAAAAATTTCTGCGGCGGCGGCAACTGCCTACACATTCAGCAAACTGGATTGTCAACAAAATGAAATCTGGATAAACCTGGGGATCGCCGGACATAAACATCATGATATTGGCGAATTATACGTCTGTAATCGTATCGAAGACGCGGGTAATCATAAAAAATGGTATCCGCAAATATTTTACGATACCAAATTTGGTCGAGAAAAATTACTTACTTTAGACAAGCCTTCCAAAGAGTATATCGACAGTCTTTTTGATATGGAAGCCAGCGGTTTTATTTCTACAGCCAGCAAGTTCAGTCATCTTGAACTCATACAATCTTTCAAAGTTGTTTCAGATAATTCAATGCAACCAATTCTTAAAATGGATGGAAGTTATGCTGATTCCCTAATCAGACCACATATGGACTCGCTTGGAGCAGTCATAAATCAGTTGAGCGACATCAGGAAGGCGCTCGAATCAAAAATTGATATCTCTGAATATCGGGAACAATTCCAGCATCAGTGGCGTTTCAGTGCATATCAGCTAAGACAACTGGAAAAGATGCTTCGCCGATGGCAACTTCTATTGCCAGAAGAGTCACCTTTCGAGCAAATTGACAAGCAAGCTGTAAATCCTAATACAATCCTGACAACATTAGGAGATATACTGGATTCGACCGACTTTTCTTTAAACGAAACAGACCTGAATGTTTAATACGATATATCTGGAAGATTCAATACGGTCACACCCGCGTGCTATAGCGATCCTTGACCGATATCCCGATATTCCCAGAGTCATTTGCGATAGATACACCGAAGTTTTTAACCCGAAGGCCCAGAACTTCAGACTGCAGAAAAAAACCCAAGCCTTATATTAGCTGAAAAATATGATAATTTTGTGCTTCCGGCACCCGAAAGCTATGGCATTGGCGCAAGTCATAATTTTTACTTCTCACACATGTTGAATTGCCTGTACGACTGCCGCTACTGCTTTCTGCAAGGGATGTATCGCTCTGCCCATTATGTACTCTTTGTCAATTATGAAGGTTTTCAATCTGCCATTGAGACGACTATAGCGTCTGTGCCTGATGATGATATTCACTTTTTTTCTGGCTATGACTGCGACAGTATGGCTTTCGAGCCAATCAGCCATTTTGTCGATTTCTTTCTGCCTTTTTTTAAGAATACACCACGAGTCCTACTGGAGCTTCGAACCAAAAGCACCCAGATTCGCTCTCTGTTGAATCAGGAATCGAATAAACAGTGCCTGATCGCTTACAGCCTGACTCCCGATAAGATTGCTGCTGCCGTAGAACACAAAGCCCCGCCTGTTGAACGAAGATTGGCCGCTATGCAATCTCTGCAACAGCAAGGATGGCAGATAGGTCTTAGGTTTGACCCTTTACTCTATCAAAGCAGTTATAAAACGGATTATAAAAGCCTTTTCGAAAAGGTCTTTTCGACACTGGATGCTGACAAACTACATTCGGTGAGCCTGGGAGGGTTTCGTTTACCTAAAAGCTTTTATAACACTCTGTCGAATATGTACCCCGATGAGCGCCTGTTCGCTTCACCATTAGAAGAGGTAAATGGTCAGATAGCTTACAAAAAAGAGCTTTCAGAAGAATTATTGAATTTTTGCCGTGAGCAACTGGAACAATATTTGCCCGCCAACAAGGTATTTAAGTGCGATTATTGAATATATCAGCTTAGCTTTTCCTAGCCGCTCTCTCATATGTTGACTTAATCCCGGAATTGGCGAAATTTATAACATTTTATGAACGCCAAGAGGCAGTCTGACAAACTCTTTTCAGCTATTTCAACATGGGCATGAAGGACTCTCATCATTGTTATATAATATTGCCATCATAAGGCCAAAACACTAAAAACCATGACAGTACAGACAACAGACTTTGAGCAGGCGCGATTCAACATGATCGAGCAACAGATTCGTACCTGGGAAGTACTTGACCAGAATGTGCTTGATTTACTACAGCTTGTTCATCGCGAAGACTTCGTTCCTTCTAATTTCAGACAACTCGCTCTGGCTGACCTTAATATTGCCCTCGCCAATAATCAGGTCATGATGACGCCTAAACTAGAGGCCCGACTGTTACAGTCACTGAATATTCAAAGTAGTGAGATAGTATTGGAAGTTGGAACTGGCTCTGCTTACCTGACTGCTCTGCTGGCCCGTCTGGCAGAAAAAGTCGATAGTATAGATATGTTTTCGGATTTTACTTCCACTGCTAAATCCATCCTGCAAGCACATGATATAAGCAATGTAGAGTTAGCCACTTGTAATTTTTTCTCTGATTGGCAAAGTGACAAAAGCTATAACGTTATTATCCTGACTGGCTCTGTTCCCAGTATCGAGCCGCATATTGCCAAATCTCTTGCTATCGGCGGTCGGTTATTTGCTATTGTTGGAGAATCCCCGGTCATGGAAGCGAGATTGATAACTCGAAAAGGCCAGGATGACTGGCAGGAAGAATCATTGTTCGAAACCGACTTACCCCCACTTCTTGGTTTTGAGAAGAAATCTACGTTCGAATTCTAGTTGTTTATTATGAGAAACCTCAATCCTGAACAGGTAAAGCAATTACTCGATATCCAACCTCAAACTATTCTTCTTGATGTCAGAGAAAAATGGGAGTTGGAAATATGTCAGATCCAGTCGTCCTTGCATATCCCTATGCAGGATATTCCTGACTCTCTGACGGAACTCGACTCTGAAAGAGAAACTGTCGTAATATGCCATCACGGCGCACGGAGCATGCAGGTGGCGGCTTTTCTTGAACAATCAGGGTTTAATAAGGTGATTAACCTCACCGGCGGTGTTAATGCCTGGGCAGAAACCGTAGAGCCGGATATGCAACGGTACTAGATATATTGTTAAGGACTGACAGACTAAAATGAAAATACAAAATCGATTTCGCGCAGCATTCGTTTTAATCAACCTTTGCTGTTTGGCTTGTTTGACAAATGCAGTCTCCGCCATGAATCTTGAAGAGGTATATAAGATTGCGGAAACCAGCGACCCCCAATTCAGACAAGTCGCCGCAGCCAAGCGCGCTGTACTTGAATTGCGACCTCAGGCTATTGCCGGTTTCCTGCCCTCGGCCAGCGTCAGTGCAAATACAACCAGCAACGATCAGGATATTACATTAGATGGTTTTTTTGGCTCGTCCGGCTCGACCAGTTTCAATAGCCATGGTTACAGCCTCGATGTTACCCAACCCTTATTTCGCAGTGACCGATATTTTCAGCTGAAACAAGCCGACAGTATTATTAAACAGGCGGATGCTGAGTTATCAGCAGCGCAGCAGGACTTGATGATTCGGGTCTCGGAAGCTTATTTCAACTATCTCGCGGCTAAGGATAATCGTGAGTTCGCGATAGCCGAAAAAAAATCGCTGAGCAAACAGCTCGATCAGGCAAAGCAACGCTTTGAAGTTGGTCTCACAGCTATTACAGACGTTCAGGAAGCACAAGCGGGCTATGATCTCGCTGTGTCTCAGGAAATCGTAGCAGGAAATGAGATCGACAATGCCAGTGAGGCACTTCGCACAATTACAGGTGTTTATTATAACGAACTTGTTGGTTTGAACGAGGATATGCCGTTAGTTAAACCTCATCCTGAAGAAATCGATACCTGGACCAGTACCGCGCTCGAACAAAATCTTGAAGTGCTTTCTGCCCACCATGCGGTTAACACGGCCAGAGAGGAAATAAAAGTTCAGAAAACCGGACATTTACCGACTCTGGATTTGGTCGCCCGCCATGGATACGACAAAAGCGGTGGTCGTTTTGGCTCTAGCGCTATACATGCGACAACCGTTGGATTAGCCTTAAACATCCCTATTTTTCAAGGCGGTTTCGTCAGTTCCAAAAGCCGTGAAGCACAACAACGTCTTGACGAGCAATTGCAGCGCCTTGAGCAGGCGCGCAGACAGGCTCAGCAACAAACCCGGGAAGCCTATCTGGGTGTGATATCAGGGATTAGTCAGGTTAAGGCCCTCAAACAGGCGGTCATTTCAAGTGAAACTGCCCTGTTATCGACACAGGCAGGTTTTGAAGTTGGTACACGAACGGCTGTAGATGTTGTCGCTTCCGAACGAATCACATTTCAAGCCAGGCGCAACTATTCGCGGTCCAGATATGACTACATCATTAATAGTCTTCGTCTCAAACGAGCCGCGGGTGTGCTTTCGGCAACAGATTTAGTTCAGATAAGTCAATGGCTGAAGTAATTCATCGTTAGGATCGATCTCAGTTATTTCAAAATATTTTTCTGCCTACCAATGTTGTAGTTTTATTTCGAAAAAATATTTTCAAAATAAAATTATTATAATTTAAGAGGATGTTCTTATGACAACAACTGTTCCCATGCTCTGCGATGAAAGCAAATCGGCATTATTAATAGTCGATGTTCAAACGCATTTGACTGCCGTTATGCCCGCGAAAGTTCTCGCACGTTTGCAACGCAATATTGGTCTTCTATTAAATGCCGCTGGTATGCAAAATATCCCGGTTTTTGCAACTGAACAATACCCTGAAGGTTTAGGTCATCTGGAAGAAGATATAATAAAAATGTTACCGGAAAATACGAAACGATATGCCAAAACCAGTTTTTCATGTGTCGGAGCGGAGAATTTTATCGACGACTTGAAGTCAAGCGGACGTCAACAGGTGATCATAGCCGGAATGGAAGCGCATATTTGTGTCATGCAAACAGCGATAGAATTACTTTCAGAAAACTTTGATGTATTCATTGTGGTAGATGCAATCTGCTCCAGACATAGAGAGAGTTATGAGACTGCACTTACACGTTTGCGTTCGTCTGGTGCTTGTATTCTGGATGCAGAAGCGGTGTTATTTGAGTGGATGCGAGATGCAAAAAATGAACATTTTAAATCCCTGCAGGCATTGATTCGTTAATCTAACCAGACAGTGACTTAATAAATTTTACAAATATCTTTTACAGATCAGGCTGAAGCGCTTTCTGTATATTCCTGTATCGTAGAAATCAGAGTTGCTTTCTTCACCGGTTTACTAAGATGGGCATTACAACCGGCCTCAAGGCAACGGTCAATTTCCTCTTTGAAAGCATGTGCGGTCAGGGAAATAATAGGTGTTTGAGTCTTGTTGCCTTCTATTTCCCAGGCGCGAATAGTGCGGGTAGCTTCGTGACCATCCATAATAGGCATTTGAACATCCATTAAAACAATGTCGTAATCTGATTGGCGAAACTTATCAACTGCTATTTGGCCATTTTCCGCTTCATCAACCTCATAAGGTAATTTCTTCAAATAAGCATTGATGAGCAGACGATTATCAGGGTTGTCTTCGACGAGTAATACACGCAATGGTTTATAGCTAACTTCTGCTTTATCTTTACTTGATGTAACTGGTGTCCCTGAATTCCTTTTTTCCTCCACCGCGCTAACCTGCTTTATCAAATCAGCCCGTTTGACAGGTTTCACAAGATAGGCATCAATGCCTGATTCTTTTATTCGAGATATATTATTATTTAAATCAGCCGCGCCGAGCATCAGAATTATTTTTTTGTTAATCCCTTTTGATTTCAGCTCTTCAACAAAATGAAACCCATCGCTCCCAGGCATTTTGAAATCAAGTAATATCGTTGATGTTTTCGAAGCATTCCTGTCAGTCAGTAATTCAAGTGCCACAGTGAAATCAGCAGCTTCAGTAATCGTAGCGCCCTGTGCCTGTAATTTCGAACATATAATTTCCCTGCAAGCAGCATTGTCGTCGACTATTAACACACCGCTGTTCGAGAGTTCCTTTTTTACGTCCATTTCCGTCTTTGTATCAGGCAGCGCCTCAAGTTTTGCTGTAAAGAAAAAAGTACTACCCTTGCCTTCTTCGCTTTCCACCCAGATCCTACCGCCCATCATTTCCGACAGACTTCTAGAAATTGTCAATCCAAGGCCTGTTCCACCATATTTTCGTGTAGTTGATGAATCCACCTGAGTAAAACTGGCAAATATCGCATTAAGTTTTTCCTTGGGTATTCCAATACCACTATCTGTTACCGAAAACTCCAAACTACTACCGTCGCTCTCAGGTTCCTCTCTGACACGTAAAACTACTTCCCCTTTCTCGGTAAACTTGAGCGCGTTGCTGATGAGGTTCAAAATAATCTGTCTCAATCTGGCCGGATCGCCCAATCGCTTTATTTTCACGCCTTCGTCGACATGACATAAAAGCTCAACATTATTCCCAGCTGCCTTGAGCGCGTAAATTTCTACTGACTCTTCTACGCATTCGATCAAGTCAAATTCAATTTTCTCCAGAACCAGTTGTTTAGCCTCTATTTTAGAGAGATCCAGAATATCGTTTACCAGACTTAAAAGCGTATCACCTGCTTTCCTGAACACATTGATGTAATTTTTTTGCTCACTATTCAGTGGGGTCTCTTCCAACAATCCTGACATACCAATAATAGCGTTGAGCGGAGTCCTGATTTCATGACTCATACTCGCCAGAAATTCTGATTTTACCCTTGATGCTTCCAGTGCCTTATCGCGGGTCTCTGCGAGTTCACGTGTCTGCTCACTAACCTGTCTTTCAATTACGATATTTCTTTCCTTAAGTTCTTTAGACTGTTGGTCTTTAGCTCTGACCAGAGCAATAATCAGGAGAGTAACTCCGACGCCGATCAGCAAAGCGTTAAACACGAGTTCCTTATCTACTTCCTCCCAGCCGAGCTCTTTTTTCATTAAAAGTCTGATTGAATAGGATGGGAACTGGGTCAGACCTTCTTCTTCAAGTGAGGCTACAGTCCAGTCACTGTTATTTTCAAGACCTTCTCTTTGATAGAGTGATTCGCGCGCACTCAGACTCGATGCATTGCTTATCATAGTCAATGTCACCGTAGAATTACTCATAGAATTACCCAGCAATTGAGTGCTATCTATGAGAATCGCAATCAAAGCTCTATTTGTACTGACGTCAGATGTCTCAGAACTGCCCAATTCAAGGGCTTTAAACATCCAGTAGTTTTTGCCGAGCTTCTCACTGCCATTATCATCGGCAACAGTCAATACTTCCTGGCTCGCCAGTGCGGTTGTCACCGCAGCACTATAATCGCTCCTGGATAAATCAATATTCTCCTGAAAATAGTTATCAGTTCTCATAACCTGATAGTACATAGGAGTTCGAACGGCGGATGCCTTATCAGCTGCTTTCCCTTCAATAAGCACAGGCGAATAAACAACTCCGCTTACAAAATCGTGTTGCTCAAGTAAAGTCTCTGTGAAAACCCTGAACTGACGTTCGTCTAAATTCGGGTTCGCTTTAAAAAAAGCAGCGAAATTATTTGTAATATTATCCGCAGTTCTTACATTCCTCGACACGGACTCTTTCAATGCAAAAGATTGTAGAGCGAATTCTCTCTTATTCTTATCCAGAGCATTGTTCCAGGTGATACTGAGAAGGGTAATACTAAAAGCGATACCTAGAGATATCGTAACGAAATAAACCGACAGGCGTCCTTTTTGTTCTTCCTGAATAGAAGCCATATTATTCTGACTCAACTATTCATAGACGACTTCAACATGAGCCATGTAGCCAGCCATTTCTTCGACCAGATCTTTTATCTCGCCTACATTTTTTTCTTTCGCAGCTATTTCTATTTTTGCACCGAGTTCTGATAAACCATCAAAGCCATAGCCGCCACCCACGCCTTTTAGACTATGACCTATTGACTGAATCTTGCCAATATCATCTGCGTCAATTGCTTCTTTAAGTAGTTGCACATCAGCTGTTCTATTTTTGAGAAAACCCGGGATTAGTTCCTCCAGATCCTCATCTACTGTTACGATGATCTTCCCATCACTCATAGTTTTACCTCTACTTCGTTTAAAAGTTATATTGAATCTTCAGTTTTAGCTCGAAAATCTACTGGATTAATATTATGTTGATTAAGTAATTTATAAAATTCCGTTCGGTTTCGTCCAGCTATTCTGGCAGCGTTGGCAACCTGCCCCTGACTCAAACGAAGAACACTGATTAAATAATTTCTTTCGAACTCCTGTTTAGCATCTTTCAGTGTTTGCAGAGGCGCAGGTTGATCCTGAAGAGCTGTTTTCACCAAACTAAGTGGAATAACCTCCGTTTTACTCAGGGTCACACACAATTCGACAACGTTTATCAATTGTCTTATATTCCCCTGCCAACTCGCGGCCAGCAAATAATCCATCGCTTCCGGAGCAAAGTGTTTTGCTTTACTTTTGTTTTGCTTCGCGCGTTTTTTTAGAAAATGAGCAGCCAGTAGCGGTATATCTTCTCGCCTTTCAGCTAATGAAGGCATATCTACAGGTACCACTTTTAATCGATAATAGAGATCCTCTCTGAAGTCTCCGTCTTTAACAGCCTGATCAAGGTTCTGATGCGTCGCAGAAATGATGCGCACATCGACCGGATAGGATCGTGTCGAACCCACGGGGCGGACCTCAAAATCCTGCAGGACTCTCAGTAACTTAACCTGCAAAGACAAAGGCATATCACCAATTTCATCCAGGAAAAGCGTACCATTATTCGCCGCCTTAAAAAGCCCGTCGTGTTTCGCACTGGCTCCGGTAAAGGCTCCTTTCTCATGACCGAAAAGCTCAGATTCAAGTAATTGCTCAGGGACAGCACCGCAATTAACTGCTATGAAGGCTTGCTCTCGGCGACCACTAAAATTATGAATAGCTCTTGCGATAACTTCTTTACCGGTACCTGTAGCGCCACTGATAAAAACTGTAACATTACTGTCGCCCACCAGTTCTGCCAAATCGACAATATCAGCCATAACCTTGCTTCGATAAATAATTGAATTATCCGGAGCAGGTCTAAGATTTGTGGACTCGTTATCAGTGCTTAACCGTAAGGCTTTTTTAACCTGTTCAAACAATTCTTCTTTGTTTATTGGTTTCGTCAGAAAAGCGGAAGATCCTAAATGTGTCGCTTTAACTGCATCGGGAATTTTCGCCTGCCCGCTTAACATAATCACAGGTAATAATGGACTGTCTCTATGTATGATCGAGAGCAATTCCATACCACTCATTTCACCCATGAATAAATCAGTAATCACTAAATTAGGATGCAAAGTATCCAGCTGGGTCAGGGCTTCTTCTCCTGACGAACAGGTGTACACAGTGAAGCCTTCGTCACTCAGCCATTTGGATAGAAGAGCAAGTATATCTTCGTCATCGTCAACGGCCAGGATGCTGTATTGATTTTCTATTTTATCAGTCACATTTAATTACTTAATTGATTATTCAACCGTTACTGATTTTGCCAGGTTCCGTGGTTGATCGACATCGGCTCCCTTTAAAACCGCGACATGGTAAGAAAAAAGTTGTAAGGGCACTGTAAAAACAATAGGTGCCAATAATTCATGAACGGGAGTCATGCGGATTACATGAACACCTTCGCTTTCAGACATCTCTGCCTCCGAATCAATAAATACATACAATTGTCCGCCTCTTGCTCTAACCTCCTGCAGGTTTGATTTTAACTTTTCCAGAAGATCGTTGTTAGGTGCGACCGCCACGACAGGCATATCATCATCTACCAGAGCCAATGGGCCATGCTTTAATTCGCCCGCAGGATACGCTTCGGCGTGAATATATGATATTTCTTTCAATTTCAAAGCACCTTCCATAGCAACCGGCAACATCGTGCCCCGGCCCAGATACAAAGTATGATGCTTATCATTAAAGTCTTCCGCGAGTTCTTTTATTTTGTCGTCCAGTTCGAGTACCTGATTGACCAGACCGGGAAGACTTTCAAGTAGCAGGCTCAGTTCTTTCTGCCGCTCTGTTGTCATTCCTCGCCGGCTTGCCAAGGTGATAACCAGCATCAACAAAGCTGTTAATTGGGTAGTAAAGGCTTTGGTGGATGCGACGCCAATTTCAGCACCGGCTCGAGTCAGGAATACCAGATCTGACTCGCGGGTTATGGAGCTCTCAGCCACGTTGCAGATAGCCAAACTTCCGCAATAGTTCAAGGTGCGTGCCAACTGCAGGGCAGCGAGAGTATCGGCAGTCTCTCCAGACTGCGAAATTGTTACAAATAGAGTTCCCGGATTAACCACAGATTCTCGATAACGATATTCGCTAGCAACTTCTACACTGCAATGAATCCCGGCAATTTCTTCCAGCCAGTAACGAGCCACCAATCCCGCATGATAACTGGTACCACAGGCAACAATTTGAACCGCTTGCGTTTTGGAAAAAATAGAATCAGCCGACATGCCAAATGCCTCCTCAATTATCTGTCCGTTCAGGAGACGGCCTTCCAGAGCATCGGCAATCGCCACAGGCTGAGTAAAAATTTCCTTCAACATATAATGCTTGTAGCCGGATTTATCCGCTGCATCAGCCGATAACTCAGAAATGCTTGTTTCGCGTTCAACAGGATTACCTTCAATATCGAATATTTTCAGGGAATCTCTGCGGATATCAGCAATATCACCTTCTTCCAGAATAATAAATTTTTGTGTTACAGGAAGTAATGCGAACTTATCAGATGCAATAAAATACTCTCCCAGACCAACACCGATAAGCAATGGCCCGCCTTTTCTTGCAGCTATCATTCTTTCGGGTTTGGCAGCACTAATGACACCTAGTGCGTAGGCCCCCTCCAGTTGTCCTACTGAAACCTGAACTGCCTCTAGTAGATCAAGCCCACGTTGCAGATGAAAATGTACTTGATTCGCGACGACTTCGGTGTCAGTTTCGGATTCAAAACTATAATCGAGAGCCAACTGTTCTTTTCTTAATATTTCATGGTTTTCGATAATACCATTGTGAACAACGGCCACCGCACCCTGACAGATATGCGGATGTGCGTTACTAACGCTTGGTTTGCCGTGTGTCGCCCAGCGGGTATGGGCAATTCCGGTGCCCCCAAACAGGGGCTTCTGAGCAAGTGAGTCTGCCAGATTCTGTACTTTCCCAAGCACTCGTGCTCGTTCCAGACCAGCTTGATTGCCGTGAATCGCAATTCCGGCGGAATCATAGCCACGATATTCGAGTCGACGAAGACCTTCAATAAGAATTGGACTCACATCCCTTTGCGCCACTGCGCCAACAATTCCACACATAATTAAGCTCTCGTTAAAATATTACTGGAATGAATTATGCCTCGAAATCTCTCGGTAATCATATTTTTCATAGTCATCCGACACAAAATTCCAGCGGATAATATAAGAGGTAAAACATGAAAATTAATTGAAAGTGGTCGGGGCGAGAGGATTTGAACCTCCGACCCCTGCAACCCCATTGCAGTGCGCTACCAGGCTGCGCCACGCCCCGACACAAATTTATTGATTTAAAAAACGTGATTTTCGATCCTGGAAGAGCTGCAGCGATCCAAGTCAATACAGATGGAACAAATTTATTTATTCAACAATCGTTCTAGCGTCTCAACAGATCAAGAACTTCTTCGAGTTCTGAACGAAGCTGTCTAATAATTTGTTGACTCTGATTCGAATCATCTCGAGCTTCATCTCCTGAGAGTCGTTGTCTAGCGCCGCCAATGGTAAAGCCCTGTTCGTAGAGCAGGCTCCTGATTTGTCTAATCAGTATCACATCGTGACGTTGATAATAGCGACGATTACCTCGTCGCTTTAAAGGCTTTAATTGTGGAAATTCCTGCTCCCAGTATCGCAAAACATGCGGTTTGACCGCACATAAATCACTTACCTCACCGATTGTGAAGTAGCGTTTGCCAGGAATGGCAGGTAATTCGCTATTGTTGGATGCTTCCAGCATATGCTTCTACTCTAGCTTTTAATTTTTGACCAGGGCGAAAAGTGACAACACGACGAGCACTTATCGGAATTTCTTCACCTGTTTTAGGGTTTCTACCCGGACGTTGGTTTTTGTCTCTAAGATCAAAATTTCCAAAACCCGATAATTTAACCTGATTACCGGATTCCAGCGCCGCGCGAATTTCTTCAAAAAACATTTCTACGATTTCCTTGGCCTCCCGCTTGTTCAGCCCAAGTTCTTCATAAAGTTTTTCAGCCATATCGGCCTTAGTTAGTGCTGCCATATTATTCTCTCAGTGTCGCACCGAATTCTGAATAGAGAGCACTCATGATTCTACTCATAACGCTCCCAACCTCCTCTTCTGTAAGAGTGCTAGAAGATGTCTGAAAGGTCAAGCCCAAAGCAAGACTTTTTTTCCCTAGATCAATACCTTCCCCCTGATATAGGTCAAATAACTCTAGGTTATGCAGAAGCGATTTAGCCTCCGATTTTATACAAGTGAGGACTCGATCAACCGCTATTTCTTCTTCAATCAGAACAGAGATGTCTCGCTTGACTCCCGGATATTTCGAGAACTTCTCGAATTTTACCGGCTTTTTTTCGGATATTAGAGACAAATCAAGTTCAAAGAAGAAAGTCGCCTGCGACAATCCATAACGCGTCAGGGTTTCCGGATGGATTGCACCAACTAAGCCAATCAATTGATTTTCAATGAAGATTTGTGCTGATTGTCCTGGATGTAAGGAAATATGCTCATATTTCCGATATTCGAGGCCCTGAACACCGCAACCGATATCCAATAGAGCATCAATGTCACTTTTTATATCAAATAAATCACTTGATATATTTCCTCTATCCCATTGTTTTTTAAATACTTCTCCGTGTATTATTCCACCAAGCTTTAACTTTTGCCCAGATTCCTCATAGCCTTCAAATATTCGCCCGTATTCGAACAAGCGAATTCTATCTTGCTGGCGGTTATGGTTATAGCTGAGCACATTCAACAGGCCCGGCAGCAGTGACGCACGCATTACCGCTAAGTCTGCTGATATAGGATTTAATAGTGGTATCGGCGTTGTCGGACCAAGTAAGGTCTCCTGTATTTGCTGGTCGACAAAACTATAGGTAATAACTTCACGATAACCGCGATTCATCAGGCAATTTTGCAAATTTGCGAGAGCGTCGTTTGGACGTTCGCCGAACATGCTAAGGCTCGCCAATGGTGGGCTACTAGGAATATTATCGTAGCCAACAAGTCTCGCTATTTCCTCGATCAGATCGGCTTCTATGCCAATATCAAAGCGCCACGATGGCACTTCTACATTCAGAAATTCCGCATCGGCGCTGACTTTCAGTTCCAATCGCTCTAGTATCTCTACTACCTCCTGCTTCTCAATCTCGATACCCAGTAATCGTTCAATATTGACAAGATTCAGTGTGACGATACTTCTGTCGGGTAATTTCTCGCTGTTTTCCTCTACCACCAAAGGGCCGGCCTTACCGCCGGCGTAGTTTAGAATCAGTTGTGTGAGTCTATCTATTGCCAGCTCCTGAAGACAAAAGTCCACACCACGCTCGTAGCGCAGTGAGGCATCCGTATGGAGTCCGTATGATCTGGCGCGCCCGGCTATGGCATCCGGGCTGAAAAAAGCGCTTTCGAGGAACAGATTCACTGTATCGTCAGAAACTGCACTGTCCAACCCGCCCATAATACCAGCCAAAGCAAGCGGACCATTCTCATCTGTAATCAACAGAGTATTTTCCTGAAGCGTAATTGTCTGTCCATCCAGCAGGGTAAGTTGCTTGTCGGCACTGCTCCATCTAACATCAATCGTTCCATTGAGCTTATCATTGTCAAAAGCATGCATCGGCTGGCCGGTTTCCAGCATCACATAGTTGGTCAGATCCACTACTATGTTAATACTTCGGATATCGGCTCGTCGTAAACGTTCGAGTATAAAATCCGGCGCTCGCCTACTCACATCGACGCCCTGTATCACTCGCCCTGCATAGCGCGGGCACGCGTCTGCAGCTTGCAGTTTTACTTTTCTACTCTCATTACAAGCAGAACTGAGCGGTTCAGAATCAACAGACTTTGTTGGTAATTGATTAATCGCGCTTAATTCTCTGGAGATACCCCTTATACTGAAACAATCCCCTCGATTGGGGGTCAATGACAACTCCAGAATATGGTCGTCAAGCTCGAGATAATCGGAAAGACTCATACCCGGTTTTGCGCTCTCATGTAATTCAAATAATTTTTCAGAATCATCACTTAAACCTAGTTCACTTGCGGAACAGAGCATGCCCTCAGATTCAATACCTCTTATCTGACTCACCTGAATTTCAACTTTGCCAGGGAGGCTGGCACCTGGGACGGCAAGGGCGAAACACTGTCCGGCAACAACGTTATTGGCACCGCAAACTACCGTGAAAACAGCTTCGCCGGTATTCACCTTGCAGATCTTTTGTGAATCAGCGTCAGGATGTGGGCTTACTTTCTCAACGCGAGCGACAATGACTTTGTCGAAATCAACTTCACAAGAGCTGACTGAGTCAACTTCGAAACCAGCCATAGTCAGTTGCTCGGCCAGTTCCTCTGTACTCAAAGAAGGATCAACAAATTCGCGAAGCCATTTTTCACTCAGTTTCATATCTGCTCAATTCCAACTAAATCCATCGAAATCTCTGTCCTTAGGAAAATTGCTGAAGAAAACGCATATCATTTTCGTAGAACATTCGTAAATCACGAATATCGTATTTCAACATTGCCAGCCGTTCTATTCCCATACCAAAAGCAAAACCAGAGTATTTGTTGCTATCAATACCAACATTTTCGAGCACTTTAGGATGTACCATTCCGCAACCTAGTATTTCCAGCCAGCCATTACTGCCCATTATGTCCACCTCTGCCGAAGGCTCGGTAAAGGGAAAGTAGGAAGGTCTGAACCGTGTCTGAACATCCTCTGAGAAAAAGTGCCGGACAAAGTCCTCGAGTAATCCTTTTAGATGTGTGAATTTAACGCCTTCATCGACCATTAGGCCCTCGACCTGATGGAACATCGGTGTGTGTGTCATATCCGAATCACAGCGATAAACTCTGCCGGGAGCAATAATCCGAAATGGCGGCTTATGTGTTGCCATGTAACGAATTTGCACGTTAGAAGTATGCGTTCGTAGCAGACTGTCTTCAGCAAGATAAAAAGTATCGTGCATGGCACGGGCCGGATGGTTTTCTGGAATATTGAGAGCCTCGAAATTGTGATAGTTATCCTCGATTTCAGGTCCGTCAACTGCCTCAAAACCACTCTGTCCAAACAATTTTTCTATTTCTCGAAGCGTCAGAGTAACAGGATGCAAACTGCCCGGATCCTGTCCTCGAGCCGGCAGGCTGATATCCACGTTTTCAGCGACTAACTTAGCGTTCAAAGCCAGTTCTTCTAATTCAGCTTTTCGAGTCTGAATGGAGGCCAGTAGCGCTGTTTTGGCTTCATTAATAGCGTTGCCGGCAGCCGGTCGTTGCTCGGCAGGGAGCTTACCCAACTGTTTAAGTTGCCGGGTTAGCTCGCCTTTTTTACCAAGAAAACGAATTCTGACTTCATCAAGACTCTGCAAATCCTGAGCCGCTTCAAGAGATTGGCTTGCCTGACTTACTAATTTTGAAAGATCGTCCACGTTCTTGGCTCGTCCAGTTTAATTATCATCTGCGTCTTATGAATAAAAAAAGGGGAACGGATAGTCCGTTCCCCTGCTAATTATTACTAAATGGCTCTGCTAAATTAGCTGTTGAGGCTGGACTTGGCCTGATTTGCAATTTCAGCAAAGGCTGCTTTGTCACTCACTGCAAGCTCTGCGAGTACCTTGCGGTCAATCGCAATATCGGCTTTATTTAATCCGTCTATCAAGCGGCTATAAGACAAACCCTGCTCTCTCGCCCCGGCATTGATACGAACGATCCACAATGCTCTCATCTGTCGCTTACGCTGGCGTCGATCGCGATAGGCATACTGTCCGGCCTTGATAACGGCCTGTTTCGCTACTCGATAGACACTTTTACGTCGTCCCTGGTATCCCTTCGCCTGCTCAAGTACTTTTTTATGGCGGGCATGTGCGGTTACACCGCGCTTAACTCTTGGCATTTCTGCTTCCTCTTAGATATATGGTATCAGTCGTGCAGCGGCCTTCTGATCGTTGTCGTTCAAAAGAATGATGCTACGCAACTGGCGTTTACGCTTGGTACTCTTTTTCGTCAATATGTGACTACGATGCGATTGACGGTGTTTCAGTTTACCTGTTCCGGTTCGGGAAAATCGTTTCGCCGCACCGCGGTTTGTCTTAATTTTTGGCATTTCTCAGCTCCAATTCCTCTGTAATAAACTATTTTTTGGGTGCCAGCACCATAACCATCTGCCGGCCTTCCATTTTTGGAAACTGTTCCACGCTTCCATGTTCTTCAAGATCCAACTTAATTCGCTCTAACATCTTCGCACTCAGCTCCTGATGCGCCATTTCACGCCCGCGAAAACGTAAAGTCACTTTTACTTTGTCACCGTTACCAAGAAAACGCAGCAAATTTCGCAGTTTAACCTGATAATCACCATCTTCAGTGCCAGGTCTGAACTTTACTTCTTTTACCTGAATCTGCTTTTGTTTTTTCTTCGCAGCATGTTTTTTCTTGTTTTGCTCAAACAGAAACTTGCCATAATCCATCACCCGGCAAACGGGCGGCTCACTGTTAGGTACTATTTCAACCAGGTCCAGATCAGCTTCACTGGCCATATTTTGTGCTTGTTCGATGGTGACAACGCCTACCTGCTCGCCGTCGGCCCCGATTAAACGTATTTCAGGGGTGGTGATTTCTTCATTCAGGCGGTTCTGCTTTTCTGCGACGATATTTTATTCCTCCAAAATATTACGGCCATGGCACGCAATGTCGTTATTTAATCTGGAAATGAAGTCTTCAAGAGACATCGCACCCAGATCTTCGCCATCTCGCGTACGCACGGCCACGGTATTATTTTCAGCCTCTCTTGCCCCTATGATTATTTGATAGGGTACACGCTGAATTGCTTGCTCGCGGATTTTAAGGCCGATCGTTTCATTTCTCAAGTCAGTTTCACCCCTAAAGCCCTTATTTCTCAAGGTTTCTGCAATTTTTTGTGCATACTCGGCCTGCTTTTCAGTAATTGAGGCCACAACGACCTGAATCGGCGCCAACCAAAGTGGAAATGCACCGCTGTGTTCTTCAATCAAAATACCGATAAATCGCTCCATCGAACCAAGTACAGCTCTGTGTAACATCACCGGTACCTGACGTTCACTATTCTCATCCACGTACTGCGCATCCAGACGACCTGGCATGGAAAAATCTGCCTGAATCGTGCCGCATTGCCAGACCCTGCCAATGCAATCACGCAGGGAAAAGTCGATCTTAGGCCCATAAAAGGCACCTTCTCCGGGCTGCAGGGTCCAATCCAGACGTTTATCGTCAAGCGCAAGCTGCAAAGCCTGCTCAGCTTTATCCCATATTTCATCGGAACCAACACGATTTTCCGGCCGTGTTGATAACTTGATGATGACATCGTTGAAGCCAAAGTCGCCGTAGATTTCAAATAGCAAATCAATGAACCCGGAGACTTCCTCCTGTATTTGTGCCTCCGTGCAGAAAATGTGGGCATCATCCTGAACAAAATTCCGTACTCGCATCAGGCCGTGCAAGGTGCCTGACGCCTCATTTCGATGACAGGAACCAAACTCGGCCAGTCGCAAAGGCAGATCACGGTAACTTTTCAAACCCTGATTAAACACTTGAATGTGGCAGGGGCAGTTCATGGGTTTAACAGCGTATTCCCGGTTTTCCGAGGCTGTCGTGAACATATCTTCTTTAAATTTATCCCAATGGCCTGATCGCTCCCACAGACTTCGATCAACGAGCTGGGGTGTATGAATTTCCTGATAACCATTGGCGACCATTTTTTCGCGAATATACTGTTCAACCTGCTTATAGATCACCCAGCCTTTCGGATGCCAGAACACCATCCCCGGCGCTTCTTCCTGAAAATGGAAAAGATCCTGTTTTTTGGCCAGTTTCCGGTGATCGCGCTTTTCAGCTTCCTGCAGCCGGTTAAGGTATTTCTTCAGGGCCTTTTTATCCGTCCAGGCCGTCCCATAAATACGCTGTAACATTTCGTTACTGGAATCACCTCGCCAATAGGCACCTGCCAGTTTCATCAACTTAAAAGCTTTTATCCTGCCGGTACTCGGCACGTGAGGACCCCGGCAAAGATCAATAAAATCACCTTGCTTATAAAGTGAGAGTGGCTCATTAACCGGAATCGAGGCAATTATTTCAGCCTTGTACTCTTCACCCATGTCACGAAAGAATTCTACCGCTTCATCTCGCGGCATTAACGAACGTTCAACAACAAAATCCTGATTTGCCAGCTCCAGCATTTTCGCTTCAATAGTTTCAAGATCTTCAGGAGTAAAAGGTCGATCGTAGGCAAAATCATAGTAAAAGCCATCTTCAATGACCGGGCCAATTGTCACTTGAGCTTCAGGAAACAGATTCTTAACCGCTTGAGCCATCAGATGGGCACAGGAATGACGAATAATCTCAAGCGCTTCTTCGTCACGTTCAGTAACAATACGAAGACTGGCATCCTGACTAATGATGTGCGAGGCATCAAGAATTTCTTCCTCGATTACGCCACCTAGCGTAGCTTTCGCAAGCCCCGGGCCTATGTCTTCAGCTACCTGAAGGATACTAATCGGATTTTCAAATGGACGTTCACTACCGTCCGGCAGAGTGATAACTGGCATGTTATCTCCTTTTTATCAGTGGTGATCCCCACAACAGATCACGTGTTAAAGAGAGTCACCCGGGTAAGCATTCTGCTATACCCGGGTATATTGATTGGTAGGCACGGACGGACTCGAACCGACGACATCTACCATGTCATGATAGCGCTCTAACCAACTGAGCTACGCGCCTAAAGGTGCCACAGCATACATAAAAACAGCGGTCTGCCTCAAGTACTACTTATGAGCACAATTCAAAAAGCCATTTAATCCGTAATAGCGTCTAGGAACCGCTCATGAATTTATCAAGTTCACTGGAAATCTGCGCCTTACTTTCTTCTAAATCGGCTGTTTCATAGCCATCTGCCGTATATTGCTCAATCATTCTATCTACGCCGGCCAGAGAACGACGTAACATAAACTCCATTTCATCACGGCTATGATCAATAGTTCCGCTAATCTCTACTTCTGCGGCTTTTTCCATCGGTGCCGAGGATTCTGCCGGCATGGCTTCCTTGCTGACTTTCTCTTCAGACTTATCGCCGCTGCATGAAGCCAGTACAAAAGTTAGAAGACCCACAAACAAAAGCTTTGATGTTTTCATCATACTCCCCTTTAGTTTCTACGCTGAGACTGCCCCAGCGTTCCCAGTATTATTTTGCAATCCTATGCTGAAAGCACTTGAATAGCCAATTTAGCGTTCTTCCAAACTTTGTGCTTCCACCACCGCCAATGCGCTTAAATTAACAAGACCTCTCACAGAGCTTGTATTATTAACAATATGCACAGGTAAGGCCGCACCGAGAAGCATAGGCCCGACCGATACACCCCCACCGAGCATTTTTAAAAGGTTATAACCGATATTGGCGGCATCCAGATTGGGCATTATAAGTAAATTCGCCTTACCTTTCAGGCGTGAGCCAGGTAAGGCCCGGTTTCTCAATTCTTCAGATAAAGCCACATCAGCGTGCATTTCACCTTCCACGACAAGCTGTGGATCGCGCTCCTGAATTAAATCCAGCGCCGCCCGCATTTTCACCGCCGATTCCGAATCCCGGCTGCCAAAATTCGAATGCGAAAGCAGCGCAATTCTGGGTTTTATCCCAAACCGCGTGACCATTTCCGCCGCCAATAAGGTCATATCAACGATCTCTTCTGCATCCGGATCCGGTGAAACGTGAGTGTCACACACGAAAAAGGTGCCGCTCGGCAGAACCAGCGCCGTCACGGTGGAAAAATCTTTAACACCCTCTTCTTTGCCAATGATATTAGTTATATGGCGAAAATGTGTGGCAAACAACCCGACTGTGCCGCAAATCATGGCATCTGCTTCGCCTTTCTTGACAAATAAGGAGGCGATCACCGTCGATTGGGTGCGCACGATATTTTTGGCCTGCGTGGGTGACACGCCTTTGCGTCCCATCAACTCATGATAGTAGTTCCAGTATTCATAAAATCTATCATCATAAAGCGGATTAATGACCTCAAAATCTTTGCCCGGTTTAAGATCTATACTCAATTCCGCTAGACGGCTCTCAATAACATCGGGGCGCCCTACCAAAATAGGTACCGCAATACCTTCTTCGATGATCTGCTGCACAGCCTGTAGCACTCTGGACTCTTCCCCTTCTGCATAGATAACACGTTTCGGCTCCTGTTTGGCCTGATCAAACAGGGGTTTCATCAGAAATCCTGTCTGGAAGACGAAATGAATCAGTTTTTGCCGATAGACTTTAAAATCTTCAATCGGCCGCGTTGCGACACCGCTTTCAATCGCGGCTTTGGCTACCGCGGGGGCAATTCTGATAATCAATCTTGGATCAAAGGGTTTAGGTATCAAATAATCCGGGCCGAATTTCATATTGCTACCACCATAGGCCTTGGACACGATTTCTGAAGGTTCCGCCATGGCCAGATCGGCAATCGCGTGCACGCAGGCAATTTTCATTTCTTCATTGATAGTGGTGGCACCCACATCCAGTGCACCTTTGAATATGTAAGGAAAGCAAAGAACATTGTTCACCTGATTCGGGTAGTCTGAACGTCCTGTTGCAATAATGGCATCAGGCCTCACTTTAATAGCTTCTTCGGGTAAAATTTCAGGTTCCGGGTTAGCCAGCGCCATAATGATCGGCTTATCAGCCATTTCTTTCAGTAATTCAGGCTTCAAAACCCCGGCCGCCGATAAGCCCATGAATATATCCGCTCCGCCAATTACATCTGCCAGAGTTCTCGCCTTGGTATCCTGCGCATACAGGGCTTTGTATTCGTCCATTTCTTCGACACGACCTTTGTAAACTACTCCGGCAATGTCGGTGACAGTAATATTTTCCCTCCGCATTCCCATGCTCACGAGTAAATTAAGGCAAGCCAATGCCGCGGCCCCTGCTCCGGATGCCACCAGTTTGACTTCTTCTATTTTTTTACCCACCACACGTAGGGCATTGGTAACCGCTGCTGTGACTATTATTGCAGTACCGTGCTGATCATCATGAAACACAGGAATATTGAGTCGTTCTCTCAATTTTTGTTCTACTATGAAACACTCCGGCGCCTTTATGTCCTCTAGATTGATGCCGCCGAAAGTTGGTTCCAGACTGGCGATAATATCGACTAGTTTGTCCGGATCTCTCTCGTCGATTTCAAGATCAAAAACATCAACCCCGGCAAAGGTCTTGAACAGTACTGCTTTTCCTTCCATAACCGGTTTAGATGCCAGTGGACCGATTGGGCCGAGTCCAAGTACAGCTGTTCCATTTGTAATAACAGCAACGAGATTGCCACGCGATGTCAGTAAAGCCGCTTGCCCCGGATCTTCGACTATCTCATCGCAGGCAGCAGCAACACCAGGAGAGTAAGCCATAGCCAGATCATTTTGATTTGCCAGTGGTTTAGTCGCATGAATTGCCAGCTTTCCAGCCGGGGAACTGCGATGGTATTTGAGGGCATTTTCTCTTATTTCATCTTTCACAATTGTCTACTCATCTAGCCTGCACGTTTACCCGGTATACCTAAACCAGACACTTCAATATTTCTGATTTCATCGCGTAATCTGGCAGCCTCTTCAAAATCGAGATCTCGTGCGTGCTTATACATCTGCTCTTCAAGCTGCTTGATTTTCTTCATCAGAACTTCCGGGGATTGTCCTGCATAGTTTTCTCTGTGTTCCGCCACCTTGCTTTTTCTGCGCTCCCCATTACGGGATTTCGAGTAGCCGCCATCCATAATATCGGTAACGGCCTTGATGATACCCAGTGGTGTAATCTTGTGTTCTTTGTTAAAAGCGAGCTGTTTTTCGCGGCGTCTTTCCATTTCGTCCAAAGCTCTTTGCATTGAACCCGTGATTCGATCTGCGTACATAATTGCAGCCCCGTTTATATTTCTGGCTGCGCGTCCGACAGTTTGAATAAGAGTGGTTTCTGAACGTAGAAAACCCTCTTTATCAGCATCTAGAATTGCAACAAGAGATACTTCTGGCATATCCAGTCCTTCACGCAACAGGTTAATGCCGACCAACACATCAAACTCCCCCAGTCGCAAATCGCGAATAATCTCCACTCTTTCGACTGTATCAATGTCAGAGTGTAAGTAACGTACTTTGACATCGTGTTCAGCAAGATAGTCAGTTAGATCTTCTGACATACGTTTTGTAAGTGTCGTAACGAGCACTCGCTCATTCACAGCTACTCTTTTGGCTATCTCCGACAAAAGATCATCTACCTGAGATGCAACAGGACGTATGTCAACCTGCGGATCGACAAGACCTGTGGGCCTGACTAATTGCTCAACGATTTTGTCCGAATACTCTTTTTCGTATTTTCCAGGTGTTGCAGAGACATATATAGTTTGTGGCGCCAGTTTCTCAAACTCATCAAATCGTAGAGGTCTGTTATCCAGGGCACAGGGGAGTCTGAAACCATATTCCACAAGATTTTCCTTGCGTGAGCGATCGCCTTTATACATAGCGCCAAGCTGTGGAATGGTTACATGACTTTCATCTACTATGAGTAAAGAATTCGGAGGCAGATAATCGAATAAAGTTGGAGGTGGTTCACCTGGCTCGCGACCAGACAAATGCCTGGAGTAATTTTCTATGCCAGAGCAATAACCAATTTCCATGATCATTTCAATATCAAAACGAGTACGCTGTTCCAGACGTTGTAATTCGACCAGTTTATTCTGTTCTTTGAATTGCTGTAGACGCTCGTCCAGTTCCACCTTGATCACATCAACGGCATCCAGCAGGATTTGTCTGTCTGTTACGTAATGAGTCTTTGGGTGAATTGTCGCCCTGGCGAGCTTGCGAATCACCTCACCAGTCAGGGGATCAAATTGAGAAAGTGATTCGATTTCGTCATCGAATATTTCGATTCTGATCGCTTCCCTCTCAGATTCGGCCGGGTAGATATCGATCACATCTCCACGCACTCGATAAGTAGCACGTTGTAATTCAATTTCGTTTCTAGAGTACTGCATCTCAGCGAGGCGACGCAGGATGAAACGCTGCTCAATTCGATCGCCCTTGTCCAGATGTAATACCATTTTCAAATAGGATTGCGGATCTCCCAGTCCATAGATCGCAGAAACAGTGGCAACAATTATTGTGTCTTTTCTCTCCAGCAGGCCTTTGGTGGCGGATAAGCGCATCTGTTCGATATGCTCATTTATTGACGCATCTTTTTCTATATAGGTATCAGTAGTCGGAACATAGGCTTCAGGCTGATAATAATCGTAATAAGACACGAAGTATTCAACTGCATTTCGCGGAAAATACTCGCGCATTTCTCCGTACAATTGCGCTGCCAGAGTTTTATTCGGAGCCAGAATGAGTGTCGGTCTTTGTACTTCCTGTATAACACTGGCAATACTGTATGTTTTGCCTGAACCAGTTACACCAAGCAGTGTCTGATGGGCGAGACCATCTTTCAAACCCTCAAGCAGGCATTCTATTGCTTCGGGTTGATCTCCAGCAGGCTTATAGTCAGCTTCGAGTACAAATTTATCGGACATTTCAATCTCACAGTCAGGCTGATGCGAGTATATCATGGGCGCTGGCTTATGATTTCAGGTCCATGATAAATGGACAACCTTGTTGAAGGGAAAAAAGTGGCTCCCCGGGACGGGCTCGAACCGCCGACCTAGTGATTAACAGTCACCCGCTCTACCAACTGAGCTACCGGGGAATAACAAGGGAGCGTATGGTACAAACCGATGCTCCTCAGGTCAATAAAGATAATTTATCGCTACGAGAATCCGAATTGAAGATTAATTCTCCATCCATTGTGCATGCCAGGCCTGAAACATCAGAACTGCCCATAACTGATATTGCCAGTTTCTCTTTCCAGACAGGTGCTCACGCCATTTTTGCTGGATTATTCTCGCATCAAGTAAGCCCTGTTGTTCTATTTTACTCTGGTTCAGCATCTCTTCCGCCCATTCTCTCAATGGTCCGCGCAACCAGCTGTCAATTGGCACACCAAAACCCATTTTAGGTCGATTGAATAAGTGTTGAGGTAGGTAACGGGCAAGTAACTGGCGAAGAATCCACTTACCCTTGCCATCTCGTACTTTCATGTTCATCGGCAATTTCCAGGCAAATTCAACAACTCCCGGATCGAGAAATGGCACGCGCGCCTCCAGTGACACCGCCATTGTCGCTCTGTCCACCTTTGTCAAAATATCGCCCGGCAAATAGGTCATGGCATCCATATACATCATTTTCTCACTTAAGCTCTTGAAGCCTTCAAGATCAGCAAAGTCTAAACCACCTCCTTTATATCCCTGCATAGCCTGAACTGGAGAATCACCCTGCTGCCATTCAGACACAAGGTATCGATATAAAGCTGCCTCATTATTTGAGTTCAATATTGCAGAGAGTTTATACATTCTGTCACCGACCGGAAAATTACGCCGATGTTCTGGCAAAACCATATCCAGCACAGCTCGTATTTTATCCCAACTTGTTGGTGACAAACTGGTCAGAGAAGCTGCCAATATCTGGCGAGCACCTTTAGGCAGTTTTTGAGCGCCAGACCACAATTTCTCGGCCATGAAATGCCTCCAGTAACCTGCAAAAAGCTCATCGCCTCCATCACCAGAGAGCGCGACGGAAACATCCTGTTTTGCCAGCTGTGATACAAGAAACGTTGGAATTTGAGAACAATCTGCAAAAGGTTCATCATAAACCTGTGGTAAAATAGGAATTACATCAATAGCCTGTTGTGATGTGAGGTACAACTCGGTGTGTGATGTTCCGAGATGCTTAGCAACTTCATTTGCGTACTCTGCCTCGTCGTAGTCCGCCTCTTGAAAACCAATGGTAAATGTCCTTACTGGCAGATTGCTTCGAGATTGCATAAGAGAAACTATCATCGAGGAATCTATACCACCTGAGAGAAAAGCTCCAAGGGGTACGTCAGAAACCATGCGCTTCTCTACAGTATTCCCCAAAAGCTCATCAAAATTGCTTATCGCATTCTCTTCATCAATTTTTTCGGGTGTTTCAATACTTTTCTCTGCGACGTCATGAAGACTCCAATAAGGCACAGGAACAGGCATTTCTCCTCGCGCGGAAACCTTAATTGATGTAAGCGTTCCAGGAGGCAGTTTCCTTATACCTTTGTAGATGGAATACGGATAAGGAATATACTTGTACTGAAAAAACAAAGTGAGGGCTTCGTGGTCAATCTCTGCTGAAAAACCATCACATGCATGCATGGCTTTCAATTCAGATGCAAAGACGAAATTGTCTCCGGCCCAGCCGTAGTACAAAGGTTTTTCACCTAAACGATCCCGCACCAGGTATAAACACTGCTCTTTATCATCCCAAACTGCGAAAGCAAACATGCCATTTAATTTTTTAACGGCCTCCATCACCCCCCATTCTTTTATGGCAGTGATAAGCACTTCAGTGTCAGATTGCCCGCGAAAAAGATGTCCGGAATCCTCTAATTGATTAGCCAATTCCTGGTAATTGTAGATTTCACCGTTAAAGACCAGAGTATATCTGCCACAGTCAGTGGACATCGGTTGATGCCCTTCTTTTGATAAATCAATAATTGACAAGCGTCTATGCCCAAGAGCAATACCAAGCTTGCGATTACTCCATGTGCCCTGGTCGTCTGGCCCCCGGTATCGTAAAGCGTTAGCCATTTTCTGGACCTGAAACTCGAGATTCGGACTTAAGCTTCCAGTATTGTTAGCAAGTCCGACTATGCCGCACATAATTGTTTTTCTTCTGAAATTCTTTTCATGTTGATGCTCAATGGTAAAGTATAAGTTTACTTAGTCGCACAAATAGTAATTGAAGGATAAGCCTCTCATAGCCATATTCTTCTTATATATATGTTAATATTACGGCCTGTAAATAATTGTAAAGGCACAGACCTGACCAGTTTAGATTCAATCAGAACACCAGGTAAGTCTAAAAAAAACTGGCTTATGCCTCTTATATTTGGATCAATTGCAACTTCCTTAACGGTCTACCATTCTCTTCTACACCCTGCTCCGCTTTCTTTTTTCGCTGTATTACTGGTGTCGGCGCTTGTTACGCTTTTCGCCATATTCATCCTGTTCGTAACTACAAAGAATATTAAGATCCTCAGTAATCTACCGAAACTAAGTATTTTTTTGTGCTCTTACATATTGATTATTACCTGGTTAGGCCTAAACAAAACCATACCAGAGTACGAGGAAATAAAAAATTTCCAACAAAAAATATCTGATCTGATATACGCCATCAAAAAGCATGGCATAGCGGGGATGAAAAATCTTGGCTATCTCTATATGTACGCGCCACCTTCAGTTAAAAGAATCGAACCCAGAGCAAATCATCTGGGCACCCAACTGATGAGAGTCTTTTTAACAAAAAAAATTGAGGCTGGAGAAGGGGAAAAGTATGCTGAGGACATGTACAATATTGCTGAAGTTGCGTTTATTTATTCAAGCAGAGACATCGCCGGCATCTGGTATAATCATGCGTACAAATTTGGCCAAGCAAATGCTCTAAAAAGATACGAAGAAAGAATGGTGCACTACAGATAAGATTTGTAAAGGAAGTTTAATTCACTAACATGAGAACTAAGCACAGTCATCAGGAAGACGCACTCTTGACGAATCCTGAGAGCAATAGCATTTTAACAAATGATTTTTATATCCTGGTAGTTTTGTCATCCATACCAGTATTGAACTTTACTGCCTTCAATATAGGGGAAACAGGTTTTTCCCCATCCAGATCTCTTGTTTATATAATCGCATTATCAGCACTATCAATTACCTTGTATTTTTCTGCAAGGTTCCTCATCCGTTCATTAACAAGTAATTTTATTAGTTTATCTATTGGTCTATCAGTTTTGATTACATTTTATGGATATTTTATAGATAGTTTTATATTTGGTACTTTCCTAACAAATATAGGAATCAGACCCAGAATCATCTACGTTGGTATGCTCTACGGATTTATTATTCTTCTATGCGTACTTTGTTCTTTCTTAATTACAAAAAGAAAAAATATCTTAACAATTCTAATATTTTCTCTAAGCGCAATGGGAGCAGTCGACGTCTATTCAATCGCAAGGTCTTATCCTTCTTACCTTGTTAATGCTAAAAAACATAAGGATATAGATCCTCTGCCCCCTGCACCTTCTTCATTTAAAGCAAAAAACAACATACAAAGGAATGTGTATTTCATCCTTCCGGACATGATGTTTGGGCCTGAAATGTTTGCTAAATTCGGTATAGAACAAAACGTTCTTGACGGAATTAAAAAAAGAGGATTTACAGTTCTAAATAAATCATATTCAAATGCGCCCGTGACAGAATTCTCAATTCCACATATTTTTACAATGGAACATTATCTGAATGATGGGGACGTAGTATCAACAGAAGAATTACACGAACTAACGAGTAACTCACGCAAAAACAATAAAGTTGTCAGTGAGTTTAAAAAACGAGGATATGAAACATACGCCATCTCTGATGGATACATCAATATGTGTTTAAGAGGAGAGTACATCTGTGCGAGTAAAATTACTGGTCGAACTCATCAGCAACAGGATCTACGATTCATCGAACGAACACCGTTTTTCAAAATACTGAATGTGTTGGACATGAAATTCAACATATTCGACACACCTATGAATATGTGGGCTTATCCTAATCGAATGGAAATACCTGAATTACTGACATATTTAGAACAAAATCGGAAACAGCCTTACTTCCTGTACATACATCTAGGTCTACCCCACTTCCCTTTACGTTTTGATCGTGATTGCAACTACAAACGTTTTGATAAAACAGAAGTGGGCTATGCTGAGCAGTATCGATGCACTACTAAATATCTGGAGCTATTGATAGATAATATAACCAGAATGGATGAAAAAGCTCTGATTGTAATGCATGCTGATCATGGCGTTATGATTCAGAATCAGCATTTGAAACAGGTTGGTGAGTTAAGTGAAGATGAGATCAGGGAATCTCTTAGTATTTTAAATGCTTTCCGCTTACCTGACGAATGTGAAACATATATTAATCAGGAGATGACTCCTGTAAATACCTTTAGACTAGTTTTTGCCTGTCTCGACAATTCACCCCCGGAATATACACATAACACCAGTTTTCTTGTCTATTACCCTAAATGGCCATCGGGGGGAAGGGTCAGAAAATGGGAACATTGAAAAGAGTCGAATATTTTATTTTTCATTTTTTCATCTTTAAAACGTTGCTTGATTCATCACCTGCTGTTTTTTCCAGATTAATTATATCTTCCATGTGCTTTTTCAATGCGTTTATATCGAAACTTTCAAACGAGGCTTTCAACACATCCATTTTTTTGTTTAAAAGTTCAAAATCTAATTTAGGATGAGTTGCTAATCGAATTTTCTCATGGTCTGTTTGCATCTCTTTCTCAAACTCATAAAACAATTCTTCATATAGTTTTTCACCTGGTCTCAAACCGACAACTTCTATTTTGATATCCTCTTCTGGAATCAAACCCGACAACATAATCATTTGTTCCGCCAAAAACGATATTTTTACAGATTTGCCCATATCGAGAACAAATATTTCCCCTCCTTCCCCCATTGCTGTTGACTGTAGAATTAACTGACTTGCTTCTGGTATCGTCATAAAATATCTTGTAACGTCAGTATGAGTTAAGGTAAGTGGTCCACCTTTTTTAATTTGTTCGGAGAATAATGGCACCACACTTCCGTTAGAGCCTAATACATTTCCGAAACGAACTGTAATAATCTTTGTTGATGACAGCATATTTCTACTTTCACATATCATCTCTGCGATTCTTTTACTCAATCCCAGAACATTAGCTGGGTTGACTGCTTTGTCTGTAGAAATAAAGACAAACTTCTCGCAGTTATAGCGGTCTGCGAGTTCGAGCATATTCAAAGTTCCGAAAACATTATTTTTCAGCGCCTCATAAATATCTGCTTCCAGAATTGGTACATGCTTAAACGCTGCAGCATGAAATATAAATTCTGGTCTCTCCTCTTGCAAAATATAATCTGACTTTACTTTATCGCATACATCTCCTAGCACCGCCTTTATATCCACTGAACGAAATTTCTCAGTTAAAGCAGAGTAAATTTTGTATAGATTAAATTCACAATTATCATAAATGATGAGTTTTCGAGGCCCAAGCTCAGCGATTTGATGACACAAAATTGTCCCTATTGAACCGCCTCCACCAGTAACCATAATAGCTTTACCGGAAATGGTTTTGTTAATTAAATCCCAGTTCAGCTCAACTTTGTCACGTCCCAGCAGATCCTCAATAGAAAGATCTCGCAATTCATTTACTAGAGTTACTTTGCCTGAAACCATGTCATTAAAATTAGGCAGAGTGCGAATAGGTAGACCGGTCTGCTCGCATAAGCTCACTATTTCTTGCATTTTTACACTGGTAATCGATGGTACGGCAATCACCAGACAATCGGGTTGATGAATATCGGATTGCTTAAGTATGTCTTCAGAAGTTCCCAGTACCCGTACACCATGTATTTCTGAATTCGTTAGTAATTTGTCATCGTCAAGAAAACCTAAAGGCAAATACTGCCCGGAACGCAACATGTCCCGCGCCAACATTTCACCCGCACTACCTGCACCGATAATGAGTACCGTTGTTTGTGCCTGCATGTTTACTATTTTGGAAGACGAGTCTTTATATACCCGATAAGCCAGTCTTGGTCCGCCAAGTAAACACACAAGAAAAACTGGAAATAAAATAAAAATGGACCGAGGAATCAAGTCCAGGCGAAATACTATGAATAGTACACATATAATACTTAGGATACCGAACACTGAAGCCAGAACGATATTTTTAAGATCAAGTATGCTGGCAAATCGCCAAATGCCTCTGTATAAACCAAAGTGATAATTCAGCATTCCCTGAACGGCTACGACATAAACTAAGGAATTGAGGCAAAGTTCCCATTTCGTTGGTGGAACAGAAAAATTAAAGCTGACAAGCCAAGCCAATTGCGAGGCCAACATTGACATAACAATATCGTGAGTGACAATTGCCATTCTTTTACTAAACACTTTTACTCTCCTCTCGCTTTACTGGTATCCATAACAATAAGCCGATGCTCCATAACATTAGTCCAATAGTACCAAATTGCACTGACAATACGAAAGCCGCTTCAGAAGATATATTAACAAAACCAAGCACATATATCATAGCGAGTTCGCGAATTCCCCATCCGTTAAATGCTATCGGAATTGCTGTTGCTAACATTACAGGCGGCATGAACAGAAGGCATTGGTAAAAGCTCAATCCTGGATCCATTGTTAAAGACAATACATAAACACTACAAATTGCAAAAAACTGACTAAGTAAACTCAACATAAAGCCAGGCAACGACAGATTTTTATCAAAAATAACTCTCTTAAAAACATCCAGGTGTTTTTTTAGGTTAGTTATTGATTTTAGTTTAAGGTCTCGAAAATTGTGTAGTATCCCTGTATATAATATTATTTGTAAAAGTAACATCGAAATAATTACTAGTATATAAACGTGCAACCAATCTCTGGTCTGCGGATAAGTTATCAATATTAGCGGTGCTGTCATCATAGTCAGTCCGAACAATCCGATTAGCACAAACAATTTGTCAATTATGACGCTCGTTACAGCTTCCGAAACGGGTACATTGTATTTTTTTAAGAAATAAGCTTTCACCGCAGGTTCCGCCACGACATTCGGCAAAATTAGCGAGGAACTCAAGCTTAAGTAATGTGCACGAAGAACCATAAGATACGGAACGGGCAAGGAAGTCTTCGCCAATATCATCATCCATCGACTCGACACTACCAGCGATTGCAACACAAGCAACAATAGTGCTAATACTACCTGAACTGGCGAGAGCGCAACAAGCTGGTCGTATACCTTTGTAAGTTCCACGCGACTCAATATCAGCCCCAGAATTAATAACGTGATAAATATTTTAAAGAGCCTTTTAATCTACTCACCTATATGAAGGGTTTATTCATTCTATGAGAACTAAGCATTTTTATTTAATTCTGTTGATATCTAGATTGGAAGCGCTTGTGAATATATAACCAAAGACAGAATGTGCCACTGTAGACACCTATAAGTATATTCAAAGCCATCGATGGAAAAACCCAGGCTAGATAAGCAGAAGGACCTGTTATGCATATATTAAAAGCTAACAGGCACTGCGCTAAACGAGCATGTGAAATACCCATTTGTACCAGACGTTGATAAGCATGGGTGTTATGAGCTCTGTACCAGGTTTCTCCAGCGAGAATACGCTTGAATAATGTAAAACTTGCATCAGAAATAAATATTGAAAGAAGAATTAACCAGACAACTACTGGAATCACAGCAGTCTTTTCACCATATATGGCAAGGATACCAAAGGCGAAACCGATAGAACAACTGCCTACATCCCCCATAAATATTTTGGCTGGCGCCCAATTCCATATCAGGAAAGCTGAGCTGGAGAAAATAATCGCCAGACACAATATTCCCGCCTCAAATTTGCCACTTACTATAAAAAACACCCCACCGCAAAAGGCTGAAGTGATGGCCTGTATTGCAGCCAGACCATCGGTACCATCCATAAAATTGTACAAATTTACCAGCCACGATACTGCTACTATCGCAATACTACTTGCCAGCCAGACTGACTTTAATGAATAGTCTCCGAACGTAAGCGTATCTATGCCACCGAAAACCAGTACAGCCCATGCTGAAGTACATAGGTATAGGATTGCTCTTTTCATTACTGGTACTTCATGATGAATATCAACCCAACCTACGATGCCAATAATCAGAACTCCAGAACTAAGGCCTAGTGACAATAAAAACAAATCTCCCGTTCCGACAATGAACAGTAAAGAGGACAAAAGCATCGACATTGCAATCGCCACTCCACCTCCTGTTGGAGTTGGTATTGTATGAGAGCTTCTCTCATTAGGCACATCAATCACATTGTTTCTGAGAGAATAACTCCGGATATAGCTAGTGATATAGTAGGAAAGAAAAAAGACGAAAACTCCAAACATACTTAAAAAAAATAATGAATTTACTTTCGTCAACAATCCTGCCTCCCCTGATACCAGTTTACTGTTTTTTGAATGGACGTCTTAAAATCGATTAATGGTTCCCAGGACAAATCTTTTCTTATTTTTTGATCGTTAATATTAAGCGAAGATACTAATTTTTGAATCGCATCTTTTTTTCCGAAAATCGCTGCAACCCACCTTAATAGAAATGTTGGACAGGGGAATAAAGCCGTTCTACTATTCAACGATTCGGATATGATGCCAATGAGATTAGGCAAGGAAACAGAGACATCTTTTACTAGATAACGTTGCCCATTCACATTTTCTGAACTCAAACATAATTCTATTATCGCACATAGATTTTCGACGTAAATAAAACTGCGAGAGTTATTCACCGAAGCGAATGGTAAGGGGAGCCCCAGATCAACAAGTTTAATCAATGCCAGAAAATTCGCTTTTACATTAGCACCAAATACTAATGGTGGCCTCAAAATAACAAACTGCACATCGCTATCCTTGCATATTTTTTCTATCGAAATTTCTGCTTCATGTTTACTTAAACTATAATTATCTTGAGTGTTGACAGGAGATTGTTCGGAGATAAAATAATCCTCATGATTACTTTCCAAACTCTCATTCACTTTAATCGTACTGACATATACAATTTTCTTAACACCGTTAGCCAAAGCACTCTTAGCCAGAAAGGTTGCTGGGAGAGTGTTAAGTTGATAATAAGAGGAATAAGGTAACTCCCTGGTTTCATGAGCATTTCCTGCCAGATGGATCAGAAAATCTACTTCTTTTAGTATTCCAATGAATTCTGCTTCCTCTCCAAGTAGATCGAACTGTACCCATTCATCAATTCCTTCTTCTTGTCTTGCCAACTGCTTTTTATGGCGGCTCAAACCTATTACATAATATTCTTTCTGTTTCAGGAATTTAGTCAACGCACTCCCAATGAAGCCTGTCGCTCCAGTCACCAAAACTTTAGTCATTATCTTAATTAAGAATAATTAGAGAGATAAGTATTTATGACTCGTAAACATGCAAAGTTTCTCTATTAACCTTCTCCATAGAGAACTCTTCTTCAACAATTTTTCGACCTGCCTGTCCCATCGCTTTACATAGCTCAGTGTCATTTAGCAATTTTACTATTGAAGCTGAAATATGCTCCGGAGAATGCACTCCAACCAGTATTCCATTTAAGTCCTGTCTTACGATTTCTCTGCATCCAGCAACATTTGTTGTAACAATTGGTATCCCGCATGCTGCGGCTTCAATGAGAATTTTAGGGACCCCTTCGCCATAATATGTGGGTAGCACAAGTATTTTGATCTGACGTAAAATGTCAGCCATGTCATCCTGATATCCCCACCATTCAACTATCCCATTGTCCTGCCATCCCTCGAGCTCGGAGACTTTTATTGAGTTTGGGTTGTTCTTATCCGGCTTTCCAACGATCACAAATCGCGCATGCGGGAGCACTTTTCTTGTCAATTCCGCTGATTTTATGAAATCGATAATACCTTTTTGCGCAAGTAGTCTCGAGGCAAAAAGTACAATTGACGACTCGGAGTTCACCAGGTCGTTTGTATATGTATTTAAATCAATTCCAGAACCTTTAATTAGCATTATGTCTTTTTCTTGACACAGCTTTTTTTCTTTAAAAAACCTAGCATCATCTGTGTTCTGCACGATTACCGAACTCGTATTTATTTTAAACAGTAATCTAAGACAACACATGATGCTGAAAGCCATTGCTCGATCAATGAATTTACTTGATTGAAATACATAGCCCAACCCAGGAAAAGTATTAACACTTTTTCGTATACCGCTGAGTATCGAAGCGATTTCACCATAAAGAACAGGTTTAAGAGCGATACGATGTGTAATGTCTGGCTTTACCGTCTTATAACAATCTATTACTCTGCACAGGAGCTTGATTTCTTTAAGAATATTTTTACCATGTCTGTCCATGCCTAGCGATATAAGTGTAACATTCATATTTTTTATTCTGTCACCATATTCTCCTTCGTTAGTTAACAGATAAACATCATACCCTTCTGCTATCGCAGCTAAAGCAAGATGCCGCCTATGCGACCAGAAATACCAGTCCTCTGAAACGAAATAGAGAAGCTTCTTCTTTATTTCCAAGATGGTGTTAAACAGGTTTTAAAATTATATCGAAATCTGAAATCACTAGATCTTCCTCAAGTAGCTCTGCGAATTCAGACGAGAGGCTCGATCTTTTTGTTGGAAGTGCAGCCCATTTTTCTATATTAATGGTTTCAACATCAAACCCCGAGTTTGCAAAAATAGCTGTCATTTCCGAGAATAGAATACGATTAGTGTAAAAACCTGAACTAGCCATGAAATCTGATTCCCATATCTTTTCAGAAAATCTCAGGTTGTTATGTGAATATGACATGTGATCCTTTAGGTCGACACCATGTGCACTAACCCCATCTACTTTTAAAATACGACGAAACTGTCTGGCATATTCTTCGAAGTCTGCTTTTCGAATGTGTTCTAAAACAGATTGAGACCACAGAAAATCTACAGAATTGTCAGGTATTTTCTTTAATGAAGCTAATCCCTCAATAAGATAGTGAATATTCCATCGATCGCAGATTTCGGTAATTGAAAGGTCATTTTCAGGTAAGGACACACCTTCAATTTCTTGCTGTAAAAATGTAAAAAAACCCAGATAACTTTGATTAGATTTAATAGCATCATCACTTCTATCTACCAAATATGATTCTTTCGCACCGTAACAGCCGGCAATAATACCTGATGCCAGTGAATCACCAGGACCCAGCTCAAGCATAACGAAATCGTTTTTATGACTATCAATTTTCGCATTTTCAAAGTGTCGTAGAAATGTTCTGTAAGCGTATTCTGGTTCATCCATCAGCCCATGTCTGAATAAATTCAATTTCTGCCAGACTTTGTAAGATATTGAAAGTCTTGAAAGAACGATTTTCATTACAATCTTTAGCCACCAGGGTATAAATTTACGGATATCCAATTTATTCCTCCGATGCAGCATTCAAGTTCATGGTAATGTCGTTACTGAAAATATTCCAAGCAACAGCCATATATAACGCTGATAGATTACTTCAGTCGCTAGTGATGCTCCTACAAAAACTGCAATCACGCTAATTATAGTTCGTGAACTTAAATACTCATGGCTACCTTCAGGCTGTTGCAAGATCGAGCTAACATAAAACCATAAAAAAAGCAGAAAAATACAAAGACCAATCAAACCTGTCTCTACCAGCAGCCAATTAGCACTATTATGGATAGTAGCTGCATCTTCTGATACTCCCTCCCTATCGCTATTCCATAGATGCCCACCTAATCCGATACCCATAATTGGGCTTTCTTTCCAATACCTAATCGAACGTTTCATAATTTCGACTCTTGCTTCCAGCCCATCAGATTTAATTCTCGCAACTGCATTTAAGGGTTTTACGTCCTTTTTTTCTGGAATGGATATAACTGGAGTCTCAACTCCACTATTTGCGGGTTCATTCAGCCTACTGGTCTTTTTTACTTTACTATTATTACCATCGCTCAAACCAATATCTTGAATGTCATTCAATATTTCCATCTTTTCATTATTCTTCTCAAGGACTTCTTGCATATCCATGATTCCAGACTGTACAAATGGATAAATCGACTCAATTAATCTATTGTTGATATCATTAGTTGTATCAGAGAATGCAATGAAATTGACGGCTAGTGCTAAAACAATAGATACAGTCACTCCCTTTATCACTTTCTTATTTAGAAATACGCTAACCAGACCCCCAAGAAAAAGACCAATCCAGGCACTTCTGGAATAGGAATAATAGACGCATAATAGAATGAGGATAGAACCCATGGCCAGTATCAAGCTACTTAATAAGCTCCTATTTTTCGAAATCAAAAATATATTGATCATATAAACAACTACCAAAAATATTCCAAAAGCGTTTGGGTTCTGATACATACCCTTCATTCGATAATGGTGAGAAATATAATCATATTGATGAAGAAAACCATACAAGAAAAACCAGTGCGCAACTAATTCTACTGCACATACTAACCATGCCATGAAGAGAAGACTTCGAAAAAATATTTTTTTTGTTTTTCCGCCATGTTGACCAATATAAACACCTGAAACGAAGTAGCACATCAATATTACCCAACCGGCAAGCTTATTCACCAAAGCCCAGGTCATCAAAACACCTGTATTCTGGTAACCAACAATAAAGCTAATCAACATCCAAACTGACATCAATACCAACAGCTGCCATCCCCAGCGTATACATAAACTCGGTGATTCCTTTTTTAATAAAAAGCCAGAAATAACGAACAACATTATCAGTGGAATCATAAAATCCGTTGCGGCGACGCGAATACCTATATGAGAATCATCAAGCTGTAGTGTTAAAAGTATATTAACGCTAATAGCGACCAGAATAATTACTGCGGGCATTAGAAATACAGCAACAAAACCTGCTGGTTTATTTTGTAAATCCGTATCAGTGCTATTTTTCAATTAATGAGTCTCTTCGGTTCGACTCGGAGAGTCAATGACAACTCTCAGTACTGCAATTGTCGATGAATTCCGATGAATAAGTATGATGATAGAAGCGTCAAGCAGGAACTACTTATGACCAGTAGCTCGGGATAATACTCGTAAAGTGACATCTGATATTAAATGTATTTCCTCATCCGTTAAAGTAGGATGCACCTGAAAAACAAGGCTCGATTCACCAAGTGCCTTAGCTGTTTTCAGTCGTTCTACAGGTCTGCAATTGTAATTGTCAAATGTCTTTTCTAAATACACTTCAGGACAAGGTCCAGATTGGCAAGGTACGTCCAATTCGCAAATTTCCGAAAGCACCCGGTTTCTATCCCATCCATCGTGCAGCTTTTCCAGTTCAATAAAGACTGATAATTTATACCAGGCATGTTCAATATCGGGGGTAGGTACAGGCACTCTAATTGCCGGCATTGAAGAATAATTTTCTTTATAAAGTAGAGCGTTTGACGTCCTTCTTTTGTGCCACTCTGACATTCGTCGCAACTGTATTCTACCTATTGCAGCCTGCAGCTCCGTCATTCTTCCATTTGTGCCTAATGATTCATGAACCCAGGAAAACTCTCTTGTATGAGCTCCTGCAGAAATTGCCTTCATACTTTTACCGTGTTCCTTAAACGACCAAAGTTTTAACCGCAATCTTTCGTCGTCAGTCGTCAACATCCCTCCTTCACCACCTGTCGTCATAATTTTATCCTGACAAAATGACCAGGCTGATACATGTCCAAAGGTCCCTACTGAACGACCTTTGTATTTAGCTCCATGAGCCTGAGCACAATCTTCTATCACATAAAGATTCCGACTCCTTGCGATATCAGTGATCGTATCCATTTCACAGGGCAGGCCTGCTAGATGAACACATATTATTGCTTTGGTGTTCGAAGTAACAAGTTCTTCCAATACCTCAGTTGAAATATTTTGAGACTCAGAGTTTACATCCGCAAACACTGGTTTCGCGCCCACACTTAAAATACAGGAAACTGAAGCAATAAAGGTACGTGACGTAACGATGACTTCATCACCTTTGCCGATATCAAGTGCTCGCAATGAGAGTTCAAGTGCAACCGTACCGTTAGAAAGCGCGATCGCATGTTTACTTCCGCACCATTCTGCAAATTCATTTTCGAACAGCTTACATTCTTCTCCTGTCCAGTAATTCACTTTATTGGACAAGAGCACGCGCGAAATAGCTTCAGCTTCTTCTTCAGTATAACTCGGCCAAGGAGAAAATTTATTACTCAATATTTCGGTCCTTATTCAATATAGTTGCAGGGACGCCGACCATCGTCAGTCCATCCGCCACATCCCCAATAATTGCAGCGCCGGCCCCGACGACTACTTTTGAACCTATCGTAATGTACTGCACTAGTGAAGAGCCAATGCCGATCCAGCTCTCAGCTCCGACATGGACTCCTCCTGCAATGATGGCACCGGGGCAGATATGTACAGAATCTTCAATTTTACAATCATGATCGATACTCGCACGAGTGTTAACTATTGTTGAAAGACCTAGAATGACTCCATAATTTATCACGGCACCAGCGAATACTACACTGCCTCCGCCCAATGATGCTTTTGAACTTACAATTGCATCGGGGTGCACAATAGTAGCAAGTGGTATAGATTCACTCATCAAATATCTGGTTTTTTCTAACCTGATTCTGTTGTCGCCAATAGCAACCACAATACCATCATGTTTCCCCTTATCATTAACAAGAGTTTCCGTATTACCAACAACCTCCCATTCATTATTATTCTTTATATCAGGCCAAGCATCATCGTAGAACACAACCTGTTCCCAGCCGGCAGATAAAGCTGTATCGGCGACCACTCGTCCATGCCCACTAGCGCCGAGTATAGCTAATGACTTCACTCTTGATTTCCCTGAAATTTAGTCATCGTGACATGTCCAGCAGAGCTGATTCCATCACGGGAAAGCACCTTTATAAAAGTCATAAGTATTATTTTAACATCTAGAAAAAATGATTTATTATCAACATACCAGACATCAAGTTCGAATTTTTCGTCCCAGCTTAAGGTGTTTCTGCCATTAACCTGAGCCCACCCCGTAATTCCCGGCAAAACTTCGTGTCTACGCATTTGTATTTCATTGTAAAGTGGTAAATATTCAACTAACAATGGCCGGGGCCCAACAATACTCATATCTCCCTTTAGCACATTCCATAATTCGGGTAGTTCATCAAGACTACTATTTCTCAGTAAATTGCCGAAATTATTGAGACGCTGTGAATCATCGTCTGTCTCACCTCCTCTGTTTAATGGTTCCCGCATTGTCCTGAATTTGTATATTGTAAATATCTTTCCACTATAACCCGGTCGTCTTTGTATGAAAAATATCGGTCTCCCTAATTTCCAAAACACCAGTATACAAAGCAGCACCAATAATGGCGACAATAAGAACAGTACTGAAAGAGATAGAATTAAATCAATAAACCTTTTCAAACTAATAAACCCTGCTTTCGAGAAAATTTACGAACTGCTCAGCCAGTCTTTCGCGTTCAAATTTTTCTTTACCTAGTTTTTGTCCATTCCTCCCCATAGTCGACAATTTTTCCCGGTTGTCAGCAAGGTTTGTTATTGATTTCGTAAATGCGATAGCATCATCGGGAGGCACTGCAACCCCGCATTGATAATGCTTCAGCATGTCAGCGACCCAGCCTGGATAATTATTCAAAACCGCCTTTCCTGAAGCAAGGTAATCGAAGAATTTGTTAGGCGATGTGCCGTAATAAAAAGCGGACACATTAGCAAGAATCATTAATGTTAAATCTGCTTCTCGTAATAAGCCAGCCAACTTTATTTTGGGCATAGAATCCAGAAACAAACAATTATTCAGATTTTCGGAATCTGCACGTTCAATTAGACTACTTTTTAGTTTCCCATCACCCACAAAAACAAGCTTTATCTCTTTTCGTCCAGCTCTTTGGAGTAAAACCGCGACATCTATAACAGCATCTAAACCGTTTGCAATTCCATGAGTTCCTGAATATATAGCTAGAAAATCTGATTTTTTTATCCCTTCAGGACGCCATCCCTTATTGTCGGTTCCGGAAAAAATATCAAAATCACATCCATTGGGTATCATTACCACGCAATCAGGTTCTACTTTACGGCTGACAATACCCTCAACTATTCCCGGGGATAACCCGATACACCCATCCGCGCATCTATAAGACACCAACTCAAGAGTAGACAACATGAATAAAAGTAACGGGTTTGTAATAACTCCCATCGCTTTTGGTAATTCTGGCCATAAATCCCTAACCTCAAAAACGAAAGGCTTCCTTCTCAGCAGTTTGGCCGCAATTCCGGGAATTGCGATAGTTAATGGGGTAGAAGTAGCAAAAACAAGGTCATATTCATGTGAAAGAGAAATTTGTATACTTTTAAAAGCAAATTTGAGGAAAGAAACTGTTCTTTGTAGTAAGCCAAGTGAGTTATTGTATGGTGTATATAGTTCAATTACCTCAATTCCATCCACGTTCCCTGAACGCTTGCCGCGAATAAATGCTTCTTCGATTCCGGTGCGTCCTACATTATACGATCCACATACGAGCGTTACCTTGTGTCCTCGTGAAATCAAGTGGCGGGCAAACTCGTAAGACCTTGTTCCTGTGGCCCCGTCAGGTGTGGAAAAATGCTGATGAAAGTAAAGAACGTGCATTTCTATTAGATAAAAGAAATATTACTGACAATTTGCCCGTGGTTATGTACTTCTACCTCTAATACCTCCACTTGAGTTTTAAGACCGTAGTAGAGTGACTCCCAGCCTTCAACAATCTCGAATCTGGCAATAGCAGTATCGCTTTCAATCTCTATGCTACAACCATCTGTTGAAAGTTTATATCCATCCTGCTCCCAGCAATCAGGCGACAAAATCCAGCGCAGTATTGCTTTGTGCTTGAAGCCACCTACATTATCTCTAACTTTCAGGTTTCCTGCTGATAAGCTAACACTCCTGCGATGATTACAACCTTTGCTATCTTCATAGGCTGCGTTCCACTCCCTTCCATGACCATCACAATTTATTAAACTGAAGCTCTCGGTTTCCAACCAGTCCGAAAATAAAAACCTGCTGATTTTCGGCATCTGATTCCTGTCATCAAACTGGATAGTATTGTGAGATTTTGTTCCGGAAAAATAGTCAATCCAGTTACTTTCAGTGTTATAGGAATATGTACCAGTGTCACGAAACCAGTTTTTTCCCTTATGCCATATGTCAGCGTGTAAAGCATCAGCATGTCCCGGTCGGAAACGATAGCGCGGAAAGCGAATGACAGCTTTCGTTTGATATTCGTTTTCCTCATCGACTAAAACCGCATATCCACCATCTTTATAGACCTCCGATACTGGTAAACTCATTTTCAACTCAAAAGCAGGAACATCCAGAACGTTCAGTATTTCATTCGCCTGATAGTGTTGATATGCACTACGTTTTAGAAACAAAGTAGATGCTAGTTGTACAGAAGGCCTGTAATCACGGTACGGAGTAGTAACAAAAGAAAGTAGCCAGGCTCCGTCGTTTGCCCCGATATTTGTCGCCTCTCCTGACTCTCTTTCGATCAACGAATATAGCCACAGAGTGGCTTTTTCGGCTTTTGTATAATAATTTTTTGTAAACGCCTTCAATTCATATTCGTTTCTGAAATATTCGACGAGTGAAATAGTATCTAAAAACAACCTGTGATAATTAACGGAGTACTGGCTAAAACTACCGTCCGGAAAAACCAGTCTTTCCACCCTGCTTTCTAATTGCCTATGCCCTTTAGCAAACCATTTTCTGGCCTTTTTTTGATAATCTGGCCATTGTTTCAGAAAACCAGCTCCGATTATCAACGCCGCGGCTTCACTAGTGCCGTGATTATTATCCTGTGCTATTGCATATTCGAGCGTGGCACTAATTCGCGTAAGATGTTGAACAACCGTCTGCTTAAGAGCATCATTTGGCCGACAAATTTTCGACATCAGATGTGACGCGAGAACCAGATTAATCAAACGAATAGATGCTTCCTGACCGCATTTCCAATTTGGACCCGAATTTGCTGGGTTCTTTTTATTCCAATCAACTAACCAGATGTTTATTGAAGAAAAAAGAGGTCGTGAAATAGAGCTTCTGGCCAACACAGCCATTCGAACCAACCAATGGAATCTGGAAGGCTCCCATATAAATTTTACATCAGTCCGAGAGTCAATAAAGTCAGGTATTTTTGACCAATGCTTCTTATTAAAATCGTAGTTTTTCTCTTCGCTATTATTCCAGAACCAATCTGGTTTCTCCTCAACTTCTATCACACGAGAACCAAAATATTCAAGCGTATTGATATTCTCACCACTAGCAGACATGGGTGACGTGCCTATATATTCAAAACAATCTTCGTATATAGGAGATGCTAAAGGCAGTTCTAGAATAATCAGTCCAGTTTTCAGCCTAAGCCGATAAACAAAAACCCGGAGCAGGTTTCTGAGACCTAGCCTATAGTAAGTAAGAAGTATGTTTTTCAGCATAAAACCTGACAAAAGAGAATAAAAACTTTTAATTATTCAACTCTTGTAATAAAGCTTCAATTATTCGAATACCGGCCTGACCGTCCCACTTTTCGGGTACTGTTGCCTGTTTCCATTCATTTCTAAACAACTTGTCAAACGCAGGTTTTATATTTTTATTGTCACTTCCTAATAATTCGTTTGAACCAATTTCAACTGTTTCGGGCCTCTCGGTAGTATCACGAAGAGAAAAGCAAGGTATATTCATTACCGTAGCCTCTTCAGTAATCCCTCCTGAATCTGTCACAACCGCCTTTGCATTTTTGACAAGATATATAAACTCCAAATATGACTGAGGTTCCACCATCTTTATATTTTCAGGGAAATCGCCAATTTGTTTTAAAGATTTCTGTGTGCGCGGATGCACCGGGAAAATCACATTCAAACCACGACAGGCGTTCGCAATTGTTAATATTTTATTCTGCAAACTAACGTAACTATCTACATTGGATGGACGATGCATTGTCAAAACGATATATTCGCCTGACTCGAGATTCAATTCAGACCAGAATGACGGTGAGCGTATTCTATCCTCATTGAAAATCAGCGTATCAATCATTGTATTACCGACAAAAAATATCTGATTCTCTCTAACTCCGGATCGGATTAAATTATCACCAGCCGATCTGCTTGTAGTAAAAAAATAGTCTGTTATCGAGTCAGTAACAATTCGATTGATTTCTTCCGGCATAGACCAGTCTCCTGACCGAATACCTGCTTCCACATGAGCCACAGGCACACATAATTTTCTTGCAGTTATTGCACAGGCCATTGTAGAAGTTACATCTCCTACCACAAGACAAACGCCAGGCAGCGATTTCAGAAGCAATTTTTCATATTTAAGCATAATCCCCGCCGCTTGCTCAGCTTGTGTTCCGGAACCAACTTCTAGATTAAAATCAGGTATTGGTATTTTCAGTTGTTCAAAAAACTCTCCCGACATTTTTTTATCGTAATGTTGTCCCGTATGTATCAATCGATATTTAATATTTTCTCCTTCATTGTTCACACTGTCAAGTGCTCGAATGATCGGAGCAATCTTCATGAAATTAGGGCGTGCGCCAGCTATTATGTCAATCAAAGGAAGCACTATCGTGTTTCCGCCAATTGAATTGATAAACGGCTTATTTCTATCAATTCGTCGAATGGAATCGGCGACACTTCTCCTTTCTCGATTGCCGAAACAAAAGTCTTTACGCACTCGAGTTGCCCTTTGTCCTGCTTCCACAGATTCATTTTCTTAAACCCTGTCCAGCCATATCCAGTCAATTTCCTGTAATTATCCAGAATCAGTACTTTACCATCAGAGAATATCTCCAGACGCTCTTTGGATAGCGACTTGTGTCCATTCGCCAGATAGTGAATTGTCCCAAGGGAACCGTCTTCAAAACTTATGGTTATGATCGCAATATCTTCGATAGTATTTACTCCTGCTCCACTACCGGCATACTGAACACTGAAATCCCTGACAGGTGTTCCGCTAAGATAACGAAGTAAGTCAATAAAATGACATGCCTCCCCAAGGATACGACCGCCACCTATCTGCGGATCTTTCGTCCAATGGTCAGATGGAAGAAAACCTGCATTTACAGTCATGATAAATACTTTTGGCTCAACACTGCCCCGTAAAAGTTCCTTGATTTTTTGAATATGCGGGGCAAACCGACGGTTAAAACCCACCATCAACAGCTGCTTGTCAGCATTTTTGTAAGTATTTGTGATTTTATCCAACTCCTCCAGCGTCAAGCAGAGGGGTTTCTCGACGAAAACGTGTTTGCCTGAGTTCAGAGCCTTGTTAACGAATTCTGCATAATTATTGTGTCGAGTAGTAATAACCACAACATCAGAAGTGCTTTCATTTAATAGGCTTTCCACATCAGTGGTATTCCTATCGAAACAATACTTTTTGGCAACATGCTGGCTACTTACACCTGTTGACGAGCAAATTGTATTCATCTTGACACCTACTTTATTAAAAGCCGGAATAAGCACAGCAGATGCATAATTTCCTGAGCCAATAACACTTATGGAAACATTTGGAGTAACACTACTTGATACTTCACTGAACGTTTCTGAAGATGTCTTGAGTCTGACAGTTTGGTTCAGTCCATCTAACCCCGGATATTCAAGAATTATACCCAGAGAATCTTCCTGCCCCGCCACCAGCTCATAAGCCTCGACAACATTATCTATATGAAAACGATGTGTTATAAAAGGTTTAACATTCAACTGGTCTGTTGCCATCATGTTCAATATTGCTTCAAAATTTCGCTGCTCAGTCCATCTTACAAATCCAATCGGATAATCCTGACCTTTCTCTTCATAGTTTGGATCATATCTACCTGGTCCATATGAAGCGGAGACTTGAAATGTCAGTTCTTTTTGAAAAAAATCATCGCGTCGTAGGTTCAGACCAGCTACGCCAACTAATATTATTCGACCACGCTGGCGACACATACTGGCTGCTTGATGTATAACCAAATCATCTTTTGTCGATGCTGCGACTATAACTCCATCCACGTCTCTATCCATACTGAATTGACGAGCCACTGCAAGCGGATCCTCCCCCATAGAAAGGTTCGCTGTTTGTGCACCGAATTGTCTAGCCATTTCACAACGTCCCGAATCGAAGTCGACTCCCAGAACCTGGCAGCCATTTGCCCGTAAAATCTGAACACACATCAAGCCGACCAGCCCCAATCCAGTTACAACGATATATTCACCAATTGTTGGTCGTAGCAATCGCACACTCTGTAAAGCGATAGCTCCTATTACAGTAAAAGAGGCTTCATCATCTGATACCTGATCAGGTATCTTTGCACACAGATTTACTGGAACTCTGGTTATTTCTGCGTGTTTGCCATTAGATGCCACTCGATCTCCAATCGCAAACCCAACTACACCGTCGCCAGTCTCGGATACCTTGCCGACATTGCAATAGCCCATTGGCAAGGGTTTATCTAACTTGTTTAACACAGTTTCTATAGTCGGCAAAAGTCCATCAGTCTTAATCTTATCCAAGGCCAGCTTTACCTTATCGGGTTGTTTCTGAGCCTTTTGCAGATAACCCGCCTTACCAAACTCAATTAGCATTCGCTCTGTACCAGTTGATATCAGAGTACGCTTTGTTTCAATAAGTAAATTACCTGGACTAATCTGAGGTGATGGTATATCCGCCAGGCTAGTTTCCCCGGTTTTGAGACTCTGTAAAACCTGTTTCAAAATTTAACTCCTCAAGATATTTAATGTATTCCCACTATTAATAAACTCGAACGCATATTGCAATTCTCAGGATAATCTGCCTGTACCATTGGAATCCAGATAGGTTCTACACCATAATTCAATAGTTAAAATTGGGAGCAAAGAGTAAGCACCATCTATTTCGCCGCTATCATTTTTTCTCAAAAGATCCTGAACCGCAGACGGATTAAATATGCCTCTTTTTTTAAGACTCTCTTTTGAAAGTACGTCGTTCAGCAATGGTCTTAATTCACGTCGCATCCACTGTCTGAGAGGTGCTCCGAAACCCGATTTTGGTCGATAAATTACATTCTTTGGCAAATAAGGTTCCATGGATTTTTTTAATATCCATTTACTTACCCGACCATGCTGTTTCCAGTTCGTGGGAATTCCCGCCGCATAGTTCATCAGGTCTGGGTCCAAAAAAGGCACCCGTGTCTCTACACCAGTAGCCATCGACATTTTATCGGTATAGTTCAAATTATGATCTGTAAGAAAAAAACGTTGCTCCAAAGCAAGCATGCGTTCGAGTGGATGGATAGACTTATCAAATTTCTGTAGAAACTCAAGCATAGGCGCGGTAGCAATTGCAGGACCAAGTTGCTCGCGAAACTCTGGTGAATATAAACCCGATAACACCGATTCTCCTGCCCATACGAAATAATTTGCCAGCCTGGCATCTCCATCCATCCCTGAACCATCAAACAGTTTCGCCAGTCTTCTAAAAAAGGGCACTCGTTGATCAGTACGCTGTGTCATTTTTTCCAGTGTCTGACGCGTAGACTGGGGTAACCAATTCCAATAGTGCTCGTAGTTAACAGCAACATGTCGACGATAACCGGAAAATATATCATCTCCTCCTGCTCCCGAAAGTAATACCTTTATCCCCTGTTTGCGAGCCAATTGACTAATATAAAGAACGTTTAAAGGTGCCGGGTCAGCCAAAGGTTCATCGAGCTGTGTAATCATACGTTCTAAATCACCAGCCATCTTGTTAGCGTCAATCTGCACCACATCCAGGGATACATTCAGGTGCTTTGCGACCTCTCGAGCATAAGGCAAATCATCTGGAATACCTTCGTTCTCAAGACCACTTGTCTCGATTGTATAACATTGAATATCGGGCAGCTGTTCACGCGCAAAACTTACGATAGCGCTGGAGTCCAGTCCTCCGGACAGAAAAGCGCCAACAGGGACATCTGCGACAAGCTGACGTAGTTTGTCTGCCACCCCACTAACGAGATCAGGACTCGATGGTATAAATTGGACATCATTCTGTAAGGGTAATTTATACCAGTACCAGTGTCGTATAATCCTGCAATCACGTATAAACATTGCGGCACCTGGCTCTAGTTTACGCACTGAAGATAATGGCGTGCCTTCTCCGGGACACCATAAAAAACTCATATATCGATGCAAAGACTGTACGTCAAGATCACGCAGTTCCGGCGCTATACATAACAACGCCTTGATTTCACTGGCGAAAACGAAGCCCTTAGATGATTCGGCATAATAGAGTGGCTTAACTCCAAGACCGTCTCTTGCCAGAAACAAGGAATGAGTACGTTTGTCCCATATTGCAAAAGCAAATATTCCATTTAACTTTTTCAACATGGCATCTCCCAGAGAAAGATATAATTGAAGTAGAACTTCTGTATCCGAGTTCCCTCGAAATTTTACCCCTTGTATTTCCAGGTCTTCTCTCAATTCACGAAAATTATATATCTCACCGTTGAACACTAGCGTCAAACTTCCATCTTCAAGAACCATAGGCTGATGTCCTTCCTGGGAAAGATCCAGAATAGAAAGTCTTACGTGAGCAAGTCCAACGCCTGTGTCTATATCGACATATTCACCAGAATCATCCGGGCCACGGTGAACCTGTGCCTGATTGGCAAGCTTTAGCAGTTCAGGATTAAAACTGCCCATGTAACCGTTTATCCCACACATAACATTTAATCAAAAACGGCAAATAATTTATTCAAATTACTATCAAAATCATGTACATACTTCACTTCTTTCAGAGTTGCAGTTGAATGCCGCTCAATAAGACTCCGGTTTAATACATATTTTTCGATAGCGTTGACTAAGGCTTTAGTATTTTTAGAGGGTATCAACATTCCGTTTATGTCTTCTTGAATCGAATCAGGTATAGCACCTACTCTACTGCATATGGCTGGCAGCCCTCTTGCCATTGCCTCGAGTAAAGCATTTGGAAAACCTTCGACATATGTTGGCAAAACGAATACATCTGATTTATCAAGTAAAGAAGTGACTTCCGAATGAACAAGCCAGCCATGAAAATGAATGTTCTCAAGCTCTTTTTTATTCACATAATCTTTTAGCTCTCTTTCTAATGTGCCGCCACCCGCAATATTAAGAGTAATATCGTAATTAACTGACAACTCCGAAACAGCATTGACTAATTCCCAAATACCTTTATCTCGCACTAACCAGCCTACAAAAATCAGACTAAGGTTTTCCCTTGGCTCCGATTTTTTTACTTGTGTGGCAATATTAAATGTGCGAGGCATCCAGTTATGCACAATAATTGCCTTTTCTTCCGGAACTCCTATTGTCAAGAGAATATTTTTGAAGTCACTGCCCTGGCAGATGAAGATATCTGGGATTTTCAAAAGCACCCTAACCAGTTTATTAATTAAGAATGATGAATTTATCCAGCCTTGATAATAACCATCACGAATACAGAAAGCTGATTTAACTGAAAACATTCTGGCTATCGCAGCAATTAATATTCGTTCAAAAAAACTATGCCTGGCACCGGCAAATATAATGATTCCTCCTATTTCTTCACGAGTAAGTTTTCTAACTATTATCGCTACCCGTCGAAATCCATTATTTAACTTAACGAAAAACGACGGAGGAGGAAAACTCTTGACCAGAGTGTCGACAACATCTAGCTGATAGTCATTCTCACTCGCGAAGTCAATAATACCGCCAGCTGCAGTTAACTGTCCTCCGGGGTTTTGCAGGACATCTGGTGAAGGCCTTGGTCCTATAAGAACAATTCTGTTGCTTTTCATTCACATCCTTATAGAAGTTTCACTGATTTGTTTTGGACAAATAAATCTACACACTTTTTGGAGTCATCATTGATGCAAGCTCTACTTTACACCGGGCGCACCAGGCTGCTCGAGATTCAGCTTTTGTTGTTCCGCGAGCTCCTCGTCGCAAACTACTCCTGTGATCGAAACCCACCCAGCTCTGCTATTTCTGAGAATAATATTGTTCATTCCTTCATGAAGAAACCATTGAAAAAGATCCTTGCCTCTATATTGATGAACTATTTTCGTTGCATAAGTGTCATGTGTATCCACCATAGACCAAATAACAGGAAGATGTTTATAACAAGTTGACGGAAACAGATAACGCAGATATCGAATTACTGGAATAAGATTAATATAATGTAATATCGGGACAAAATACTTACAGTACGCAAGGAATACATTCCCTGGAACACGTGTTGTAACAGAACGAAATAATTCACATCTTAATGCATTCAAAGACCAGAGAAATTCCAACCAAGATACTTTCAGGGAGTTTCGGTTTGGTCGTGTATATAGGCTGATATCATAGAGGCTTAAACCAAGACTTCCCGAAACTTTGATAACCTTGGCTAAAATTTTGAAGCTGGCCTCTGGATCAGGAGTGTGATGCAACACTCCTACGGAATATCCATAATCGAAATATTTATGACGAATTGGAGAGGAAAATATATCCCCCTGGACAAAGAACACATTATCTCTATCTGATAAATTATCCTGAGCCGCGTCTACGGCATCAGTAGCATCCAGCCCTACCACAAGATGCGCGGATCGCCTGGATGCCACATCCACAAACCTGCCTGCACCAGAGCCGAATTCAATTATATTTTTACCCTCGATATCAGTACGTTCCCACCCTAACTCAGAATCAAAACGAAGCTCAGATTCTATTTGATTGGCGGTGTCTATTTGAGACGTTGCAAATGTTCGCCACTGAGGTCCAAAAGAGTCTGCGTATGAGGTACCCTGGGTAAATCGGGGTATGGAATTTCTAATTGGGTAAGTAGACTCACATCCGTCACAAATAAGTGAACCGTTTTTAATTCGTTCCCCCGACTCTTCTGACTTCAAGCGCAGAGACTCAGAATCACATTTTGGGCACTTAAGGAATTCCAAATACTCAAGTTTCATAATTTTCTCTTAACATAATTAGTAGGTTGTAACTGGGAACCAATGATTTCCCACTGATAAAGTAAACTTGTCTGGCTAGTTTGATGTTAGTGTTAAAGGGCAGAGATTTGCCCAGATCATGAAGTTCAATATTTTCCAGAGCATGAAAGAGCGATCCCTGCTTCCAGATTGATGTGCAAAGTACATACTCTCTATCTCAACCACATTCAATATTTCCGGATAATTTTTCCGAAAGGTCAACAAATGGTCAAAAAATAGTTGCTTCAATGCGCCACTTAGCCAAAAACCATAGGGAACGCCAAAACCCGTTTTTTTTCCATAAAGAATATCATTCGGAAGTAGTCCCTCAAGTGCTTTTTTCAGTAACCATTTCTTCTGTCCGTATTTTACTTTTTGCGAACCGGTTAAACCAAAACAAAAATCAACTAGTTCGTTGTCCAGGAATGGCACTCGCACTTCGACTCCTGAAGCCATGGTCGAGCGATCTACCTTCTCAAGGAATATATCCGGAAGAATTATCATGGAATCAATAAATAACATTTGATTAACTATGTCTTCATCCTTGAAGAATTGTTGACACCAACGATAACGATCAAAGGGATCTATGTTTTCAAATTCCTGACTGAATTCGTTCAAAAACACATTAGTCTGACTTAGCCTACCATCCTCCTCTGTCAGAAGTAGTGCCAGTACATCCGCAACGTCGGATGGCGCGAGTGCGTTTAGATATCGCAAACGCCTGTAGTATTGTGAGTTTTTCGAACTCAGTGAATTCAGAAGGCGGAAAACCTTCGCAAAGAATCTGGCTGATTTATAATAACTCAGAGTGGTATACCTGCTATACCCGCCAAACATTTCATCACCACCATCTCCCTGCAAAATCACCTTGGATTCATCGTCCAGTTTTGAACACATCAGGTAAAGAGGGATATTTGCGGCATCTGAAAAAAGCATATCATGTTGAGTTACCATTTTTTCCACCACGTCTGGTAAATCAACACCTGAAATATGAACTTCGTGATGCTGGGTGCCAAACTGGCCAGCAATACGTTTCGCCTTTTTCAGTTCATTTACTCCTTCGGCGAAATCAAAGCCTACTGAATATGTGGATAACTTTCCTTCATAATGCGTGGATGCAAAGGCAGTAATAGCACTTGAATCAATACCTCCAGATAAAAAAACACCAACTGGCACATCGCTCACCAGTTGACGTTTAACAGCATTCTCAAGCAATTGTCTCGTTTCGGATATTTGATATTCAACTGGTTCGCTACATTTTTTAATACTGGTATATTGTTGAGGACTCCAGTAACAACAGATTTTACTGGTAAATGAAGCTACATCTATTTCCAGATAATGCCCGGGTAGCAAGCGTTTAATACCAGCATAAAGGGTCTTCTCTCCCAATGTATTCCCATAGTAGAGCCATTCATGCACCCCTTGTTTATTACATTCATGACCGGTATTTGCAGGCATTGACAGAATTCCCTTAATTTCAGAGGCAAATCGCAAGCCATTTTCATTAATGCTATAAAAAAGTGGCTTAATACCCAGTCTGTCTCTCACTAGCCAGAGCTTTTGCGCATTTTTTTCGTAAATAGCGAATGCAAACATACCATTAAGTTTTTCAAAAACATCTGTACCTATTTTCGCAAATGCATTCAACACTACTTCAGTGTCAGTATTTGATCGCAGCTCATCAATCCCCAATAAGTCCCTAATTTCGAGATAATTATATATTTCGCCATTATAGGTGATTACGTAACGGCCATTTTCTGTCTGCATCGGCTGTCTGCCAGCTTTCGATGTATCCAGAATACTCAGACGTACGTGACCAAGCCAGATAGATTCATCCTGGTACTGTCCCTGCATATCCGGGCCGCGATGTTGAATAGTATTGAGATATGTTAGTCCTTCAGCATGTGTGATATCTGGAGAACCCTCATTACGGGAGATATTGCCAATTATTCCGCACATTATCTCAGGTAAAAATACTGACTAATAAAAACACGAGATTTGTAAATCAATTATTATCACCTGTTCCTTTGATTTGTATGCAATATCATTTTGATTGCTTGCATGCTTTTTACTCCGTAAGTCTTGTGATAACTAATCTCTCTGGAATAACTCATAATCATGTAAAGAATAAGTGGCGAATAAAAATACTGCTGATGCAAAAGGATAAGCAGAATAAATATCCGATAATGTTTCGCATACTTTAAAAGCACAATCAAATAAACAGCACCGAGAAAGATTCCACTTTGTGTGGCAATAGCAAAATAGCCTATTTCGTTGTCGCCTGAATGATTTGGATAAAAAACCGATGAATGTTGTGATACGTCAATTGCCGACGTCGGAAAAGGATTAAGAAGCATTGTATAATATGCAGGATCTGTTAATTGCATCAAAATAATCATAGCGGATAGATGTATGTTAGCCTGAAAATATTCAATCAGTTTGGGGCTATTTTCGTATAGGAAATACAACCCTATTAGCAGCAAAATTATTAAAAGCTCACGATATTTAATAATACTTTTTACCAATGGCAGTCTGCTCAGTTGATTTACGATATAAGCAACAAACACAGTTTTGGAAGCGGTAATAAGTAATATAATTGACTCTAATCCATACATTTTTTTTCTGTGACTATAATAAAGTAGCACGATTGCAATTACGCAAGCATTAAAATGAGCGTTGAAAAATACCCCCCCAAAACGAGACAAATTAAATTCCTGCTTTGAAGTCAAATTAACTAGTGGTCGTAATATCTGATAATCGTATCTATGTATTAACAGCATTAGCAGACTGATTATAAACAATGGAAAGACCAGTTTTGATCTATATCTGATTTTGGAAAAACATATCAGGCTCAACACCCCCAGCCCATTCTGTTTTAGATTAATCAGAAATGTAGCGGTATCAGTCGTCCATAATGAAATAATAGATACAACAAGAAAGACAAATATCAGAACTAATTGAAGTCGATCAAGTTTAATATTTGAAAAAATGTACAACAAACTAACTCCAATAAGTATCTCTACCGGTATTTGGAATATCTTTAACACAGGAATAGCAGTCGAGAGAAATATTTGTAATACCGATAACAGAACAACTAATTCTAAAAGATAATTATTTTTTGAATCGGGATAGTTGAAATCATTAGTGTAACTAAAAACACCTGTGTAACTATCTTTTTCGCAACCAGTGTTCTCTAGCATTGCAATCTAATCATTCTGAAAACTGACAATCACTGTTGAGTAGCATTTCGTGAAAACTTATCTATCGACAATAATTGCATCCAGATAATTTTCAACATCACAGATAGCGGCGCACTCTTCAATGTAATTGATCGAAGTGCCGATTTCGCGTTCTCTAGATCACCCAATTGATAGTATGCCCTTCCCTTTATGAAATTTGTCCACCAGAGCGCACCCCCATTTTTTATTTTCACCAACTCATTAGCATATCGTTCTTCAAAAACATTGATCGTTAGGAGACTTCCCTCCGGATTACTGGTGTTACCTCCCCCTGCCCAGTAATAGCCAAGGAACTCAGGAATGCGCGTGAATTTCTCTGTGATCTTCGCAACCCTTAGCCATGTATCAAAATCTTCGATAGCTACTAAATTAACATCTTCAGATATCCCACCGATTACCTCCAACAGACTTTTCCTTATAACAACACTCGAATTAGGAATTGTGTTTCCTATTAATATTAGATTGTCAAAAACCGGGTTAGTCAGATCCAATTGTCGTTTATTCAAAAAAAAGTGCTTTTGTTCTGGTTTTTTGACCAAATACATGTCGTGGTAAACTAAATCAGCGCCAGCAACAAGTTGCTCAATAGATTTCTCAAGTTTGCTCGGACACCACCAATCGTCTGAGTCAAGAAAGGCGATGTAATTTCCGTTTGCATTTTTTACACCAAGATTCCTTGATGCCGCTATTACGCCATCATTATTGATTTTTAGTAGTCTAATTCTTTTGTCACAGCAACTATTAACTATTTCGTTCGTATCATCTGTCGAATGATTATCTACCACTAGAACTTCCCAGTGAGTATAAGTTTGTTCGATCACGGATTTGAGCGCTCTTTCTAGATCTCGAGCCCTGTTGTATGTTGGAATAACTATTGAAATCAGTTCTTGCACAAAACTAAGTCTTATTTATTTCGCAAAATTGAATTAACGCGTCTATTTCCTTATCGACTATTCTGTCTTCACTAGGCTCAAAACCTGTTCCCAGTAATTTTGAAATGTCGAAATTTAACTCGCGTGTCTTTCTATCTACAGGAGATTCTTTGCGAACAATTTCAGTTTTTTTACCACTGATATGATATACCCGTTCCGCAACTCTCTTAGTCATTTCCAAAACAGTCGGACTCCAACCTGCTGCCACATTAAATAAACCGTTATCCAGGTTTTCTTTGGAAATTGAAAGAAAATGAGCAACAACTCTGCAAACTTCGGTCAATGAAATAAAATCTCTTCTTTCCAATCCACTGGAATGTAACGTTAATAAAGAAGATGTTGCAGCCTGACGACAGAGATCATTTAGAAGTAACATCCAGCAATTTACTTCATTATAAGCTGGCGCACCGTAGGAATTGGAAAGACGAATTACTATCCCCTCTATTTCTCCAGATACATTCGCAGTATTTACAATATCCTCGGCTGCTCGGTGACTGGTAGCATACGGGTGTACTGGCAAAGCACATGTTCCGTGATATCACCCTCTAAATGTCCACCATAAACGTGAACCGTTGAAACGTAAATAAATCGTTCAACACCATTTTTTATAGCGACCTGCAGCAATCGGGCGGTGCTCCCAGCATTGAATTCTATCGCGGACACAGGATCAGACGCACATTGTTGTGCATTCATACCAGCCAAATGTACGATAGCTGTCACACCATGGCACGCCCGTTCAATATCAGCCTGCGATTCCCAGAGCATTCGCTGAACCCCGGCCTCTGGTAGCCAGTCTGGTGAGTTTGCGTCTCGTCGTGTACCTAGCAGAATTTCATATTCTTGCTTAATCAGGTACTGGGCTAACCTTCCTCCTATATAACCAAAACCACCCGTAATTAGCAGCTTATTCATTCCATTGAATCGTAGAGTACAGTAGATCGTTTGACGATAATCTCAACACTTATCTGTGCTTAATCTGCCAGTCATAGGGGATACTGCTGTCAGTTGGTGGTCTTCGCTCAATTTCGTCCGGATCATGAGGTAAAGTCGCGAGATTCGCTACAATCGATGATTTTTGACCAATACCTTTAAATCCGTTCCAAATCAGTGGCGGTACGGTCACGAGACAATAGTTTTCGGGTGACAAAAATATTTCCTCAACGCAATTCCGCGTTTTGCTTCCGGGTCGATCATCATATAAAACGAATTTAATTTCTCCATGCAGCACAGCATAATTCAGGGTCATTTTTTTGTGCAAATGCCAGGCTTTGATTGCTCCCGGATGTGTACAGGAAAAATAGATCTCGCCAAACCTTGAAAATATCTCGGAATCCTCACGCAGCATATGCATAACTTTTCCACGCTCATCAAATATTTGGCGCAATGGCGCAATAATGACACCTTCTATCATATTCTTTCTTTCCCCAAAATAGTCATTAATTTGTGAACGAGTAATTGTTTCTGCATCTCCTCCTTCAAGGACTGTTTTGTACCATAGTGCAGTCGCCTTCAAGGTCTGGTCTACTTGCCAGCGCGGATACCATCCTAATAATTGATTCGCTTTATCACAATTAAGTTGTAAAAGTTGTGCTTCATGTTGAGCCTGACTGGATTTAGCTATTACAATTTGTCCGCGACCGAGGTGTTCAATTATTGAGCTGGCAACTTCTTCAACTGTCCTCACCTCGCTACTAAAAGGTCCAAAATTCCAGGAACCCTGATATTTAAATGGTTCATGATAAAGTTGCGCCGCCAATAACAAATATCCACTCAGTGGTTCCAGTACGTGCTGCCATGGCCGTGTCGCCTTTGGATTTCGTAATTCTATAGCTTCGTTTGATTCAATCGCGCGTATACAATCAGGTATTATTCGGTCTGCGGCCCAGTCGCCACCACCAATCACATTTCCGGCTCTAGTTGTGGCAGCACCCAGTTTCTCACGAGAGGAAAGGAAGAGCGTGCGTAAGCTGAAAATACTATTTCAGCTGCCGCTTTTGAAGCACTATAAGGATCATGTCCACCCAGCCTATCATTCTCACGATAACCCCAAAGCCATTCAACATTCTCGTAACATTTGTCAGAAGTGATATAAACAAGTGAGCGGACAGAGTCTATTTGCTTTACTGCGTCAAGAACATGCACTGAACCCATTACATTGGATGAAAATGTGCTAACTGGATCACCATATGATTTTTTAACCAGTGCCTGCGCTGCCAGATGAAAAACATATTCAGGTTGAAAATTCTGCATAGTCTCATTCAGGGTAGAATTATCACGAACATCGCCGATGACATGATGAATTTTTTTGTCAAGTTCCAACAAATCAAAATGATTCGGACCTGACTCCGGGGCAAGTGCATAACCCATTACATCGGCACCCAGCTCACTGAGTAAAAATGACAACCAACTTCCCTTGAAGCCAGTGTGACCCGTTATAAAAACACGTTTACCTGAGAATGATTTCAAAACTTCCGGTAGCTTCATCTGACCCACGGTGCATTCCCCTTTGTGTAAATCGAATTTAAAAGCTGATATTCTCGACTTGTATCCATTGGCTGCCAAAATCCATTGTGTTCATAAAGACATAATTCGCTCTTCTCAACCATACGATTCATTGGATCTACCTCAAAAACCAAATCCTCACGATCATCCAGATATTCAAATATCTCTTTTTTACAGACAAAAAAACCACCTGAAATACGTCCTCCTGTGCCCTGGGGTTTCTCATTAAACTCCGATACATATCCGTTGGTATCTGCTATCAATTCCCCAAATCGTCCCGGTGGGCGAACTCCAGTGACGGTTAACGCTTTTCCATGAGATCTATGAAATGCCACCAGTTCATCAATATTTATATCCCCCACTCCATCTCCATAAGTCAACATAAAGTCATCATCGTCACCGATATAATCCTTAATTTTTTGAACACGAGCACCAGTCATGGAATTCAAACCTGTATCAGCCAGGGTAACCTGCCAATCTGATTCGTCGTGGTCAGTATGGAAACGCATACCTTCTGTTCCACGACCCAGAACTATAGTGAAATCTTTTGTATGAGCTTCATAATTTAGAAAAAAATCCTTTATTATCTGACTCTTGTAACCAAGGCAAAGAATAAATTCTTTATGCCCATAACTGGCATAATACTTCATGATATGCCAGAGAATCGGATAACGTCCAATAGGGATCATTGGTTTCGGTATGTCATCCGCCACATCCCGAATCCTGGTACCAAAACCACCACAAAGAATCACGACTTTCAAAATATAGCCTCCTTTATTTATTTAATTATTAAACAAGAAACTCCCTGCATAAGCTTGCAGGATTCTTTGATTCCGACATTTTTTTCAACCACGAAGCACCTTTTTTACTGCTGCACATCTCTATTACACGATTAATACCCCGGTCTATTTGAGCATCAGACCAGGTACGATCTGATCTAAATAATTCGACAAGAGAATAACGCAAGTCGTCATCGAGCTTTTTATTCGACGCTAATCTTGAGATCAACCAGGGTATTTGAGCCGAAAGATACAAGTCATTAGCCTGATCGATAACTCTGCAAGCAAGCAATCCAGTTTCAATACTCAACCTTTCATCTTCCTTGCCACCACCTACCCATAGAAGGAAAGCGTCCAGCATTTTTGCGATCGGCCGAGCACTTGAATCCCAATTCGGATCTCCTGATAGAATCGTCGAATCATATGTAATAGTCCCCGGCTCTTCTGCAAAATCCAATTGATAGGTTTTCTCTTCAGTAACGACTTTCAGGATACGGCGGCGGATATCGCTATTACGTTCCAGTGTAACAACGCACTGGACTTCATTTAGTAAGAGCTCTAAATCCAATTGTGCACCGCCCCTTTTAAAATCCATTTTTTTACAAGTTTGTACCGGTGCAGAAACAAGAGTATTGATTATAGACAAAACATGCGGCAGGCAATCAGCATAAACCGGCAGCCCCGGATCATAGGATTTGTTTTCTCCATATCGTTTCTCAGATTTAGGATCTGTCCATATAAAGCGTATAGATCTGACACGTTCTGCATTTCTTACAATGCTTCGGAAATTGTCAAGATAAGTTGCGAATAAAAAAACATGTGCTGCAGCGAAAGGAATATTTTTCCGGCGAAACTCATCCGCCAGTTGTTGTGAAGCGTATGCGCTTGAAGCTATTGGTTTTTCAACCAGAACAGGAACACCAGCAGAAAATGCCCATTTAGTGGCTTTTTCATGATCTTTGGCCGCGTTTACAACAATTGTTGCTTGCCGGGCACCTGTCCGATATTCCGGCAAGCCCTCAAATACAATTACCCTGCTATCCAATTTTCTCTCAACCAGCCAATTAGACATCAGAGATGAGTTGTTTCGAGAGTGAATAGACAGACAGGTAGTAGGTGGAAGAAATGTGCACAGAACTTCAGTTAAAACTCTTGCCCATCTCCCCCCACCAATTATTGATACGTAATCCGGGTAAAGTAGAAGACTAGCATCCTGGTTGTTCACGAGCATTTAGTCCGAACAATTGTAAACATAAGGAGCTCATTTTTATTAAACACTTCCAACTGCGCAATTAAGCCATATTGGCAAATCGTCATTCGTCTCTTTTTAACATTTCTTCGTGTCTGGCAATTGTTATGCTGTCCCAGCGTGAACGTATTTTAATACCAGGGTTGCCAACATAGATTGAATAAGGAGGGATATCTTTTAAAACCACGCTACTTGCACCTACTACACTGCCTTTCCCAATAGTCACCCCTTTAAGAATGACTGTGTTCGCCCCAATCCAGACATCTTCTTCTATAGTTACATCTAAATCATTTTCCGGGAGTTTTTCCACAACATCCTTCATATATGAGCCAACTATATCTGTTCTATGATCTCCCGCCAGAATTGTTACATTAGGGCCAAACATTACTTTGTTGCCAATCCTGATGGTACTTATCGCAGCAATAATATTTGAACCCGGCCCGATATATACGTCGTTGCCGATTTCAATATTGTCGTATGAAAACTCACAACCATGACCAAAGTAAAAGTTTCTGCCGCATTTTTTAAACAGTGAGCGCTGCAGTAACATTGAACATCGGCGAAGAACCCTTTTAAAAAATAAAACAGTCAGAGCCACGTTTTTCATGTTTCTTTTAATTCATAACTATGTTTAGACATAAGTGTCAGCCCTGCATAACTATTCAAAGTCCTCAATTTTCAGAATATCGATAACTTCTCCAGTGAAATTATGCTCAGTCAAATAACTGCGTATTTCATTCGGGATGTGCCAGGCAAGGTTAAGCAACGGTTTATTTCCATGCTCTTCTACGAAAAGTTCATCATCAGATTTAATTGGAATCCGTGTGCCAGGTAGGTAATTGCCTATTTTCAATGAACCTGGTTTTTCATAAACAGCAGAGATAGAACTACTATCGAGTTCCAATATTTTTATCAATATTGCTGCTCGCCCTGGAAACGCCTTCGCCCGAAGACTGCCATATCTCTCGACATATGATTTCAACTCAGCTTTTTTTGATTCTTGCCAACGCTGGATATTTTCATTCATTACCCGAAAATCATCGAAAAATCGTGATTCCCTATTGGCAAGGGTCGTCAAATCAATGTCCGAATCAACACTGCTGATATTTGTGTCTCCCATTATCACGCGGATATTACCCCCGTATCGAGACGGAAACTCCACGCTTAACACAGATAGACCGAGACTCTCCGCCATTTTAACAAAAGAGTTGTAGCTGTATGTACGTGGATGCTCATGATAAAACGTATCAAACTGATTACCATCCAGCACAGATCCCAGGTAGTGGTTTTCGATAATAATAACAGTCTGAGGAGCCATAAGTGCTTTAAGGGAGTCCAGCACCTCGTTCAAATTTTCAATATGGGCAAATACATTAGTAAAAGTAATAAAATCCGGGTTGCCATGATGTGCAACAATTTCATTTGCCACATTAACTGATAGATAACTACTAAATATACTGTGCCCCTTTTTCTCAGCGTCTTTGCAGGCGCCGGTAGGTTCGATACCAATAGTCACAGCTCCTTTCTCACGAAATATATCCAGCAAGCTACCGTCATTACAGCCTATATCCAGTATCTTCTTTCCTGAAAGGCTACCGAACTTCTTTATGCATGAATCTACCAGACCGGCCATACCATTAAGCACATCAGCGGTGAAGCGTGAGCGATAGTGATAGGACTCTGGAAATAGCTCTTGCTTTGGAACCTGGTAGCGCTGATGTGCTGTGAGACATTCTTTACAGAAGAGGATCTCTATCGGAAATTCGGGACTAATCCTGCTGTCATTAATTGATACCAAATCATCACACATCGGGTGTAACCCCAGATCCAGTACACTGACAAGATTACAATTACTGCAAACTTCGCAATGGTCAATCTCTCTTGCACCATGATTCATAGTTATATTTTCCTGTCTGTTTTAATTGTCTAATTTCTTAGACTTTATGTTTAATTACGAATAACAAAACTTTTCAGTGATCTCATCCAATTCGGAACAAATGGTCTACTTTTTCTTACCATATAGTTTGCGAATGACATATAAAAACCTGGGTATAAACAATTCTGTAATATAAGAGAAACCGGATTGATATAATTAAAGCCTGAATGTTCCCTATTTAGAAACATTGAGCCCAGATCCGGAATAAAATTATTGAGGGCAAAGTTTCTGCACCTCCAGTACTGCCGATAAGATAATCCATTCTTCCTGTATTCTTGCAACGCTTCGGGAAGCCGAACACTGTGAACAAGTGGGTACATGGGTGCCCATTCTCTCGCACCTGTTAAACAAATACTCAAAGGGCTTGCATAAAAATATGCCACAGAATCTGAAAAGGCATTTGCAAATATCTTCACATGTGGGAAAGTATTGTCGAAATGTGAAAAAGTTCTGGGATCTTTAAGCGCTCTCTTATCAAGAATATGAGTATATTCATCCCATTTTTTTCGTCGAAACACTGAAAGAAACATTCCTCCTAGAAAATCAAAGGACTTCTTCGGGTCGATAAGATCCAAAAATGGTATTTCGCTATTAGACTTCCACGATGAAAAAGGTGTCATTTCCTCGGGCAAATTTTTAATGTTAAATGGCTGCGGGTAACTGAAAACATACTCAGTCGTCAGGTGAAACGAATTAATATAGAAAAAATCAATTGACACATGACTGTTAAGTAGCTTTTCCAGTTCTTCCAATGCATTGGGTGCCAACAAGTCGTCATCACCCAAGAGCCAGACAAATTCACCATCCGCCATATTCACTACTTTCAAAAAATTTCGTGGAATTCCTACATTTTTTTCATTTTTTTGATACTTAATCTTAATTTTTTTCTGTGCTTCACGTACCACTTTTTCTGTATCATCATCTGATCCATTGTCAGATACGCATAATTGAAAACCATCATAAGACTCTGGTCTATTTGCAATAATGGAATTCAAGCAGTTTTGCAGATGCGCAGCCCGATTAAAGGTTGGGATGCAAATTGACAAATTCATACTATCCCCCCGAATCGCATGACATGATCATTTAGCATTTTTTTATATCTATTAGCTTCCGAGACTCAGGTTTTTACTTATGCCACCAATGAGACAATTTTCTCTTGATGTAGCTGTATAATGGCAATCGTCTTCCGACACTATATTCCGTTTTTGCAATTCTTGAGACTGAGCGATTTTTATTACTTTGCGGGAAAGAAGAGTCTGGTAATGGTTTATCCAAATACTTACACAATATTGCATAGGAAAGTTCATTTTTATCCATATTAAGAACAAGTAAGTCATTCTTTTTCATCACAAAATAATCAAGCACTTCTTGGTGATAGTTTCGGTACTTTCTAAGCAATGTATTTCTGTCAAATACTGTGGTTCCATAGGTTGCATATTTTATTTCATCTTCAAGTAGGCCATGCCGCCATAAAACAGCCCCCTCCTCATACATCCATTTCATGCTATCCAGCCATTTCTCCTCATCTCTATAACAATATATAAACTTACTACCCGGATACTTTTTATCGAGATACTTATAAAACAGCGGTATAGGTGCATCCCCAAAAGCGTTATTAAGCGATAACGTATCAGGGTCAAAATTATTATTTACTATTTTCAGTAAATTATTTCTTTCCCAGCTCCAGAATCGATTCAATTTCAGAGACGGCTCAAACTGTAAATCATCTCTGATTAAGTGCTGGTTTACGAAAAGCCCCATTGAAAAATGAATCGTTCTATATCCGAGTACCTCAAGAGCATTACATATCGATGTTGTGCCGGTTCTCGATAATCCCAAACAGAAGACCTTCAGCTTATCTCTCCCACGCCTCTTCTACCTGCATGTCTCTGACATTCTTCGGAATGTTTAATTAGCAGATTACGTAGAGATATTACGGGGTTACTTTCCGTTCTGGCATACCTGGAACAGAACTTAAGTCTGGCCTCTTGTACCCGCTCACTAAACCACCAGTCTGGAATATTAGTCCAAATTGAAGCAACGTGTTTTGCTGCAAGATCCGGACTTAGGGCAATAATTCCGGCCTCTACTAATAACTGATAATAGGGTTTTTCTTCATCATTAAGATGTGCAAGACCATTTTGCCAAAAACAGATTGTTGGTATGTTTAAAGCAAGTGTTTCCAGTATTCCGGTTGAGTCATATGAATGAACTACCAGTTTGCTTTTACCAATCAAACTCCTCATATTTTCAACTCCCATTTCCAGCTTAATCTCGGGAAGACGTTCTTGCCACCGGATTTCTTCACACCAGTTCAAATTCCTTGTTTAACCATGAAATCTAACCGTCAATTTCTGCTGAACAATATCAGGCAATCCCTCTACGAAACGAAATTGATCTTCCTGGTAGTTGATGTGACCATAGTACAAATCTGTAGGCCCACGCCAATATGAATGTGTGGTTTCAATTAATAGTAACCCACCATTATCCGGGTCATAGTTCGCCTTACGACCGACTATATTGAAAACGAAACTAGGTACAAAGTTTTTAACACCTTCGCCCCATCCCCAGGTAAAAAACCGATCAGATGTAACAACTTCCGGCCAGCTAAATGATGTTTTGTTAGCATGATAATTACCATGCTGCCCAATAAAATATGGCACGTTTTTCTCGGTATTTCCTGCAGTCCATATTTTGAATACTTCGTCAGATATATAATTATTCGAGGTGAAAATAAATTTTGGATTCTTTGGCCATGGTAACGAGTCGATTTCCTCACATATCAAATTATAATTTTCCACAAAGCATGCGGGAAGAGATTCGAAAAGAATTGAACGAATAAACCCCTCAAATCCTGTCCCAGTTTTTACGGAATTAGTAAGCTCTCTTCTCTTTTCCTGATTAGGTGGTTCATAGTTGAGCACCGGGCTTTCCCAAAATCTCGGGATCTGTCCAAAAGACAATTGTAGTTTCAACTCCTCAATTTTTGGCAGATAACTGTTGACAATAAATGCGTCGTTTTCACCTGCAGACCTCGGTGTTATAAAACGAAACATACTCAGCATCGTCTTCTTTATTTTTAGCCTAGTATTGCTTTGAATTCTGTATTTATGTTCGAAATATCTACTCTCATTTAAAGCATCAGGCAAATATTCGACATCAATATTAACATTCATGAAACGAAATATTTTCCCAAACAAAATATTATTCCAGATATCACTATTGTACGCCGGCGTAAATGCAACGGAATCTTTAGTGGCCAAACTGTAAGAATTAATATCGTACAAGGTAGTACCTGATACCTCGTATTCCGAAAGTGCTTTTTCGATAAGCGAATACCTGTTAAATACTATTTTTGTGAACCTTTGTAACCAGTGACCTACAACAATATTCCAGTATCTCTGACTATAATTTGTTCCGTGGTAGTTATTCAATACTGAAACAAGTTCGTCCAGCAGTGTGTTTGATAGCGTCTCCAGTTCGGAATGATATCGATCGCTATCCCCTTCTCCGAGACCAAATGGTTTCATAACCTCAGCATCTAATGATGACCAAATAGCTCTTCGATCATAACGTTTGCACCATTCACCGAGAAATACTACCGATGTATCAAACTTCCAGGTTCTTTCATCTGCAGTTGTAATAAGATGGCGAGACGACATTCGGCTTAAATCACTCTGTTTAAACTAGTTATCAGAGATTCATGATTGAGTTTGAAAACTATCAGGCAATTAAGCTCTCAAGTTTTTCATCACAATCTTTCAAGATGTTTACCTGCCCGAATACAGTACCTGCCGCTGGGCCAATTGGTATGAGGTTTTCCAATTCATCACTTAAAACGGACGACTGACGATATAGGTTCTGCTTCCATCCGGGTAACAATACCGGATAAGCTCTGGCGTTATACTCGGTTTTTTTAAAAAGTGCTTGTGAGCCTGGTTCCACAATATTCATCTCTACTAATTCCTGCATAATCAGATCATAATCTACATCAGTCATCTCCCCGATTACTTCGACTGTAATTCTTGGTACGCTGCTTTCTGTGATATTTGCATAAAGCGTAGTACGGAAGTTGCTGTGTTCAGAGTAATAGTTAGTTACCCAGTGAAGAGATTGCTCTTTATATGCTCGATCAATGACCATATGAAACAATGTCACAGGCATAGTCATGAAGGGTGCATCAGGTATTTTTACGTCAAACAAAAACCCCAGTGCTTTTGGCGCTAACGCACTAACAACATGTTTGAAGGTAACCTGTAATTTGCCACATGCAGATTCCAGTTTCAGACTGCTGGCATTTTTATCGATCTTTTGTATGTTCAGTTCCTTCGCCCCCAGAACCAAGAATCCACCCGATTTTTCAAAGTCATCAAGCATCCTGTTAATTAATATCCCAATACCATTCCCTGATTTTGGATATCCCTTTTTCATATCCGAATGCCCGTGAATGCGCATCGAATGCGCTAATCGACCGTCAATAAATGGTGATTCCTTTAAACGCGTTGCCTCTATACCATCTATCAGCTTCAGTCTGTATGGACAAAAAATATCTATAGCTTCTGCAGCAATATTTTCCGGTGACATAGTTGTAAATTTACGTGCTATACCACTTAACACTTCTCTGGTTATCGCCGGACCAAAATCATTTTCCCAACGTTCCAGCAGGGTTTCCGGCTCGCCTTTATTGCCCGATGCCTGCATAAATTCGGTCAGGTATATTGCATGATTTTGATTATTCGTAATATTCAAACATCCTGTATATACATCAAGACCATTTTCTGAGAAATGTCCCTCGGGCAGGCTTTGATCAAACCATTCCCACTCATTACTATTTATTTTATCTGTGAAAACTCGATCGATGGAATCATCGCCTGTTAACAACAAATAGTGAGTTCCCATATCGAACTGTAAGTCCCCAAACTGCTTACTGTCATAGTTAAATGAACGCATCAATCCACCTGCCTCGGCTGCATTATCAATAAGCACTACACTTTTTCCGGACTGACGGAGCTTTATGGCAGAATATATGCCCGCCAGACCGGCACCGATCACAACAGCATCAACATCAATTTCTTTCATTTAGATATTATTCAGTCTCTATTCATTATTGCGGCTATGTCTACTACACTGGTCATTTTTATTATTCGCATTGAAGAATACAAGGATATACCTTGCAATAATTCAACAATACTAGTTGATTCAGAGAAGTGACTTTTGGATAAGGTAGGAACTAACTGGGCTCATTAAAACTGAATTATCGCCGTGAAATGAGTCAATTTCCCTCAGCGGGATTTTCCGAAACTCCCTGTATTCACTGTTGCTGACTGGTAGCTCAATCGGACTTTCAATCGAAAGTCGGACGCAGATATCAATAACGCCCTCTTCATCATCTTCAATCAGGCAAATCAATTCCATACCAGATATCTTTTCAGCGGGAATAGCCAGTTCTTCTTCAAGCTCGATTTTTAACTGCGAGGTATAATCAATTATTCCGGACTCGTCATCCAGGCACTGATTGTCAATCGAACCGGAAGGACAGAATTCCCAGAGACCAGCATCCTGGCTTACTTCTCTACTTCGCTTGCCAAGAATCACACAGTCTCCACATTGAATGATTGCACTTACAGCCAGTGCCTTTATTTCATGTCCCTGAAAGGCATCCCTTCTGACCCTTTGAACAACCCAACTCTTATAATCAGTAAAAAAACCTTCCATGAGCTGACTATTAATATCGAAACTTACTACATTAAAAAGTTCACCATTATAATCATCACTCTTACTAAACTCTTCCCGATACCTTGATTCGATCTCATCACGTAAGGCTTCTGGTAATTCAATGGTTTCGATAGTAGAAATACAAAAGTCTTCTCTGAGCACACTGCTTTTAAGCATTTTTCAATATATCCATTAGCTCAGAAAAGTTATTTATTTGTTTCAATATGTGACTTTCCTCCTGCGCAGACAACTGATAGCCTGGCCTTGTTAGGTAATACACATTACTACCAGCCAGTTTCGCGGATATTATACCGTTCAGACTGTCCTCTACAGCAATAGTCCGCCCTGCTTTAAGCCCTAATTTGTGAATAGCTAATTCGAATGGTTCTTTGTCTGGCTTTCCTGTTGTTACATCGTCAGAACAAACTAGAACATCAAAATATTCGCTTAAAGAATTATTCTCAAGGATTAACCTTGCCCTGGCACCTAATGAACTTGTTACAAGCGCAATTCGATAACCGTTTTTTCTTGCATAACTAAGAACATCCAGCGCAGTTTCTCTAATAACAGCAGCTTCATCCAAATCATTTAACAGATGCTTGTACTCATCTAATAGTTCTTGAATACTCTCTTTAAGTTGATAATAATTCTTTAAATCAAGTAATACTTCTTCTAGTGGTATACCGTTATATTTATAAAATTGCTTTCGATTCGTTGTACAAGCGTGTTGAGCATGGAAACGAACAAATACACCATAAATATCTTCAATATTATCTATTAGAGTGCCATCTAGATCTAACAACAGCCCTTTATCAAAGCTCATACTTTTTTAGATTTTTCTTTAATTTCTCAATGTCAAAATATTTCGGATTAAAACTACTAACCATTAGCTGATCCATTGGCTCCCCATTCACCAGGTAATGGCCAATCCTCCTGCCTTCTACCAGCCAACCAGCCTGCATCAATGCTTTATAACTACTCATATTTTCACAGTACATTCCACTCGATATTTTTCGAAAATCATGAACATTGAAAACTATATGATTCCCAACATGAAAAGAATCCACAGCCAACCCACGCCCTCGGTAATCCCTTTCTCCTATAATGATTCCCACATCACACGTATTGTTAGTTTTATGAATTGAGGAAATTCTGAAATTCCCAATGAGATAATCACTATCTTTTACGAATATACCGTAAATAATATTTTCACCATTTTCTCTACCCGCCCTAAAGTCATTAACGAGATACTCTCGATCCCATATTCTTTTAGTCCCTGAGTAATACTTTAGTAATTGATTATCCTCAAACCATTTAACATAACGATCATCGATTTGATTTTCCTCAAGTAATTTAAGATATACTTTTTCGCCTTCGTACTTCTCATTCATTATTTAAGCCCTATAATTTTAAATAATTCCAAAGCGCATGCACCTCGGCATCGTATTCATTAGGATCGCGGTGATAATCGATAAAAAGAGCTGCATCCGCAATATTCCAGGATATATGACCGGTAAGCATCAAAAGTAACAGCGTTGCATTAACTGTCACGCTCAAATATCCAGGTGCAGGATCATAGTCCCCTTCATTTATATATATCTTATTACTGTCTAGAGGAATAACGTATATTTTATCCCAGTCTTCAATTTGTATATAAAATCGATAAACTGGTTTTAAGTTCAGTCTACCCTGTGCCTTCCATAAATTGTCACGAGACTTAATGAGGAGTCTTTCAAGGGGAGTGCTTCTTTTTAGATTGAAAGCTTCGTGATCATACTGTGAGTGACTATGTTTCTTAGCGTAAGCACTGCGGTCGTCCTCTGTATAATTTACAAAATCTTCGTCTGGTATTTTAGTCTCATTATCAAGATCGAAAGATTGTCCTGAATTTAACAAAACCAGTTTCGTATCAGTTTCCAGTTGGTCGAAATGTTTTTCAACATCTCCAGGACTTGCCGGGTGAGGCATGTACTGATTGAGTTCGTGTCTTGATCCCACTATCACATACTGATCCGCAAATGGCAGAATATATTTTGGCTTGATATTTTTGACTGCACCAATAAACTTATCCATCCCGACTTGATAAAGCCTTTGTTTTTCCTTATTTTTTTCATCGTGGGACAAATTGGTAAAACACGCGGGATAACTAGAACCAGTCGCATAGGGGATCATTGCAAAATCTATCTCACCATAAGTAGATAGTATGTAGTCAGTTCCTGATGGATAGGGTTCACAGTCATTCGCGTTATATATGACATGACCATCCCACTTTAAAATCAATGCTGAATCTATTAAAGAATTTACACCGTAGTCAGGATCACCAGTAATCATGTCCACTGTAATTGTGTCTGTCAGTATGTAGGGGTTTTTAGGTTTTACGAGGTGTATTTTCCTAAAACCAAACTCATATTGTTGCAAAAAACTCAGGACAAAATTCGGTTGCCTGTCTGCAACAATAATCTCTGCATTTTTGTCGAGGTATTTCAGTGTGCCAGCAGAACAATGGTCTTCGTGAATATGTGAAATATAAATATAATCATAAACACCCAGTTCATTGAATCCTACTTTTGAAGGTGGCCAGTGATGCCAGGAACCATGAAAAATGCCTTCATCCAGCCAGGGATCACATAATATTCGCACCCCATCATGCTCGATAATTGCTGTTGCGCCTCCTACGTTAAATATTTTCATCTGTTATCCCTGCTTTATGAATATCTTTCTCGGCTGATTATCGAAGCTGCATCCAATAAAACTAAGGTTGATTTTAATTAGTAAAAGAATAATTTTAAAATTCAACTTGCATACAATAGTCTAATTGACAGCTTTTTGAACAGCCTCTATCACTTTATCTTGTTGCTTTGCGGTCATTTGCGGAAATATTGGTATAGACATTGCCTCGCGATAATATTGTTCAGCTTCGGGAAGATTGTCATATTCGTTTTCAAGCTTCATATAATAGGGTTGTTTATGTACAGGGATATAGTGAACATTCACACCAATTCCTAATTCTCTCAAAGTAGTAAAAACTGTTTTACGAGACTTCCCGATATTTTCCAGATCTAGTCGAATGACATACAAATGAAATGATGAAAATGTGTCTTCGTTTTGATGGGGTAGTCTTATCGGTAAATCACCTAACAATCCGAAATATCTCTGAGCTAATTCATGACGCCGATTGATATAGTCGTCCAGTCTTGTCATCTGACTTAACCCGAGTGCGGCCTGGATATCTGTCATACGATAGTTATATCCTAATTCAATTTGTTGGTAATACCACGGTCCTTCAGTTGCAGAAACATAATAATCCTCGTTTTTTGTCACCCCATTACTTCTAAATAGAGACATTCTATGTGCCAGCTTTTCGTTGTTAGTCACTGCAATCCCACCTTCTGCAGTAGTAATAATCTTAACCGGATGAAAGCTGAAAACGGTAATATCGGAATACTTACACTCTCCTATAGCTGAGCCCCTGTATTTTCCACCAATGGCATGTGAAGCGTCTTCTATAACAGAAAAACCATACTTTTGCGCTAGTCGTCCTATAGCTGCCATATCACAAGATTGACCACACATATGCACAGGAATTACAACTTTCGGCAGTTTACCCTTGACACTAGCTTGCTCAAGTTTGTTTTCAAGTCGTTCGACAGATATATTAAAAGTGAGTGGATCAATATCTACAAAATCTACGTCGGCGCCACAGTATCTTGCACTATTAGCGGTTGCTACATAAGTAATCGGGCTTGTCCATACAAGATCCTTATTCGATACACCCAGTGCAAGACAAGCAATATGAAGAGCAGAAGTGGCGCTATTAACTGCAATGGCATGATCAACCTGACAGTATTCACCTACTGAACGCTCAAACTCGGGAACTTTTGGACCTTGTGTAAGAAATTCAGACTGCAGTACTTCTATAACTGCTTCTACATCCTGTTGTGAAATATCATGTCTCCCGTAGGGGATCATAACTCTGCGCGCTTGTCGAATTCCAGAATTTCATCCACACTCAAAAAATGTGTATTATTTCCTGAGTGATATTCAAAACCCTGCTTTACAGGTGTACCCATTTCATTCTGATTATTTTTTGTATAATCGTAATTTCCGCTGTGGAAGTTTATTGTAGGACGCAAAACAAAATGATCATTAAATTCAATAGTTAGATGAGAATCATCTGAAGGACACATTATCTCATGCAATTTTTCACCCGGGCGAATTCCTACAATTTCTATACCTAGTTCTGGTGCGTACGCCTTAACCAGATCTGTGATATATACAGAAGGTATTTTTGGCACAAATATTTCGCCTCCATGCATTCTTTGATAGTTCTCTAGCACAAATTCAACACCTTCTTGTAATGTTATCCAGAAGCGAGTCATAGCTTCATGGGTTACTGGCAATCGCTCGGCACCTTCAGCAATCAGTTTCTTAAAATAAGGAACAACTGATCCCCTTGAACCAACCACATTACCGTAGCGCACCACTGCAAAACGTGTTCTTGACGAGCCGACCATGTTATTAGCAGCTACAAATAATTTATCTGAAGCCAGTTTAGTCGCTCCATAAAGATTTATTGGGTTTGCAGCTTTGTCTGTTGAAAGCGCTATAACTTTTTCCACATTCTCATGAATAGCAGCTTTGATTACATTTTCAGCACCATAAATATTGGTTTTAATACATTCCATTGGGTTATATTCAGCCGCAGGTATTTGTTTCAGCGCAGCAGCATGTATAACATAATCCACGCCATTCATAGCCTGGATAAGACGATCACAGTCACGAACATCTCCGATAAAATATCTCATACAGTCATCATTAAAAGTCTGCTGCATTTCAAATTGTTTAAGTTCGTCTCTGGAAAAGATTATAAGTTTTTTAGGCTTGTAACGTTCCAGAATCACTTTTACGTATTTTCGTCCGAATGATCCTGTGCCACCAGTGATCAGAATTGTCTTATCGTTAAACATTATATTTTCCGGTTTTATGTGAAATTATTGCAATAAATAAATTCATTCTTGCTCATCAGTTTTTTCTAAATTACCGTCCCCGTAGACACCTTATCTAGAACTGCATTGGATTCACCTACCTCTATTATTCTCCCGTCTTTAACCCGAATGATTTTATCGCACTGAGCAACCGTACTTAATCTATGAGCAATAATAATAATAGTCTTGTCTTTTTGAAGACAGCGAACAGCATCCATTACACTTTTTTCCGTATCTATGTCCAGTGAACTTGTTGCCTCATCCATAACCAAAACAGCAGGATCATTATATAGTGCACGAGCGATAGCAATACGCTGTCTTTGACCTCCCGAAAGACGAACCCCTCTTTCCCCTACGATAGTCTCCAGACCCTCAGGTAATGTTTTAATAAACTCGCCCAGTTGAGCCGATTCTATTACTCGTAATATTGCTTGCTCATTGATTTCTTCATCATAAAGTCCAAAAGCGATATTTCGGCGAAGTGTGTCATCTGTCAAATAAATACTTTGCGGAACATAACCTATTTGATTCTGCCATCCACGGAGATCCAGTTGAATATCTTTAGCGTCTACTACTACCCTATCTTCGCCTGGTCTTAATAACCCGAGAATAATATCGAGTAAAGTGCTTTTCCCCGCCCCACTGTCGCCAATAACTCCTAACGACGAACCTTTTTCAATCGTTAATTCTATATTTTTCAGAGCGTACGTAGCAGCATCCGGATACCTATAGCACACCTTATCCAACACCAACCTGTTTCTAAAACATTCAATACTCACTTCAGTTCCAGCTTCAGAATTCTTGAGAGAAGTGAACTCATCATACAGAGTGTTTATAACGGGTAGTGCATACCGCACATTTTGAACCGCTCCGAGAATTCGATTTACAGATGGTAATAAACGAAAAGCTGCTGCTGCAAACAATCCTGTCGTTGTCAGGATGGCTTCTAATGTTTTATCCTGCCCGACAAGTGTGATAACCAATACTGCCAAACCGATAACTGCGAGCAATTCCAGCCACAGTTTAGGTAGAGCTGCCAGTGTGTTTGAATACTGCCCAGCTCGCGCACTTTGATGATTATTTAAATGATACTGAGCAACAAAATTTGCTTCCCGCCCGAGTAATTTTACTTCCTTAATACCACCTAAACCTTCCTGGATATGTTGAATACGCAAACCTTCATGATGTTGTCTTGACTCACCCCATTTAATAATATGATTTCGAGTGAGCCGATTGAATCCGAAACTCGCCAGGGCCAGTGCTGCTATTACTACTGACGCTCCTATTGGCTCAACAATTATCAGTAAGACCAAAATGCCAATTAACACCATCAACTCTGTCAGAAAAAACAAAGCTGCCATCATACCTGTCTGAGTAAACAGGTTAACCTCCATTACAGTATTTCTAATCAGTTGTGCGGAATTTCTTTGCAAATGAAAGGCATAATCTTGATGCAGGTAAGCTTTAAACAATCTTTTCGACATTTCCTCTTGCACTCCGAATACGAACTCAAGTCGTTCCCATGCCAGAAACAAGAGATATAATGCCTTTATAGAATATACCCCGACACAAACATACATCCCCAGAACAATCAGTTCTTCAGGACTTGGATAGCCCATTTTTGCCAGCAGTGGCTCAAGCATTGGATAATTGGACGCCAAATCTCCACGACTCATTATAACCAACCCGGGTACAACCAAACTCACCCCAAGAGTCTCCAGGAACATGCCGATTATCAACAGTCCTATTAGAAATACAGCTTTACAACGCTGAACTTTATTCAACAAACTCCAGAATTTTGAAGGCAAATTTACCTGAATCACTTTAGTGCTCTTACAAAATTCATTTTCTGCGAACCGTGCTTAGAAAATTTAACAATAAAGCTACAATCATCCCCAAAACGAAACCGCTAATAGAGCCGATAATCATAATTTTTTTACGATCCGGTTTGATTCTTTTGTTTTCATCCAATGCCGGTCTATCAACTGTTACGGTCTTAATACCACTTTGAGCAGCAATACGTTTTAGCTTAGCACTAATAATACTAATCTGGTTCTCAAGATTTCTTAGGGCAGGAATCATAAAGTCGAGATTTTTTCTATTTCTGACAACCTCCAATTCGGCAGACAGAGCATCCGTACCTCTTCTATACGCCTGCTCATATTGTAATTTTAGCTTCACTTCTGATGCATCATCATTGTTTGGCTCAGAAGCATAGTTCCCATTTGCAATTGCTTTCGTAATACCAAGTTTTTCAGCCGTTTTAAAAGAATCTTCCAATGCGGCTATCTCGTCGATGTTCATTTTAACTGCCGTTGTTCGTAATGATTCAATTTCGAGTTGTAAATCTGCAATATTATTTCTAAGTATGCTTTCAACATTACGAACCAGCGAATCAATGGCTGATTGATTTACAAAATTTACAAAGCTATTTAAAGTCCTGGCTGCATAATTTGAATCATCAGAAGTAAGAGTTATCACCAGCAGATTGCGACCAGTTCCGGCACGATTTTTTTTGACCGCAATTTTTGAGTTAAATTTTTCCTCAAATAATTCATTAAGATTATTTTCAGATATATTATCAGTAAACATTCCTGCAAATTGTTCGCTTTCCCTAAAAAATTGAAATCGTATTGCACGCGATTCAAGCGTATTGGTAAATATCTCATAAACCTGCTGTTCATCGTATGAGTCTTCAATTATATTTAGTCCGGCAATATCTCGCGTATGAGGTGGTAGAAGATGAGTCTCAGCTTGATACACAGGAGATGACCACAATGCATATGTGAGTGAGAAAATAATGGCTACCAGGGTAATGATTACAACATGATATTTGTATTGAATCAGAATCATAAGAATCTCATAAAAACCTACTAATTCTTCCTCATGATCTGCCTGTATGATTTGAAGATTCACTGGCTGTATGTTTTTTCGTTTTCCATTCTATAGAGTCCTCTTTTTCTAATTACTCTCTCTCGCTATTAGCATTCATACTATTAATGCTCAATGTGATTTCTACTTATTGAATTTAGATCACAATCAAATAATCTACGACAAAACACCTTTGGATGTTAAATCATTCATAATTGATGTTCTGGTGAGTAAATGTGGTGTTAGAATATGAATGTCGCTGCCATGCCTGTCGACTATCGCATTATTTATATATGCCAATTTCTCCTCATATCCGATAAGCAATGCTCTGTAAGTACTTGGTATTTTAAACGCCTGGTGAGCATTCAAATTGACAGTATCAATTCCCATTTCTTCAATTTCATTTCGTAAGGTGTCAAAATGTAATTCCGGGTTTTCCCACAAATCGCTATCTATTCTGGTTGGAACTTCAACACATAATATTGATTTACCATTTCTGCTTTTATTTGCATATGCGGTAAAATTCGTAATTCTTGAAATTGAACTATCAGAATAATTCATGATGTAGAAAGGCAACTCACTACTCAGATCTAACTCCAGTAAATAAAATACCTGTGCTACTGGACTTATGAAAGATGTAATTTCATTTGTACCCAAAAATAAAGACTCGGTAGACTCAATAGTAGACGTGCAATAAACAGCACCAGCTCTAATTTGGACACCGTTCCTCAATGTCACAACATGTCCGTCAGACCTTGTGACCTCAGTTACTTCAGTGTTTAGTTGGCAAATGACTCCCAGAGCCAGCAATTTTTCTTCAAATGCATTCCTGAAATACCCGAGATTTTTATCCTTTGGATAAAGATTATACGTGCCATGATCAATTGTCGTTTTCCGCGCTGCAATTATATCATCCAGAAGTGGAACCTGTTTTAGAATCAAACTCAGATCATTGTCTAGAATCAATTTACGACCTATAAAGGTTGCTAAACTTGCACTCAATATTGAAAGATCTTCTGCATTATTCTGTAAAAATTTATTACACCAGTTTTTTATATAAGAGTAAGATTTCTCCATATCCTTGGAGTACATATCTGAAATTGCACTATTAGAAACTGGTTCAACTGGAGTACAAAGAGATTCCAGCAACACAAGTGCCTTATCCTGTACAGGTAAGGTTCGATAATCCGGAATTGCAAAACCTTCAGTGTAAATACCATTCCAATATGTACCGTAAGAATATTTAAGTTCCGTCAGAGGTTCGTAATCCCCCATAATATCATCGAGAATAGCCTTATGGGCTTCGCTAATACCATCAAGGAATTGAGGCCCCTTATCTACATCGACCCCTTGCCATTGCATCGGTGACATAAAACCGCCCAACTCACGGCTTTTATCGATAATACACACTGACATTCCGCTTTTAACCAGGCCATAGGCTGTCATCATCCCTTTGAACCCTGCTCCAATTACTACTGCATCATAGCTATCCATTACGTCACCTTTTTTCCGCAACTATTTTCCACATTTCATATTGACCTTTATCAGCCACAAGGTCATTTTCCGTCTCTCGCGTCAAAGATAGGAGGCTGTATTTATTAAATAACTCTCTGATTTCGGTCTCATCATAAAAATATGCTGATTTTAAGTTTCTGAATATTCCATCCGTGAATTTTTCCCAGATATCGTTATTCGAATTATATATCCCATAGTTTTTATGAGCATGGCCTGTGGAAAATATATTAGAAACGATTAATCCACCAGTATTCATTCTTTCGTATACTTGATTGTAAATATTTATCGCATATTTTCTTGACACATGACTTACTGAAAGTCTATCAATCACAAAATCAATATCAATATCAATATTCCCGAGGTCCATATTTTCGAAGTCAGCTTTTCTCGCCTCAATATTTTCTAAAAGATTTCTTTCTAAAGCTCGTTGCTTGACTACCTCAAGAGCTGCTTCAGAATAATCAAGAGCAATCACATTCGCTCCATTTTCTGCACAAAACAACGCATTGTTACCTCCACCGCAACCAAGATCCAGAACCCGAATCGAATCAGCCTTTCCTCGCCTGGATTTATAATTATAATAATTGGAAACAACAAATTCGTAGGGATATTTATTTAATTGTTGCCCCGCAGAATAGATACTCTGCCAATTCTCCTTCGACATATAATATTTCGCTTATGAGTTATGAGTTTCAGTAATTGAATTATCGAAGAATTTTACGACCAAGCATGAAAGATTCGGCTGCGTGGGCTCCTACTATAGAGCCTCGCCATCTGGAAAGAGCCTCAACAGCTTCCATAGATCGTGGGTGGGGGTATTCTCTCAACTCGTCCTTGTACGCCTGCAACGCCTTTAGTTTAAATTCCAGACTCGAAGAAATATCTACAAACCAATTTGGATTAAAAGATTCGTTATCTGAAGCAGGCCTCCACTCTGTGGACGATGGCACTTCGAAAAACAATAATTCACCAACAGAGCTACCTGGTTGTGGTCTACAAGCTGTAATTACAGCTTCGTGAACAAGTCTGTGATCAATGTTCACATCACCTCTATGATGAGTTAAAACCAATGACGGTTGATATTCATCTATTAGGTTTTCTATAGGTTTGATTATGTCCAATAATTCAATCCCATCCATTCTGTTATCTGGTAACTCAAGTAGTTTAAGAGAACTACAGTTTAGTATTTCAGACGCTTTCTCTGCAGCACTGTTTCGTGCTTCAATCTTTTTATTGTCGACCCCTGTGTCGCGAGAGGATTCTCCGTCTGCCATAATAAGCACATGAACTTTTCGTCCTTCTTTTGTCATACGATAAATTGTCCCGCCACAACCAAGGACTTCATCATCAGGATGCGCAGCTACCACGAGTACTGAATCATTCATATATTTCACCCACCATTGAACTAGTATTTCTTATTCTTGAATTTAAAATAAAATCAACAACACTTAAATTTGGAATGAAATTCCCCCACAATTGCGGATATTGCGGAGAATCGTAGTCGAGATATTCGATTTCAATATCACTCTGTTCAAATTCACTATCAATCAGGTATTGTTTACCCAATGGACCGCTAAGGTAGTTGTTAACATCGAAATGTTTACACAGATTAAGAATAAGTTCACTTTTGTAGCCCATAAAAGGCAGCGAACTTGACCGCACTATTTCTGTAGCTATGCCAAATGTTTTTACCCAATACTGTAAGTGAGACCAACACAATTCGGTTAATAAATTTTCTTTTTCACCGAGAAGCAATTCTATCTTTGGGAATTCCAGTTTAAATTGCGATGAGCGTGCGTAATTTGCTGCAATAGATTTCAAATGTTTGCTACGCCAGTCTCTACTGCTATCGATTAAGATATCGCTTACCTGATTTGTAGTGTGCCCCTTCACTTTTACAGGAACAGTCAGCCACTGCTCGCCTTGGGGCGTTTTTATTCTATTTCTGTTGATAAAGCTGTTTTTTTCAAACTGAACAGTGTCAAGAAATACAAATATGTCTGCTCGATCTATTTTATCCAGATAACCTAACCAGGGTAGATATGCTGGCTGATGCGCCGACAAAATCAATTGCCTCTCCAGAAAGGTGTGTCTGATAGTTCAATGAAAAACATATCAAGGACGATCTTTATAGCCAAAGTGAAATGTGATTTATAGAATGACTCATTGATTCATTCTTTCACCATATCTCCAAGTTTCAGCACTTCGCCTTTATCGATATTTCTCGACGCAATCGTTCCAAGTACCATTTCCCAATGGGAAGGGGCTAAACCTGTACCAGGGCGTCGTAAACCAATATTCTCAGTCGTTAGCTGAGTTCCTTTGCTAATTTCAGTTAAAGCGACAATACTCCGACGCGCCAACTTTCTAATTTCAATTTCTTCTTCAGTTGGCTCAACCAGAGGGCTCCCCATCATTCTATGGGATTGTTTGATAGAACTTATCCATTCCGCAAGTGAATCAGGCTCTTCTGAAAACCAATGATCAGGTCCAGCGAGATCGTGGTCCAGAGTAAAGTGTTTTTCAAAAATAACCGCGCCCATTGCTAATGCAAGCGTGGCAGCGAGATGACCTTGCGTGTGGTCAGAAAACCCCATAATCAGACCGGGAAATGCACTTTGAATTGTATTCAGTTTCAGTATATTTACGTCTTCTGCGGGTGTCGGATACTGAGAAGTACATAAGAGTAGTGCCATTTGTTTCCCATCGTGAAAACCCGCCGCATAGAGGGCATAGTGCACGTCGGCAAGATCGGCCATGCCACATGACAGGATCAAGGGCAGATCGGTCTTAGAATATTCTCTGATAAGCGGCAAATTCGTAAAGTCATCTGAACCAATTTTTATTGCCGGAATACCAATGTCCATCAATAATGAAAGATCTGTTGGGTTCTGAGGTGTGGAAATAAATGTAATCCCTTCTCGTTGGCATTCTTGTTTTATTAATTTCCACGAGTCAATTGGAAACTCATGTCGTTTAAACATAGTCAACATTGTTTCAGTGACTTCTTTTCCCTGAGATTGGTAGGTATAGGTATCTTCAGCGTTACCTACAAATTCCTCCGTTTTAAATGTTTGAAATTTAATCGCATCCGCACCGCACTCTTTTGCTACTTTCACCATTTCGATTGCTTTCTCCACATCGCCATTATGATTGATGCCAGCCTCTGCAATGTTAAAAGGCGCGTATTCCTTTCCAATAACCCGATTATCAATTTTCATAATGTTATTGCCAGCTGCTTAGTGAAGTCTGCTAAATACTCTTTTCGTACCTTCACCATCACAAATTCGTGCAGCCGTAATCGACATTTTTGTTAATCTGGATGATGTCAGAGAATTAAGCACCCTGGTGTAATCACTACTGCTTAATTCGCTACTTTTGCCCATAAAAATCTGGGACTCACTTCCACGTAACCAGGATGAAATTCGGTATTGGTCATCCGAAACTGATGTAACTAATCCGGGAAGCCCCACACAATATCTTTCCCAGGTCATCGACCCTCCGGCTGTAATGGACAGATCTGCAAAAGCCATGAGTTCAGCCATTTGATTTGTCTGAATATGAAGTTTCACAAAATCCATCTGCGCAACTTTTGTTCTTACAGTAGCTATATGAGGATTGGAATCACCGACGACAACATCTATTTCCCAATTATCACGATGAGTGTCTTCCAACGCATCAAGTACTTTACATGTTTCATTGTTAAAATCGCTACCACCGAAACAAACCAGTATCTTTGATAACTCACCTTCTCTTCTGCTCATCGCCTTGTCCCGGACATCACTGAACTCAGGTCGAACAAGAGCATACATTGGTCCCAGCATTATATCTTCGATATTATTATTTTCTTTAAGGTATCCGAGGTGTGCCGGATTGGGATAGTTCTGGTCTAGTAAGACTTCACAATTATGTGAGCGACCGAGATCATCAATGACAAAAATATTGTTTGCTAGCTGTTTAAGGTTATCTTCCCATTGCTGACCCAATAGATAGTGGTCAACCACGAACCATCGAGGCTTAATCTCCTCAACAAGGTTCAGGCATTTCATTGCATCTTCTTTCCAGTGCCATTCCGATTTTCCTCCCTGTGCCTGCAAGGCATGAGTTGAATGTCCTTGCCGATTTATATAATCAAGCATATCTCCTTCTAAGGGGCGACAAATAAAATGACAGTTGTAATCATTCTTCTCAAACAAACTGGCCAATGTAAGACAACGCATAACATGACCATTTCCCATAGTTGACGAAGCATCTGCCCTGAAAATCACATTCCTATTTTTCTAGTTCAGTTCAATCTCCTGAAACCAGAGTGACTGACAGATCCATCTAAAAGCGAATCAATAAATTGTCCATTTTCACAATCGCTTATCCGACTAAAAACACTCTCCAGTGCTTCAAAATAATGGAGCACAAGCTCTGGAGTGTGTTCTGTGCATACATAAACTGAATCAGAGGCGAGAATTCCGGACTTTAGCATCTCCTGAGTAAGTAAAGTCTTGTATTTTTGAGCGTTATCCAATTTAAAAGTAAAGCCGGTAAGCGCAGGTAGCCCGTATATTTCAATTGGCAGGCCATACTTGTCTGCTAACTCCTGCCAACCTTTACTTATATTTCGGCCTGTTTCCGTAATTTTCTCCCAGGACTTTTCTCTTTCCATAATATCCAGCGTCTTTAACGCCGCTGCCAACCCAATTCGTTCTGTCCAGAATGTGCTACTTATAAAAGTATTTTGTGCAGAATCCATGATCTCACGTTTCCCGATTGTCGCTGTAATCGCATAGCCATTACCCAGAGCTTTACCAAAAATAGCCATGTCAGGCTGAACTCCGTAAAGTTTATGCAAGCCACCATAGCTTTGTCTGAAGCCAGACGTGCACTCATCAAAAATGAGAATGATATTATTTTCATCTGCAAGCTTTCTGACCTTTGCAAGAAAGTCGTCTTCCGGGCCTGTGTTCCGTGACACCTCCATTTTGATAGCTCCGATGCTATGATTTTTTACCAATTCGGAAAGTTCGGGAAAATTATTGTAATGAAAGGGTAAGACACTTCCTCTCAAATTTCCGGGTACACCTTTCGGTTCAAGTCCCGGCAACAGGTGGCCATCCAGGTTTTGTCCATCACCGAGATTGGCTGCCAGGTACCAATCATGCCAGCCGTGATACCCACAAATAGCAATTTTATCTCTGCCAGATGCGGCTCTCGCAATACGAATTGCTATCGCATTCGCTTCTCCTCCTGTACGGGCAAATCGAGCCATGTCTGCCCAGGGATGCAATTCCATCAATTTCTCTGCAAGGTAAACTTCTTCTGCCGCATTCAGCGTTGACATATTACCCATCGAGACTACTTTTCTAACAGCATCATCAACCTCTGGATGACTGTAACCTAATGTATTCGTGCCAACCCCCATGATTGACATATCAAGGTACTTAACATCATCCAGATCCCAGACATAACATCCTTCTGTCTTACTAAAATAAGCAGGCCAATAATCGGGCAAAAACATTTCAGCCCGCTTAGACAACAACATATTTCCACCGGGTATCACGCGTTTTGCACGTTTCCACAACTTCTGTCCCTTACCGATTTTCTCCCCTTCATTTCTTTTCAAGTGCATATTCATTTTGAAGATATCTGGTTTAGTCTCATAGAGCTCCATGACTTCTTTCCAGGAAAAATCCAGTCGAGGGTAAAAATAGTTAAAGATGCCCTCAACTACGTCGAAATCTTCTTCTTCATCAACCGTCCAGCGTTTTGAAGATTCATCAGATGAATGAACCAGATGCGCCCGAGAGAACTGACCATCAAATCTAAGGTAAGGCGTGACGTGCTCCCTCTCTTCATCCTTTTTCGCCTCATTCCATGCCAGCTCTAATGCGCGAAATGAAAATATCTCTGTATCCAGTCCGTCAGGAAATGTCGGTGGTTCTACATTGGAAGCATAATCAGCATTGGATTCCAGATACTTGGCAATTACTTCATCAATTAGAGTTGGATCAATGAGGGGACAATCACCGGTTATTCTAACAATTGCATCTGCTTTCTCACCTAATGCCGCTTGATAAAACCTGTCGAGCACATCCAATTCACTACCAACATATACCTCATAGCCAATGTCCTCTACATAATTAATTAAAGGAGTATTTTCGGCCCCGTCTGAAGTTGCGAGAACAATTTTATTAATATTCCTGGATTTGCATAACCGTTTTAGTAACAGTCCAATAAGGGGTTCACCACACACCGGTTTCAGCACTTTACCGGGTAATCTCGTCGAACCCATCCTCGCTTGAACGATTGCAACTATCTTCATGCGACATTCCAACAAGAAGGATTAATTAGATCCTGATCTTCACATGATAAAGCATTGGGAATTTCCAGATATTTCGAACTCGCATAAGATACCAGCTGTTTCAATTGCTGATGATTTTCGACACCCACGATTACACGACTAATCTCTTTTCTTCTAAGAATATAATTGAGGCAAACTTCAATTGGATTTAAATCCATCAACTTCAACCAATTATCCCACACCGACCATAACTCAATCCACTTGTCAAAATAGCTTGGGCGATCAGAAGGTTTCATAATTAATAGACCTTGTAAAAATACGGATCTAATATGAACATCCATATTTTTTTCATACAATTTATCCAGCCAACCTGAAGAGATTAATCTTCTATCGACTACATTAAGCGGTGCCTGGACTATATCAAAATCAAAGTAAGGAAGAATACGTTCCAGCTCTTCGGGATCATATATAGATATCCCTATCCCGCGGGTTTTGTTTTCCATTTTCATTGATTGAAGTGCTGAGTAAATTTTATCACCTTTAGGAGTAAGCAATTGCTCTGGCGAATGCAGTAGTACAGCTTCCAGTTGCTCGACCCTGAGTCTTTCTAATGATGCATCAACCTGCGCTCCGACATGCTGGGTGATATCAGGACAGTTTTCGGAGATACCTGGTAATTTGGTTACAAGCTTCCAATTGTCGACTCCAATAATGCCAAGAGTTTTTTCACTGTCTCCATATGCGATAGCCGTATCAATAGTATCTATACCGGCATCTTGCCCAATCGACATTATTGACTTTACTTCCTTGCCTGAGACTTTAGCCCCATTACCTATCCCGTAATCTAATCCAAATTGAGCGCTGCCAATGGCTAATTTACTCATGATAGTTTTATCGTACAGAAAGGAAGGTATCTCAAGACCATTCGCTATCGCTTGCAGATGAGTATATCTTCTCGTGTTTGATTCATCGGCAATCCGTCGGGTTGGGGTAATAGATATGTTTCCATACCCATAGAACGGTATCTTTGCAGCAACTGAATTACTACACTGTCATCAATATCAAGATAGCTGTCATTCCAGTCAACCTGCGGAATAGTATCGTCACCCGACCATTTTTTATGGAATTCTATGCCTGACTTTGAACTTAAGAAACGCTTCTTTTTAGTAACATTCGCGATATCCCCTACCAGCATTTTTCCGCCATCTTTTAACAACGACACTGCTTTATCAACGAAAGTAAATATATTTTGATAAGGGAAAAGAATTTGTAACAAGCTATAACAAATAATAACGTCGAATTTCTCGTGCCAATGTTCAAGAAATTTGTCGTCTTTGGGAAATTCGTGTGTTGCTTTTTCAATAATCGAAACTGATTCTGGCAAATGTTCAAGCATTTCGGAACTATCAAGCAATACAAGCTTGTGTTGCTGTTGCTCTGAGTAACGTATTAGTTCTTTCGCTGGCAAACTGCAGCCGCAACCAATGTCAAGAATTGTCAGTTCATGACTTTTTTCAATCGAAAGCTTAGACAGAATATCCGGAAAAATATTGGCTTCAGTATCTTTCCTGTGTACATCTTGAAACCCGACTTTCTCGTAAGAAGAAAGCGTCTTATCCTTGGCCATTTTTTTAAAATCATCGAATGAGGTCGTCATGATTCACCTAATAAAAATGATGTTTCTATATGAAATTGAGAGAACAAATGTGTTGAGAAACCTTCTTTGAAAAATGAAATCGACATCTCTTTTTCAGTTGGTTGTGGGTCATCAGAAGGATAATAGCGTCGACCGATGTGGTACCATTTCACACCTCTTCTTTTCATTTCATGAATGGCATTCCATTGCACTACATGGCCAAGGGGTTTATCAAATAGACTTCTGTCGTATACACCGACTGAGTAAATACCTTCATCTTTCGTCGTGGTAAACAAGCCGCCTCCTACTAACTCCTGATTCTGATTCCTGAGATAGACAAGAAATGCGTGACTATCGGCGATAAGTTGATATTGCATATCCCAGGTTTTTCTAGACCTTGTTTCGCGTCCGGAAATAGATACATGGAGTTTTCGATAATCATTCCAGACCGTTTTACTAACTTCTATATTTTTATCATTGATAAGACCTGTTTCCCACTCTTTCTCCCCTGAATTTAGTAGTGACTTATAACTTTTTCGAAATCCCGATTTTATACTCTGCAAGTCGAGAGACAGATCAATATAAAGTTCATGTTTCAGGTTCACGATCGCATTATTCTCCATAAGGCATCGATGCCACTCATTCAACCCCAGAAAAAAATATCCGGATTCAATATTCATCTTTTCCACCGCAGGATTCTCACTCTGATAAGCCTTAAGTACTGCTACGCAGCTACGAGTGCTCCGCTTAACAATCTTTTCACTAGTCCCTTTCACGTACAGAGGAGGTAAAATCGGGCAGCCATAGCTGCTTATGTTATTTACATTTTGATCCTGTGACAGGCTGAGCGGCCAGATACCGATTGGCTCATCATCATGTATCAAAATCATTGATACATCGGTCAGATCGTTATCAGTCCTACCATATTCACTGCCAGCTTTTGAGTAAGCTAGCTGATAGTCAATAAATGATCCCAGATAAGTTATTGGGAAGTATTGAAGTTTTGTACAAGTTTCTTCCCATAACAATCGGTTGTTTGTGCGATAAATGACTTTGGCGTGACTATCAAGCAGACAGGTATTAAATTTGTTAAGCAGAATCTGCTTATTCTCCTCCTGTATACTTGCTTCGTTTAATAAGTGTGATTTTGCCAAAATAGTAATTCGTTACCTAAACTGGTTAAGGATGATCTGGAAGTCGTAAAAGTACCCTGTTCATGGCTTCAGGCACGCTACCGCCCTACGACGTCAAAAATCGCATATTGAATAGCTACACTATCTGCCAGGTTACCCCTTTTCTTCAGGCGCTTTCGTTAAACTACCGGGTTTAAGACCGCTTTTCGTCTACCCGTTTTGCCTCTTGATTCGTTCCAAGAATATCTGGCAGGAATATCTGGCCTGCGTCAGCACAAGCCGTCAGATCCTGATAGTACGCGTCAGTATTATGAAGACTTGTTATCAAACAAACCTCACGTGATGGAGCTTCAGTAATTTGTGACCAGACAGGAAGTCCCAGATGCTTAACAAGTCTGGCTTCATCGTCTACGATGCCAAGCAATTCAATGTCATATTCCTGAGCGCGTATAAAAGCAATTTCTGTCAATTCGGAGAGACCAAATAGCAAAACCCGGCGCCAGCCATTAAGCTCACATTCTTCGTAAATTGTTGAAAAAGCACTACTAGCCTTTCGATAGAATCCGAAAGAGCTCGATAAGTATTTCCCCGTCAGGCGGCTTTTTTCGGTCAAACCCTTTGGTGTGAGGTAGTACAAATATCGGTTCGCTGGTGCTTGTTGGACTTTAATAAAGCCCTTTCGCGCGCAACGTTTCAGGTAGGAATTTGCAAGCGAGAGCAACACCTAATTTATCTGCCACATGACGTTGGGTAAGGTCTTGATTTTTATCGATTTCATTGAGAATCCCCAATGTCAGAGCATCTTCTTTATCAGACGTGTTAATGAGTTGAACATTATAATACTACTTGTTCATAATGTGAACAGTAGTTCTGAATTATTTAGGAAAATCAGGCAGATTAATGAGAATATTAGAGTACAATCTTAAACCAGAGGTTCTATAACTCTCTGATCTAGCTCAATTTTTATGTTTTTCTCTATTGAATGTATTAATAAAGACACCCGGTCCCGGCTGGTTTTGCACTGATAAATGGCCTCATAACCTTCAAATACGCCTTCTGCTATTCGAACCTGATCACCTTTTTCCATCTCAGGTAATTCCAGCACAAACACCCCGGCACTATCCTCTCGACTTCGTAGACCTGAAATCAGCTGCTCAGGCACTTTTGCTGCAACCTGGCCGAATTTCACCAGATTGGCAACTCCAATAGTAGAGCGAATCGGACGCCAATCATCGTTTTTATCACTCAAATGGATAAACAAATAACGAGGAAACATCGGGCCAACTTCGCTGATAGATTTACCCCTCTTACGCCGTCACAGTGTAGTGCGCGGTAGATAGGTCGTATAGCCCTGACGGGACAGTTGTTCGCTCGCAAGTACTTCCTGACGGGGCTTGGTTTGCACCAGATACCAGGATTTCATTTATCTCCCCACGCAATGATAATCGAAACCCAATTTTTTCATTGCTTCTACCTCGTAAACATTCCTCAGATCGATTAGAGTATTTCCACTCATGCTATCGAGTGCTTTTTTCATGTCCATTCCGCGATACACATTCCACTCAGTAAATAATATCACTGCATCGACAGCATCGAATATATCGCTCAAATCAGAATAGTAATTAATAGAGTCAGGAAGTAAGTGCTTTGCTTCATCTATCCCCTGCGGATCATGAGCACGAACTGTCATTCCATTTTCGATCAGTTTTGGTAAGATCGATAATGAAGGGGCTTCTCGCATATCATCGGTTTCCGGTTTAAAAGTGAAACCCAATACTGCAACGGTCTTGTTTGATTCGTCACCACCAAGCGCCGCACGAATCTTATTAATCATTCTCGCTTTCTGAGCTTCGTTGACTTCTATGACTGACTCAACTATGCGGCTAGCTGCACCGTGCTCCTGAGCAATACGAGCGAGTGCCCGAGTGTCTTTGGGAAAACAGGAGCCACCATAACCAGGTCCAGGGTGCAAAAATTTTCTTCCTATTCGTCCATCCAGCCCCATACCCTTTGATACGTCATGAACATCTGCCCCAACTGCTTCACAGAGTGCCGCCATTTCATTGATAAAGCTGATTTTCGTTGCGAGAAAGGCATTTGAGGCATATTTGATCAATTCAGCGGTTTCTAGTCCCGTTACCAATATTGGAGATTCGATTAGATTAAGAGGCCGGTAAAGATCACGAAGCAACTTTTCAGCCCGTTCACTTTCAACGCCGATTACGACTCTGTCAGGTCGCATGAAGTCCGAAATCGCTGCACCTTCACGTAAAAACTCAGGATTGGATGCCAGATCAAAATCTGCTTTGGGATTTTCTTCGGCAATAATACGTGCCACATTTCTGGCTGTCCCAACAGGGACAGTAGATTTATCAACTATGACCGTGTGCCCTTTGAGATGTGGTGCAATATCTTTAGCGGCCTGAAATATGTAACTCAAATCAGCATGCCCATCTCCTCTTCTCGAAGGGGTGCCAACCGCAATAAAAATCAAATCACTATTACCGACACTATCGGCATATTCATTACTGAACTGCAATCTACCTTCGTTCACATTCTTGCTGACCAGAATGTCTAAACCCGGTTCATAAATAGGGAGCTCACCTTCCTGCAAACTCTTTATCTTTTCCCCATCCACATCCACGCAGGTTACGTGTGCTCCGAATTCGGCGAAACAGGCACCCGAAACAAGTCCGACGTAACCACTACCAATCATTGTTACATTCATTTCTACTTACTACGGTTTCATAACCGTATTAAAACAATTTCATCTGGCTTTTCACTCCGCTCAAGTACGCCCTTGGCGTCAAAAACCAATCCTTTATGATCATGTAACATTGAGGTGAGATAAGACCAGCCATTTTTAATATAATCTTCGTGGGCTACTGCTAATATTATCGCATGAGATTTTTTCAGGTTTCCATCTGATATTAATTCCACGCCGTATTCATCCTTCACTTCTTCCGGGTCAGCAATGGGATCATGGATTTGTGTATTGATACCAAATTCATCAAGCTCCGAAATGATATCCACCACACGAGTATTTCTAATGTCGGGAACATTTTCCTTGAACGTGATGCCAAGCACAGTAACAACACATTCTGCCACGTTTTCCTGCATCTGAATGAGTCCCTTAATAACTTCAGAAACAATAAATTTCCCCATACCATCGTTGATACTGCGTCCTGACAGGATCACTTGTGGTATATATCCCATCATTGATGCTTTGTAAGTAAGATAATAAGGATCAACGCCAATGCAATGTCCTCCCACCAATCCAGGTCGAAACGGCAGGAAGTTCCATTTGGTACCAGCAGCTTCCAGAACATCACCGGTATCAATATTCATTTTACTGAATATCAAAGCTAGCTCATTCATAAGCGCGATGTTCAAATCACGCTGAGTATTTTCAATAACCTTGGCTGCTTCAGCAACTTCAATTGATGAGGCATGATGTAAGCCGGCAGTCACGACTGAACCGTACACCTCTGCGATAATAGAAAGTGTACTTGCGTCCTGACCTGAAATAACTTTCGTAATAGAGGTGAAACTATGTTCCTTATCGCCCGGGTTTATCCTTTCCGGAGAATAGCCAATAAAAAAGTCCTCTCCACCCTTAAGCCCTGAACCCTGTTCCAGGATTGGTAAGCAATCTTCACGTGTCGCGCCCGGATATACCGTTGATTCATAAACAACGATATCTCCCTTTTTGATATGTGGTGCAAGGCTCTTCGACGCTGATATCAACGGAGTTAAGTCAGGAAATTTTGACTCTGTAATCGGAGTAGGTACCGCTACTATATGAAAATCTGTCTCTTTCAGATCGCTTCCACTACTGGTAAACAATATATCCAGGTTTTGAAATTCATGTTCTTCGACTTCTTCGGTACGATCAAATCCTTTATTTAATTCGTTTACACGGGACTGATTTACATCAAATCCAATTACCCGCCCTAAATTTCCGAAAGCAATAGCAACAGGCAATCCAACATAGCCCAGACCAATAACGGAAATTTTTCGATTATGAGACATATTTAATTTACCTTGTAATAAGTTTTATACCACTCAACGAAGCTGCCAATTCCGTCTTCCACAGTAGTTGACGGTGAATAGTCGACATCTTCGATCAGTGCTTTGACATCAGCATAAGTGGCGGGAACGTCACCAGGTTGCAGAGGCAAATAATTTTTCTTCGCTTCTTTGCCGAGACAATTTTCAAGTATTTCAATAAAACGCATCAAATCCACCGGATTGTTTCCCCCTATATTATAAATGCGATATGGGGCGTTACTGGTTCCAGGATCGGGGTGTTGACTATTCCAGTTTTGATTCGGTGTAGCGATTTTATCGAGGGTACGAATTACTCCTTCAACGATATCATCCACATAGGTAAAGTCGCGTTGATGTTTTCCATTATTGAATACGTCGATGACTTTTCCAACCAGAATGCTTTTTGTAAAAAGAAACAGTGCCATATCCGGACGTCCCCATGGACCGTATACTGTAAAAAATCGAAGTCCGGTGGTCGGCAAATGATATAAATTACTATAAGTGTGTGCCATTAACTCATTGGCTTTTTTAGTGGCGCCATAAAGTGCCAGAGGATGATCGACATTTTGATGAACAGAGAATGGCATATTCGTGTTCGCTCCATATACAGAACTGGATGATGCATAGACCAGATGTTTGACGTCATTGTGACGACAGCCCTCCAGAATATTAACGAACCCAACAAGATTAGAATCAACATAAGCATGCGGATTTTCAATGGAATAACGAACACCGGCTTGTGCCGCGAGATGGACAACACGCTCCGGTTTATGTTCTTTAAAAAGAGATTCCATGGCATGTCTATCAGATATATCGAGTTTCATAAACTCAAAATTTTCCTTATCTTTGAGAATTGCAAGTCGATCTAACTTGAGCTGAACGTCATAATAGTCATTGAGGTTATCAATACCTACCACATCTTCTCCACGAGTCAGAAGGCGTTTGCACAAAGTGGAACCAATAAATCCGGCAGCACCGGTTACGAGGATTTTCATTTAAACACCAATATCAAAACAAAATTTTACCATTGCGGGACGATATCCATATGATAGCAGAGGACTTTTTCTCGGCGAGATTATAACATTATTATTCTTTTCCTGAAAAATTAAGGGTCTCCCATATTTCATCCATTAAAATACGAATACCTTCATGGTTAAGATGATCGTCATCAAAATATAGTGGTTTGCCATTAATCTGGCCAACACATCTACCCTTTATGTAGTTATCACAAAATAAACCCTCTACTCTTACTCTTCTCAAATTCGGTGTATCCAGACTATCCAATAACGACAAAGCGTATTTATTACGCTCCTGATATCTTAAATAAGCAGTTGATACAAACGGAGGCACTTTTCCGTTAAATAAAATAGATTTTTGATTGAATATAGATAAATTCCAACCCAACTCCGGGATAGGATAAACAACGACAATTGGAATATTAAAACCTGAAAGTTCATCAAAATACTGACTAAACGCAATTGATTTTAATTCTGCCCGCCGACTTGGTTTGCCCTCTGAATCAATAACAAAAGAAGAGACGGCATCAGCGTCTTCTAGACCACCTTCTTTATTATCAAAACGCCACGAATCTATATGAGCTCCAGCTGGGTAAAGGCGGTAGCTCCATCGCACTGATATCACAATACCAACCGGACTCATCGATTTTACCATTTTGTATAATGGTATGTTCGATTGCTGACACAGGCTTGCCACCGAGAGTCCTATCGAGAGAGTGACTGGTGCTGAGTCATGTATGCCACCAATTGCACCACAATACTGATTTCTAATTTTCAAACCTTTAAGGCCAGCGTCTTTTAATTTCGTATCCAGAACCGGGCCTAATTGATCGGCATGTGAATCCCCTAAAAGCAATACAGTTCGAGCTCCATCACTAGCTCCAAACTCACATACCTCAATATAAGGATAATCTTTAAACGGATTCTTCCAGGGACATCCGGAAAGGTCGGGTTTTACATTTGAAACGATAGTATTATCGTTCAAGGTCTCAAGACGTGCCGGAAATCCATCAGCTAAATACCCCAGGGTTCCCAGTCCAGTCAAAACTAGCCCCGCAATTCCTGCAGTTCCAAAAATCTGACTTCTATTGAATCTGCCCCGCTCCCGAAATGGTTGTTCAACAAAGCGATAGGTCAGAAATCCGAACATAAATGACGTTAACACTAATATCATAGTCGTAATGACACCGAGCTCATTCAATGACCGTAGCCTGGCGAATGCTAATAAAGGTTGATGCCAAAGATAAATACTGTAAGAAGATAGACCGATTACTACAGGAATATTTAATGAAAAAAAACGCCCAATTATCGTTCCAGAATTTGCGAATACAATAATCAGTAGAGTCCCTAAAACCGGTAGAATTGTATAAACACTTGGAGTAGGAATGGTTTCATCATAGATTATTACTGCAGTCATTATCATCATCACACCTCCGGCGGAGAGCGATTCACTTAGTCGACCTGAACTGAATTGTTTCCCCTCTAAATACAATGCTACTAGTGAACCTGCCAGTAGCTCCCAGATACGACCCGGAACAAGGTAAAACGAAGCCCACGATGGCTGATTGAACCACGAAAAAGGATTTTGAACAGATAACGAAAGAAATTTAAAGTTACCACCGAACTGAGCTGACGCGAGACTGATAAGCGACAAAGCAATTATTCCAACAACAATCCGTCGTCGGCTATATTTACACAGAAACAACATGATAAATGGAAAAACAATATAGAATTGCTCCTCTACTGCAAGACTCCAAGTGTGAAGTAAAGGTTTAACGTCAGCTGCAGTACCAAAATAACCGCTTTCTTGCCAAAAAAGTATATTTGACCAAAATGTTGGGATGGCCAGAAGACTGGATGAAAACTGCTTTAATTGTATTGGTAACATCCAGTACCAGGCAAAAGGAATACAGCAAAACATTACGAAAAATAATGCCGGCAGTATTCTTCTAATACGCCGCTCGTAAAACTGCAGTAGTGAAAATGCTTCTGATTTAATTTGCAGGGAGATTAGTGATGTAATTAGATATCCACTGATGACAAAGAAGACATCTACCCCCACGAAACCGCCACTAAAGCCAGGTAAACCTGCATGAAAGAAAACTACAGGTATAACAGCTAGTGCGCGTAATCCATCAATCTCTGGTCGATATCCCAAACGACCTAAGCGCTCCGCATTCTTGAAAGTGTGATTTCGGATTTCTGCTTCCTCTACTTACTCTTCAGTAGATTCTTACTTTAATATTTCATATTAGCAGGAGAGTGAGATTGTAACTGCCAGCGGCTGAATGCTTCTGGCAGCAGTCACGTAAAAGTCATGAATAGCAAGTTACTTCCTTGTAACGCACTAATCAATATGGCGTCCCCAAGGGGATTCGAACCCCTGTTGCCGCCGTGAAAGGGCAGTGTCCTAGGCCTCTAGACGATGGGGACATAAACTGTCCGGTGTAACGGAAAATTGGTGGAGCCAGGCGGGATCGAACCGCCGACCTCTTGCATGCCATGCAAGCGCTCTCCCAGCTGAGCTATGGCCCCGATACAGACTCATTAATTCAACTGACACTATCTGTAACTACTTGCTTACTATCGTTTTTTCAAGAACTTCAAGAGCTGTAAAAACGCAATAAACAATGGCCGCGAGACTCTACGTTAGCCCCTCCTCTCTGTCAAGTTTCAGCGCGCTGTTTTATATACTCAAGCGCCTTATCGATACGCTGCAAACAACGTTCACGCCCAATCAGACGCAGGGTGTCATCGATAGATGGCGACACGCCATTGCCGGTAATCGCGACTCTAAGCGGTTGAGCAATCTTGCCCATTTTCATTTCGAACTCCGCAGCCACCTCCTCTATCGACTGATGCAGGGCTTCATTATTCCAGTCGCTTAGTTCTTCCAGAACGACTCGAAGTCGCGACATTGGCTCCAACAACACCCCGCGCAGGTGTTTTTTGGCTGCGGCAGCATCAATCTGCTCGAAATCGGCATAAAAAAATCGACTTTGCTCGACAATTTCCTCAAGGTTTTTCACACGTTCTTTCTGGATTGCAAGTAACTCCGTTAAAGGCGGGCCTGCATCCGTGGAAATACCTGCATCTGCAAATCTATTCGCCAGAATCTCAGCCAGTCTCGATATATCGCCATTTTTTATATAATGCTGATTCAACCAGTTCAATTTCTCAGGGTTAATGGCAGAGGCTGCTTTATTCACATCGCGGATATCAAATAAATCCACCATTTCATTCAGGCTGAATATTTCCTGATCGCCGTGCGACCAACCCAGCCTGGCCAGATAATTCAGCAGAGCTTCCGGCAAATAGCCTTCTTCCCGGTATTGCAACACGCTGACGGTTCCCTGACGTTTTGACAACTTTTTCCCGTCCGGCCCCAGTATCATCGGAATATGAGCAAAAGCCGGCAGAGTCGCCCCCAGTGCTCGCATCAGGTTCGCCTGTCTCGGTGTATTATTGAGATGGTCATCACCGCGCATGACATGGCTGATATTCATATCCATATCATCGACGACGACAGTCAGGTTATATGTTGGTGAGCCATCTGAGCGGGCGATGATGAGATCATCGAGTTCCTCATTCTTGAACACCACACTGCCCTGCACCAGATCATCAATAAAAACCTCACCCACGAGCGGGTTTTTAAATCGAATTACGGGATGATCGTGTTCTTCACTACGTGTGTCACTTTGTCTGCACCGACCATCGTATTTGGGCTTTTGACCACGAGCCATCGCCTCGGAGCGCATCAGGTCAAGTGCTTCGCGACTACAATAGCAATGATATGCCTGGCCTTCGTCCAATAGCTTGTTAATGACCTCCGTATAGCGCTGGCTTCGCTCGCTCTGGTAGACAGGTCCTTCATCGGCCTCCAGACCCAGCCAGGCCATACCATCCAGAATAACCCTGACTGCCTCCTCGCTAGATCGCTCACGATCGGTGTCTTCAATGCGCAGGACAAACTGGCCTTGATGATGGCGGGCATAAAGCCAGCTGAATAATGCCGTCCTCACGCCGCCAATATGCAGCATACCGGTTGGGCTGGGGGCGAATCGGGTTCTGATGGTCATAATCAGGTCTCGCAGTCAGGCTGTAGTAAAAATGCGCAGAGAATAACCTTAAGTCACAATTTTGTCCTGTAAACTTTGGTTTTTAGAGTTTTATAGGTCAAAATTAACGCTTAAACCGATTTATTGTTTACTTGTTACACATCACATGAAACAATTTTGCGTCTTTTCGGACTAACAAATGAGCCCATCGAGAATCGAGAGCTCCTTACAATTTCCTAATTAATTTCCTTCAATTGGAGTTTCAATGAAAAAAACCGTTTTTGTGTTTATTCTGAGTCTTGTGATTGCTCTACCAGTCCGCGCAGATTTCAATGACGGTGTTGTCGCCTACCTGATGGGACAATACGACAAAGCCTATTCCACCATGCGTTCTCTGGCAGAATCCTCGGATCACGGCTTTGCCCAGTACTATGTGGGCATGATGCATTTAAAGGGTCAGGGCGTTCCCCAGGACTACAAGGCCGCTGCAGCATGGTTTCGAAAAGCCTCAGAACAAAGTATTCCTCAGGCTCAGTTTAAACTGGGTTCCCTGTATATGAACGGCCAGGGCTTACCGCAGGATTATGAGTTTGCCTACAGCTGGTTTCGCGTCGGTGCCATTCATGGGCACAAAAAGTCGATTGACGCTATTGCTGGCGCGAGAGAAAAACTTTCGGAAGAAGAAATGAAGGAAGCTGAAAAACTATCGCGGGATTTTATTGAAAGATACGGGCCTAAAAAAGATCAGGCAGGTAAGCCGATCGAAATCAGCAACGAATGAGCTCGACTCTCAGACGACGATGTTCACTATTTGAGCAGGACCGGACTGTGGCTCTGCTCCACTCATTTGTTTAATTAAGGCCGTCAGTATCTGTGGTCCAGGCATTTGACGCGGAGTGCTGTTGGCTTTCTTCATAAACAAGGCCGGATTAACCATGCTTTGCGTTAAAACCGCTCTCCGATCCTTACCTTTACGACGTTCGCCTCCGATATCGACAGTCTCCGACACAGAATCGACACGCTGTTGCTCATTAGCCTCACTATTCGACTCAGGACTATGTGCTCTTTCCTCTTCCAGTTGCCGAGCAGGTACCTGCGAGCCGGCCTTCACATAAGGCAAAGCGGCAACAACAGGATTCAAAGAGCTAATAGTCATTCAATTAAATAATTATCGATTAGGTTTGCAGATTTTACGCATAGCCTGCAGTAGATTGACGTGAAACAGTTCACAAAAATGCAATTACTTGTGTTTTGCCATCAGTGTATTGACGTTTTTCAGGGAAAACAGGTGATAAAAAAGCAGTTCCATTTGGTCCGTTTTCAGTAAATCTGCTAATTTCCCCGGTTTTAAGGCTTTTAACTTGTCGCGGTTGACCGCGAAAAAGCCCCCTATAGAGAGTTTCTCGCCACTTTTCATTTCAATGTTTGCAGTCATCGATTCAAGAATGTCCAGCTCCGCAAGTTGCTCACAAAAACTCCTGGTCAGATCTACGTGCTCCTGATATTCCTTAAGAAAATTAACAGCTTGCGATAAAACTTCGGTCTGCTCACCCTTTTTATCAAACAGAGGTTTACCCTCTTTGGCGGTGTTAAAGCCTTTATAGCCCTCATCTATACACACCGTATACTGGGCTTCAGCGGCTTCGTCCGCGCGTGCCAGAATAAAGGGATAACGTCTTGCGTAGGCCGGGATGTATGTCGCATCCCACTTGGATTTTTTATCAATATAGAGGTTCTGATTCGGATTCAGGCCTAGTAAGACCGCAGGAAACAGCGCCCCGCTGCTATCTTTACCAAACACGATAGCGTATTCGCGCGCTGCCTGAGCAAATTCAATTGCAGCGATGTACAGACTGCTGGATTGTTTAGCGAAATCGAAGCCCTCAATTGCTTCAATGTATAACTCACCATGTTGTTCCTTATTAATCGGAACCACATTTTTGTAAAACAAGGGCTGAGCCTGTGTGCTACTCATAGTAATAAGTTCTCTATTGGTTTGGTAAATCGGGAAACTGGAAAGGAAAGACTAGTAAGGATTACAGTTCCTCATCTTCATCAGCAAACATATCGCTGAACTGCTCAGCGCCTCCGGACTCGGCAGCTGGAGCAGCGGTTTCGTCACTGCCGAACAACTCGGACTCTTCTATATTCTCAACCACGGCGCTATTCATCGACCCGGCTTTCTTCAACACACGTGACAATCCGCCTCGTTCATCTGCGTAAGCCACGATCACATCTTCCAGTCCAGCCGAATTACCAGCTTCCTGCTGTCTTAAGCCAAGCCCTTCAACCCTTGAGTCAAGGGCTTCAATAACTTTTTCAACCTCTTCCGTGCTCGCACTCGCTTTACAGTCTCCGGTAGTCTCGCAGAGTGTGAGTGACAAGGTCATTGCCTGACGAATACTTTTGAATACAGCAACTTCTGACAACAAAGCCTCCTCGTTTGCTGTTTGCGCTTCTTCGTTACTTAACAAACCCGCTGCGTTTACAGCCGAAGTCGCCATTAAGGTCGCCAGGCAGGTAAACAGTATTGTGTAACGGAATAAACTCATGATTGTTCTTCTCCTAGTACAGACCGTCATTTTTAGCCACACTATCGATGTTAATGCTCAACAGTGAATTGCCGTAATCCACATCGTGGATATTATTGTAATCACTAGCCTCTGCCCAGAATACAGGTCGACTCAAAGCCTGTGTGCCTTCTTGCAGCAATTGAATCTGCTTCTCAATGAGAAGCACTTCCTGTTTCGTCGCATCGATTATGGTGTCAATTGTTTCAATGGTTAAGTCAATGCCAGTCGATTCGCTTAGTTTCGCTCTTGCATCGGCATCACCTTTCAGGCTCTCAAGCCACTCGATACGTCGTTGGGTGACTTCCAGAACATTACTCAGACTTTGTATTTGATCGCCAACGGTAGGACCTGAGTCTTCTCCAAATCCATCTCCCTCGTCTTCCTCATAGTCTTCATCATCTGAGTAGTATTCCTGCAATTGCTGCTTGTAGCCCTGGAAGTTCTCCATTTCCTGTCGGTAGCCACTTAGCAACTCTTCAATTTTAGCTCTGTCGGCGCCCTGTGCATCTTCTAGTCGCTTCTCAAGCTCATCGATTCTTGCCTGTAACGCGATAATTAGCTCTTCCAGTTCAGATTCACTCACATCCGGTGCACAACCTTCCACTTCTTCACACTGAGCAAGCGCGAGAGCAACACCACTACCGATGATACCAAACAGAGACAGGTCTTCTTCAAACAAACCAACATCGATAAAGGCAAGCTGTTCCAGACCAATCAAATTAGCGGCAAATACCAGTGTAGATGCGCTGGTATTAACAACAGCATCAATATTCAGGAAACCCGCAATGCCTAACGAAGCGAGGTTAAATTCTGTATTCTGCAGAAAATCGACAGTGTTTTGATCACCTTCACTAACTGTCGCATCAAGCACAGCAAACTGAGGTGCCTGTGCTCCATCGGAAATGGATAACACAAACTCACCGCCGTTTAGATTGATTTCGATATTGGCTGCGTTACTCACATTATCTGTAGCTGCCATCAACAGACTGCCACCCTGTAGATTGTAGGAAGGATTATTTGGTCCGGCAATCACGCCACCATTTGTGCCATCGCCGATTGCTATCATGGCTATCCGGGCACCACCGAGACCACCGGCGCTTAATGAAGGACTAGCGAAGCTGCCTATTTGAGTCAGATTAATGTTCTGCGCGAGAAAAGTGATATCACCACCGGTAATAATCGGCGCATTCACATCAAGCGTCGCTGTATTCAAAGTCACATTCCGATTTCCGGAAAACACATCGTTTGGATCGTCTGTGCCGGTGAAATTCGGGTTATCAGTGAACAATCCGCCAATAATCAGATGCCCGGTAAATCCTGTCATCGTGGGCAGGTTAATTCCGTTCGCCCCGAATTCAAGATCACCGGGATTATCGCTATTTGTAATAGAGAGGCTGCCATTACCCGTAACGGCATTACCAAGGCTTACGCCATTGACATGGTTCCAGATATCATCCCCGCTTATAAAGACATTACCGGAATGTGCACCACCATTAAAATCGTAGGTGTTCACATCTGCACCACTGCCACTACCCAGGCTTATTAGCCCTGTCAGAGTACCAGCGTTAAAGTTTATTGTATCGTTGCCACCGATGTCAGAAATATCCCCGGTATGGTTCGCTACAATATTAAAAATATCCGTTCCGGTTCCACCAATCAGGTTCTCAATCTCGGAAAAATTCAAAAAATTGGTGCTGTTGTAACTGGAGTTATCGATAGTCCAGGTAGCGTTAGCGTTAATACCCTGCAAGCTATCTGTATTACTACTTCCCACAAGCGTATCAATATTGTCAAAGGTGCCACCAATACTGGTTCCCGTACCGGTAAAACCATCGACTGAGCCGATTGCCGTGAGTACTATGGTAGCAGCCGGTCCACCTGCATAACTCAGCGTATCAACTGCAGCCACTGTACCGCCATCAACATTCCCGGTAATAGTACCAGTGGTCATGATGAACTGATCTGTCGTAGTACCACCTGTAATATTGCCAAAATCACTGAAGGTTCCAGCCTCTCCACCAAGACTAAATGTGCCACTATTGGTTCCAGCGAAGGTAAAGATGTTCGCCGTATTCGGTGCCAGTAGGGTGTCATCTGTGCCCTGTCCGTTAAATACACTTGCTGCGCCGCCAATCGCTAAGGTCGAACCACTAAGATCCAGAGTCGCGGCTTCATTCGCGCCATCATCAATATTCAATATCAGGTTTCCACCGACAGTCGCCGTTCCCACCACCAAATCATTAGCATCATGGATAGTGACATTGCCTGCGGTATTATTGACATTCAAGGTGCCCTGAAAATCGTTGGCAGCACTATCAAGAGTCATTGCAACCGCGCCAGAGGACAGGGTCGTGTCTCCTGTAACAATCACATTACCAGTGTCAGTGATACCTGCCGCCGTAAGTGTAAGGGTGCCGGCCGTATTGGCATTGGCAAGCACCATCGCGCTACTCTCGACGATGGTTACTGCACCGGCACTATTAAATGTCAACGTGCCAAAATTATGTGTATTGTCATTCACAACGATACTTGTGCCCGCAAAATCCGCAAGCCCGGCAATAGTCAAATCGGCCGTGCCGTTATCGGAAATTCCTGCCGCGCTATCAAGATTAAGACTGGCCGCAGCAGAGGTACCTGCCAATACTGTCGCACTATCCTCAGCAATTACTACTGCACCAGCTGAATTGAACTGCAAAGTGCCTGCGTTAAACGTACCTCCACCCAGGCTGATGCTGGTACCGTTGAAATCACCTAGCCCACCAATCGCTACGCTCGTTGCACCTGCATCTGATATTGCTGCGGTGCTATCGAAATTTGTACTACCGGCTATATTGCTACCTACGATATTTATACTGCTGCCTTCATCTACCAGCACTGAACCGGCCGAATTAAAGGTGAGAGTTCCGGTGTTAAAGTTCGCATCAAGGCTAATATTGGTGCCATCAAAATCGCCGAGCCCGACAATAGTTGTACTTGCAGCCCCGGCATCGGAAATATCACCACCACTATCCAGATTCGCACTCAAGCCCATGTTTGTACCGACGAGATCCATGTCACTTTGCTCGTCAATCACCACCGCACCTGCACTGCTAAACGTCAAGGTACCAAAATCATGCACTGCTGCCCTGTCGAGTACAATCGAGGTACCGGCAAAATCTGCCAGACCAACAATCGCTAAATCCGCCGTACCGTTGTCTGTGATACTACCCGTGCTATCCAGATCCAATGAACCAGCACTCGATGCGCTACTCAAAATCGTTGCACTGTCTTCCGCAATGGCCACCACACCAGCAGAGATAAAGGTCAGGTTCGTGCCTGTAGTAAATACCGGAGCACCTACACCTAGACTGATACCACCCGTGGCATTCACAGTTGTTGACCCTGTCACTGTAGTACTCGTCGCTGTCGCATCGGTAAAAGTGGTTCCCGCCGTCAGTCCAAGGCTGCCCGCTGAATTAATACCAAACAGATCCATGCCATCTGTCTCTGTTATGGTCACGGCACCTGCAGAATTAAAAGTCAGAGTACCGAAAGTATGACCAGGATCACTAACATTAATCACCGTACCAGCAAAGTCGGCCAGGCCAACTATGGTCAATACTGCCGTACCGTTATCTGTAATCGTACTGGTACTTGAATCAAGGTTAAGACTTGCCGCACCTGAAGCACCAACCAGATTAACCGCCCCTTCTTCTGCAATGGTCACGGCACCGGCACTGTTAAAAGTCAGTGAACCAAAATTATGACCGGCATCGTCCAAGGTAATCACCGTGCCCGCAAAATCTGCCAAGCCACCAATCTCCAGATCAGCGGTGCCGTTGTCTGTGATCATCCCAGTTGAATCCAGATCAAGACCGGTTGCACCGGCGGTCGAGTTGCCCGCTAGAACCGTATCGCTGTCTTCAGCGATTGTTACCATACCAGCAGAATTGAACGTTAATGTTCCAGCATCAAAAGTAGCTCCCGCAACACCCACATTGATACTTGAACCGCTGAGACTGGCGTTGGTAGTAATCGCCGTGCTGGTGGCTCCCGTATCATCAATGGCGCCGCTACTAGTCAACACCAGATTATCGGCCGTGTTCGCACCACGTATATCTGTATCAGAATCTTCTGTAATAACGACATCGCCTGCAGCAGAGTTAAAAGTCAATGTTCCGAAGTTCGTGGTGTCACCAGCATTATCACCTAATGTCACCCCGGCGTTACCATCGAAGCTTGCCAGTGTACCTACAGATACTGTTGTCGTACTGGCATCACTTATGGTTCCCAAGGTTGAGGTCGCCGTCAGCGCTCCGGTCGTCGTCACACCACTGAGAATCATGTTATTTGTTGATTGGACAAGAGTGATATCACCTGCACCACCCGTACTAACACTGAAAGTGGTATCACCCTGATTTGCACCGGTATCTGTAATTGTTACGTTACTACCGAGTACGTTGACGGCATTGACATCTAAAGTCAGTATAGATGCACCGATTATCCCATTGGAAGTCAGGGTCAGCGTGCCAGCAGTCTCAAATGCTGTGGCATTATTATTATCGTCAATGGTTCCACCGGAAATGATTGCCAGATCGCCTACAAAAGCGCCGTTACCAACAGTGTCACGGTCAAGACTAATGTTTCCGCTGTCGGTATCACCAAGTGTAAGCGTCCCGGCCTGTGAAATTGAGTCCATTGCGTGGTCGTTTATTGAAAAGGTAGAAGCTGCCGCCTGATCGCCAATCGCCATCGTGACTCCGGCTCCGGCATCGATAATCACATTTCCTGTGGCGACAATTTGATCGGCATTTGTAGTATCGTTCGCCTGAACATCAATAGCGGTGCCAATATTCAGAGTGATATCACTATTGGCCCCCGTCGTCACTAGTCGCGTTCTGCGATCGGCTGCAGTTGCATCCTGAAGTAACAAGGTGCCGCCAGCGGTTATGGTCAGGGAAGCACCTGCATCGGTTGCTGTAATATCTTGATTAGTAGTCACGCCATCCTGAACTGCTGTGACGTTATTTTGAGCTGTAATATCTATTGTACCGGCAGTTACTGAATTGAGGTTGACGTCATTCCCATTCGTCACGGTAAAATTGACTAAGGCGCCCGTACCACCAACTGCTCCCTGGAGATTGACATTACCCCCTGCTCCGGCATTTAAGTCCAGCGTCGTATTGCTTGCAGCATCGTTTATTGTTGACGTAAAAGTAATATCATCACCACCACCAGCTCCGCTAGTGACTGTCGTAGTACCAGCGCCAAGAGCCAGATCTACAGCACCCGTGAACGTCACGGCGTTGTTCGTACTCGTGTACGTCGCGCCATTCAGGTTAATATCCGTCGCCGTCACCGCTATCGCTTCATCCGCAATCACGCTCGCCAGGTTCGCCGTCGCCGCACTCGTCACCGT